>ERZ1026850.1292-NODE-1292-length-13367-cov-5.922927_pt1 | contig 13367 bp, 15 predicted proteins | sample MGYA00380155_ERZ1026850 | MGnify/ENA primary metagenome ERZ1026850 (study PRJEB33269, sample SAMEA4719791) | human gut metagenome | biome: human-associated habitat; feature: organic feature; material: feces | place: Cameroon | collected 2013-10 ... | reverse complement strand
TTATAAAGCTTTTAAAAGACATACCCGCCAGAACGGATGCTAACGAACCGCCGATGGTAATTGCTATGGAAGGTAAATCCCAGTAGCTCGGTAACGATGTGATACCGCCGGAAGTTACAACACCCAGCAAAAACATGGCCAAACAGAAAAGTAATCCCACTAATGAAGCTATGTCCACTTTATTTCACCTGCCAATTTTTGCCCTTTTACTGCAAAAAAATATCCTTTCTATATGATTTTACTAAATTTTTTATATCTTGTCTACTTTCTTTTACAATTATTTTTCTTCCCGTAGTCAGGCTGATGACCGTATCCGGAGTTTCTTCCACCATTTCAATCAGGCTGGGATTGATTAGTACTTTTTGCCCATTTAATTTTGTAATCTCTATCATACTCTTTCCCATTATAAACACTAAGGAATGCAGAAAGCCGTTACTTCCTGCATTCCCACCATTATGTATCTGTTTTTTATCCTGTGTCTGTTATATAACTGCCGATTTGCCGTTATCTCTTCAGGTTGGTAAGCTCTTCCAGAAGAGTATCGGAAACGGTAATGATACGGCTGTTTGCCTGGAAACCTCTCTGCGTGGTAATCATTTCCGTAAATTCCTGGGAAAGATCTACATTACTCATTTCGAGCTGTCCGGTCGACATGGTATCGCCGTTTGCGGTAATATCCACACCGACACCGTCGAATTCGCCGGAGTTTAAGGTTGCGGAGTACAGGTTGTCGCCCGCTTTTTCCAGACCGGAAACATTTGCAAACTGTGCTACGGCAATCTGTCCTAAAAGCTTGGTCATACCGTTGTCATAGGTTGCGTAAATCATACCGTTTGTCTGGATGGAAACGCCTGTCATTTCACCGATTTTACGTCCTGCGCCAAGGCCGTCCGCACCACCGGAGGTTGCTTCCAGGGTACTGGTGCCCTTCTTGTCATACATAGTGGTCTTGGAGAAATCGATGGAAATATCTTCAAAGTTGCCGCTGGCATCCTTCAGCGCCAGGGTGATGCTCGTCTGGTTCGGCATGCCGTTTACGCCGGAGAAAGTACCGTTATCGGGGTTGTATACGATGGTTGCACCTTCAAATACACGACCGGAGGTATCAAAGGCGGTAAGGCTAAAGTTTTCGATATCCTCCGTATAAGCGCCGTCCGGTGTGGAGAAGCTGGGCTGCAGACCCTTTAACTGGTTGTAAAACAGCTGCTGTACGCTGTAGGTACCGCTTTGGAAATTGGTACCGCTGGTGGCATCATTTGTGAGGGTTACGGTCAGGTTCATGAATTCCTTTTCAGAGCCTTCGTAGCCGTATGCCTTCGCCAGTGCCGCAAGGGCCGCCTTGCCTTCGTCTGTATCCGCTAACTTCGGGTCATCCACGGTTGCAGCTGCATCAAACAGCTCTGCAAGATCAAATACCTTGCTGCCGCCTACGGCATTCTGCAGCTCCGTGCCGTTCCACTTATACGCGGTGGTATCCAGTTTTACGGTATTGTTTACCTTCTGGGAGGATGTGGAACCGAATTTCACGCCGCTTACGTCAATGTCCTTGCCGTAAGCATCGGTAAGTTTTGCCAGCTCCACGCTGTATTCGTTTTCGTTGGAGGACTGCTTGATGGCAAGCTTTGCGGTGTAGCTGTATCCCAGTGAATCAAAGAAGCTTAAGGATACATACTTGCCGGTGCTGCTTGTCAGGGATGTATCGTTTTTATCGATGACACCGGTTACCTGCGCCTTGGTGGTGGCTTCGGGCGGGTAAGTCATGTTTGCCGCATCCATGATACGGAGTGCGGATACGGTGTCGGGTTTAATCTTCATGGTATCCTTGTCTACCTGCCAGCCCATGACATTGTAGCCGTTGCTGGTCATGGCGAGGTTGCCGGCTGCATCCACATAGAAAGAACCGTCTCTGGTAAAGAAGTTCTCGCTGCCGTTGCTTACGACAAAGAAAGAACTGCCGTTAATCATAATATCAAACGGGTTATTGGTGCTCTGGGAAGCGCCCTGTCCGCTGATATTGGTGTTGATGGCGCCTGTCTTTACACCCAGACCAATCTGTCTTGCGTTGATACCGCCGGTACCGGTTGCCGCATTGGGACCGGATGCCTTCTGCGTGGTCTGGCTGATCATGTCGCTGAATACCATGCTGCTGGATTTATATGCGGTTGTGTTTACGTTTGCGATGTTGTTACCAATTACGTCCATTCTGGTCTGATGGGTCTTTAAGCCCGATACGCCAGAAAAAAGTGATCTCATCATAATGAATGACCTCCTTCATGTTTACGAAGCTTTTCCTTCTGTCAGTCAGGAAAACTGTGCCCCCTAAAAAGGTCCGGCTACATAAATACTGCTCCGTCTATGTTTGTAAATACATTATCTGCGGTGTCCGACGTGTCCATTGCCGTAATCACCGTTTTGTTGGGAATGTTGACGATAAACGCCAGTTCATCCACAACGACCAAAGATTCCTGAATGCCTTTCTCTCCCGCTTTGACAGCTCCGCTTTCCAGACGCTCCCACTGGCTGTTTGTCAGGGTAATGTTCCTGTCCGTCAGACGCATCGATGCATGCTTGGAAAACTTAAGTTCTCCGTGAGCCCCTGCCGTTTCCTGTTTCGCTTTCAGGATGTCCTGAAAGGATACTGCCGAACTCTCTTTTTTTTCGACTTTTTTTGCCGGTGTCAGGTATCTGTCCTGCAGCTGTTCAATGGAGGAAAAGCTGCCTTTCTGAATATTCATACTTACTCCTTCTCCGCCTTCTTAAGCTCTGCAATCTTGTCCGCATATTTCTGCAGCAGGTTTACTTTTTCGGAAGCGATAAAGGTCTTCTGGTAAGAAGTCATCTTGTTGTAAGCTTCGGAAAGAGCCGTAACGGTTTCTTCGCTGGAAAGATCCAAATCCTCTAAGCTCGGAAGCTTGTTTAATGCGGCAATGAAATTGTAAGCCAAGGAACATGCTTCTGTGTAATCGGAGTCAAGAACCGTCTTCACATCGTCCAGTGCATATTCTTTTTCATTCACATATACATAAGCTTTACCGCTCTTGTAGGTAACATAATCCACTCTGCCCTGTACGGTCTTGGTTTCGCCATCCGTGCCGGTGGTTTCGATGTAAACTTCCTTGCCTACCAGATTGCTTGCTCTCTGCAAATCCATGTTGCTGCTCATACTCTGCAAGGATTCTACCTGGGAGAACTGTGCATACTGGGAAATATATTCGGTGTTGGAGGTCGGTTCCAGAGGATCCTGGTATTTCATCTGCGCTACTAAAAGCTGTAAGAAAGACTCCTTGTCCATGCCGTTTGACTTGGTGGTTTTCTGGGTGGTGTTTGTCTGGCTGACGATTTTACCGTCTTTTACTTCTGCTACCGGTGATGCCATATGTTTCACATCCTTTCTGTTTCAAACTGTTTGTAAGGCCTATGCCTTATGCCGTAAATTCTACGGTACTGCCCTGTCCTTTCAAGACTTCCTTTGCCAGAATTTCTTCGTCGGACAATTCCTCGTCCTCCATGGAAACATGTAAGCCTGCTCTTCTGGTGCGCTGTCTGCTGGAACGGCTGCCCGTATCGTTTGCATGGCTTTCCGCCTCTTCATAGCTCTGGTTGAACTTCTGGCTGGAAACCATGACCTCAATGGACTCTACGGTAAGTCCCTGCTCCTCAAAGCTGTCCTTAAGCTGAATCATCTGGCTTTCCAAAGCTGCTTTTACCGACTCATTCTGTGCGGTAAACTGTGCGGTCAGGACGCCTTCCTTTGCCTCTAAGTGAATATGTACACTGCCGAGGTTGGCAGGATGAAGCTGCATATCCATTTCGGATACACCGTCCGTCACATTGCCTCTCATGTAGTCCGTAATCTGCCGGATGATATTTTCCGTTTCCACATCAAAATGCGGTGTAACTTCAGCTGCCGCCTGTGTATTCTGTGTCTGTCCGGTCTTAAAACTCTGGGCGAAATTGTCAAACGTCTTGTCTCCGGTAAAGCTCTTTTCTTCTCCGGATGTTTCTTTTTCCGTCTGTTTTCCGGTTTCCTTACCCGGAACGGTCACCTCGGAAGCTGCCTTGTCACCGGTAATGTTTTCGGTGTCTGAACCTTTTTTCACATCCGTTATGGCATCCTCCGTTTTCTCTGTGGAAAACTCCTCTGCGGAAAGCACCTCCGCCTGTAATGCGGATGCATCACCTGCTTTATCTGCTAAAGCCGTCAGGAAATCCTGTACCTCATCCTGACTGATGCCAAGCTCGTCTGCCAGATCGGAAAGTGTCGTCTGCAACTCTCCATTTAAATTCTGCAATGTGGTAAACATCGTTTCGTCCGTCAGGAAATTTGCGAAGTCCGTTTCCCCCGATACGGCAAGCACTACCTGCTGCAAGCCTTCTTTCGTCAGTAAATCGGCGGGTGTCAGGGATAAACTCTGCAATACGGAAAGCAGCTCCTCTTCCGTTACGGAAAGCTCCTCCGCAGTATCGGAAAACATCTTGTCCGCCGCCTCGTCCACCTTTTTGCCTGTGTCCTTTCCTGCTGCTTCCCCTGCTTCCTTTACGGCATCCTGTACCTTCCGCTGTCTTGCGGAAATTCCTGTGTTCCGGTTTTCCGTCCGGTTCTGCGCTGCGGAAACAATCTTTCCGTCATCGGTGCCGTTATCGTTCTTCTGGTTTTTGAAAATATCGGAAAAACTGCCTGCGGCATCCTGCGTATTCGACTTTTTCTGAGTCTGCGCTCCCGGGACGATACCCTTCACACTGTTGTTTACGGGAATACTTGTCACGTTTTCTCCTCCTTTCTTAAATTTTCAAAGTACATAATGTATATCGGTCAAAAGCACTCTGTGCTTAAGACTCCGGGTCCATGATTTTGGTGAGCTTTGCAGCAATCGCAGGATCCATTTCCGCCAAAATATCGCCTCTGTTCTCAGCACTCATGGTCTTAAGGATGCGGGCAGCCAGATTTAAGTTGTCCGTCATCTGTTCAAAAATAGCTGCTGCCTTTTTAGGCTTCATGGAAGAATATGCCGACGCATAATCCTGCACGGACTTGTCCTCCTGCAGCTGTGCAATTACCTGTTTATACAAATATTCCGCCGTGGTCGGGTCCATGGACTCGTAATATTTCTGATAAGCTTCCGCTCCCGGTCCGTTTTCCGCATAAACCACTTCTTCATAAAATTCGTTTTTAATCCGCTGGAACTCCACCTGCTTGTCTTCAAATTCCTGAAGTCTGGCATTTTCCGCTTTTAAATTTGCCACATCCTCCTGCAGCTTTAAGTTATCCGTCTGTGCCTGCTGAAGCTGCAGCTCTAAATTTTTAATCTGTTCCGTTGCATCGTTTAAGTTGGTGTAACCGCCGTTATCCGTGGAAATGTTGCCGCTGTTTTGGCTGTTCGGTAAAATCAGGTTCACCACCGGCACATCCTTCAAAAGCGGGGTCAGTACCTTGGAGCCGAAGCCTCCCACGTCTAACTTGATGACTACGCAGAGGATAGCCACCCATACCAAAATAATGCCGATGGTTGCTATCACCGTAAAGAAACCGCCGCTTTCGTCATCCACCGAAAGCTCTGCCTCCTGGGCTTCGATTTCCTTTGCCCGTTTTTTAGCTTCCTTCTTCTGCTTTTTCTGTTCTTCCTTCAGTTTTTTCTTTTCATCCGCAAGCCGTTTCTTTTCCGCTGCGGAAGCATCCGGTGTCTTAGCCATTCTATTCACCCTTCTTGCGACCTGTTCTTCCGGTTGGCGTTCTGTATCCGCTGACCATAGGTATAACTTGTCAGTTCGTCCACTTCCTTGCCTTCCTGTTTCTTTTCTTCCGTCAGGAACTCTTCAAAAGCATGCTCCTTCAGTTTTTCATGCATTTTTCTTTCCTGCATGACTTCCGTCAGCTTTTCCCTTGCCGCTTCCACCGCCTTCTCCGCTTTTTTCACCTGCACCCTCTGGGTTTCCATGTAGTCCTCCATGGTATGTATGGCGGTGCGGTTGTCCGCGATGTCCTGAAAATTAAGCTTTCCCTTTAAAAGTTCTTCCGCTTCCTCTTCATAGGCTTTCTTCCGGGCTGCCAGCCGGTTTAATTTTTCTTCTTCTCGGTTGAGCGCTGCCTGTGCCAATGCAAACTCCTGTTTTGCCTGCACTTCCAGCTTCATTTTGACATTGAGAATGCTCTGCATTCTGTACTTGAACTTCGCCATCAGCTATCCTCAAACAATTTTTTCAAAAGAGACAGCGTTTCTTCGTAATCGAATTTTTCTTCCGTATCCTGGCAGAGAAAGGCATTGACCGCATCAATTTTGGAAATGGCGTAGTCAATGGAGGGATTTGTACCGGATTTGTATGCACCGATATTGATTAAATCCTCTGCCTCCGCATAGGTCGCCAGAACCGTTTTCAGCCGGCTTGCCAGCTTTTTATGCTCCTTGCTCACAATCTGGCTCATACATCGGGAAATGCTCTGCAGTACGTCAATGGCAGGATAATGGTTTTTATGCCCTAACTTTCTGTCCAGCACAATGTGTCCGTCCAGAATACTTCTTGCCGTATCGGTAATGGGCTCGTTGAAATCGTCGCCGTCCACCAGTACCGTGTAAAGTCCGGTGATGGAACCTACCCGCGCCCTGCCGGCCCGCTCTAAAAGCTTCGGCATCTCCGAATAAACGCTGGGGGGATACCCCCTCGATACCGGCGGTTCGCCGCTGGCGAGACCGATTTCTCTCTGTGCCATGGAAAAACGGGTCAGGGAGTCCATCATAAGAAGAACGTCCTTACCCTGGTCGCGGAAATATTCGGCAATGGCGGTAGCCGTCTTGGCTGCCTTGTTTCGTTCCAGCGCCGGCTTATCCGAGGTAGCCACTACCACCACGGAACGCTTCATGCCTTCCTCGCCCAGGTCTCTTTCTATAAATTCGCGCACCTCTCTGCCACGTTCTCCTATCAGGGCAATGACATTGATGTCCGCCTGGGTGTTTCTTGCAAACATACCCATCAGGGTGGATTTCCCTACACCGGAACCGGCAAAAATGCCGATACGCTGTCCTTTTCCCACTGTCAGCAGACCGTCCACGGCTTTTACACCGAGGGAAAGCACTTCACTGATAATTTCCCTGCTCATGGGGTCGGGAGGCGCCGCATCCACAGGATATCTGACCGCTCCGGCAATCTCTTCCCTGCCGTTGTCCGCATCCGCACCTGCCGGTCTGCCGAGACCGTCCAGCGTCTTTCCCAGTAGATCATCACTCACCTTTACGGTAAAGGGTACACCCACATTTTTTACAATACTGCCAAGGCCGATGCCCTCTACCACTTCATAGGGCATCAGAATGGTTTTCTTGTCGTGAAAGCCCACCACTTCGGAAAGGACGGCTTTTCCTTCCCGGTCTTCCGGGTAGATTTCACACAAGTCACCCAGTCTGGCATCCGGTCCCGCCGACTCTACGGTAAGACCCACGGCATTGACCACCTTGCCAAGCTTCTGGCAGAAATCCTCTTCTTTCAGTTTTTCGTATCTGGAAATATCCGTCATACGCCTCTATCCTTCGGTTTTCTCATAAGCTAACAGTCTGATTTTCCGTCCTAATTCCGTAAGCTGTGTCCCCAGACCGCAGTCAATGATGCCGCCGTCCGTTTCAATCAGCGCTTCATTTTTGCCAAGGGTAATATCCTCGATAATATCCACCTTAAGTCCGGAAGGAAGTCCCTTTGTCATTTCCTCTTTCCTGCTGCTTACATGGGGATAATCTTCTTTGGAAACATGCACGATACAGCTTTTGCTCTCCCCCGATTTTTTCAGGGCAGATGTCACCAGATAGGTCACGATATCCTGATAGGGAGAAAGATCCACCTGAAAAATATACTCATAAATGCCGGCAAGGGCATCCGCAAGCTGCGGTTCCAGTGCCGAAACCTTTTCCTCAAATTCCTGCTCCATGCGGCTCTGTCTGTCGGAAAGCGCCTTTTCTTTTTCCTGAAGCTCTCTTTCCGCCTTTTCACAGCCTTCCCGGTAGCCCTGCTGTCTGGCAGCCTCTTTTATCTGCTCCGCTTCCTGTCTGGCAGCTGCTTCCGCTTCCACCTTCATCTGTGCAATCTGTGCATTGGCTTCTTCTATCAGTTCTTCCGGGGAAGGTCCGTCGTAAGCTTCCCCTGCAGGCGTTACCTCCATGGCTTTCAGACCGGCCTCTTCGATTTCTTCGGACGGCTCCACATTGACCACATCCGTGGCAATTCCTCTTGCGAAGCCATCTGCATCCGGTTCTGCGGTAAGCATCATGCCCTTCTGCTTTTTCTCCGGCTCCGCTTTGATTTTGGAAAGTAAAAGGCTGTTTGAGTCAATCACCCTGATATTGTCCGAATTCAGGCGGGTAAAACTTCCTTTTAACAAATTATTAGACAATGATTTCGTCGCCTCCGCCTCTGGAAATTACAATTTCTCCTGCGTCTTCCAGTTTTCTGATAATATTTACAATCTTCTGCTGTGCTTCTTCCACATCCTTCATACGGACAGGGCCCATGAATTCCATGTCTTCCTTTATCATAACGGCAAGACGCTTGGACATATTGTTGAATATAGCGGACTGTACCTGCTCATTAGCGCTCTTAAGAGCAATGGCAAGGTCATTGTTGTCCACATCACGCAGCACACGCTGGATGGCACGGTCGTCCAAAAGTAAAATATCCTCGAATACGAACATCTTCTTGCGGATTTCGTCGGCCAGTTCCGGCTCTTCGATTTCGAGAGATTCCATAATGTGTTTTTCGGTACCTCTGTCCACGGTATTTAAGATATCTACTACCGCATCCACACCACCGATAATGGTGTAATCCTGTGTTACCAGAGAAGCCAGCTTGGTTTCCAGTACTTTTTCCACTTCCTTGATGACATCCGGGCTCGTCCTGTCCATAACGGCAATACGCTTGGTAACATCCGCCTGTCTGTCGGGAGGCAGGGCGGAAATAATGGATGCTGCCTGAGCTGCCGGCAGGTAGGACAAAATAAGGGCAATCGTCTGGGGATGCTCGTCCTGGATAAAGTTAAGTAACTGGGCTGCATCGGTTTTCCTGATAAACTCAAAAGGCTTAACCTGTAAGGAGGAGGTCAGCTTGCCGATAATCTCCACTGCCTTTTCGTTTCCGAGTGCATGCTCCAGAAGCTCCTTGGCATAGGAAATACCGCCTTCGGCAATATACTGCTGTGCCAGACAGAGCTCGTAAAACTCATTGATTACGTCTTCCTTTGCCTGGGGCGTTACACTTCTGGTGTTGGCAATCTCCAGGGTCAGGTCCTCGATTTCTTCTTCCTTCAGATGCTTAAAAATGCCGGCGGAACGCTCCGGTCCCAAAGTAATCAGGAGTACGGCAGCCTTCTGAAGCCCGCTCATTTTATCATCGCCGTTCTTTGGCATAATTTACCCCCAATCTTCGTTCAGCCAGTTACGCAGCAAGTTTGCGGCGGCTTCCGGATTTTCATCCACGAATTTTTCTATCATCTTTCTGGTCTCCGACTTGGATTCCAGTTCAATATCTTCTACGGTTTCATCCGGTGTAGACTGCAACAGGGACTCTACGGAAAGCTCTTCTTCCTTCTGTACTTCCTTGCCCGCCATCATGCTGCGGATGATAACAAATGCTAAAATTGCCAGAATAAGCAATACCAGAATAACGGAAACCGCAATGCTTATCTGCTCCTCGGACGCTCCCTCTTTGTCAATAAACTGGGGAACTTCGTAAGCCATAATGGTAATGGCTTCCGCCGGAATGCCGGTAGCCGTGGAAACCAGGCTGTAAAAATCCTGGTCAACATCCATTTTGGTATACGCATCATTGGCTGCTTTGTACTGGTCCCATGTGATGCCGTCCAGAAGCCCCTGGCTCTTGGCATCCTCTTCCTTAATGACACGATAGGAAATCGCTGTCAGGGAAAGGCTGGAATTGCCGTAATTGATAACGCCTGCCGGAAGGTTCTGCACACTCAGGCTTTCATTCGGCAGGAAATCCTCCAATTTGGAAGTAGAGGAGCTTTCCGTATCCGTACCGGTCTTGTACTGGTATGTAGTCTCATTGTTGGAATCGGTGCCGGGAATGCCGCCGCTGCCGGAGGTATTAGTGTCTTCTGTGGTTTCCCTGTGGGAAAGCATACCCTCATCCCTGCCGCTGTTGGCATAATATTCATGCACCGTTTTCTCGTATTCCGAAAAATCAATGTCCAGTCTGCAGGCAACTTCCACCATATCAAACTGCCGGGAGCCTACCATGACCTTCTTTACTTCGGAACCCACCAGGCTCTCTGCCTGGGAACGGAGCTCCAGCATATTGCTCGCCACTCCCGCGGTGGAGTAATCCTCTTCACCGGAGAACAAAAGGTTGGCATTGGTATCCGTGATGGTAATGTTTGCCGTGGACGTATTGCCCAGCGCCGTAGCAACTGCCTTAGCAACCGTAAGCGCCTGGTCCTGTGTGAATTTGTCCTTTAAGGAAAGCTGGATCCACGCAGAGGACTCCTGGTCGGTCGCAATCAGTGTGCCGGTATTGTCCGGTATATTCAATTTTACCGTGGCGCTGTTTACGGATTCTATGTTGCAGATATCCTTTACGAGCTGCTTCTCCAGATAGTTGGCATACCGCTTCTGGGTATCGGACTGTGTGGAAGAAAAGCCGCCGGAAAGCGCCTCATCCAACGTATAGTCATCCGGAATGTAACCTGCTGCACCAAGCGCTAAGTTGGCTGCGGACAGCTGGCTGTTCTTTACCTGTATCCGGAGACCGTCCGTGGAGGTCTTGTATTCAATGCTGTTGCTGTCAAGTATTTCTATGACCTTGGAAGCTTCCGCGGTCGAGCTACACTGCTGGAACTGGGTATACTGCGGTCTTGTGAACGCCCAGATTAAAATTGCAAACGTAAAAATCACGGCGGCGGAAGCACCCACGATAATGGTCTTCTGCTTGGTCGTAAATTTATTCCACCAGGCCAGTACTTTATCTAATATCTTTTTAATCCTGTCAGGCATGATTGTATCTCCTTAGCCGAAATTTACATCTGGATGTTCATAATTTCCTTGTAAGCCTCCAGGAGCTTATCCCTCACTGCCACCGTATACTGTCTTGCCGTAGATGCTTTGTACATGGAAATCATCAGGTCATGTGTATTTTCCGTCTCGCCCAGCGCGAATTTGATTTTTTCGTTCTCGGCATCGGAAAGATAACCGTTTGTTGTTTTCAGATTGTCAATCGCGGAATTAAGGAGCGTATCAAACATGGTACCCTCCGCAGACAGGCTTTCCCCTGCCCGTACTTTTCCTATCATTCCGTTTGAAGAATTTAAGCCAATGGCTGCGGCGTTCTGTGCAATGTTAGTGGAACGCACGCCAGCCAGAGTAGTTGAAATATCCATTTCCTTTTAACCCTTTCCCACTGTTTATTTGCCCATGTTAAGCGCCTGCTGTGCAATTGACTTGCTGGCGCTAAAGGCGGTGGAGTTTGCTTCATAAGCACGGCTCGCATCGATTAAGTTGGTCATTTCCGTAATGATATTCACATTCGGGTATGTAACGTAGCCGTTTTCGTCCGCATCGGGGTGGGACGGGTCGTACACCTTGTTCATCTCCGTCCAGGTGTCCTCCGTCACGGCGTCCACCTTTACGCCGTTGCCGCAGTAATTGTTTTTCGCTTTATTGAATACAGCGCCGAACTTTTCCACACCGCCCGCTTTTTCCTCAAAGGTCACTACCTTTCTGCGGTAGGGTGTGCCGTCCGCCGTTCTTGTCGTATTGGCATTTGCCACGTTCTCGGAAATAATGTCCATACGGTATCTCTGTGCCGTAAGTCCGGAAGCATTGATGTTAAATGCTGTAAACATACTCATATAGGTATCCGTTCCTTTCTCTCCCCTGTAAGCTCTGTAGCCCTTACGGCATCACTATTTCATAACGCCCTGCAAATTCTGAAATTCCTGATTGATGGTTTCCATCAGGTACATATATTTTATCTGGTTTTCCGCCAGCGCTACGTTTTCCGTTTCAATATCCACGTTGTTGCCGTCCAGTCTGTAGGAATAGCCCGTCAGGTCCGTATAAGCCTTGGGTGTAATTCCTTTTTTACCGGCTGCCGCCACTCTCTGATCCAGGTTGGCGGTACTGCTGCTTCTGCCTATTGCTTTTGCCAGCTCCGACTCAAAAGCCACATCCTGTCTTTTATATCCCGGTGTGGTAGCGTTGGAAATATTGTTGCTGATGGCATTGTTTCTCATCCATGCCGCATCTGCCGCTTTATCCAGTACATTGACATAATCAAAGACATTGGTATTAATCATATGGTAACCCCTTTCCGGTTTCAGGTAAATTTTCACACATACTGATACTCTTACAATTATATATATTTCCTCAAAAAAAACAAGGTTTTTTCCTGTTAAGAAACAAAAAAACGGACTTTATGTATAGAAACACAAGTCCGTTTGCCGTCCGTGCAAAATCCTTTTTGCCGGAATTTTTATTGTTTTTCTTTTCTTTACTGCTTCTGGTTCATTTTCTTTAACTCTGCGATTTCGTCAAACACCACATCGTTTAATACCTTGATGTAAGTGCCCTTCATGCCGGAGGAACGGGATTCGATAACGCCTGCGCTTTCAAACTTCCGCAGGGCATTTACAATAACGGAACGGGTGATACCCACTCTGTCCGCAATCTTGCTGGCAACCAGAATACCCTCCATGCCGTCCAGTTCATCAAAAATATGAATGATGGCTTCCATCTCCGAAAATGACAGTGTGGAAATAGCGGATTTCACAACTGCCTGCTTTCTGCTCTCCTCGGCGCTCTCTTCGTTGACCGCCCTCAGCATTTCCAGCCCCACCACCGTAGTGCCGTATTCGCAGAGAATAATATCGTCTATTTCGTACTGTTCGTTGCATTTATAGAAAAATAAAGTACCCAGTCTTTCACCGGCAATCTCGATAGGAGTCACCATGGCCTGGTATTTTTTAGAGTCCGTCTTTTCAAAGCCGAGTGTCTCCAGATTGACATTCTCCTTGGTGGAAAGAACCCCCAGCAGTCTTTCGTTTAACATAGGGTCAATAAACCCTCCCACATGCTCATCAATCAGCTCTGCAATGGGCTCGATATTGTCAAGCTTGCCGACACCGAGCACCTTACCCTTTTTACTGATGACAAGGCAGTTGGATTTTAAAATTTCCCGCATGACTCTGCAAATATCATTAAATACCACTTTACTGGAATTGTTGTTGTGTAACAATTTTCCGATTTTTCTGGTTTTGTCCAATAACTGTACGCTGCTCATATGCTACCCTCCAGATTGTCAGGAGAAAATTTCTCCTATTAGCCAAAAACCGATTACTGTTACATTTTAACATACATCAATTTATTTTTCAATGTAATATC
>ERZ1026850.1291-NODE-1291-length-13374-cov-7.248367_pt1 | contig 13374 bp, 12 predicted proteins | sample MGYA00380155_ERZ1026850 | MGnify/ENA primary metagenome ERZ1026850 (study PRJEB33269, sample SAMEA4719791) | human gut metagenome | biome: human-associated habitat; feature: organic feature; material: feces | place: Cameroon | collected 2013-10 ... | reverse complement strand
CACAATAGGATCGGCAGGAACACCGCAGGGACGTAGTTCATCACCTTGATCTTCGTCAGGCCCAGCATGTTGAGCGATAGGCCGAGGATGAGAATCGAGCCGACGCACTTCATCTCGAGGATGACCGCTTCTGTGAGATACGGCGCGAGGAACGACGCACCCAGCGCGATGGCACCCTGATAGAGGAAGATAGGGATAGCTGAAAGCGCGACGCCGATGCCGAGGGTCGAGGCGTAGACGACAGAAATGATGCCGTCGAGCAGCGCCTTGGCGTAGAGCGTCGAATGGTCGCCGGTCAGGCCGGAGTCGAGTGCGCCCATGATGGCCATTGCGCCCACGCAGAAGAGGAGCGAGGCGGTGACAAATCCCTCGGAAAGCGAGGTTTTCGACCCTTTTCCGCCAAATTTTCGCTCGACCCAGTCGCCGAGCTGATGCATGTGTTCATCGAGCTGTAATAGTTCGCCGAAGATCGCGCCGATCGCGATCGAAAGGATGGCGACGAGCGTGTTTTCGCCCGCGAGCATGCCGTCCACGCCGATGTAGAGCACGCAGAGCGCCGCGCCCTTTTCCATTGCGCCGCTGAAGCGCTCGGGGATAAACTTGCCGAGCAAAAGTCCGGCGATGCTGCCCGCGACGATCGCGGCGGAATTGACGATGGTACCGGTCAAAATCATTGGCTGCCGCCTTCTTTCTCTTTTTTGCATCCGGCGAGCGTCAGGATGACGTCGCCCGCCATCATCAGTCCCGCGCAGCCGGGGACCCAGACGAGGCTTGCCGGTACGCTGCGGCGGCCCGGCGGGGGCGCTTCCAGCGCCTCGGGCTTGGCGGGAAGCTCGGGGGAGTAGATCACGCGCAGGTGCTTGACGCCGCGCTCGCGCAGTTCCTTGCGCATCACGCGCGCAAGCGAGCAGTTGCGCGTTTTGGAGATGTCCGTGATGCATAGCTGCGAAGCATCCAGCTTGTTTCCCGTGCCCATGGCGGAGAGGATGGGAATGCCTCGAGCCTGCGCCGTCTGGATGAGGTCGAGCTTGCTCGACACCGTGTCGATCGCGTCGAGGATGTAGTCATAGCGCGCGGTGAAGAAGTCCTCGCGGTGCGCGGCGTCGTAGCGCGCACAGATGAGGTGCAGTCTGACATCGGGGTTGATGTCGCGGCAGCGCGCGGCGAGCGCGTCGGTTTTATTTTGGCCGACGGTGGAGTGCAGTGCCTCGAGCTGACGGTTCAAATTCGTGGGGCTGACAGTGTCATCGTCGATGAGTGTCAGCTCGCCGACGCCTGAGCGCACCAGCGCCTCGACCGCGTAGCTGCCCACGCCGCCAAGGCCGAACACGGCCACATGGCTGCGGTGTAGCTGATTCATCGCGTCGCCGCCGAGCAGCATCTGCGTGCGTAAAAACTGATTGTCCATAGTGTCGCCTCAAAAGTCAGAATCAAAAAGAAATAAGCTGCCGGTCAGAAACCGGCAGCTTATTTTGTCGTAAGAGGGGATTACCCGACGTACTTCATGCCGCTGAGCTGCTCGGCCTCCACACCATCGGTGATGGCAGAGTACCACTCGTTGTAGGCGCTGCTCTTGAGAGAGGTCTCCGCCTGGTCGTACCAGTAGGGGTTCTCATTTGTGCTGACAAAGTACATCACGTGATAGCCGTTGCTCGTCTGCACGATGCCGACATCGCCCGCCTGACGCGCGGAGTCGAAGCACCAGTTTTCAAACTCGCTGACCATCTGACCCTTGTAGATGTTGGAGTACAGGCCGCCGTTGCTGGCGCTGCCTGGGTCGGTGGAGTTGGCGACGGCCAGCGCGGCGAAGGCGTCCTCGGTCTTCTCGCCGTCGTTGTACTGCTTGAAAATGTCATTGGCCTTCTCCTCGCTGTCGACAAGGATGTGACGCACGGAAACGGCGTGGTAGTCGTTGCGGCTGCGGGAGTGGAAGAGTACAGCGTAATAACCCTTCTCGCCATAGGCGGCGACGGTGGTGTCGCCCTCCTGACGGGCATCGTCAAACGCCCAGGTCAGCATATCGGAGGTGCCGTTCGTCACGTTGGCAGCGTGGTCGTAAGTGCCCTCCATGTCCTCGCCGATGGCGTCGAACGCCTCGCCCTGCGCGTAGCGGGAGAGAGCGGTCTCGGCCTTCTGCTTGGCCTGCTCGAGAAGCTCGGCCTTTTCTTCGTCCGTTGCGTCGTCGCCGGCAGCGGAGGTGAAGAGAATGTACTCAATGTCGGCGCTCTGATAGCTCTTGGGGTCGGCGTCGTAAGCGGCCTGGATCTCGTCGTCGCTGTACTCGAGGGAGTTCACATGATCGGCGGAATAGGCCTGAGCGAGGGCTTCAAGACGCACGTTGCGCTCGAAGACCTTCTCGTTGACCAGCGGGCCGCACACGGCCTTGATGTACTGCGCGCGGGTGTAACCGGCGGAAGCGGCGGCAGCGTCCAGATCGGCAAACGTATCCTGCACGGACTGCTCCACGGCCTCGCTACCGTCAAAGCCCTCGGCCTCCGCCTTCTGCGCAAGCAGGGCGTAAGACTTGAGGCTCTCGAGCGCCTGATCGCGGAAATAGTCGTACCAGGTGCCGCCATCGGTCACGGGGCAGTCCTGCTCCTTGAGCGATTTGCTGGTGTCCAAACCGTAAGCGCTCAGGTAATAGGAGTTCTTGGAGACAAAGCTGTTGTAGATGGTATTGTAGAAGTAGCTCACGTCGGCGGCCGTGTAGGTCTCGTCACCGATGGTCACGGCGTCGGCGCTGCGCTCGATCACCTTGGAGTTGGCGACCGTGACGACGATACCGACGATCACGAAGATGACGGCGATGGCGATATACAGGGCATTGCTGCGGCGATCCTTCGCCTGCTCGTCCTTTTCGCGCTTCGTCCGGGGATCGACATAACCGCCTGCCAGACTCTCCTGGCGGCTCTTCTTTTCTCTGGATGCACTCATTTGTTTGTTCAGTCCTCTCAATTATTGGGTTTTGCAGATTTGCAAAAGTGCTATTGAAAATGCCCAATCATTATAACGAATGGAACACAATAATGCAATGACAAAATTGTGAAGATTCTTCGTACCATTTTCCGCCCGCAGGCGGAAAACAATTAAAATCGTAATTCCTGACGACATGTGCGTCAGGAATTACTCTTTGCGCAAAGCGAGTGTCGAATTGTCTGCTTGTGCAGACAATGAGGCACAGAGCGACGCGAATCTTTCTCAATGAAAGCGACGTAAGTCGGTTTCATTGAAGTTACTTCGTGCCGAAAATGCGGTCGCCCGCGTCGCCGAGGCCGGGGACGATGTAGCCGTGCTCGTTGAGATGATCATCGAGTGCGCCGGCGTAGATGTTGACGTCGGGGTACTTCTCCTGAACGGCCTTGATGCCTTCGGGAGCGGCGACGAGCACCATGAGCGTGATGTGCTTGCAGCCGCGCTTGACCATCTCGCCGATGGCTTCGCAGGCAGAGCCGCCGGTGGCGAGCATCGGGTCGACGATCATCACGTCGCGCTCGGCAACATCCTTGGGCATCTTGCAGAAGTAGGGGTGGGGCTCGAGCGTCTCTTCATCGCGGTACATGCCGATGTGGCCCACACGGGCGGAGGGCACCATGCGCAGCACGCCGTCGACCAGGCCGAGACCGGCGCGCAGGATGGGGACGACAACGAACTTCTTGCCTGCGAGCGTGGGGGCGTCCATCTCGCAGATGGGGGTCTTGATGTGCTTGGTGGTCAGCGGGAGGTCGCGCGTGGCCTCGTAGGTGATGAGCATACCGATCTCGGACACGAGCTCGCGGAAATCCTTGACGCTGGTGTTTTCATCGCGCATGATGGTGAGCTTGTGGGCGACGAGGGGGTGGTTCATGATGTGTACTTTCTCGTTGAATTTGGCTTCCATTGCTTTGACCTCCGAAAAAAATATTTTAATGTGTTTTTGCTTACTGGTTCAATTTGGAGCTTCTCAGGCGCTCTGCCTGCGCGGGGCGCAGATAAACGGGGAGAAGCTCCTGCGCACTCACGGCCTCGCCGCGCGCATAGGCGCGCTCGGCCGCAAGGCCGACGCCCACGGCGCTCTGATAAAGGAGCATACTGGGCGCGAGCGAGCACTTGACGCCGTGCTCTTCTAAATAACGATAGCACAGCACGCCGCCGTCGCCAAGGACGGTGATGGGCTGCTGCTTGCCTTGAAGCTGCGCGCAGAGCTCTTCGAGCGAGATCGCGCGGTCCGGCGTCAGGCGCGTGAGTTCGCCGCCCTTTGCCTCGAAAACGGCGTTATAGACCTGCGAGCGGCGCGCGTCCATCGCGCCGACGATAAGCCCGTCGATGTGCGCGGCATTCTGCGCCATGGCCTCGAGCGTCGAAACGCCGAGGCACGGCTTGTCTGCGGCCCAGGCAAGGCCCTTGACCGCCGCAATGCCGATGCGAAGGCCCGTGAACGAGCCCGGCCCCGCCGCGATGGCGATGGCATTGATATCATCGAGCGTCAGATCGGCGTTTTTGAGCATCGCATCCACCATCGGCAGAAGCGTCCGGCTGTGCGTCAGCCCCGTGCACTGATAGGCGGAGGCGAGCGGCGCGCCGTCTTCGACGACGGCGCAGGAAACGCTCTTCGCCGATGTTTCCAGAGCGAGAATTTTCATGCGAATCTGCCTCCTGTGACCGTGATGGTGCGCCAGTCCTCATGCTCGTCTGTGCGCGCGATGTCGACAAAGATCGTGTCCTCCGGCAGCGCGTCGGAGACGCGCTCGCTCCACTCGACGGCACAGACGCCGCCGCGGGCAAGATAATCGTCCCAGCCGATGTCGAACAGCTCGTCCGACGAGCCGAGGCGGTACATATCAAAATGGAAGAGCGGCGTTCTGCCCTCGTACTCGTTGACGATGGTGAACGTCGGGCTCGTGACGCGTCCGCGGCAGCCAAGGCCGCGCGCAAGACCGCGCGTGAAGGCGGTCTTTCCCATGCCGAGCGAGCCCGTGAAGGCGAGCACATCGCCCCCGCGGAGCTTTTGGGCAAGCTCTTCGCCGATCGCCTCGGTCTCCTGCGTGCTGTGCGACAGAAATTGCATGGTTTCGCCTCCCTGACCCCATTTTCACCCATATTACCAAATAGTATAGCACAGCGCGCCGGCCTTTACAATTCCTTTTCTGCGGAAAGAGGGAGAAATGTGCGTTTACAGACGGGTAAAATTGTGCTAAAATACATCGAAAACTTTGTGCGAAGGGAGCGTGAGGCTGTGAACAGATTCCGCGATTTTTTAAGTGACGTGGTGCGGCAGTCGGATATGGTGCTGCTGTCGCTGTGCACCGTTTCCACGCTTTACGGCATGGTGCTCATCGCGAGCGCCACGCATTTCCGCAATACCTTTAAATATGTTGCCATTCAGGGATTTGGCTTGCTGCTGGGCGTGCTGCTCTACTTCCTGCTCTCCAGCATCGACGTGTCGGAGGTCGGAAAAAAATGGAAGTGGCTGCTGGCGTTCAACTTCGGCTTCATTCTGCTGCTGCGCACGCCCTTTGGCCTGACGCGAAACGGCAACCGCGCCTGGCTCGGCGTGAACGACATCGGCAAAAGGCTCGGCGTCGGCTTTTTGGAGAATTTTCCCATCACCGTTCAGCCCGCCGAGATCGTGAAGATCACGTTCATTATCCTCTTGGCGCGCCAGCTTGCGCTGCTGCAGGAGAAAAAGGACCTCACGCGCTTTTCCAATGTCATCCAGCCCACGGCGCACGCGGGGATCATGTTCCTCTTTTATTATGTGATCTCCAAGGATGCGGGCAGCGGCCTTGTGTATCTGTTCGTCTTTGTGTGCATGGCGTTTGCGGGCGGCTTTGCGCTGCGTTGGATCTTCCTCGGCCTTGGCGGCGCGGTGGGCGGATTCCTTGCTGCGTGGAATTTCAATCTCCTGCGCGGCGACTGGTACGACCGCATCAAGGTCATTCTGGACCACAGCTACCAGCCCGAGGGCAAGGGCTGGCAGCAGACGCGCGGAATGCTCGCTCTCGGCTCGGGCAAGCTGACGGGGCAGGGCCTGTTCAACGGCACGCAGACGCAGTCGTTGTACCGGTCGAGTCTTCCCGAGCGGCAGACAGACTTCATCTTCTGCGTCTGCGGCGAGGAATTGGGTTTTATCGGCTGCCTTCTCGTCATCGTGCTGCTGCTGGCCATCATTGTCCGCTGCCTCATTGTCGCGCGCGAAGCGCCGACGCGCATGGAGAGCCTTGTGTGCGTCGGCATGGCGGGCATGCTCATTTTCCAGACGATCGCAAACCTCGGCATGTGCTTGTTCCTTATGCCGGTCATCGGACTGACGCTGCCGTTTTTCAGCTACGGCGGCTCGTCGATCGTGACGCTGTTCGCTGCGATGGGGGTCGTGTCGGGCATCAAGAAGCGGTCAAGGCCGGAGTGGCTCATCAACTGACGTTTCAAAAGCGGGGATTCTCTTTGAGAGAATCCCCGCTTTTGAGATTATCGGAGAGATGGCGAAGCCGTCTCTCCGATAAAATTGCACTCCGCTTCGTGCCTTGCCGCCCGCAGGGCGGCTGCGACACGCGCGGAGTGAGAAGAGTAAATTCCGACGCACATGTCGTCGGAATTTACGATTAAGATCATTTCGCGCCTGCGGGCGCGAAAGCCTGCGGCGCATTTAATCCCGTTCGATTTTTTCGCCGCTGATGGTGTCTTCGGCGGTACCGTAGGAGATGACGCCGCGGCCGAATTTTTTGCGCAGGGCGTCCATTGCGGATTCGACGGCTTCCTGCTTTTCCTGCTGTGTGTCGTCCGTGCCGAGCAGGTCGAGCTGGCGGTAGGATTGCGCTTCTTCGGTCAGATGCAGTGCCGTGACGGAGAGGAGCCGGATAGGGTCGGGTGCTTTCCACAAGTCCTTTGCAAGGCGGAGCGCGGTATCGTTGATCTCGCGCATCAGGTGCGTGCTGTGGTCGAGCGTCGTCTGGCGCGAAAAGACCTGAAAGAGGCTGTTTTTGATGCCGACCTGTACGCCGCCGCAGTAGAGCCCGTAGCGCCGCAGGCGCATCGCCACACTGTCAGAAAGCAGCGAGATGCCGCTTTGCACCTCATCCCAGCGCGTCAGGTCGCGGCGGAACGTCGTCGAATTGCCAACGGATTTGATCGGCTCGCGGTCCGCCGCTCCGCGGACGGGGGGAGTCGTCGAGGCCGTTGGCATAGCGGTAGAGCTGCGAGCCCATTTTGCCCATCAGGGTTTCGAGCATTTCCTCGCTGCATTTTGAGAGTTCGCCGATCGTGCGCACGCCGTAGCGGCCGAGCAGCTCCTGTGCGCTGCGGCCGACGAACAAAAGATCGCCGACGGGGAGGGGGAAGACGATGTCGCGCCAGTTGCCGCGTGCGATGACGGTCGTGGCGTCAGGCTTTTTATAGTCGCTGCCGAGCTTGGCGAACACCTTGTTGAATGACACGCCGACCGAGATCGTCAGTCCAAATTCGCGCTTGATGCGGCCTCGCAGCGTGTCGGCGAGCGCTCTGGCGTCCCCGCCGAAGAGGTGGAGGGAATTTGTCACATCCAGCCAGCTCTCGTCGATGCCGAACGGCTCGACTAAGTCAGTGTACTCGCCGTAGACGGCATTGATTTTTTTCGAGTATTCGGCGTAGAGGCGGTGGTGCGGCGGCAGCAGGATGAGGCCGGGGCACTTCTGCTTGGCCTTCCAGATGGTCTCCGCCGTTTTGACGCCGCAGCGCTTCGCCGGTTCATTTTTTGCCAGGATGATGCCGTGGCGCTCCGTTGGATCGCCGCAGACCGCGACGGGAAGCTGGCGCAGGTCGGGATGGCTCAAAAGCTCGCAGGAGGCGTAAAAGCAGTTGCAGTCGCAGTGCAGAATGATGCGGTCCATCGCGTTCACCTCGTTTCACGAACAGTGTAGCATAAAATACGAAATGGAACAAGCGTTTGAAAATAAAAAGTACCCGCCGGATGGCAGGCACTTTTTTAAATGCTTTGCGTCAATTTTCTCTCACGCTGTACAGCGCCGCGCCGATGGCGGTAGCAAACGTCGCGTTTTCGGGAATAATAAAATTGACATGGTAGAGCTGCTTGAACAGCTCGAACGTCTCCCTTGCCGGCGGCAGCATCGTCAGCGCGCCTGTGAGGACGACCGTGTCCGTGCCGCAGCACTTGCACGCGAGCACCGACATTGTGCCAATGGACTGGAGCACCAGGTTGACGATGCCAAGCATCTTGTCCGACGGCGTCGCGTCGTCGGCGACCTTGGCAAAGTTCGCCGCCGTGGCCTCGGGCGGCAGATCGCCCACCTGATCGCGCGAGAGGTCGGCCATCGTCAGGTCGATGTGGCTGAGGTCGCCGTCCTGGCAGAGCTTGCGGATCAGCGCGTACTGGTGCACGCCTGTTGTGAGCGAGCTGAGGCCCGCGAGCGTGCCGCCGCCCACGCCGCTGCCGATGAGGTGACGGATATCTCCGCCCTTGTTGGCCCAGAGAAACGACGTGCCCGTGCCCATACTGACGACGACCGCGTGCTCCTTGCCCGAGAGGGCGAGGCCGCCCACGCCGACAGAGGGGAATTCTTCGACCTTGATGGTCTTCACGCCGTAGATATCGCCCTCGACATACGAAGAGCCTACGCCCGTGAGCGCGATGTGGCGGATGTCGGAGAGCTGGAGATGATGTGTGGAAAGGAAATTGCCCATCGCGCCGTAGAGCGAGGTGAGCGGATCGTCAGCCTTGACGCGCAGCATGTCGATGACGGAAAGATCGGGGGCAAGACCGACGATCTTCGTGCTCGAACCGCCGATGTCAATGCCTAAAATAACACCCATTGTGATGCTCCGTTTCTTTAGAAAGTCCCTTTATCATAGGGGACGCAATGGATAAAGTCAAGTAAAAAGCGGAAAAAGGGCGGAAAGCCTTGCTTTATTTTGGTATGCAAGATATAATGCACCTATTACAAGGCGCGGCACAGTCCGCGCCGTGACACTATGAGGTGACTATGAAAACCGATCAGAAGCTCAATATGACCATGCTCTGCGACTTCTACGAGTTGACTATGGGCAATGGTTACTTGAAAGCAGGGTTCCAGGATCGCATTACCTATTTCGACGTTTATTTCCGCTCGGTGCCGGACGGAGGCGGGTACGCCATTGCCGCCGGCCTCGACCAGCTGATCGACTATATCGAGGATCTGCACTTCGACCGGCAGGACATCGACTACCTGCGCGGGAGAGGTATCTTCTGCGAGGAATTCCTCGACTATCTTGCAAACTTCCACTTCAGCGGCGACATTTACGCCGTGCCCGAGGGCACGCCCGTCTTCCCGAAAGAGCCGATGGTCGTCGTGCGCGCGCCCGCGATCGAGGCGCAGCTGCTTGAAACGTTCGCGCTTTTGACCGTGAACCATCAGAGCTTGATCGCCACCAAGGCCAACCGCATCGTCCGCGCCGCCAAGGGCCACGCCGTGATGGAGTTCGGTTCCCGCCGCGCGCAGGGCTCCGCCGCCGCCATCGACGGCGCTCGTGCTGCCTATATTGCGGGCTGCTGCGGCACTGCCTGCACCATCTCCGACCAGCTCTACGGCACGCCCGCGCTCGGCACGATGGCCCATGCCTGGGTGCAGATGTTCGACACCGAATATGACGCATTCGCGACCTACTGCAAATACTATCCGCAGAACGCCGTCCTGCTTGTCGACACCTATAATACCTTAAAGTCCGGCATTCCCAACGCCATCAAAGCGTTCAACGACGTCTTGAAGCCGCTTGGCATCAAAAAGTGCGGCATCCGCCTGGACAGCGGCGACATCGCCTATCTTTCCCGCAAGGCGCGCAAGATGCTCGACGAGGCGGGCTGGACGGAATGCACCATCACCGTTTCGAACTCGCTCGACGAGTACCTTATTCAGGATCTCTGGATGCAGGACGCGAAGATCGACGCCTTCGGCGTCGGCGAGCGTCTCATTACCGCCAAGAGCGAGCCGGTCTTCGGTTGCGTCTATAAGCTCGTCGCAGTGGAGGACAAGGATGGCAATATCGTCCCCAAGATCAAGATCAGCGAGAACGTCGGCAAGATCACGACACCGCACTTCAAGAAGCTCTACCGCTTCTATGGCCGCGACACCGGCAAGGCCATCGCCGACTATCTGACGGTCTACGACGAGACCGTGGACGACAGCCAGAATCTTGAGATCTTCGACCCCGACGCCACGTGGAAGCGTAAGGAAGTCTATCACTTCGAAGCGCGCGAGCTGCTCGTGCCCATCTACCAGAAAGGCAAGCTCGTCTACAAGCGTCCCGGCATCGAGGAGATCAAAAAATACTGCGCCGAGCAGGTCGATACCCTCTGGGACGAGGTCAAGCGCTTCGATAACCCGCATAACTATTATGTGGACCTCTCGCAGAAGCTCTACGACATCAAGGCCGAGCTTCTGAACGAGAAGAACGAGCGCTACGAGAAGAACTGAGGAAAACAAAAAATCAAAAACAGAGAACAGCCAACAGGAGGGGACTGAGACTGCGATGAAGGGATTCCAGATTCAGCAAAAGGGCGAGCGGCGCATTTCTGCGGCGCTGCGGATCATGCTGGTCGTCGTCCTGCTTGCGGTGCAGATCGGCTTTGTTGTCGCCATCTCCTACTTTATGCAGGAGTATCTGGCGCTGGCCTACGGCGTCGTACAGGTCGGCGCGCTGTTCCTTGCGGTGCATATCTACAATGAACCAGGTGAGCTTTCTTATAAGCTCATCTGGTTCATCCTGCTTTTGCTGGCCCCGCCGGTGGGTATGATTCTCTGGTTCCTCTGGGGCGGCGCGGCGCAGAAGCGCCATCTGCCGCAGAACACCAAGCGCTTTCCTGACGAGCCGGAGAGCGTGCGCATGCGCAGTGAGATCGCCGTCGACAAGCTCACGCGCCAGCTGCCCGCTTGGTCGCGCACGGCAAACTACCTCTGCCGCCGCGACTTCCAGCTCTATCAGAATACCTCTGTCACGTACCTGCCCGAGGGCGCGATTTTGCTGCGTAATCTCATCGACCGCGCAGCCAAGGCTGAGCGCTTCATCTTCCTTGAATACTTCATTCTGGCTGAGGGAAAGCTCTGGGATGAGCTTGAAAAGATCCTCTGCGCCAAGGCGCGCGAGGGGGTTGAGGTCAAGATTATTTTCGACGACTTCGGCAACATCAAGCGCTTTTCCGGCGAGACGATCGACCGTCTGCGCGAGGTGGGCGTCGAGGTATTCATCTTCAACCCCGTGCACGAGTATGTGAACCGCCTGCACTTCAACTACCGCGACCACCGCAAGATCGCCTGCATCGACGGTGACGTCGCCTACACCGGCGGCGTGAACATCGCCGACGAGTACGCCAATATCATCGAGCGCTTCGGCTACTGGAAGGACAGCGGCGTATGTCTTGAAGGCGAGGGCGCCTGGGGCCTGACGGCAAGCTTTATCCGCATGTGTGTGAACCTCGGCGGCGTGATGCACAACGAGCACGACTATTACCGCCCCCATACGCCGGTCAAAAGCGAGGGCTTCTGCCAGCCGTTTACCGACGGACCGCAGAACAACCCCGACAATCCGGCCGAGGATGTGTTCCTCCAGATGATCTCCGGCGCGCGGCGCTTCCTCTATATCACGACGCCGTACTTCATCCCCGATGAGAGCCTGATGCGTGCATTGTGCATCGCGGGCGACGGGGGCGTGGACGTGCGGCTGATGCTGCCGGGCAAGCCTGACCACTGGTACGCCGACTGCGTGGCGGAGACGTACTTTGGCGAGCTCATCAAACACGGCGTAAAGGTATACCGCTATATCCCTGGCTTTCTGCACGGAAAAAGCATCATGGTCGACCGCGAAGCAGCCTTTGTTGGCTCGGCGAATATGGACTACCGCAGCTTTGAGCTCGACTATGAGTGCGGCGTGATGGTCTACAGCGCGCCGATGATCGAATCGCTGCTCGAGGACATGGATATGATTGTCGACCGCAGCCACCTCGTCACGGCGGAGGAGTGGGCCAAGCGCAGCGTCCTGCGCCGCGTGTTCGAGCCGCTGCTGCGTTTGTTCGCCATCTGGATGTGACGGGAAAGTGGGGAAGAGACAGAAATTTTCCAAATTTTGATTTTTTAGAAAATTACCTGTTGACAAATGCAAAGTTCCTGCTATAATAACGTATGTTCGCTGAACGACACAGCGCGGCGAACAACGCAAGATAGCGGGATTGTGTAATGGTAGCACAGCGGACTCTGACTCCGTATGTGAGGGTTCGAATCCTTCTCCCGCTGCCACTGAGAAGTCTGAAACCGTAAGGTTTCGGACTTCTTTTTTCCTATTTGACCCTTTATCTGACCCTTTAACCGTTTTGCAGCTTCTTCCCACAGATGGCGTGCTGCATATAGGCTTCCATTCGATTTGCACTGTCCTGTTTCAGCACCAGTGAAAAAAGGGCAAGGGAAAAGTTCCTCAACGCTTTTCCCTTGTCCTTTTGCATCTGTCATGGTATACAGCTTAGCAACGGCTATTTGAGTGGCTCCTCGCCGCGGTGCAGATCATTCCAATCGCTGACGAATTCGTCGGGGGTCCAGTCGATATCGTCATTTTCGGGATGCGTGATGAGGCCGTCGGCTGCGGCGGCGATGGCGGCGGCTTCGCTGCGGGGAAGGGAAGAGAGATACCTGACGCGGATGTCGCTGACGAGATCCCAGTAGGCGGCGCGGGCAAAGGCGTCGATATTCGCGGCTTTGATGCCGAGAAGGCCGACGAGAGGCTCCTGCTCGTGGGCGTCGTACCGGTCCTGAATCGTCTCGAAAATATCGTCCGCGTCGCCGCCGTACTTGGTCAGAAGAGAAATGAGGTTCGTTTCGGGAAAAAGCTCCTGAAAGCGCGCGGAAACGGAAGTGGTAGCCATAATTGTTCTCCTTGCAAGATCATTTTGTTGCCTATAGTGTCACACAACGGGGCGTAAAAGTCAACATGGATGAAATCACTTACTGCGCGGGCTGCGATTCTGGTCATGCGGCGGTTGACAGTGTTGGTCAACTCGTGCTATGATACAAAAACCAACAATCATACTATGTTTGTGGATGCAAAAGGTGTAACGCAGACATTTTTCCAACGTCAGGCGAAGGATCGGCGAGAGCCGATAAGAATAGCTTGACGATCAATCTGCTTGAATTTTTCAAAATCGGGGAGAGAGTATGCTCAATCAGTTTTCAAGAACGCAGCTGCTTTTAGGTCAGGATGGCATGGAGCGGCTGTACAACGCCCGCGTAGCCGTGTTCGGCATCGGCGGCGTGGGCGGCTACACGGTGGAGGCGCTGGTGCGCAGCGGCGTCGGCACGCTGGACCTCATCGACGACGACCGGGTGTGTCTGACGAACGTGAACCGCCAGATCTTCGCTACACGCAAGACCGTGGGACAGTACAAGG
>ERZ1026850.1290-NODE-1290-length-13376-cov-6.564672_pt1 | contig 13376 bp, 12 predicted proteins | sample MGYA00380155_ERZ1026850 | MGnify/ENA primary metagenome ERZ1026850 (study PRJEB33269, sample SAMEA4719791) | human gut metagenome | biome: human-associated habitat; feature: organic feature; material: feces | place: Cameroon | collected 2013-10 ... | reverse complement strand
GCGAGGTCTTCGGCATGGACGCTGTCACGTTCCAGCCCGCGGCGGGCGCGCACGGTGAGTTCACGGGCGTTCTGCTCATCAAGGCCTATCATACTGACCGCGGCGATTTTAACCGCACGAAGATCATCGTGCCCGACTCCGCCCACGGCACGAACCCCGCAACCGCCGCGATGTGCGGCTTCCAGGTCATCAACATCCCGTCCGGCGTGGACGGCTGCGTCGACCTCGACGCGCTGCGCGCCGCCGTCGGCCCCGACACCGCGGGATTGATGCTGACGAACCCGAACACCGTCGGTATTTTCGATAAGAACATCCTCGAGATCACGAAGATCATTCACGATGCGGGCGGCCTGTGCTATTACGACGGCGCGAACCTCAACGCCGTCATGGGCGTCGTCCGTCCCGGTGACATGGGCTTTGACTGCATCCACAGTAACCTGCATAAGACGTTCGCCACACCGCACGGCGGCGGCGGCCCCGGCGCAGGCGCGGTCGGCTGCAAGGAATTCCTCAAAAAGTACATGCCCGGCCCGCTGGTCGTCAAAAAGGACGGCAAGTACGGCTTTGCATACCCCGAAAAGTCCATCGGCCGCGTGAAGATGTTCTACGGCAACTTCGACGTCGTCGTGCGCGCGCTGACCTACGTGCTCACGCTCGGCAAGTCCGGCATCCGCGAGGCGGCGATGAACGCCGTGCTGAACGCGAATTACATGCGCGTCAGGCTCAAGGATACCTTCACCATGGCCTATGACGAGATCTGCATGCACGAGTTCGTCATGTCGCTCGTCGATCTCCACAAGGAGACGGGCGTCTCCGCGCTCGACCTTGCCAAGGGCATGCTCGACTTTGGCCTGCACCCGCCCACGATGTACTTCCCGCTCATCGTCCATGAGGCGCTCATGATCGAGCCCTGCGAGACTGAGAGCAAAGAGACCATGGACGAGGTCTGCGGCATCTACTGCAAGCTCTTTGAACTCGCGCACTCCGATCCCGAGACGCTCCACACCGCTCCCCACTCCACGCCCGTCCGCCGTCTCGACGAGGTCGGCGCGGCGCGCAACATGGTTTTACGTTATCAGTTTGCCTGACGAAGGCAGCGCATATCTTAACATCACGCAATGCCGCCGAAAAGTCGGCGGCATTGCTCTCAAAAAGGAACGAACTATTATGGCTCATTATGAACTCATCGTCATCGGCGCGGGCCCCGGCGGCTACGAAGCCGCGCTCCATGCGGCCAAGCTCGGCAAGAAGGTCGCCGTCGTCGAGAAGCGCGAAGCGGGCGGCACCTGCTTAAACCGCGGCTGCATCCCGACGAAAACGCTGCTGCACTCTTCTCAGATCTTCCACGACGCCAAGCACGGCGCACACGCCGGCATCCACACCGACGATATCCGCGCCGACATGACGGAGATTTTTGCCTACAAGCGCGAAATTTCGCAAAAGCTGTCCTCCGGCATTGAATCGCTTTTCAAGACCGCAAAGATCGACTTTCTGCGCGGCACGGCGCTCATCACCGCACCCGGCGCTGTCCGCGTGACGGACGCCGAGGGCGGTGCCAACGACTACACCTGCGACGATATTCTCATCGCCACCGGCTCCGTCCCGTCCCGCCCGCCGATTCCCGGACTTGAGTTCGCGATGACCTCCGACGAGCTGCTTGAGGGGTGCGGCCACCTGTACCGCTCCATCGTCATCATCGGCGGCGGCGTCATCGGCATCGAGTTTGCGACGTTTTACGCAGACCTCGGCTGTGAAGTGACCGTCATCGAAGGCATGGACCGCCTGCTGCCCAACATGGACAAGGAGCTCGGCCAGAGCCTCGCGCTCATCCTCAAAAAGCAGGGCGTGAAGGTCTTCACGAACGCGATGGTCCAGAGCGTCGAGAAGACGGGTGAGGATATCGCCGTCAACTTCACCTGCAAGGAAAAGAGCGAGACCGTCTCCGGCGAGGCCGTGCTCTGCGCCATCGGCCGCCGCCCGTACTGCGACGGCCTGTTCGCGGATGGCATTTCTGTCGAGATGAACCGCCGCAGCATCGCCGTGAACGAGCGCTACGAGACGAGCATCCCCCACATCTACGCCATCGGCGACGTCTCGGCCAAAATTCAGCTCGCCCATGTGGCGACCGCGCAGGGCATCGCCTGCGTCGACCTGCTCTACGGAAGGGAAAATCACACATCCATGTCCGTCGTGCCGAGCTGCATCTACTGTCGTCCGGAGATCGCGGTCGTCGGCCTCACCGAGGCCGAGGCCAAGGAGGCGGGCATCCCCGTCAAGGTCGGCAAACACGTCATGTTCGACAACGCCAAGACGCTCATCGCCGACCCGGGCCGCTGCTTTATGAAGTTCGTCGCCCACGCCGAAACACGCGAGCTTCTCGGCGCGCAGCTCATGTGCGAGCATTCAAGCGATATGATCGGCGGCGTCTCGCAGGCGCTCGCCAACCACATGACGGTCGATCAATTCCTGCTGGCCATGCGTCCGCACCCCTCATTTGAAGAGGCGATGACCGCCGCGCTCGAGGACCTTGCGCAGAAGCTCGGCTGAAAGGCCGCGGATGAAGCTATCGGTCGCCTTTAGACGGGCGATACCGCTTTTATGCAAAATTTGCGTTGCAGCATATGATGGAGTATGCTACCCTTAAAGTGAAAAATTGCTCTGACGGGGAACGCTTCTTTAAAAGCGGCGCACCGAAAGCGTGATAAGGGAGATGAGAATCATCCATGAAAAAGCTATTGCCCATCATTTTGACGCTGCTCCTGGTTTGCATTGCCGTGTCTTATGCCTCCGCCGCGAATGTGGTGGCTTCGCCGCAAAACCTGTCAGTCGACGGCGTCGATGCAGACTGTGACAAATACAACATCGACGGCAGCAACTATTTCAAGCTGCGCGATCTTGCGCAGCTTCTGAGCAAGACGGACAGCCGCTTTTCCGTTTCGTTCGATGAGCAAAGCAATGCGGTCACGGTCGTTTCCGGGAAGGAATATACCCCTGTCGGCGGCGAACTTGCGCGCGGGCGGGATCAGTCCAAAACAGCCGTTGTCAGCAAGCAGTCCGTTTTGATCGACGGAAAGGCTGCGGACGGTCTTTCTGTCTACAACATCGGGGGAAACAACTATTTCAAGCTGCGCGACCTCGGCGATGCGCTCGGCTTTACCGTCGATTATGACGCCGACAGCAATACTGCCATCGTTTTGAGCAAGGGTTCCACAGCGGTCTACCAAAACGCATTTGAAAAACTGCTTAAGGACGTGAACGAGAAGCGCCGCGCCGATATGGCAAGGGAAGAGTCGTTCGACGGCTTTGAAGCATATTTACAGCATCACCGCGGCGAGGTCGAGATCACGCAGGCAGAGATCGACAGCCTGAAAAATCTGAACAATCCCGGCAAGGCGGTTCTTACACGCGCGGAAGCGCTTGAGGATGTGGATCTGTTCTTCCGCGCGCTGCATTACTCCTACGGCGCTTACTACTATTTCGGTGAGGAGACGTTCCAAAAGGCGGAAGATGCCATCCGTGCAGAGCTTGCATCCTATCAGACGATCAAGTGGGACCAGCTCGTCTCGCTCATTTACTCGCACCTGCTTTTCGTTCGGGACGGACATTTCTCGATCGCCGGGCGGTATGAACCGGCCTTTGAAAAAAGCGTTCAGTATCTTTACTATTACAGCGGTCAAAGCTTTGGCAAGGATGAAAGCGGGTACTATCTGCTGGGGGAAACCGAGAAGTGGTACTATACCTCCTGCGGCAACGCGAATGTCGAAATGAAGCCGTATCTTGACGGCAGCGGCCGCGTGTGCTATTCCCTGCGTCAGTTCTGTCCCGCGACGGCTGCGCATACGGCAGACAGTATCACCCTGACCAAGGGCGCTGAGACCAAAACGGTTTCGGTCACATGGTCGCTGAGCCAGTCCTATCTGGAAGACGGTTCGCAGGTCCCGGATTATCATTATCTGAAATCAAACGGTATTGCCTTGATAACGATTCGCAGGTTTGACTGGAATTATGAGGAGACAATGGATGAGTTCGTCCGCACCGGTTCTGACCTTAAAAACGCGAAGCTCATCATCATTGATGCCCGCTCCAACAGCGGCGGCGATGAAGACTTTATCAAAAACTGGCTGAAAAGCTACACGGGAGAAGAACCCGAACAGAAAACGATTATCTCCAACTGGGGCACTGCTATGTTCGATAGGACCCAAGCCTACGCGGACCTGGGTGAAGAATTTGCCGCCTTCCGGACAGGCGATAAGGACTATGAGCTGTTTCGGGGAAAGCTGCTGGAAAACAGCACTCCGATTCTTCTTCTGACAGACAGCATGTCCGGCTCCGCCGGCGAGAGCATCGTGACCTATTGCAGGACACTTGACAACTGCCTTGTGATCGGCGGCCCGACGAGAGGCGCGCAGCTGGTCGGAAATGTGCGAGGCTGGACGCTTCCAAACTCCGGCATCGGCTTCCAGTTCGGTCAGTCGTTCCACTTCATCTACAATATGGAGAATGTAGACGGCAAAGGCTATGAGCCGGACCTCTGGTGCGATCCGAAGACCTCGTTGCAGGCGGTTTTGAGCATGGTGGAGCGCTATGACCTCGGCTCCGCCGAGGGCGTGGCCGCCCTGCGCGCGCAGCTGCCGAATATTCTGACCAAGTAGGCAGGCACTTCCCATTAAATGTCCCACAACGTAGGATGAGTAGAAAGAGAAGCATTCTACTGAACCTGTCTTATGGCCATATACCGCCGTCATCTGAACGAAAAACCGCTCCCGAGATCATCTTGATCTTGGGAGCGTTACTTTCTCTATTATGATTGCTTTTTGTGCCCAAAAACAGCCTTTTGCCGAAATGTGTTAGAAAAGTGTTAGAAAACGTTATTTTGTGCTTTATAATTACTGCCAAAAGGTTAGAAAAAAGTCCTGAAACCGACCGGTTTCAGGACTTTTCTGGTTGCGGAGGCAGGACTCGAACCTACGGCCTCCGGGTTATGAGCTGTTTCAGAATGGCGCAGTTAACCATTTCCGGCCATTTCGGGCAGCATTGCATGCAAAAGCGGCTGCTTTCCGGCGAGCTTGGTTCCGCTGTTTCCGTGTACTTTTCCCGTTCTGGGTCAGAACATGGGTCAGGAATGAGAAGAAGCAGAAAAAATATCCCGTCATAGACAGCGGGAAAATCGAAGATAGTATCCTTTGCACCATGGCGTAAAGCAACCATATTTTGCGCTGCTGAAAACAATCTATAGTCCTTTTCAGATATAGTGAAAGGATAAAAAACGCGGGCGTATGATGCTGTCATACGCCCGCGCTTCGGATTTATACCTTGATTTGTTCAGCAGTAGTACTCCATCGGGTAGGTGAGGTACTCGACCGGCTCGAGCTGGTCGCAGGTGACGTAGCCAGCAGGAGCACGGAGCAGGGACGGGATACGGTTGATGACCGTGGCGCAGGTGTGCTCGACGGTCGCAGGCTTCACAACATGGAACTCCGTCTTCGGCTCGCCGAAGATCTCCCAGTCGCACAGATCGCCGTCGTCCGGTCCGTAGACCTTGCCGATGGTCTCCTCCTCGACGGTGATGCCCTGCATTGTCTCGATGGTGACGACCGCCGACATGCCGATGGCATTGCCCGCCTTGATCTCCTTGCCGAGCGTCTCGCTGTAGATATCCTTGTCAATGATGCAGGGGACGTGCTTCTGCGAAATGCTCTTGATGGTCAGGCCCAGTTTGTTGCAGATTGCCTCAGCGGCGTTCCACGCGTAGGACGGCTCAAAGTCGGTCGGGTGCGCGATCTTTGCCTCGAATTCCTCCGGCGTCAGGTCGCAGCCGTGCGCCTGCGCCAGCGCCATGCCGTACTCGTCCACATTGTAGCTGTAAGCGCCCTTGATCTTCGTGATGTTGTGGCAGCCGGCGGCTACGAGACCGACCATATTGATCCAGAAAATATCCTGCATGCCGCTGCCGGTGATGGTGCAGCCGTTCGCCTTGGCCAGCGCATCCAGCTTGTTGATCATGGCCGCGGACGTCGTCCAGGGATAGATGGCTTCCTCGCAGGTCGTGATGACGTTGATACCGCGGGACACGCACTGCTCGATTGCTTCGTAGATATCACCGATGAAGCTGCGGGTCGTGATGATGGCGACGTCGGCGTCGCACTCGTCGAGGACCTTTTCGGCATTGTCGGAAATGATGATGCCCGTCTTGACGCCAAGTCCGGCCCAATCGCCGATGTCCTGGCCGACCGACGCGCCGTGGCCGATGCCGCCGACGATCTGCGCGCCATGCTCATAGGCATAGCGGAGGGTGTACTTGCTCATTTTTCCGCAGCCGTACTGCACGATCTTAATTTTTTCCATGATAAAAGCTCCTTTCTGTAATACATAGCTACTACGGTAAAGTATATTTTCCCTCCAGAGAGAGTCAAGCATTTTGTTATATATTTAACAAAAATGTTACGACTTCTCCTCCGTGCAAACCATCCCTGCTTATTCTGAGACAAAGGGCCGCACCGAAAATCAGGTGCGGCCCTCTGCCTGCATAGGAAGGGTTGGTTATAGGAGAAGATCTTTACTGATCTGGTCTGCTCAAAACAGCTCACCACTGCTGTTTAGGGCCGTTGTTTTCTGCGGCATCTGGTGCATCACGTTCCACGCCTGCACCGCGATCTCCGGCAGGAGACCGTAGGCGACCATTAGGTCGCCGTTTTTCATTTTCAGCGTGTCCTTCGTGATGGGGATATAGGTGAGGTCGTGGTCGCCACGCTTATGATCCGCGCAGCGCACCGCGACTTCCCAGGCAGCCTTTTCGAGCGCTTTTTCTTCCGAAAGACAATGATACTGATCGCGCCGCTGCCGGTTTTCCTTTGCCGTGCTCGCGATGCCGAGGATACCGCAGATCACCCCGGCCGCGCCGCACAGCCGAAACACGCCTTCGCCATTCCAAAATACGGCTGAGAGAACAACGCCGAATAACAAGATCAAGGCGAAAGGCAGGATATCTTTGATCCCCACACCGCTCAAGTCCTTTTGTAGCTGCGCGCGGACACAGTCGGCGCACACGTCGAAGTGCACGCTCTCGCCGAGTGCCTGCACGCGCTTTTCCTTGAGCTCCCGAATGTGCAGGGTGTGGATCTCCAGTGCCCGGAAGTGGTACTGCGCCGTGCCGCCGCACTGGATACAATCAGACTTCGTCATAGCATTTCACTGTGCGTGGGACGCGCCGTTGTCGGCGCGCCCCGCGTTTTCACGCTGCCGTTACAGCAGCGAACCAAGCGTAGAGAGCAGCAGGCTGCCGATGATCAGGATGATCGCGCCGCCGAGACGGGACGAGATCTGCGCAAAGGGCATGAGCTCCATACGGTCTGCCGCGGAAAGGACCGCCACATCGCCGGTGCCGCCCATGTTCGCCATGCAGAGGCCCGCGGTGATACCGGCCTCGACCGGATAGAAGCCGACCCACTTGCCGACGATCGCCGCGCCGAAGAACGCGCCAAGGCACGTGACAAGGCACAAAATCAGGTACGTCAGGCTGAAGCTCTCGATCACGGTGTCAAGGCTCAGGTAGCACAGGCCGATGCCGACGAGCAGCGTGGTTGTCAGGTTCTTCATCACGAACTGGAACCACTGGTAGCAGGCGACCTCAATGTTCTCCGGCAGGAGGTTGAAGATCTTGCAGATGGCCACGGTGATGATCATCCAGGCGTAGGCGTGGATGCTGACGCTCGGGACGAACTTCGACCAGATCTTGGCCACGATGAAGCCCCAGGCGAAGAACGAGTTGGAAACGAACAGGCCGATGCCGAGGTTCTTCACGTCGATCTTGTCACGCTTGGCCTGCATCTCGGGGCTGATCTCCAGCTCCTTGGGGTCGACCGTACCGGCCTGCATCAGCGCGCCCTGGCCGTTCCAGCTCTTGCTGGCGATGACCTTGACGATGATACCGGCAAGGACGATGGAGATCGCGTTGCCGATGGCGACCGCGGGCGTCATCACAGAGATGGCCTCCGCCGCCGTCATGGTGTTGGAGCTTTCAAAAATCTTGGACAGGGGCACTGCACCGGCGCCCATACCTCCGCCCATGATGGGCAGCGCGATGAGCAGCAGCGCCTTGATGGTGCCGTAGCCCATGATAGCGGCCGTGCCCATGCACAGGGCGAACGAGAGGATCAGGCCGCCGAAGATCGCGGGGAAGTAACGCGCCGCCGCCTTTTTCAGCAGCGTGCTGTTCATGCCGAGGATCGAACCGGTAATCAGCGCGGCGATGTAGAAATCAAGGAACGCGCCGGTCGGCTGGAAGAACGAGGTGATGTTGCCAACAAGATCATAGTTGCAGGCCATGTTGTAGACCTTCGTGCCGTCCTCCAGCGTTTCGGTCAGAGCGGGCAGCAGGTTAAAGTAGTTCAGCAGCGCCGTGCCGAACAGGACAACGATCGCGCCGCCGCCGAGATAGGATCGGATGATAGGCGTTTTCTCGCCGATCTCATAGAGGATCGTGCCCAGCACGATCATGAACGCGAAGCAGCCGGACATGCCCTTGGGCAGCGTGCCGGTGTAGGTCGCGATCAGCACCAGCACGGCAAAAATCGCAAAGTAATACCACGGAAGATTAAACAGCTTGTAAGTTTCCTTTTTCCCTGACATGAGAAGTCCCTCCCAAATTGATTTGATTTTTCAGGAAAACTGGTATATTCTGTATAAAATGGGTCAAATGCGGGCCACGCCGCTCTTGCGCGCGGCCTCGGCGACGGCCTTGGCCACCGCGGGACCGACGCGCGGGTCAAATGCCGCGGGGATGATGTAATCCTCGGAAAGCTGGTCGCCGACAAGGCCTGCCAGCGCTTCGGACGCCGCGACCTTCATCGCCTCGTTGATGTCGCTCGCGCGCACATCGAACGCGCCGCGGAAGATGCCGGGGAACGCGAGCACGTTGTTGATCTGGTTGGGATAGTCGCTGCGGCCGGTGGAGATGACCTTCGCGCCGCCCACCTTTGCCGCGTCGGGGAAGATCTCCGGCGTCGGGTTCGCGCAGGCGAAGATGATGGCGTCCTTGTTCATCGTCTTGACCATCTCAGTCGTGACAGTGTTCGGTGCAGAAACGCCGATGAACACATCCGCGCCTACGAGCATGTCGGCGAGCGAGCCTGCCTTATGGCTCAGGTTCGTGACCTCGGCCATCTCGGTCTTGATCCAGTTGAGGCCCTCGCGGCCCTTGTAGATTGCACCCTTGCGGTCGCACATCGTGATATCCTTGAAGCCCGCGGAAAGCAGCAGCTTCGTGATGGCGATGGCCGCCGCGCCAGCGCCGGACGTGACGATCTTCACATCCTCCTTCTTCTTGCCGACGACCTTGAGTGCGTTCGTCAGGCCCGCCAGCGTGATGACGGCGGTGCCGTGCTGGTCGTCATGGAAAATGGGGATGTCACACTTTTCTTTCAGCTTGCGCTCGATCTCGAAACAGCGCGGCGCGGCAATGTCCTCAAGGTTGATGCCGCCGAAGCTGCCGGAAATGTTGTAGACGGTCTCGACGAACTCATCCACATCCTTTGTCTTCACGCAGATGGGCAGCGCGTCCACATCGCCGAAGGCCTTAAAGAGCACACACTTGCCCTCCATGACCGGCATACCGGCCTCGGGACCGATGTCGCCAAGGCCCAGAACGGCGCTGCCGTCGGTGATGACCGCCGCGGTGTTCCAGCGGCGCGTGAGCTCATAGCTCTTGCTCGGGTCCTTCTGGATCTCGAGGCACGGCTGCGCAACGCCGGGCGTGTACGCAAGCGCCAGGTCGTCCTTCGTCTTGACCGGCACGCGCGTCACCATTTCGATCTTGCCCTTCCACTCGCCGTGGAGGCGGAGCGATTCTTTTGCATAATCCATAACATTACCCCTCCGTTTGAATCGTTTTATCACCCTTTGGATGATGCAAAAGTATACATTTTTCGCCAGAAAAGTGGAAATACGAATCAATTATCTGCCATATAAGGATTTTATATATCCCCCCCACAAAAGGAGGCTAATATGAATATCAGCTACGACAGCTACCGCGTTTTCTACTATGCAGCGAAGTATAAGAGCTTCTCAAAGGCCGCTGCCGCGCTCTATAACACCCAGCCGAATGTCACGCGCATCATCCGCAGGCTCGAAGCCGAGCTGGACTGTGCGCTGTTCTTCCGCTCGGCGCAGGGCGTACGCCTGACGCCGGAGGGAGAAAAAATATTCGCCCACATCGCCATCGCCTTTGAAAACATCGAGGCTGCCGAAGCGGAGGTCTCCTCTGACCGGAGCCTGCAAAGCGGCATCCTCCACATCGCCGCGAGCGGCCTTGCGCTGCGCGGCTGCCTTTTGCAGGTGCTCGCGCAATACCGCAGCGAATATCCGCGCGTTCGCATCTATCTGACGAATCACTCGACCCCGCAGGGCCTTGCGGCCGTGCAAAACGGTCTTGCCGATTTCGCCGTCGTGACCGAGGGCTCCGTCATCCCCGACTCCCTCATGAAAAAGCAGGTCGGCGAAATTCAGGATATCCCCATTTGCGGCGCCGCCTTCGCCGAGCTGACACATGAGACCGTATCGCTCAGCCGCCTCGTGGACTATCCTATCGTCGGCCTGACCGAGGGAACGTCGTCCCACGACTTCTACTCCCGCCTCTTTCTGTCGCACGATCTTCCCTACAACCCTGATGTAGAGGTCGAGACCATCGACCAGGTGCTGCCGGTCGTGCGCAGCAACCTCGGCATTGGGTTCGTCCCGCACGAAATGCTCGTGGCAGTGCCGGAGCTCACCGGCGTCTATCCGCTCACACTGGACGAGCCGATCCCACCGCGCAGCATCTATTTGTTCCAAAGGAAGAATCAGCCGCTCAGCATTGCCGCCGGACGCCTGCGGCAAATGCTGCTGGGCGATCCTCCGCATGGAGCATAAAATCCGATGCGCCGACAGATGGCGCTGAATAGGACAAACAAAACGGTCTTCTTTTGTCTGCTTGACAAAAAAGGCCGTTTTACTATAATTACATCGCAATCAATTACAGTGTAATCAAAAAGAGCGAGGTAGACATATGGCACGGAGAGATCATTCTCTTGATGATAAGATCACGGCCGCTGCAATGGAGTAATTTTCGGACAAGGGCTATACCGGCGCGTCGCTGCGGAGGTCATGAAAAAGAGCAAGGCGGTCTACCGGCAGCTGGTCGAGCAGGCGGACGACATCGGCGACGATAACCCGATGGCCTACAATGCGCTGTTCGCCCTCGCCTTTGTTGCGCCGTATGTGGCAAGCGGGAAGAAGATCCCGCCGGAAACGGTGCAGGCGATGATGCGCCGCTCACTCTACCACATCAAGTGGTACTTTGCACGGACCGACCTGAACACCGACAAGGGCAAAGCGGAAAACAAAAAGAGCGTCGTCAAATACGCCAAATGGTACACGCCGGAGAGGGAGAAGCAGTATCCGACCTCCTTCAAGGTGGACTTTGTGGGGCAGCCGTATGAGGGCGCGTGCTATTACCGTATCACCCGCTGCCCGATCTGCACCTACGCGAAAAAGCTGGGCGTTTCGGAGCTGATGCCGCTTTTCTGCGAGCTGGACGAGGTCATGATCACGCTCCAGCACGGCGTACTGCACCGCAAGCAGACTCTGGCAAACGGCGGGAAATACTGCGACTACTTCATCACGGGAGATAAAGAGTGAATGCAAAAGCAGGAGACGGCGTGGCTTTCGTCACGTCGCCTCCTTTATGCTCCCGCGCGGAAAGCGGCAGGCACTTTTCAAAAACTATCGCTACGTCTCCATGCGCATCATGTCTACCGCGCAGTCGGCAAGGCCGTAGAGCAGTCCGCCGTGGACCGCGCCGTGCAGGTTCATCGATTCAGGCCGCAGTTCCACGCTGACCTCTGCATAGTGATCGCCGTTCGCGTCTTCTCCGATTGCGGTGATCTGAATATGGTTGTACGCCATGAAAGGGTTATTCGCGGCGTAAGCGTCCACATCGCCGATGGGCGGGAACATACGGCTCATTTCGTCTCCTCCTCATGGATGAACATGATGAGAAAGCTGACCGCCAGCAGCACGCAGGACACCCAGATGCCGCGCTCGGCAACGTACTTGGTCAGCAGTGCACCAAAGCCCGCGCCCAAAGCAAACAGGCCGATCACGCCGAAGTAGGTCAGCGCCTTGTGCAGCACCTCACGGTCATGCGTGTGGAAGTAAACGCACAGCGCCTCCGTACCGCTGCGCATATTGCCGATGCACATCGTGCTCGCGTAGGCGTGGCCGCGCACCTTGCGGAAGGTCTGCACCTGCATGGCGCAGACGAACGAAACGAGCGCGTTGGCAGCCGTGTTGCCCTCCTGCGGCAGAAAGCCGACGAGGAACAGCAGCACGATCTCCGCCAAAAGAATGAGCTGCCGCCAGTGTACCTTCTCCATGTGCTTGAAACGCCGATGAATGCACTCAGCCGCAAAAATACCGAGCATGAACGAGAGCACCGGCACAAGATAGCGTCGGCTGTGCGCCCAGTCGCCGTCAAAAAGATACGCGCTGAAAAGCACGATGTTGCCCGTCTGCGCGTTGGCAAACACCCCGCCGCGGCAGAGATAGGTATAGGCGTCCTGCAAACCGCCGGAGAGGATGATGAACGCCGCCGTCAGCATGGATTCCGACATCTGCCCGTGCGGCCTGTCCCCAAGTTTAGCCATCTTCAAGTCCTCCATTTCTTTTTGCAGTCCCACATCATACACGCAGACCTGTCGTATGTCAATCGATAAGTATAAATGAAATTGCCCACAGACAAACAGCACCTGCCGCAAATAAGCGCTGTGCTTACCTGCGGCAGGTGCAGATCTGCGGTATAAGGCTTACACCGTCGCCTGCAGGAAGCACATCAGCATGGCTGCGACCTGCCCGCGCTGGGCGAGGTCCTGCGGTACCATGCGGTTGCCGCCCATGCCATTGAGGATGCCGTTGTCCACGCACCATCTCACGGCGTCGTATGCCCAGATGCTGATAACAGCCGTGTCATCAAAGATCAGCTCGCCGCTGACAGCCGGAGAACCGGCGTAGCGGTAGAGCATCGCCGCCAGCTGCTCGCGCGTGACCTGCTGCTCGGGATTCGTGCCGTCGGAAATACCGTTCTCGATCTCCCAGACCGTACCCCTTGGCGTATCACGTCTCCCCACCGGCCGTATCCGCTCCGGCAAGGCGCGCGAGCACGGTGTTGACCATGCCGCAGGTCATGGAGAGGTCGGGACCGAAGGCGTTATTGCCCACGCCGCTGAACAGCTCGCGGGACGAGGCGAACTCCACGGCGTCCTTCGCCCAATGGTCCGTCATGTCGCTGAAGCGCTTGGCGTTGTCGATGATCTTGAGCTGGACGTCGCCCTACGCGCGGAGCG
>ERZ1026850.1282-NODE-1282-length-13402-cov-5.804825_pt1 | contig 13402 bp, 12 predicted proteins | sample MGYA00380155_ERZ1026850 | MGnify/ENA primary metagenome ERZ1026850 (study PRJEB33269, sample SAMEA4719791) | human gut metagenome | biome: human-associated habitat; feature: organic feature; material: feces | place: Cameroon | collected 2013-10 ... | reverse complement strand
TTCCATCTAATGCTAAAAGTTGGTTCATCTGGGGATGATTATCACCGATGGATTGGGGAAATGCATCTCTCCGTCAGACTTTCCCTAACAAAATAGGGAAAAGTCATATAATATTATACAATCCCTATTATTATGGAGATAAAGAGACACGACTACTTCCAGATTCTGGCGGATTCCGCTGGGAAGACGGATCTGGTGAAGGTGCTGACGGGCATGCGCAGGACCGGAAAGACGACCGTCATGCTCCAGCATCTCGGATATCTTCTATCGTCCGGCGTCCCCGAGGAGTCGGTATGCTACATCGACCTCGACCTCATCGGCAAGGAGATCGCCGCGGATGAATTACGGGGGATGATCCAACCCTGTCTGGACCGTGACGGTCTCCATTATATCCTCATCGACGAGATCCAGGATGTGGACGGATGGGAGCGTGTCGTCGCCATGCTCGTCGCGCGCAAGGACTGCGACGTATATATCACCGGTTCCAACTCCAGGATGCTGTCATCGGAACTGTCAACCAAGCTCTCTGGCAGGTACATGGAGGTGGAGATCCTCCCGCTGTCGTTCAGGGAGTTCATGGAATTGCACGGCGGCGACGAGGACGGCATGTTCCTGCAATACATCCGCTACGGCCCCCTGCCGTCGATCGAACCGGAGAGGGGCGACAGGGTATGCCGCGCCCAATCCGAGGGGGTGTACAGCACAGTGATGATCAAGGACGTCCTGTCCCGCGTGTCCGGGAGGGCGGACAAGCTCAGGGCGGTGTGCCGCTTCCTGTTCTCCAACATCGGCAGGGTGACGAACGCCGAGAGGATATCAGCCGAGTTGAAGCTGTCCGACGATACGGTGAGGAAGTACCTGGATGCGCTGCTGGAGGCCCATCTGTTCTATCATGCGGAGAGGTACGATATCGTCGGGAGGAACGTGTCCAGATCGAAGGGGAAGTACTACGCCACGGACACCGGTATGAGGAACGTGCTGGTGAATGCCAACGAGCTGAGGGACATCAGCGCACCGCTGGAGAACATCGTGTTCTTCGAACTGCTTCGCAGGGGCTACAAGGTCTTCGTGGGGAGCTACCGCGACCAGGAGGTGGATTTCACAGCGATCATGGGGGACGAGGTGAGATACTATCAGGTGTCGCAGACCGTCATGGCGGAGGAGACCTATTCCAGGGAGATCGGGCCGTTGAAGGCGGTGGACGACAATTATCGGAAGACGATATTGACGCTGGACAAGGCGGGATTGGGCAACGACGGCGGGATAATGATCGTCAATCTGGTGGATTGGCTGATGGGCAGGGAGGATGCCTGACGCTGGTGGACATCGTTCCGCCAAGTTGCGACGCGGTCACGGGCCAGTGAAGGAACCAGATTATCCCGATATGTGTATGGACACTCGCTGTTGATCATTATATAGTACAATGTACTACACATAGTCGGTGATTGAATGGCATTTTCGATAAGATTGACTGAAGATGAGGAGAGACTCGCTAGAAGATATGCTGCCTTGATGGGTGTCTCCATGGGAGAGGCCTTCAAACAGGCTCTCTTCGAGAAGATAGAGGATGAATACGATATCGCGGTCGGAGAAGCAGCATACAAGAGATACCTCGATAATCCCAAGACATATTCTCATGCAGAAGTTTTGAAGATGTTTGGTGATGAGGAGTGAGATAGTCCGTCGAGTATACTGAGGATGCGATAAAGCAACTCAGAAAGATGGATAAATTCACAAGAACGATGATACTCAACTGGATTTCCAAACATCTAGAAGACACAGATAATCCGTTTGCTACAGGCAAGGCACTTACCGGAGACAAGACAGGATTGTGGAGATACAGGGTGGGGGACTACAGGCTTATCAGTAAGATAGACAAAGGAAAACTGGTTATCCTCTTAGTAGAAATAGGGCACAGATCCAATATTTACGATTGAGCCCGCGATGCTATGAAAAGCATGACTGCATGATTATTCAGGCCGATCTTTTTCAATGGTTTCCACCTGCTCGGATGTCACCTGGCTGGTAATTGTTTGATGAGGGGGCGGACCCCCTCGGTTTCATTGGATCGGCGTGATGCCGATGACGACCTTCTGACCGGTGAACTCCCACTCCTTCACATCGGAGCCGGAGGCCTCGCCGACGAAGGACAGGGTCTTGGCCCTGACCTCGGACGAGATGTGGTCCTTCCAGGTCTCCAGCAGGCCGGAGAGCCTGGGCTCGGCGGCGATGGTGCAGTCCACGAACTGCTCCACGTTGAGCTTCAGGTCCTTGCGCATCTGCTGGATCCTCCTGATGACCTCCCTGGCGTATCCCTCGGCCTCGATCTCCGGGGTGACGGTGAAGTCGATGAACAGGGTCCCCTCGTCGAAGGGCACGGGTTCGATGGACTCGGCGGAGGGGATCTCCTCCTTGCCCAGGTAGACGATCCTCTTGGTGTTGGCCTGTGCGGCGAGGACCTTGTCGAACCTCTTGACGGCCTTGTTGACCTCGGCGTCGTTCCCGCGGACGAAGATCTGGAGCAGGGGCCACCTGAGCTTCGAGGAGTTCTTCGCCCTCTCGGCCGCCACGACATCGACGATGTTCTGGACGAGTGCGGTGCTGTGCTCGATGTCCTCGCAGATGAGGCTCTCATCGCAGACGGGCCAGTCCTCCATGTGGACGGACAGCTTCGTGCCGCCCATGTGCTGGTAGATCTCCTCGCAGACGTAGGGGGCCACGGGCGCCAGGACGATGCAGGTCTTCATGATGGCGTACCACAGGGTGTGGTACATGGCCTCCTTGTCCTTCTGCTGGTCCGCGGCCTCGCTCCAGGACCTGTCCCTCACGAGGCAGACGTACCATCTGGAGAGGTCCTCCATGATGTAGTCGGTCAGGGTGCGGGCGAGCTTGTGGAGCTCCCTGGACTCCATGAACGATGTTGCTTGAGAGATCATCTTCTGGGTCCTGGAGACCATCCAGCGGTCCTCATCCCTCATGTAGGGGGCGACGTCGGCGAGGGTGTGCTCCGCGGGGTCGTATCCGTCGATCAGCATGTAGGTGCTGGCGAAGTTGACGACGTTCCAGAAGGTGTTGATGACCTTCCTGGCGTTCTTCGGACCGTCCTTCTGGAAGGCTGTGTCCTCCCAGGGGGCGTTGGTCATTATGAGATAGTACCTCAGGGAATCGGCTCCGACCTGGTTGATGACCTCTAGGGGCTCGATGACGTTCCCGAGCGACTTGGACATCTTCTGTCCCTTGGGGTCGAGGACCCATCCGTGCATCATCACTTCGTCGTAAGGTGCGCGGTCGAAGGAGATCACACCGGCTCCCAGCTGGGAATAGAACCATCCGCGGGTCTGGTCGTGCGCCTCGACGATGAATCTCGGAGGCCACCACTTGTCGAACTCGGCCTTGTTCCTCGGGTATCCCAGGTCGGCCCAGGAGGCGACACCGGAGTCGAACCATACGTCCAGGACGTCCGGGACCCTGTGCATGGTGCCGCCGCACTCGGGGCAGGTGAATGTGACGCCGTCGATCCAGGGGCGGTGGGTGTCCATGCCGTCGGTGTAACCCTCGCCCTCCTTGAGCTCCTCGTACTGTCCGACGACCTTGCGGGCTCCGCAGGAGCATTCCCAGACGGGCATGGGGATCCCCCAGTACCTCTGCCTGGAGATGCACCACTCCCTGGCGCCCTCCACCCAGTTCCTCTCCCTGGTGGATCCGGCCCAGTCGGGGACCCATCTGACGCGGTCGATCTCGTCGAGCATCTCCTGCTTGACCTCGGGGACGGCGACGAACCACTGGCGGGTGTTCCTGTAGATGATCGGGGACTTGCATCTCCAGCAGTGCCCGTACCTGTGCTTGATCTTGCCGACGTTGAACATCAGGTTCTTCTCGGTGAGCATCTTGATGACGTCGTCGGCGACGGTCTTGACCTTCTTGCCCGCGAGGAGCGGGAACTCGTCGGTGTACCTTCCGGCCTCGGAGACGGGGCAGAACGGTGCGATGCCGTATCTCTTCCCAGTCTCGTAATCGTCGGGACCGTGGCCGGGGGCGGTGTGGACAAGTCCGGTGTTGTCGTTCTCGACGTAGTCGGCGGTGACGACGGTCCATGTGCGGTTGCTCCTGGGAGCGGCCTCCAACTCGAACGGAGGGATGTAGGCGAGGCCTTCCAGGTCCTTGCCCTTCATCCTCTCGAGGATCTCGAACCTCTCGTATCCTCCCTTCTGCATGAGGTACTCGGCCTGTCCCTCGAGGACGATGACGACCTCCTCGCCCTTGTCTCCGGAGAGCTTCACGCGGGCGTAGTCCATGTCGGGGTGGGCGGCCACGGCCATGTTGGCCGCGAGGGTCCAGGGGGTGGTGGTCCAGATGAGGAGCGATGCGGAGCCGTCCTTCAGGGGGAACCTGACCATGATGGAGGGGTCGGTCTCGTCCCAGTACTCGATCTCGGCCTCGGCGAGAGCGGTCTCGCACCTGGGGCACCAGGTGACGACCCTGCTGGCGGGACGGAGGAGCTTCTTCTCCTCGGCCCTCTTGATGGTCCACCATGCGGACTCGAGGTAATCGAGCTTGATGGTCTGATAGGGGTTGTCCCAATCCATCCACACCCCGAGCTGCTTGAACCGCTCGGTCATGTCCTTGTGGAGGCCCAGGGCGAACTCCCTGCAGGTGTTGACGAACTTGTCAATTCCGAGCGTCTCGATGTCCTTCTTGGAGTGGACGCCGATGTTCTTCTCGACCTTGACCTCGATCGGGAGGCCGTGCATATCGAATCCGGGCTGGTCGCGGACGTTGTATCCGCACATCCTCCAGTATCTGATCAGGATGTCCTTGACGGTCTTGTTCATGGCCGTGCCCAGGTGGATGGCCCCGGTGGTGTACGGGGGGCCGTCGACGAAGTAGAACCTCTCCCCGTTCTCGCGGAGCTTCTTCGTCTCGTGATAGGCGTCGGTCTCTCTCCAGTACTGCTGGACATCCTTCTCGATGCCCTTCGCATCATAATTGGCGCGGATCTGCTTTATCATCGCATTCCCTCGAATCCTCCGGGGTTTTTCTTCCCCCGGGTCGGTTTCGAAGGACCATCGCGGTATCTATGATAAGGGTATCGTGTATGAGGAGGACTAACTGTACCTTGGTTTCTTTGATTCATGGAATCAGGAATCAGTCATTGGATTCCAACAATCTAAGGAAAGTCCCATTTCATACTTTAAAGAATGTAAGGAAAGTCCCTGTTATAATCTTAAACAATCTAAGGAAAGTCCCTTTTCAATCGAAAAAAATTTTAAGGAACATCACATCCAGCATGTATGAAGAGGAAGATCTATAACAGTCTCCTGAAATGGAAAGAGAGATCGAACGGATCTTCCGCATTGTTGATCGAAGGCGCCAGACGTGTAGGGAAGAGCTATATCGTCGAAGAATTCGCCAAGAACGAATATGAATCGTACATCATTGTGAATTTCAGCAAGATTGGAAACGATGTGAAGGCTCTTTTCGATGATTTGACGGATATTCCGTTTTTAACGCAAGCTTTGGCATCCATCCAGCATGTGAGACTCTATGAAAGGAAATCGTTGATAGTGTTTGATGAAATCCAGAGTTATCCACGTGCTAGAGAGGCTATAAAATTCCTGGTAGAGGATGGCAGATACGACTATATCGAGACGGGTTCCTTGATTTCTATACATGAGAACGTGAAAGGAATCATCATTCCCTCAGAGGAGGAGCGGATACAGATGTTTCCTATGGATTTTGAAGAGTTCTGTTGGGCTCTTGGAGACGAGACCACGGTTCCTCTGATCAGATCCTGCTTCGAGAAAAGGAAGCCATTGGGTGATGCTCTCCACAACAATGTGATGAGGCAGTTCCGCAAATACATGCTTGTCGGAGGGATGCCCAAAGTAGTGGAAGTATATGCCAAATCAGAGAATTTCGCTGATGCTGAATTCGAGAAGAAGAATATACTCACGTTATATCGTGAAGACGTATCAAAAAAGGCTGGAAGAAATAAGCTTCGTACGATGATGTTGTTTGAATCCATCCCTTCTGAACTTAGCAAACACGATAAGAGACTGATATCTAAGGATATCGATAGTAACAGCGATGCAGAAGATTATGATGAGCCGGTATTTTGGCTAAAGGATTCGATGATAGCCAATGTATGCTATAACACCAGTGTCCCCTCAGTTGCTTTGAACCTCAATACTGACTACCGGTCTCTGAAGGTCTACATGGGAGATACAGGCCTTCTGGTTAGCATGGCCATCTATGAAAACGAAGTAATCGAGCATGATGTGTATTCGGCCCTGCTCAAGGATAGACTCCATCTGAACGAGGGGATGTTCACCGAGAACGTCGTTGCACAGATGCTACGCGCCAATGGCAACAATCTGTTCTTCCACACATTCTACATGGAAGGAGGGAAGAACCGCTACGAGATGGATTTCCTCGTTCGCAACGGCAGGAAGATAGATCCGATCGAGGTAAAATCCAGCGACTACACCGCTCATAAGTCAATGGACGTCCTCATGGAACGTTATTCGAAGATACTGGGCCAGCCGTACATTGTGTACACCAAGGATCTGAAGAAGGTAGGGAACATCCTGTTCATACCGATCTACATGGCCATGTTCCTCCGAGGGATCTGTTTATCGCACATCGTCCATAGATGATCCGCGACAGGAGATCCCGAATCCCTTCAGCACGGGCTCGACCTGTTTTATATCGAATGGAGAGCGGGCTCGTCTTCACCCATTTCTCGATGCCGGTTCGCCGAGTATGTGGTTGATCGCCTCGTTGGCGAGCGTCATCCCTATGACCGCCGGTACTGTAGGCATCGATCCGAGAACGGATTTCCCGTGGTCGTCCCTGCCTCCGTTGCATCTGATCGGAGGCTCGATGTTGTACACGCAGGTGATCATCGATGTATCGACATCCCTCAGACCTTTCCTGACGGCTGCGGCCACAGGGCATACGCGGGTCTCCGACAGCCTTCCGATGCGGACGGTGTCCACCCTCATGTGCCTGGCGGCGCCCATGGACGAGAACGTCCTGATCCCCTTCTCCGATGCCGCGCGCAGAAGAAGGATCTTGCATCTGACGGTGTCTATGGCGTCCACGAGGATGTCGAAGTCCCCTTCGAGGATCGACGGCACGGTGTCCTCGTCCACGTGGACCTCCATGGCCTCGATGTCTATGCCGGGATTTATGGACCTGGCCCTCTCGCAGGCCACCTCCGCCTTCGGCCTTCCGACCGTCCCGGTGGTGGCGAGGATCTGCCTGTTCATGTTGCTCTCCGAGAACACGTCCCCGTCCACGGTGCGGATGCGTCCGATCCCCGCCCTCACGAGCCCTTCCAGGGCGTATCCGCCCACGGCACCGTTTCCTACGACTATGGCGGATGCCCTCCTCAGCCTCTCGACGCCCTCGTCTCCGACGAGGAGCGACGTCCTCTCGCTCATGCGGTCCATTCTGCTATCCTCCGGACGTTGTCGTACGATGTCTTCAGGAGGCTCTCCGCGGATATGCCGCAGGCCTCCGACAGCTGCTCCGCGAACCGACGCATCCCTAAGAATCCTTTCGGGGTCCAGGGGGCATCGGATTCCAGAAGCAGCAGGTCCCCCGGGATGGAATCCATCAGTCTGGATATCCTCTCCGGGGAGCGGGAGAGGATGCGCGGATTGATGGACATGAAGCATCCGAGCTCCGCGAAGGGCTTGGAGTAGCATTCCCTGGAGAAGGCGTGGAGGACCACGGGGAATGACGGTCTTAACTCCTTCAGGATATCCAGCAGGACCTTCTCGCATCCCAGGTCGTGGATGGAGACGGCCCTTCCCAGCTCTGAGGCGATCCCCAGCTGCCTGCGCAGGACGGGGATCTGCTTCCCTTCATCTCCTCTATGGGAATCCAGGCCGATCTCGCCGATCCCGGCGCGGGGATCCCTCGATAGCAGGGATCTCAGCATCTCCTCGACGGATCCGGACCATTCGTCGGCGTACCAGGGGTGGACTCCGTAGAAGCGGACGACCCTCGGGTCGTCCACCTTCTCGAGGTTCCCCCAGTCCTCCGGCCTGGAGGCGCATCCCAGGACGATCCCCGCCTCGCCGTAGTCCTGGTACGGCTCGGTCATCTCTCCCGGATGGGCGTGTCCGTCGGCGAAGGGCTGCATGTTCCGAGGAATCGCATCCTCGGCGTTAATCGTTCCTGCTGGAGCTTGGACATATAGGGTTGAAAGCGGCATGCAGGACGATCGGCAGAAACTCTGCAACCCCGCTCATATGGATGTCACAGGCAATGCGTACACGTTCTTCCTCAGCGGGTACATCTTCTCTGTCAGGCACACCAGACAGGACGGGCCGACCCTCAGCAGGGAATGGTCCAGTCTGTCGAATGCCTTCACATCCTTCGCATCGTAGGTCATCCCCGATTTGCACTCCACCAATGTCAGCACCCCGTCGGACGCCATCACCAGGTCGATCTCGTTCCCCTGGTCCCTGAAGTAGTGGAATCCGGTGCTCCTTCCGTTGTTGCAATGGCTCTTCATGATCTCGTTGACGATGTACGTCTCGACCATCGGTCCTCTGAGATATCCCGCTTTCAGCGATGCCGCATCCGTGACCTTCGCGAGATGGCATGCCAGACCCGTGTCCCAGAAGTACATCTTCGGACGCTTGGTCATCCTTTTCACGGGCGATCTGTCCGTGTACGGTCTGAGGAGATGGATTATCCCGCTCCTCTCCAGAACCCCGATCCAAGACTTCACTGTCTTCCCGTCGATGCCGACGGCATCGGATATGCTCTCGTACACCAGTTCCTGTCCGGTGAGGGATGCGGCCAGCTCCATGAACTCCTCGAATTTCAGCATGTCCCGCACGTTGATGATCTGCGACACGTCCTTCTCGATGTATGTGGAGATAAAATCGGAGTAGAACATGGATGAGGGCATATCGGGTTTGGCGTAAAGCTCCGGATACGAGCCGCGGACCAGCCTGTCATAGAAGGATCCCACCATGAAATCCAATTCCCCCGACCTGCGCATGTTCGTCTCCGGGTCGACCTCGAACGGGATCTCCTCGCGTTCCGCTATCTCGCTCTGGCTCAGCGGCGCCATGTCGACGATGCCTATCCTTCCGGCCATGGATTGCGTGACGCCTTCCATGAGCCTGAACACCTGGCTTCCGGCGAGGACGTACATGCCTGCGCAGTCCTTCCCCTCGAACAGGGCGCGGTCTACGATCTCCTCCAAGGCCTGGAATAATTCCGGCACGTACTGGACCTCGTCGATTATCAGCGGTGCGGGGTGCAGCTTAAGGAACAGTTCCGGATCCAGTTCCGCGCTCCTGCGCTCGGCCCTGTCGGCCAACGTGACGTAGTTCATCCTGTATTTCTCGGAGATCAGCTTGCACAGCGTGGTCTTCCCGCACTGACGTGCGCCCGTTATGAGCGTCAACGGCTTGAACCTAAGACGCTCCTCTATGACCGGAAGGATGGTACGTGGGATCATGTTGCGTTATCGGAGACAATGTTTAAGAATTTTCGGAATTGAATTCCGATTTTTCACGAATACGATCCCGACATCCTCCTGTTCAGAGTTAGGTTAGCCTAAATATTAAATACTCAATTTAGGATAGCCTAATTACCATGAGGTCGGAGAACCACGACAGCGCGGAATGCGGAAGAGGACTTTCCGACAACAAGACAGAGATCCATGAGCCAGTCCGCCCGATATTAGAGACATGCCCTGGGCGGGCGGAAACCTCCGTACCCGATCTGCAGCAGCGCGTCGTCCGTCATTGTTCGCCGACTCTGGCGGGCCTGAAGTGCGGAAGCATGTTCAGAGTGGGATCCGACCTGCATGGCATCCGCAGGCAGCTGCACGATCTGGAGATCATGCTGATGCCCCGCGGGGTGAGGATATCCGTCATAAGCAGCGACGATTCCGGATGCCTCGTCTACGTCTACCGCCCCAACAGGCTGGAGGAGCTCCTCTCCCGTCCGGATGTGGAGTCCTTCCTCGCAGGATACGGATACGCGAAGGCGGATGCCGTCGGCATGGTTTCGCAGCTCACGGACCGCTTCTCGTTGTGCCCGTCCATGCCGCCGGAGGTGGGGGTCTTCCTCGATTATCCGCTGGAGGATGTCAAGGGATACATCGAGAACGGAGGGAGATGCTGCAGATGCATCGGATGCTGGAAGGTCTACGGGGACGTGGAGAGCGCCGAGAAGAGGTTCAGGACCTACAGGCGCTGCAGGGACGTCTTCAGCCGCAGGTTCGCGGAGGGATGCGAACTCTCGAAGCTCGCTGTCAGGGCGCGATCGGAACCAGGCGTCCAGGGACCTCTGCTTCTTCCTGTCCGATTCCGCCTTGCGGGCGGATTCCATCCTGTTCAGGACGGTCCTGACGCGATCCTCGGAGAATCCGTAGTCGGTCATCATCCGGAGGACGCCTTCGGCGTCCGCCTCCCTGGGTCTGACGTCGTAGTCCTCAGACTTCGGGCCGTGGAGGAATATCTCGCGGACGTCCTCGTATCCCGGGATGTCGTAGCCTTCGGCCTCGATGACCTTCTCGAGGGTGCCGTGCTTCTGTATGAGCTTCAGGCCCTTCTTCGGACCGATCCTGGGAACCCCGGGGTTGAAGTCCGTGCCGATCATGATGCAGACGTCAACAAGCTGCTCCCTGGTGATCCCCAGGTCGCGGAGCATCCTTTCGGAGTCGATGACCTCGGGCGTCACGGTCTTGTAGATGCTCTTGCCGGGGACTTTGCGCCTGCCGGAGACGGTGAGGTTCCTCACCAGGAGGGGGGCTCCGAATAGGAGGGAATCGAAATCCTGGGATGCGGATGCGTACACATCGCCCCTGGCGCACATGTATGCGCCCTGCGCCTCTCCGTCGCTGGGTGCCTGGATGACGGGGATGCCCATGAGTGTCAGGAGTTCTTTGGACGTGGCCAGGATCTCGGGGGTCATCCTGGAGGTCTGCTGCGCCTTGGAGAACGCCTTCTTCATGTCTCCTTCGGCCAAGGCCTGTTCGTATTCGATCTTGGCCTTCTCCCTCCGGGCGATGCGCTCCTCGATGGTTCCGGCCTTGAGTTCGCTGGGCTTCCCGTCGAAGACGAAGGAGGGCTCGATGCCGTTCTCGATGAGGTTGGACGTCCTGTAGAGGAGTCCGGAGAGGTGGGATGTCACCCTTCCCTGGTCGTCCGACAGGGGCTTCCCGTCGGGCTGCCTTATAATAGAGAGGAATTGGAATATGGTGTTGTACGCGTCGACGGCGACGGTCTTCCCGCGGAGGTCCGGGAGCTCTATGGGGGTCGCCTCGACAATGGGGGATAGATTCACTCCCATCTCGGCACCCCTTGTTCGGTCCGAGCCTCTGCCATTCGGCGATGGTCGGGGCCATATCGGTCTTCTTGAAGAGGAAGGAGCCTGCCACGAGGACGTTGGCGCCCGCTTCTACGCAGACGCGGGCGGTGTCGTCGTTGATGCCGCCGTCGACGGAGATGGCGAGCTCCTTTCCGTGAGCTTCCGCCCATTCCGAGACGAAGGAGATCTTGGGGACGCAGTCGGAGATGAAGGACTGTCCGCCGAATCCGGGATGGACGGTCATGATGAGAACGAGGTCGGCCCGATCGAGGAACGGCACGAGCCTCTCGACGGGGGTCTCGGGGTTGACGGAGATCCCGACCTTCAGGCCTTTTTCTTTAATCTTCTGTACCGCGGCGTGGATGTTCCCTTCGGCTTCGCAATGGACTGTGATAGCGTCGCACCCCGCGTCGGCGAAGGCGTCGATGTATCTGACGGGGTCGTCGATCATCAGGTGGGCATCGAAGAATCTGTCCGAGTATCCTCTGACGGCCTTGATCACAGGAGGTCCGAACGTTATGTTGGGGACGAACATCCCGTCCATAACATCGAGGTGGATCCAGTCCGCGCCGGCCTTGTCTGTCCTGGCGATCTCCTCGCCGAGTCTGGAGAAGTCTGCCGATAGGATCGAAGGGGATACTCTTGTCATCGGGGTGCTGATGGGGCCGGTCGATAATAGCGCTTTTGCTTCTGTTCCGATCATGGATAGGTTTGTCAGCCTCTGTTGGACTCATTATTCAGTGAGCGGCCTGTATGCATAGTGTCGTGGGGCGATCAATCATTATAGCAGTATCGCAATCCATATTCAGATGGGCGATTCGATCGATCGGTGCATGGCATCGGTTGGAGGTGTGGAGGACATATCATGTGTGCCGGTATGGAGGGTAAGGAAATGATGAGGGTCTTTGCCAAGTACTACCCGGGCAGATATGTCGATGAATCCGATTCGGAAGTGCTGGATGCTCTTTCCATGACCGAGTATCTGGAGTACTATGTATGTGACGGGGTGCTATGCGCCCGTGCCGGGCCGATAGGAAGACTCTTCAAGAATCCTGTGCGCCTCCGCAGTTTGCGATGCTCGTTGTGATACGATAGCCAGCCTACGATTCGTGGAACAATCCTGGGATGGGATGAACCATCTCTGGAAGGGGCTGTCCGTCGAAAGAGCAGGAATCATGAGAAGATAGCTCGTGAGGGCCTTGTCAAAGCCGAATCCTACAGATTGTATTTCGATCCGTTCATCAGCCTCTATTCGGATCGTTTCGATCCGGAATGGTTGGAGAAAAAGAAGAGGGAGATGGAGCTGAGAATCGGAAAGGCAAGGGTCGCGTACTCGACTATCTATAAAGAAGGAAGGAACGAGTACGAGCATACGACGATCAGGATCGCCATGATCGCATTAGGCGTTTCCGTCATCGCCACTATTGCCAATTTGATCGTGAGTTTCCTTTGATTCCGTTCGTATGTCGGTAACGACGGATGCAGAAGTCGTCGACTCGGTCGGTTTTGAGACGACTTATTCATGGAAGCCTCGATTTGGCTTTTCATGCGTTTTCGATTACTCTTTTGGTATTTATCTAGCCATGGAAGGGTCGATTTTGTGTAAATCTGTAAGGAAATGAGAAGAAAATTATTAATACTAGAATTCGGGCTGGGCACTTATTTTCCTTAATCATCGGTGACTTCTGCCCGGAAAATGTGATAGTGTGTAAGTCTAAAACGACTAGTCTTTTCTGAATATTTGGACGATTGTATTGGAAATGTACAAAAATGGAATGTAGTTCGACCTAATAGTTAACTTCGTTAATGGTCGGTTTTTCGTCAGAAAATAATCGGATCTGTATGAGGTTTCGGCACTAGTATTTATTTTTACTCATGCATTTTTAGCAATTCGTTTCAATTTTTTAAAATTTAAGGAATTATGATGATAGTTGTTATTTCACAATTATGCCAACTTGCAGCATATCGCATGTTAAGTGCCCAGGAAATGTACAGGTTCAGATGGATTTATAATCCATCCAAAATAATCTAACACATAGGATGATTCAGACTTCAT
>ERZ1026850.1278-NODE-1278-length-13417-cov-5.671232_pt1 | contig 13417 bp, 17 predicted proteins | sample MGYA00380155_ERZ1026850 | MGnify/ENA primary metagenome ERZ1026850 (study PRJEB33269, sample SAMEA4719791) | human gut metagenome | biome: human-associated habitat; feature: organic feature; material: feces | place: Cameroon | collected 2013-10 ... | reverse complement strand
GCCATCATCTGTCCGTAGTAATCCTTGTTGTTATCCATAACTTTTTACCTTAAAAATTAAAATGTTTATTTCTTTTTAGGTTCGATGATGTCATCCCACTCGTCGTCACGGATTGTCTTGCCGCCTCCAGAAGAAGAGCCGCTGCCCTTGTGCGGTATTGCGGTGTTGCCTGTTGCGCGCTTGAAGTCGGTAGTGTAAATACCCTCTGCCTTTGAAACCAAGTCGATTACATCGGCATCCTTGTCGGGAATTTCAAGTTTGGAGATTGCAGTGTCAAGAAAGAAGTCGTTAAGTTCGAGCTTTGCCTTGTCAAACTTATCCTTCAAGCCCTTTCTTACCGCTTCGATTGTAGCGGCTCTCGACGCCTTCTTGTCGCGCTCCTCGTTTGCCTTTTCAAGAGCTTCAAGCTTCGCGAGCAGCTTGTCATACTTGTCGTCGGGCTTGTCATCGTCGTCCTTTGCCTTTCTACTGCGCTCCTCTTCTTCCTTCTTCTTGCGCTCGGCTTCCTCTCTGCTCTTTTTAATCTCGTCAGAGACATTCTTGTGCAGATTGCCGTCCATGCGCTTGAGTCGGTTTGCCACCTTGGTGACTATCTTGGCGTTAGCAGCCTCGTCGTCACCAAATTCATCCAGTACATCATTAAGTTCTTCGTTAATGGTCTTCTGGCTAAGTGATCTGAACTTGGTGGTATCAACCTCCTTGTTCACCAATGAAAGCAGTTCTTCTACTGTCATATCTAAAAGTTTTTGTGTTGGTTTTCGGTAGTTCTTCTACCTATAATGTATAAATATACGTTTTTATTTCACAAAAATATGTATAAATATACAATTAACCAAATCTTTTCGGTATTTTTGCATAAATATTCGTATATTTATGCAGAAAAGTTGTTTTTCAGGGTTAAAATTGGATAACGGCGAGCCTGTTTACACTCAAGAGTATATCCAATCATTAAGAGACGCAGACAAGAAACATCCCGACAAGCTGAAGATTATTGCTCAGCGTGGCGGACAGGAGCGTATGCTCGCCATCGACGCCGACATCAAGATAGTTGGCGGTTCCCGAGGTGGTCCGCTCGAAGAGGACACATTGGTTCTTACAGAACGAGGCGAGATCAAAATCAAGAATGTAAAAGAGAATGATATCGTCTACGACTTTCATCACGAAAAAAGTTTCGTGATGAAGAATGTATTCTTCGGCGAACTCCCTTGTTATAAGATTACACTCGACAACGGACTGGTTTACGAAAGTTCTTTCGACCACATTTGGCCTGTATTTATAGACGACGCAGACCACTATCTTCACTTCTTGACAACGATTGATTTGTTCGTCCGCAAGAGATCGTTTCGCTTTATAGACATTAACTTAAAGGAAATACACGTAAAGTCGATAGAGTTTATCGGGAAGCGTAAATGTTATTGTCTTGCTGTTAGCAGTACGAGGGCGGTGTTTGCTCTTCATGGTGGAATAATGACCCACAACAGCAAATCCTTCTCTTCCCTCATGGAGGTCCTGAAGGATATTAAGAACCCTGATTTCCACGCAACAATTCTTCGTAACGAAAAAGACGACTTACAGTCCTTAGTGACAGACTCTTATAAATTGTTCTCCCAATTTGGAACTTACAATAAGTCACAAAATGATATGACCTGGAACTTCGACAACGGAGGATGGCTCAAATTCTCGTACTACGCAGGAGCCTATCAGGATTTTAAGACACGATTCCAGGGACGACAGTATGCCTATGTCTGCATCGACGAGGGTACTCAGTGCCCATACAAGAAATTCAAGTATCTCTTGACCAATAACCGTAACGCCTCACACATCCGCAACCGATTCTGGATTACCTGCAACCCTGACCCGGAATCATGGGTGCGCAAGTTCATTGACTGGTGGGTGGATGAAGACGGCTATATCATACCAGAGCGAGACGGAGTTATCAGATACTGCTTTATGGATGGTGACACTCCAGACTCAATCTATTGGGGAGATACGCGAGAGGAGGTTTACGAACAATGCTGCGGTATCATAGACAAGCTATGGAAGCCGAGCTACGAGGAACTTGGATACACAAAGCTTGAGATGTTCATCAAGTCGGTTACGTTTGTTCGAGCCGATGTATCGGAGAACATCAAGCTCATCTCTACCGATGCCTCTTACCTCGCCAACCTCGCACAACAGGACGAGGAACAGCGTATGCGTGACCTGGAGGGCAACTGGAACTGGAAGTCCGCTGGCGACGACATGATAAAAATGGCAGACCTCGAAGAAATATTCGACAACGCCGTACAGGTCGGAGATGGAGTACGGCGTGCGTCTGCCGACATTGCCTTTACTGGCGGCGACAACTTTGTGATGTGGCTGTGGGAAGGATGGCACTGCAAAGACCTTGTAGTAATGCGCCTCGACTCGCAAACGCTCGTATCTGCGGTACAGGCAAAGCTGCATGAGTGGGGAGTGGAAGAACGTAACTTCACTTACGATATGCAGGGCATCGGACAGTACTTCAAGGGATTCTTCAAGGATGCCGTTCCGTTTAACAACCAGGCTGCTCCTGTAGCTATGACACACCAGGAAGAAAAGGGCATCAGGTTCCTGTATAAAGACCTTAAATCGCAATGCGCCTTCCTGTTCTACAAGATGATAAAGGAGAAGCAAATCTCGATAGATTCGTCACTGCTTGAGCGCAAGTATTCGGGCGATGGGTTTGAAAAAGTGCCGCTGCGTCAGATTTTGCAGAAGGAGAGAAAGATGCTGCGCCGCGATGACAACAGCGACGACAAAGGCTTCAAGCTGCTGCCAAAGAAGATGGCGAAACGGTATGTGGGACACTCGCCCGACTTCTTCGAGTCATGGCTTTACATAATGATTTTCAGCTTAACTAAAAAGAAACACAAAAAAGTAAAAGGACTATGGATGATCTGAACAATGTAAAGGACGTGCGGGAACTGCTCGTCCGAAAGCCGTTTTACGAAGTAACCCCGAAGGGTTATATGAAACACGGAATTATCAACCGTGAGTTTTCCGAGAACGAAGACCCCAGTATGCCTGCGGATGTGCTGTATCGCAACATCAAGACACAGCAGGACTTCTTGCGCGAGTTCTATCCGTCAGGACACAGGATTTGCGACCCGCAGCAATATCCCGACATCTGGAAGAAGAACCCGGAAACGGGACTTTGGTGCGTGCAGAAAATACAGCGCACCGCGTTTGCTTTTCAGCAGGTTATTTACACCAAGCACCTTCTTCATGTGACTGGCAACGATATTCAGTTCGAGATTGCGGAGGGAGCCGAAGAGGGTAACGAAGAGAAACTACAGGAGTTGCTCACGAAATACAAGAAGGGGTGGCTCATGCACGATATGGAGATACGCTTCTTCGAGGCGGTATCCGCATATATGAAGGTTGCAGACTGTGCCATTGTAGGCTATTTCGATGGCGACGGCAAATTCGGGACGCGAACTCTCTCGTTCGATCGTGGCGACACGCTGTTTCCGAAATATGACCCGCTTACCGGCGAACTGATTGCGTTTGCACGCAAGTATGTGGACTACGACGAAGACGGAGAGGAGCGCATCGAGTGGGTTGAAGCATGGGATAAGGATAAGTTCTACCGATTGAAGAAGGATTTGTCGGGAGGCACAGCGAAAAACGTGGTCATAAAGATTGCGTCAATCTTCGGCGCGTCCGAATATGCCTGCGTCGAAGAGAAACGGCACGGCTTCCAGTTCATTCCCGTAGCGTATGCCCGTAACGAGGACGGACCTTGCTGGTCTGCCGTGCAGCGCAATATCGAGGATTACGAGGAAGCGTTCTCGTATCTCTGCGAGAACAACAAGGCGTATGCCTTCCCGATACTTACGCTTACAGGAGAGGGCGATGAGATTGAGATAAAGGGAGATACCAACGGCTCGGCAAAGACCATTATGATTACCGACACGGACGGTAAAGCGGAATTTATCAACGGAACGGATGCGTCCAACGCTTTCGCTACACAGCTCAACAAAGCTTACGACCTTATCTACGAGCTTTCGTTTACCGTAAAGCCACCCGAACTCAAATCGGGAGACCTGCCTGGTGTTGCAATCAAACTCCTGTATTCTCCTGCCCTCGAAGCTGCCATGAACGACGCGCAGAGATTGCAGCCGTTCCTTGACCAGCTGGTGCGCATAACGAAGTTCGGTATCGGAACGGAGAATAACTGCATGGCATCAATGGTCGCGCTGCCGGTCAATGCCTGGATTGAAAGTTATATCCATCAGAACGACACGGAGCTTATCACGAACCTTGCAACTGCCGTTCAGAACAAGTTCCTCTCGAAGCAGACCGCTTCTGAACGCAATTCCAAGTTCTCGAAGAACGACGAGTTTACTCGTATCATGCGCGAGCAGAAAGAGGAGGACCAGCAGGACTTGCTCCTCGACATCCAACGTCAGGAGGCACAGGTCGAGAACAACATCGAGGAAGAGGAGGCTCTCGCAAAAATAAATAAAAACCAGTCCGGCAACGACGTTAACACAGGTCGCGGCAAGAAAGGCAGACCGAAGAGGTCTGACAAGGAATGGGACGAGAACGGCAATTATCCTGGACGCAACAACTGGGATAAGTATCTTAAAAAATAATTTATGAAGTCATCGGAATACGCACTTAATAGGACAAAGGCACAGATAGCCTGCGAGTCGCGCATACAGAAGCGGCTGTTTAAGGTTGCCCGTGAGATAGTGTCGCTCGCTTCTAAATACAGGAGAGGAGCGACACTGACAAACGAGAATGGGTTTATTGCGGCATCACAGCGCATTGCGTTAGGTGTTGCCGACGGAATAGAAACTGATATTGCCGTCTGTGCCAAGACCGCGTGCTCAATACTGGATATCAGCACAGAGAGCACGGAGGACTTTCTTGTGTCAAAGGTGTATGGCAAGACTTCAATGGAGCGAACTGCCAGTTATCTGAAAAACTTCGCAGAGGACATGGTGCGTATGTGTAAGGCCGGAGTATTGATGAAATACACCGACTCGCAGATCCTGTCCGCAATACGTACTGGGTATAAAGACCCGTACACCACGTCCGTAATTACGAAGGCAAGAAAGAAGGATGTAAACATCGCCACGCCTTCATACGGCAAGGGAGTCTTCCATGCTGCCTACCAAAACATCATAAGAAACGCGCAGCAGATGGTGGCTGTAGCGTGGGGTAGGGCAGAACAGCAGTACGGAAAGGAGACTGGTGCTATAGGTTTCAGGGTGCATCGAGGCAGCTCCTTCCCGTGCGCCGTATGCGACGACGAAACGGCCTATATACACAAGTTCGGCGACCCGTTCCCGCCATTCCATCCTCGCTGCGTATGCTACGTAACACTCATTTATCAAAAACAATAGCCAAGCCACCCCTCCCCAAAGGCTTAGAAAGGCTCAGAGAGGCTTAGGTAGGCTCAGCAAGACCCGGAAAGGCTTATCGCATCACACCAATACAATAACTTAACAACAATAGATTATGTCTGAATACGCTCTTTCAATTGCAGCACGCAACAATCAAAAGAAGTACGGCATGTCAGATGCCGCTTATCTCATCTATGCGGACCTAAGAGCTGCCGGATGGGCACAAATAGACGCTTGGGCAGTGGCGTTCCAGGGAAAAGGACTGTCATGGCCCAAAGCCGAACTACTAAAGGAAATGGGCAAACTCGAAGCTCTCGACTCTGTCCAGCGACGCATTGCCGAACTGCAAGGCAAGCGCGACGAGGCCAACGCCAAGTCCGACGGCCTGTCTCCCGACCAACTGGCGCACGAAACGTCCAAAGAGACTATTCTGCGCAAGCTCGTCATTGCCGAAAAGAAAGCTAAGTACGGCTCTCCCGACTGGCTTAAAATCGTTTCACTCGAAGCCGATTACAACAAGATTAAGCAGGACGAGATTGACAAGGAGAACAATGTGGTCCATTTCCACTTGCCGGTCAATTACCCCACCGACTGCCATTCCTGTCTTGTTTATCAGAACGGAATGGCGTTATGCCAAAAGAAAAAAGCGAATAAATAATGATGTTAAATTGACATTGTATAGGGTGCCTTCTGCGAAGAAGGCACCTTTTTCATTAACTGTTAACTATCTTCTCCAATACGGGCATAAACGCCTCCTCAAGCATTTCGTCGTTAAAGGTGGGCATATATGCCTCTTCCGGCATCTTCTTTGTCTCAGCAGCCTGCATCAGCACTCGCAGACCATACTCAAGCATAGACTTGTCCTCTACTATCTCAATAAATTTCTCTATCTCCATATCTATCTGATTTATTAAATGTTACTACTTCCTGTCTTCCTTGATAAATCCTATCTCTTCTCCAAACTCTACACCCTTCATCTCGGCAATAATAAAGTGCTCCTTCAGGTCTTCTTCGGTCACACCGTATGTCTCATATACCATACACTTCGGAGTCTTCTTCTTCGAGAAGTGACAGTCATTCCACAATGTTCTGCTGAAACGATTCATCGAGGGTATCTCGTTTGCCTCCAAGTTGTTGTCACAGCAGAACTGCTCAAAGCTCTCATACAGCGTAGATGCCGGCATCCATACAGGCTTCTCGCCGTTCACGCATCTCTCATGGCGCACACCGTAAGCCATGAGCCACGACATCACCGGGCACGTCTTCAAGTACGACATTATCTTGTGCTTTTTCGAGCCTTCTGCCTCCGGGAATACAAACTGGCGTCTTCTCAACAGCTTCTCGCCCTCAAGCACCCAGTTGAACACGCCAGGCAGCTCGTTCTTTATTATCTTTGCAGCCAACAGTGGGTCCTGTTTCTCCCTCGGTATTGTCACCTCAAAGTTTACGTACTGCAAACGTCTTATCATGCCCAACGACACATCGTCCGACGAGGGAAGGTCGTTCAGACTGAATATCAGATAAGGCAAAGTGCCGGCAGACATCACGTTCTCGCCTAAACCTCTATACGGCACTGGCTCGCCAGAGACGATTCGCTTGAACATTCCAGTGTTCTTCTTGCCGAATTTCTTCGGGTCCGAATCGCTCGACCAGTTGAATATGGCATTTCTGATAGGATAACGGCCACGCATTCCTTCGTCTCCGTCTGCGGTCAGGTCGGCATAGTCCATCTTCGAGATGTGTTCCGAACCAAACAGGGCGCACATCACCTCAAACACCACACTCTTGCCGTTTGCACCGGCTCCTATCATCATCAGACACAACTCTATCTTGTTCACCATCTTTCCCTCGTATGGGTTGTAGGCATCGCCTCTCTGCACAAGACCTAACCCCAAGAACATCTGCAATATCTCTCTTGCTGCCTTGTCCGGCAGCACTTCCTCAAGAAAGTGTGTCCACCGCACACACTTCGCCTTCGGGTCAAAATCATACGGATGATAATACGTTACATGATAATGAGGAGAAAAAGGCATGGCACGTGGATTGCTGTTCGACAAACCGAAGTCTACCACTCCGTTCTTGAACGCAACAACGTCAAACTGAGGTACAAGAACATTATAGTTCTTTATAGTGTTTATAAAAACTTCCTTACGTATCGAGGTCCTGTTCATAATAGGGCCTATACGCAGCTTCTCTACGAGCAACTGGTAGGCCTGCTCCACAACATTGTCGTCAACACGCTCATATATCTTACCGTTAAAAACATAGTAAGAACCTGACATGTATTTTACCGGACTGCTCTTTGCCAATTCTCGCATCTGACGGCAGAAACGCGACAGCATATCGTTGAACTTCTCGCCGTTAGAGCGACCCCAGTCACCTCTGAACTCTTCAAAGTCATACTTGTCTTCTGCACTCAACTGCAATAGCTGGCCGAACAGCTGGTCTATATTCTCTCCGTTACTTCTCTTCATCTCGCTTGTCTCTAATTGTTACATCTCCCGCCACTTTTCTTACACAACCGCCATACTGGTACACAAACACCTTACAGCCGTCATCACAATCTATACTCACTGAGCCTTCGTCATAAAGATTCACGAAACAGCGGGTCAGACCCTCCACCCTTATCCTGGCTTCAGACTGGTGCCGTACATACACTTCTCCAATCGCTGTTCCAGTATAAGTCACGTTGGCTACACATTCACCGTTCAGTACCACGATTGGCTGGTTGTGCGCGTCTACATTCTCGTCTACATACACACCATGATCGTGTATTACATCACCAAAATCACGTTTCATAACTTTGGGCGAAGGCCAGTTGTGCTCGATACAGAAGTCAATGCCTCTGACGAACTTCTCGACAAGCACGTCTTTTGAGGTTCCATCAGCCCATTCTTCCGTCCATTGCTGACACAGACCTAAATCAACGGCTTCAGATTTCATCCTCAACGATAGTTTTGCCGCTTCTCTGCTATTCATGACTGTCCTCCTTGGCGATATTCGCCTTTGATGTGCGCTCAATGTACTCTGTCATTGCTTTCATCTTTGCTGTCTGATACTCCGCGTCGCCAACGACGGTAGTGTCAACGAACATACCGGTAAAGATAGCCTCTGCGTTCTTGCCTTCCGTTCCGTGAGTGCGCCAATCGCCCTTCTCGTCACGAACCATGCTGAGTGCATCAATCGCCTCGAACATCGTTGTGCCGATACCGAACTCCACTTTCCATCCGCCGCCGACCGTTTCAACACTTATGTATGGCAGCGAGCCTCGTGTCAGATGCTTGCGGACATCCTCACGGATTCCTTCCTTGTCGCGAAGTTCCTTCAACTCCTGCTTGCTCAGACTACGCGACTTCTTTGTAACCACAAAATTGCCACAATATAACTTCTTCCCAAATTCCATATCCTTATTTTTTAAACAATAAACAATAAACAATCACCTACCAAACCTACCACACCTACATCACCTACATCACCTACCCAACCAACCTTTCTACCCCTTTCTACAGACCTCTTCTCCTTCCGTATTCGCATATCAGCAACGCGTCGCACTTGTTGTCGTCAGCATTCTTACACTTAGCAGTACGTCGCAAGTCCTCACAAGGAAACAGCCTCTTCGCAGCGTTTATTGAAGTACCTTTATTATCCACCATTTTCTTGCCACCACCATTCTTGTACACCTTATCCTCGCTTATCCAAATCTCCTTCTGCCACGTCTTCGGAGGCACAAGCATATAAGGTATCCTCAACGCTATCAGAAGCCCCTGGAGCACGCCGAAAACCTCACCAAACGAGAACGTAGCCTTAGCCGACGAACCGAAGATGGCATGAATGCTCTCCATACAGCATACACACCCGTCAGTAGCCTCATACTTCACCTTGCCCAAGAAGCCCGCAAGCAGATAATAGTCACCATCCGCTATCGAGCAATACTCCCTGCGTCCGTCACCGTACATAACGGCAACAAAACCCTTCGCGCCAGGGTCTATTCCAATATATGTTTTTCCCATCTTTATCTTATCTTTAAAATTTAACGCTCCGCATCCTGAATCTACCACACGCCTTATCATCACCCTTCGCAAACGTATAAGTATCAAAAGCAAGACAGCAAGGAGCACTGTCTTCGTCTGCATCTGCAAACATCACACAATTCTTACACCTGCGTTCTACATGGCCATTCTCGTGCCCGCAATGCCACTTGTTGCACACCTTGCACCTGTACGCCGTCATTCCCTCACTTATCAGCCTCGGATGAAGATTCAAGTACTCCCAGGCCTCGTCCTCAGTCTCGTAGGCAACCTTCGCCTTCCATGATCTCGACTTCCTCGTCCAGTGCTCAGGGTCTGGAGTGAACGGAGGTATCTTGTTGCGGTATCTGTTTTTGCTCATATCCATTTTACGGTTGTTTCTCCTTTGTTTCCTTTTTCCCGTTTCTTTGTAATATCGGACATATAGTCGTATATTATCATTGCGAGATTGTTGCACACATCCCATGTCTTGCACCCTTCATCCACGACCGTAGGTTTATGTGCTGCTCATGCTCAAGATTGGCATCACGCCATTCAGCATACTCATCATACGTCATGCCGCTCTCCACAATCCTCGCCATATCCTCAGCACTCAAAAAGTCACAATCCTCAAAGCCACACACTCCACCTATATCACCGCCAACCCAATACCAGTCACGACAGCCGTCAAACAGCTGCTCGTTCACCACCTTAGCCAGATTGTTGCACCCCTCACGAAAATTCTTTACCGCCAAACGCCTAATACCCTCTTGAGCTTCAGGCTTGATGGTCTTGGCATAAATCTTTAAGTTACTCATTGTTGTTGCATTTGTTAATTCCTAAAATCATTCGTCACCACCCACACGCTCAGTCCGATGTTGAGCAGGAGCATGAGGATGATGATGCCCCAATATTGCTTGTCGCTCAGTTCCACCGAGAGATACTTGAAGTCGGAGAAATTCTTGCGCTTCCATTCCTTCTGAACGATAGGTTCTATGTAGGCGGCAAAGGCGCAGAGGTCGAGACGGTGCGACATAAACCAGTCGCGGCTCTTTACCGAGAGCACGGGCGAGTCACACCACGAGAAGGCATCACTCCACACCACACGGTTACGGCTGTCAAGACCCACGCACACCACAAGCTCGTTCTTGTTGCCACCCTGCCAGTAGGAGCGTTGGCGGTCGGCAATGGATAGCGGCTTGTTGCGGTAGAAGAGCAGATAGAGGCGAAACTCCTTCTTCGGTCCGCATTGGGCATTGAGCACACGGATGGCTCGCTCCTGACGGGCAGAGAACTTGGCTCCGATGATAGGGCATTGGTCGCGCAGACGTATGTCGGGATAGTCGTATAGTCCGATGCGCCGAGCCTCCTTCTTGCTGATGTCCTCAAACTTGAACACCGAGCGCGAAGCCTTCACCTTGTTTTCGTATTCATGGCTGCGGGTCACGGGGTAGAGCTGGGCGGTCTGTCCGTTCCACTGATATTCGTAGGCATCGCCATCACGGGTGTAATAGTCACGGTGCATATCCACAAACACCGACGGAGCCTGCAAGCGGTCTTTCATAGCCGAAAACTCCTGGCTGGTGCAATCGCGTTCACGTCCCGAATGATCGTAATAAGACCATTTTTCAGAATGGTTTACCGTGACGTAATAGGTTCGGGTGTGAGTGTTTCCTTCGTCGTCGGTGTAGGTTTCAGTTTTTTCCTCCTGCTCATTCCACGGCTCATAATAGCGTATCTTCGTGACGTAGCTGCCTAAGTATTCGGTATCGCTCGACTCTGCTCGTTCAAACGCCCATATCATCGCTGCGCCCACAAGGAGCGAGGGGATGATAAGCACGGCGTGCTCCCACCATGTGGTCTGCTTGCGGAAGAACAGCAGCAGCACAGCCGACACGAAGAAGGGGATAAGGAAAACGAGTAGTTCCATAAGCCTTTATTGTTTCTTGTCGAACAGATCCACGTCGTTGTCCTCGCCTTCCGTCATCACTTCCTTAGAGCGTGACGAAGAAATAACCTTATACTCGATAGGCAAGGTGTTAGACACAAACCATCGGGCAGGGAAGGTGCGAGTGAGCGTTTCGTGTTCACGAATGATGTCGAGCATACGTTCCTGCGAGGTCTGAAACTCGGTGCGCTGTATCTCGATGGCTTGCATGAGGTCGCGATAGAGCGATACGTCGAAGTTGGGGTTGCTCTCCTTAATCCACTTCATCATCGTGCCCTGGTCGTTCTGGTAGCGTCCGGCAATGAGCTGCGGATAAATCTTCTCGAAGGTCTGCTTGTACTCGTCAGTGACCTGAGCCTTCTGCTGGATGATTTTCCACATCTTGTCGTGAACGCCCTCAATCTTCCCACGCTGTGCCTCTGCCTGTTGGCGAAGCGCAATCTCGCGGTTGTTGTAACTGAAGTAAGTGGCTACCAGTGAGCCGATAACGATGGCAACCACAAGCAGTATGGATGCCGTAATAATGTTCTTTGTTTTCATTTGTTCGTTGTATTTGTTATTTTATTCTTGTTTCTTTCAACATATATTTGTGAGAGCCCACCATGTCCTCCTCGCTCTTTTCAATCTTCCATTCGAACCCTGCCGTCCGCAAGCTCTGCACGAAAGTGTTGTAGTCGCGGTCGTTGATGAACGAAGATATATCTTCTTCTTCAAAGACAACGCAGCGAGGGTTGATGTCGAAGTCAATGCGCAGTGACTTGCCGCCAAGAAATCTGCATGACTTGGAAGTGTCGCGAGGGTCGATGACGTGTAGATTATAATGCCCCTTTCCGCTTATCCAAAGGTAAGCATAGCAATATACCTGTTCTTCTTCGGCATCGTATCGCTTGGCGCATAAAATACAAGTATCGGAGTTGCGGAGCGACGAGATTGCGTAAAAACGTCCGTCCTCGATATGGTTGAGCATATATTCGCGATGCTCTTTCCGAGTGAGAAGCACGGGCGGCTCCGGCAGCCATATACGTTTTTCCTGCTGTTGACATCCCTCCTTTTGCTTTGCCTTCTTCTTTCTCCAAGTACGAAAGAAATAGCGCAACAGCCAAAAGAAAAAGGCGATAAGGGTTATTACTTGTATCACGCCCATCATGCACAGAAAATATTTCAATAAAATTGTCTCCATTGTTCTCTATAAATACGTTAATAAAAAGAAATGTGCAGTGGTTCCGAGTTTTCCTTCTTCTCGCACGTCTGCACCAGTGCCCGTTGCCTACGTTGTACGGAGGCCGCATATAGCAGGCCCGATTACGCTCCCTTGTACTTCGGGACAATGTCTTTCACGGAGATCAGCTATAATCCTTTACATTGACAAGAACAGAACCCACACGTCCAGGACGCGCAGTATTACTACAGTCGCCAGAAGATACGGCTGCATCGTCACCGTCCTCCTTGTCTTCCTCATCCCAGATGTCACGATAGTTCTCCCTCTTGCTGTAGTGGTCAAGACCTTTCTTGAAGTCAGCCACAACATCGTCAGCCGAACTTCCACCGTTCTTCTCGTAGAAACGAGCAATGTCAACCACTGCCATAGCTACCGCATCGAATATTTCAGTAGCGTCAAGCTCCCTTTCAGCGGCAATCGCAAGGATAATGTCATGAAAGACCTTTATTCTTGCCTCCTTCGCAGCCAGAAACTCATTATCCATATTTTTCATTGTTAATATTGTTATTTATATTTTTATTTCGTAACTTTGCCACCACACAAAAACTACACCCTCATAAACACTAATTTCAGTCAGCGCCAGAGAACGCAGCATGGCTACGGCATGTGGAATATCCGATATGCACACTATGGAAAATCCGTATGTAGCAAAATCCCTTTGTTTATCGGCTGTCAGGCAGCATTGCAGATTCAAGTTCCCCAAAAGGACTCTCACACATCTGCGATATAAAGATAGTAATAATAATACTCCAATACTGCATAAAACCCTATTAACACTGTATTTTACCTCCATTTTAACCTCCATTAGATGCAATATAATACAGAATAATAAAGTAGAGTTCCAAGAATCTGTCTCTTATACACATCT
>ERZ1026850.1267-NODE-1267-length-13485-cov-4.888757_pt1 | contig 13485 bp, 8 predicted proteins | sample MGYA00380155_ERZ1026850 | MGnify/ENA primary metagenome ERZ1026850 (study PRJEB33269, sample SAMEA4719791) | human gut metagenome | biome: human-associated habitat; feature: organic feature; material: feces | place: Cameroon | collected 2013-10 ... | reverse complement strand
CTCCTATAATAATATTTATATCGGATACGATATGAAGGGAGGTTACACGTGATGAAAAAGGGTGCGAAAGACAAAAGGTTTTTCAATCTGAAGAAAGCTTCATCAGATACGAAATTAAATGAGACAGTAAATGAGGCTGAAGTAATGTCGCCTCCTTCTGAAGACGCGCTTTCTGAAAATGTAAAGAAGAAAAAGGGCTTTGATCTTTCAAAGTTCAGCGGGAAGAAAAAGGAAAGAAAACAGCAGATGGAAGAGGGTCTTACCGAAGTGATGGACAGGGGAAGGAAGGTTAAGAAAGATCTTAAGAAGGCTCAGAATGAAGTCCGTGAGGATGTTAAGGACACGGTGAAACAGAAGAAGGACTCCAATCTGAAGTTTGGTATCTTTGGTCTGCGGAGTAAAATATATCTGTGTTTCCTGGTTCCGATTGTTTTTATGGTTGTGGTAGGTGTTGTTTCATACCGCTATGCAGAGGATGGATTAAGTGAGAAGTATATGGAATCTACCCAGCAGACGGCCAATATGGCAATAGATTATCTGGATGTAAGCTGCTCCGGAATTAAATCAGAGGCTCTGCAATATGCATTTGACGGTGATCTTGAGAAGTACTTTTTAGGCCTGGTAGGTAAGTCTGCAGTGGAAAAGGCGAATTATTACGGTGACACCAGAGTGAAGCTGGCTGCTTCCCAGACAGCGAATTCCTTTATCGATGATATCCATATTATTACCATGGCCGGAAATAACTGTATAACAACGAAGACCTCCGATAAGATTGATGGATTTTACAGAGATATGGTGACGGAGATCCAGGAGATGTCACCGGATGCCTCCAATAACAAAAAGTGGATCAGCCATCATGATTTAATTGATGAAACCTTTGGTATTGACAGTAAGGATTATTTTATGGCCTATGCGATGCCATCCAGCCAGAAGATGGGATACATAGTGATCGATATCAGCAGCACAGCCATCCAGGAGCTTTTAAGCAGTATGGATCTGGGCAGTGGAAGTATTATTGGATTTATCACAGATGACGGCAAGGAAATTGTCTGCACGAGAGATGAAGAGGATAACGTAACTTTTGAGGAAACTGTTTTTGCCGGTCAGGAGTTTTATACCGAGAGCTGTGAAAGTGATGAACTGTTTGGAAACAGGGAAGTGAAGTACAATGGTAAGGACTATCTGTATATTTACAGCCGCAGCGAACTGACCGGAGTTACCTTCTGTTCCCTGATTCCGGCCAGTGTTGTAACCGGTCAGGCTGAAAAGATTAAGAATATTACCATTGCATTCATTATAATTGCAGGTATCATTTCCCTGCTGATTGGTACCATAATTGCTCAGGGAATATTAAGAAACATGAGAAGAATTTCCAAGCGTCTGAATCAGGTGGCAGAAGGTGACCTTACTGTTCAGGTGGATGCCAGGGGACGTGATGAATTCCAGTCTCTTGCGAAGACGGCAACCAACATGGTTCATAATAATAAGAAGCTTGTTATGAGATTGTCCGGAACAGCTGCCCAGCTGGAGGCCTCTTCCGATGATGTACATAATGTATCAAGCAGCATCAACAATTATTCTTCTGATATTACCAAGGCTATTGATGAAATCAGTATTGGTATGACGAAACAGGCAGAGCATGCCGAAGAATGTGTAATTAAGACCAATGAGCTGTCTGAGAAGATGAAGGCCATCAGTGACATGGTGGAGAAGGCAGAGCAGCTCAGTGATAAAACGGAAAACATGATCAGGAAGGGTACCGAAATCGTGGAAGTGCTTTCCACAAGAGCGAAGGAAACTTCAGATATTACGAATAAGGTTGGTGAAAGCATCAGCCTGTTAAAGAAGGAATCCGAAACGATTAATGGATTTGCACAGACCATTAACCAGATTTCCAAGCAGACGAATCTCCTTTCCTTAAATGCTTCCATTGAAGCAGCAAGAGCAGGAGAAGCCGGAAGAGGATTTGCTGTTGTAGCACAGGAAATCCGTAATCTGGCAGATGATTCCAGTGTGGCAGCAGGCGAGATTAAGAATAAGGTTGAGATTATTTCCGCACAGACGATGTCTACCGTAGAGAGTGCGAAGAATGCGGAAGAGATGGTTGCGTTCCAGCAGGAAGCAGTAGGACAGGTTATCGAGGTCTTTAAGGAAATGAACGATCAGATGCAGGAGCTTTTCGTGAACTTAAAGGAGATCGGCGATTGTACCGCTTCTGCGGATGTGGAGAGAAACGAAACACTTGATGCCGTAGAGAATATTTCCGCGATTATTCAACAGACTGCAAGCAGCTCTTCACTTGTTCATGATATGGCTTTAGAGCTTCTGAACAATGTTGAGAAGCTGACACAGACCGCCGGAGTTCTGGATGACAACATGAACGGTCTGAAAACTGAAATTAATGCCTTTACGATTGAGTAATTTTGTAGTAAACAGATCCATAATAACAGCTATATCAAAACAGGTCTGCTAATGCAGGCCTGTTTTTTGCTTTACAACAAAAGTTTATGAGATAGAAAAAGGTTGAACGGAGCGTTAACATGTTGTATGTTTAATATTAGATTAGTATTCGGATAAATTACTGTTTTTTTACAGTAAGCGATATGAGGAAAACAGGACAAACGAGGGAGAGAACATGAAGAAAAAAATTATTGCGATGTTACTTGCAGTCAGTATGCTGCTTGCATCTACCGGATGCAGTGCTTATGGTCAGGCATTAAAGCTTGCAAAGAATTATGAGCCGGTTATAGAGGAAGAGGTTATAGAAGAGGTTGAACTTCCAGAGGAAGAAATTCTGGAAGAAGATATTCCGAATGATGAGGAAGCTTTTGAAAGGATAGAAGAAGGTATTACGGAAGCAGATGATGCAACAACCGTAACCTTTGAAAATGGCAAGTCCTTCCAGTTAACCGAAGCGGCTATTGAAGGAGAGGTGGAGCTTGGTTATAAGCTCGAAGGAACAGAATCCATTCTGGAGGTTGCTGTAACCACAGACTATCCGGCATCTCAATTAGCAGGGGATATGAGTGAACTGATGAAAGAAAATTCCGGGGAAATACCGCTTGTGGATAATCATGAGGAAGGAATTTATATTACCGGCATTATGGAAGATGTGCTTATGCTGGTGTTCATTCGTGAGGATGGAGAAGGTCAGACCTATGTTTTAAGTGTATATACAGTAGATACGGATAACGCACTGGAAATTACGAATGGAATTATTTCCGACTTCCTTGCAAGCGGAATCGCCGGATATGCAGCACGTACGGAATACGGAGAAGCCATTACCGAACTGAATACGGATGAATTATACTATACAATTCCCGATGGTTATTCGTGCACCTATACCTGTGAATACTTCAGCTACTTTGATAACGGAGAGTATCAGGCTACACTGTATGAAGATCAGGATGAAGAACTGGAGCGTTTCTTTGATGGAGAAACGGATACCTACTTTGAAACTTATCAGTTGGAGGAGATCGGAACGACAGACAGCTCCTATGGCACCATTCATATTGTGGAAGGTGAATCTGATGGCGTTTACCAGTATTTTGCAGCCAGTGAAGATGGAACGGTAACGATGACCTTTACTTCGGATTATGCAGAGCCGATGACGTTAGAGGAATGTGAGCGGCTTATCCGGAGCTTTATTTCATAAGAGCAACAGGTACGATTTGGTATTGGATAGATAGGAAAAAAGATTAATTACTTGTGAGTTATCTGTATGGATACCAGGAGGATAGCAATGAATCATCCGATTGAAGAGATCATTCTGGCTTCGGGTTCGCCGCGGCGGAAGGAATTACTGGAACGGATCGGGATTCCGTTCCGGGTAATGAAAAGTGAATGTGAAGAGATTACAACGAAGAAAGAGCCATGTGATGTGGTGATGGAGTTGTCACAGCAAAAGGCCTTTGATGTATATTCAAAATTAAGTGAAGCAGAGCGGAGAGGCAGGCTGGTTCTCGGAGCTGACACGATTGTTGCAATTCATGGAAGGATTCTTGGTAAGCCCAAGGATGAGCAGGATGCCGTTTCCATGCTGCAGGAGCTGAGCGGAAAGATTCATCATGTTTATACCGGTGTTACTCTTTTATGGGAGGATGCGTCGGGACAGATAAAGCGGAATACATTTTATGAAGATACGGAGGTTGAAATGTATCCGATGAGCATGCAGGAGATTGAGAATTATGTGGCAACCGGTGAACCGATGGACAAGGCCGGAGCCTATGCCATTCAGGGAGGCTGCGTGATTTATATCAAGGAAATCCGCGGAGAATACAGCAATGTAGTAGGACTTCCGGTGGCAAGACTTTATCAGGAATTAAGTCGTATGGAAAGCAATGAACCATCGGATGGTTCGGAATAAATAACGAAGAACAGGAGATGGGAAATGAGTTATTTACGGATCCGTGCGGCTGCCGTTGAGGATGCTGCGGAATTACTGGAAATTTATAAACCTTACGTGGAAAATACGGCAATTACCTTTGAATACGAGGTGCCGTCTGAGGAAGAATTCGCAGCGCGTATTATGAAGACCCTGCAGAAATATCCCTATCTTGTGGCAGAGTATGAGGGAAGACTCATTGGATATGCCTATGCCGGTGCATTTAAAGAACGCGCTGCCTATGATTGGAGCATCGAGACCTCTGTGTATGTGCGTGAGGATATGAAACGCATGGGTGTTGGCAGGGCTTTATATGCTGTGCTGGAGGAATGTCTCCGCAAGCAGCATATCCTGAATGTGAATGCCTGTATTGCTTATCCGGAAGAAGAGGATGAACATCTGAATGCAGACAGCGTGCGTTTTCACAAAAAAATGGGCTATTCAATGGTGGGAGAATTCCATCGGTGCGGATATAAGTTCGGCACCTGGTACAATATGGTCTGGATGGAGAAGCTGCTTGGTGAGCATTTAAAGGAGCCGCTTCCAGTCATTCCTTTCCGTGCGGATATGATCCCATAAAGACACAATAGATATATACAGGGCAATTCGTGGATATCAAGTCAGGGGCAAAATACCTTTTGGACCTGACATCAATAGCATTAATGATAAAGTTTAAGAAAGGATACAACTGTGCATCAGTACAGTTAAGGGAGACAGAACATGGCACATATTGAGAAATGGATTAACATCGAAGAAAATGGAATTTATCTCGTTTTCGGCGTGACCGAAGAGAATCAGTTGAAGTTCCTTCATTTTTCTTCCAAACCGTTTGAAGGGCTTAACGAGAGCGAATTATTCATGAAGGAAGGCTTCCAGCTTGTCCAGGTGAACTTTTCCGGCTATAACCGGCCTTATGAGAAGCACGGAAACAAGCATATCGTAACCGCACCCGGTTATCTGCTTACCTTTGTGGATCTGAAGGACGAGCGCAATGAGACTGGCCGTAAGCTTACCTTTATCCAGAAGGATGAGATGACCGGAGCCAAAGTGATTACCTATTGGCAGTTCTATCAGGGAACCTCTGTGATCCGCATGTACAATGAAGTAATTAACGAAGGCTCTGAGGTGCAGACGTTAGAGTATCTTTCCTCCTTCTATTATCTTGGAATTGAAAAGGAAGGAAAACTAAGCTCTGACGATAAGATGAGCCTTACCTATGCCTGTCACGGATGGCAGAAGGAAATGAATTTCCGGACGAATACCTTCCCGGAGCTTGGATTCGGACAGACTCAGCCGACCGTATACCAGAGAACCTCTGTTACATTTGAGCTGACCAATACCGGAAACTGGTCTACGAAGAAATACCTGCCGATGGGATATCTTGAAAATTCCGAAGCTGATACTTCTCTTTTCTGGCAGATTGAGCATAATGGCTCCTGGCACGCAGAAATCAGTGATGTCAACAATCATTTTTATGTGGCACTGAGCGGTCCGACCGAAGTACAGTCCCACTGGTTCAAGCAGTTAAAGCCCGGTGAAAGCTTTACCTCAGTTCCGGTTGCAGTCGGTGTATCGGAAGGATGCTTTGATACGGCAATGGGAGAGCTTACGAAGTATCGTCGTATGATCCGCCGTCCGAATAAGGATAATGAGAATCTTCCGGTTATCTTTAACGATTATATGAATTGTCTGTTCGGTGATCCGACAACCGAAAAGGAGCTTCCGCTGATTGATGCGGCAGCAGCTATGGGCTGTGAATATTATGTCATTGATGCGGGCTGGTATGCGCCCGGCGAATGGTGGGACAGTGTTGGTGAATGGCAGCAGTGCTATGAGCGTTTTCCGAACGGCATCGAGGAAGTAACCAATTATATCCGTGAAAAGGGCATGGTTCCCGGTGTATGGTTAGAGCTTGAGGTTATGGGAATTAACTGCGAGAAGGCAAAGAGCGTTCCGGATGACTGGTTCTTTATCCGCCATGGAAAAAGAGTCTACGACCGCAGCAGATATCAGCTTGACTTCCGTAATCCGGCAGTCATTGATCATGTCAATGAGGTCGTTGACCGTGTGGTGAATCAGTATGGTGTCGGTTATATCAAGATGGATTATAATATTGAACCCGGAATTGGCACAGAGCTTTATGCGGACAGTGTCGGACAGGGGATGCTGGAGCATGAAAGAGCATACCTGAAGTGGCTTGACGGCGTATTTGAGAAGTATCCGGAGCTGGTGATCGAAAACTGTTCCAGCGGTGGTCTGCGTACCGATTATGCAATGCTTGCAAGATACAGTATCCAGTCTACCTCGGATCAGGAGGACTACCGCAACTATGCAACGATCGCAGCAAATGCCGGAGCAGCACTTACTCCGGAGCAGGCAGCGATCTGGTCCTATCCGCTTAAGGATGGCGACGAGGAAGAGACGATTTATAATATGGTTAATGCACTCCTGCTTCGCATCCACCAGAGCGGTCACCTGGCACAGCTTTCCAAAGAGCGTCATGCTTTGGTAAAGGAGGGCATAGAATATTATAAATCCATTCGTCAGGATATCAAAAAAGCACTTCCCGTATGGCCGGATGGCTTTGCAACGAGTCTGGATCACTTTTTATGTGCCGGATGGAAGGTAGAAGAAAAGAGTTATCTGGCGGTATGGAGAAGATACGGAGAGACCTCTGAGTATGATATACCGCTTGAAAAGCTTACCGATGGAAAACCTGTAAAGGAAGTAAGGCTTGCTTATCCGAAGGAAAGCTTAAAGGAACATGTGTCCTATGAAGTATCTGAAGATCAGCAGCTTCATGTAAGCTTCAAAGAACCGGTAATGGCGAGAATTTTTGAAATCCGTTAACGGCTGAGGCATACTTTAATACATATAGTGAGCAGATTATTCAGGCAACGGATGATTCAGACAAAGGAGAGAAAGGAAAGGGCAGATGAAAAACAAACAAAACCTGTTTCGGAGACTGTTGGCAGTAATGATGCTGGTGCTTGTGATGGCATTCAGCACACAGACTACGGCAAAGGCCGGATTCGGCGATTTCAATGATTATGACAGCAGCAGTGACTGGGACAGCAGCGACAGCTGGGATTCGGGCTGGGACAGTGATTATGACAGCTATGACTATGATTATGATGATGACGGCGGCAGCGGGGAATTCAGTCCGATTGCCATTGTTATTGGGTTGATTATCGTTGTTTATTCCATTATTGAGAGCAGCAGAAAGAAGAATAAGAAGACATCGGGAACAGCGACACAGAGAGCACCTCAGAATCGTGCGCAGGCACCGGCACCTGCGGATCAGACAGAAGCAATCAGTCAGCAGATCAAGGCGAAGGATCCGTTATTTACTGCACAGGATTTCCTGGCATTTGCAGGCGATGTTTATATGGATATCCAGAGTGCGTGGGAGAAGCGTGATCTGACACCGGTTCGTGCAGTACTGCATCAGAATCTGTATCAGCAGACCGAGAAACAGATTCAGAAGAAAATACAGGATGGTGTGGTGAACCATTTAGAGAGAATCAGTGTAAACAAATCTTATCTGATGTCCTATCATACGGATGAGAAGTATGAATATCTGGATGTATATCTGGCAGCCAGCATGATTGATTATCAGGTAAAGGAAGCAACCGGAGAGATCCTGTTCGGAGATAAAACAACCAGATGGAACATGCAGTACAAGATGACCTTTATGAGATCTGTAGGCAGTCTTACCAAAGATGCCAAGGATAAAGAAAAGGGTCTGGTATGTCCGAACTGTGGAGCACCTTTAACCGGAACCTCATTCGGTAAGTGTGAATACTGTGGAAGCATTGTTACAACGGGTGCCTATGACTGGGTATTGTCAGCATTTACGGCAATTAAGTAATACAAAGCCGCCAAGACGGGCTGTCAGTATTTATTTCAAAAAGTTGTTGACAATTTCTATAAAAGGTTTTATTGTTAGTAACAACAAATAAATAGTGCTTCAAACCTAAGAGAAAGAGGAGTAGGCTTTTGAAACTATCACAGAGAGCTGTCATATGGTGGAAGACAGTATAGGGACAATTGTTGAATGGGCTTTCGAGGACGGTCCGAACTTACAGTAGGCACCGGCGGGATTCGCACCCGTTATCATGGCGACATGTATGATAGTGCATGGAGGAAAGGATGAAAGAAATCATTTATAATTTAACAGACTTTCATCGAAATTGAGTGGCACCGCGTTAATTGATTATTACCGCCTCAAGTTTATCTTGAGGCGGTTCTTTATTGTGTGCAAAAGAAAAACAAGCGGCTCCGAAGGAGACATTTGTTTTTCTTGCACCAATAACGAACATGCGTCTGACTTTAGTCAGACAGAGAGTGCGAAGCACGGGCATGTGAGTATATAAACCGGTCTCAAAACTATCAGAACCAAATCATTTATTTTTGAGAACGCCAAAGAGCGTAGAGAGGAGTAACTTATGAAGAAACAGTTATTAGCAGCAATTCTTTCCGCAGCCATGATTTTAGGACTTACCGCGTGTGGTGGTACTTCCACACAGACTCCGGCAGCAGATACCGCAGCTGCAGCAGAAGAAACAACGCAGGCAGCAGATACCGGAACGGCAGATACAGAAGCAGCAGAAGATACAGAGGTAAGTAAAGATGCCACAGCAGCCGATGCTGCCTATACGATTGGTATTTCCCAGTTCGCAGAGCATGGTTCCTTAGACAACTGCCGTGAAGGATTTCTGGCAGGACTTGAGGAGGAGGGTATTGTAGAAGGTACCAATCTCACCGTTTTATTTGATAATGCACAGGCTGATACCGGAACAGCAAGTACCATTTCCGATAATTATGTTTCCAAGAAGGTAAACTTAATTTGTGCTATTGCAACGCCGAGTGCAATGAGCGCTTATAACTCCACGATGAATACGGACATCCCGGTAATTTATACTGCAGTATCTGATCCGGTTGGTGCAGGTCTTGCAAACGCAGATGGAAGCCCGGTTGGTAACATTACCGGTACCTCTGATGCACTTGCAGTTGATGCACAGCTTAAGATGATCCGTGAAATTCTTCCGGATGCAAAGAAGATCGGTATTCTGTATACAACAAGTGAAGCTAACTCCGTAAGTACGATTGAACAGTATAAAGAAGCTGCAGGAAGCTATGGATTTGAAATCGTGGATTCCGGTATCAATACCATCGCAGATGTTGATCTGGCAGCAGCAGACCTGGTAACAAAGGTAGACTGCATTACAAACCTCACCGATAACACGGTTGTATCTGCTCTTCAGACCGTAATTGCAAAAGCAACCGATGCCGGTATTCCGGTATTTGGATCTGAAGTAGAGCAGGTAAAAGCAGGCTGTGTTGCTTCCATGGGTCTTGAGTATTTTGAATTAGGAAAGCAGACCGGACATATGGCAGCAAAAGTATTAAAGGGTGAGGCAAAGGCATCTGAAATGAATTACGAAGTAATCAGCGAGCCCAGCCTTTATGTCAATACGGCTGCAGCAGATAAAGTAAGCCTTGCCTTAGATGATGACTTCGTAGCATCTGCTTATGAGAAGTTTGATGAAATTATTGTAGAGTAATGAGCGAATACAGATTGTTTGGGGAGGAAGAAACGTGTCGTTATTATTAAGTGTATTTGAACAGGGTATGATTTACGCCATCATGGCGTTGGGTGTCTATATCACCTATAAGATACTGGATTTCCCGGATCTGACGGTAGATGGAAGCTTTCCGATGGGAGCAGCGATTACCTGTATCCTGATTTCCAAAGGAATGAATCCGCTGCTTACACTGCCCATCAGCTTTGCAGCAGGTGTTCTTGTTGGAATCCTGACAGGTGTGATCCATGTAAAGCTGAAGGTAAGGGATCTGCTTTCCGGTATCATTATGATGACGGCCCTTTATACGGTGAACTTAAGGATAGCGGGACGTGCCAATCTCCCCATTTATACCAATGAAACCATTTTTGATAATGGCCTTGTGAACAGGATTTTCCCGGAAGCCATGCGGCCGTATCAGACCGTTATAATCATTCTTATTTTTACTCTGATTGTAAAGTATCTGTTGGATGCTTACCTTCATACGAAGTCTGGATTCCTGCTTCGTGCCGTGGGGGATAATGACATGATTGTTACTTCCCTCGGTGTAGACAAGGGACTTGTAAAGATTGTCGGACTTGCGATTGCGAACGGACTGGTTTCCCTTGGTGGATGCGTTTACGCACAGCAGCAGCGTTATTTTGATGTTTCCATGGGAACCGGAACCGTAGTTATCGGTCTGGCAAGTGTAATCATTGGAACAAGCTTATTTAAGAAGGTTACTTTTGTACGGGTAACCAGCAGTGTTGTGATTGGTTCCATCATTTATAAGGGATGTGTTGCATTAGCATTACGCATTGGACTCCCTTCTACCGATTTGAAGCTGATTACCGCAGTATTATTCCTTGTGATCCTTGTAGTCAGCATGGATCGCAACAAAAGCGCGAAGATTAAAGAAACCGCAGATAGTAAAGAGGAGACTGCACAGGGAGGTACGGAAGCATGATAGAGTTAAAGAATATTCATAAATATTATAATCCGGGCTCCGTAAATGAACTCTGCCTGTTCCAGAATTTTTCCCTTGAAATTCCGGATGGGGATTTCGTGGCAGTAGTCGGAAGTAACGGCTCCGGTAAAACCTCCCTGCTCAATATTATCTGTGGAACGATACCGATTGATTCCGGAGATATTGTAGTAAATGGAACTTCCATCGTTGAGAAAAAGGATTTCCTGCGTCACAGAAGCATCGGCCGGGTATATCAGGATCCGTCAAAGGGTACCTGTCCTTCCATGACCATACTGGAAAATCTGTCGCTTGCTGACAATAAGGGAAAGCCTTATAACCTTGGAAAAGGGGTAAACAAAGCAAAGATTGATCAATATAAGGAGCTTCTAAAAAAGCTGAATCTTGGATTGGAGGATAAGCTGTATACACAGGTAGGATCTTTATCCGGTGGACAGCGTCAGGCACTTGCCTTACTCATGTCAACGATGACGCCGATTGAGTTCCTGATTCTGGACGAGCATACGGCAGCACTTGATCCGAAGACCGCAGACCTTATTATGGAGCTTACCGACCAGATCGTGAAGGAAAAGAAGGTTACGACCATTATGGTTACCCACAACCTCCGCTATGCGGTGGAATACGGAAACCGCCTCATCATGATGCATCAGGGAGAGGCAATTATTGATAAGTCGGGTGAGGATAAGAGGGCACTTTCCACCGAGGATATTATGAGTACGTTTAACAGAATCAGCGTAGAGTGTGGTAATTAACAGTTTCAAATATAAAAATCAGGATATGTCTGTGTGTCTGCACACAAAGATGTATCCTGATTTTTTGTGACGGAATAATTACGATTTTTATGAACGGAGCAGAGCTATTTCCTGAATTGCATATTATATAATTCCGCATAGATCCCGTTCTTTGCAAGCAGTTCCTCATGGTTTCCGCTTTCTGCGATGCCATTTTCCGTAAGAACCAGAATGCGTTCTGCATTCCGGATGGTAGATAATCGATGGGCAATAACCAGAGTGGTACGGTTTTTTGCGAGCTTTTCCAGGGATTCCTGTACTACTTTTTCACTTTCATTATCGAGTGCAGAAGTGGCTTCATCAAAAATAAGAATAGGGGGATTCTTTAAGAAAACCCGGGCAATGGACAGCCGCTGCTTCTGACCGCCGGAAAGCTTGATTCCACGCTGGCCGATATAGGTATCATATCCGTCCGGAAGATTCATAATAAACTCATGGGCATTGGCATTACGGGCAGCCAGGACAATTTCTTCATCCGAAGCGTCCGGACGTCCATAACGGATATTATCCATTACTGTGCCGGCAAAAAGGTATACATCCTGCTGGACAATACCAATATTATTACGAAGGCTTCGCATTGTGAAATCACGGACATCCCGTCCGTCAATCAGAATCTGGCCTTCCGTAACCTCATAAAACCGGGGAATTAAGCTGCATAAGGTGGATTTCCCGACACCCGAGGTACCGACAAGTGCAATATATTCGCCTTCTTTGATGTGAAGGTTAATATGGGAAAGAACAGCTTCTGTGGTATCCTCATATTGAAAGCTGACATTTTGAAAGGTAATATCGCCCTTTGCGTTTTTTAATTCAATGGCCTTCGGGCGATCCACAATATCCGGACAAACGTTAAGTATTTCAAGGAATCTGGTATATCCGGAGGCACCATTCTGGAACTGTTCGGTAAAGCTGATGAGCTTTTTAATCGGTTCTGTAAAGTTGTTAATATAAAGCAGGAACGTAATCAGATCCGTAACGGAAATGATGGATCTGGTAATAAAGAAAGCACCGGATGCAATTACAATGACATTAATAAGTGTGGTAAAAGCACCAAGTCCGGAATTATAAAGTCCCATATATCGATAGCTTTCTTTTTTGCTTTCCACAAACCGGTCGTTTCCCTTTTTAAACTTTGAAAGCTCAATATCTTCATTGGCAAAGGACTTTACAACACGGATTCCTGACAGATTATCTTCAATCTGTGCGTTGATATCTGCGATACGTGCACGATTCTTTACGAAGGCCTTTTTCATTTTAATATTGAAATAAAAGGCGTAAAGAAGCATAATAGGTACAATGGCAAATGCAATCAATGCAAGCTGCCAGTGAATGGATAAGAGAATACTGAAGGAACCAATCAGCTTAATGATGGAAATAACAATATCTTCAGGGCCATGATGATAAAGTTCGCTGATTTCAAATAAATCATTGGTAACACGGCTCATGAGCTGCCCGACCTTCTGGTTATCAAAGAAACTGAAGGACAGCTTCTGATAATGGGAGAAGATTTCGTTTCGCATGTCATATTCCATTTTGGCGCCCATGATGTGGCCATAATAAGCAATGAAATAATTGCAGTAAAATTCAAGAGCAATCAGTCCCAGCATTAACAAAGACAGCTTCAGAATGAGCTGCAGGGCTTCATCTGCAGCCCGGTAGATGACATCACTTGTAATATACCGTATAATAAGGGGCAGTATGAGTGTAACGCCTGCACCGATACAGGCAAACAGCATATCGGAGAAGAAAAGTCTCTTATAT
>ERZ1026850.1265-NODE-1265-length-13495-cov-20.886310_pt1 | contig 13495 bp, 9 predicted proteins | sample MGYA00380155_ERZ1026850 | MGnify/ENA primary metagenome ERZ1026850 (study PRJEB33269, sample SAMEA4719791) | human gut metagenome | biome: human-associated habitat; feature: organic feature; material: feces | place: Cameroon | collected 2013-10 ... | reverse complement strand
CAGACAGGGCAGCTGACGGTAGACCATGGCGCGCACATTGCACCGGCGCAGCGGCAGCTGCTGGGGCGTGCCGTCCGGGAAGGTCAGTCCCGGGCGGGTCATCACCACGCCGGGGTGCGCCGCCATCCAGTCCGCAAGGTCGCTCAGGGTATCCGCTGTCAGCTGGATATCCGGGTTGAGGATAAAATGCACCCGGCTGTGCAGCAGCGAAAGCACCGTGTTGTGCCCGGTGCCAAAGCCGCCGTTCTCCATCCGGCAGAGCACCTGCACGGTCTGCCCGGGGACGGTGCGCAGGGTGCCGTCCTTTGCGGCGGCGGTCAGCTTTTGTCCGCTGCCGTCCGGGCTGGCGTTATCCACCAGATACAGGGTGAGCGGGTAGCGGCGGGTGCAGTCCAGCACGGTCTGGGCGGCTCTGATGGCTTCCTCTGCGCCGTTATACACCACGATACAGGCCGAAAGCTCCATCTGCGTTCCCCCTTTCGTTTCAGTTTGGGGTGAAGGCTCACTCCAGCGGCTTGATGTCAAAGCTGAAGTCCTCCTTCATCAGGTCAAAGTTGGGGTTCATGCAGGGGTCGCCCGCAGCCAGCTGCTTTGCCCACCGCTTCTGGAACCGCTCCACCTCAGAGGCAAAGCGCTTGCGCTTGGCGGGGCTCTCGTCCAGCCCTCGGCTCTTGCTCTCGTAGTGGTACAGCTGGGCAAAGGGGGTGAATACGTTGGTGTAGCCCGCCTCCCGCACGCGCACGCAGAAGTCCACGTCGTTGAAGGCAACGGCAAAGCTCTCGTCCAGCCCTTCCACCTGCTCGTACACTGCCTTGCGCACCATCAGGCAGGCGGCGGTCACTGCGTACACGTCCTGCGCATAGGAGAGCCGTCCCATATAGCCGGGATGCCCCACGGGGAAGTTCTTGTGCATGTGCGCCGCCAGCGTCAGGAAACCAAAGCCGATGCCTGCGTGCTGGATGGTGTTGTCCGGGTAGAGCAGCTTTGCGCCCACGCAGCCCACCCGGTCCTGCTGGGCGTACATGACCATCTCCTCCATCCAGCGGGGCGAGATGACCTCGGTATCGTTGTTGAGCAGCAGCAGATACTCGCCGGTGGCAGCCCGTGCGCCAAAGTTATTCAGGGCGCTGTAATTGAAGCCGGTGCCCTGCCATGTGAGCACATGCAGGGTGTCCGGGTGCTCCTTTTGCAGCTGCTCGTAGCAGCGGAAGGTGGCAGGCTCCTTGCTGTTGTTCTCGATGATGATGATCTCAAAATCCGGGTAGGTGGTCTTGCGGTAGATGGACTCCACACACAGCCGCAGGTCACCCGAATGGTCGCAGCTGGGGATCAGCACACTGACCCGCCCGGGCTTTGTGATGGTGTAATCGGTCTTGTAGAAGCCCGGAGTGTTGGGCACCATGGTCACCGCGTCCACCGGCACGCCCATGCGGTCGTAGTGGGCGCGCAGCGCCTTCATGGCAGCTTCCAGACAGTAGGTCTTGGCAGAGATGTTGCTGGCTACGCTTGCCGGGCTGGAACGCCAGTAGTAGAGCAGGTGCGGGATGTGCACGATCTTTTCCGCCTGCTCGGTCAGGCGCAGGTAGAGGTCGTAGTCCTGACTGCCGTTGAACTCTGCCCGCTCGTCGCCGCCCACCTTTGCCAGCAGCGCCGCGCTGAACACGCTCAGGTGGCAGATATAGTTGTTGGAGCGCAGGTTATCCAGCATATAATCCGGCTTGAAGTGGTAGACCGTCAGATGGTCGATGTCCCCTTCAAAGGTCACCTCGTCGGTGTACACAAAGTCCGCGCCCTGCTTGGCAATGGCTTCCGCCACATACCACAGTGCGCAGGGGTGCAGGATGTCGTCATGGTCCAGCAGGGCGATATATTCACCCGTGGCAAGGGCAAAGCCCTGATTGGTGTTGCCCGCGATGCCCTCGTTACTGTCCAGTTTCCGGTAGCGGATGCGGCTGTCAGTGCTGGCGCGCTCCTGCACGAGGGCACCCACGTCCGCGTCCTGACCGGCATCCACCATGCACAGCTCCCAGTTGCGGTAGGTCTGGTTCTGCACCGAGTCCAGCAGCTCCACCAGAAAATCGTGGGGGGTGTTGTACAGCGGCACCACGATGCTGATGCGCGGTGCTGCGGGCTGGTCTGCGGCCTGCTTTACCAGCAGTTCCACGTCCGCAAAGCGGTCGGCGGGCATGGTCTTGCCCGGGAACAGCTTTTTGTACTCCTTTTTGGCTTTGGCCTGTGCCTTTACGCCCGCAAAGCCCACCCGGCGCAGGGTGGCAAAAAAGACGAACAGCGGGAAGGTGTGCCACAGCTGGCGGCACTTGCTTACCAGATACCGCAGCGGCCAGCTGGCCTTCCAGAAGGTGGAGTTGACCACGCTGTTCAGGGTCTTTTCCAAGGCCTGCTCATGGCTGCGGCTCAGGGAAAGGTCGCTGCGCAGCCGCTCCAGCTGGGCGGTCTGCTCGGCAGCGGTGCGCTCGGCCAGCAGGGTACGTTCCCGCAGAACGTCCAGCTGCTGCTCGTAGCCGTTTTCCAGCTCCGGCAGCTCCGGGGCGTCCATGCGGCAGAAAAGTGCCGTCGGCTGCTCCTTGCCGCTGTCCTTCCACGCAAGTTCCCGGCAGAAGCCCTGTGCAACAAGCTGCTTTGCGCAGTCTGCCATGCCGGCGTACTCTGCGCACACCAGCAGCACTTTTTCCGCCTGTACGGCGGGCAGGCTGACCCACTGGGGGTCTGCCACCACCAGCAGCTCCGGGGCGCTTTGCACCACCGCAGTATTCATTTTGCAAAAAGCTTTTTCCAGCAGCCCGCTGTCCTCCAGCACCTGTACGCTGCGGGGAGCCAGCTCCCGCACGATGCGCTGTGCCAGTGCACGGCAGCGCTCGGCAGCCTCCTGATTCTGCTTTTCCTGATCCAACTCCATGCTGATACTCCAATCCGTGCGTTTTTCCACGCAGTTATGTTTCCCGTTCATTTTTCACAAACGGATATAGTATACCAAATCCTGCGGCGTTTGAGAAGGTATTTCCAAAATTTCAGTCAAATAGCCTCTCAGCGGAACAGCCCCGCCAGCCAGCCGAACAGCCCGCCGCTGCGGTTGGTACTGGTACGGATCTTTGCACCGGTGTAGTAATGCTGTAAGATCTGCTTGTAGTTCATGCCCTCCTCGGCGGCATAGCCCACCGCGCCGCACTGGCTCATGCCCACGCCGTGACCAAAGCCGTAGTAGGTCATGCAGGGGGTGCCGCTGGCATCCGTGCCAAAATCGAAGCAGTAGCGGGAGGAGACGAACTGGTTGATGTACCGGTAGCTGCGCCCGTTGGACACCAGCGTGTTGTACTGCACAAAGCCGCCCAGATCCTTGTGGGTAGTGTCGGCGCTCTGGTAGGGCTCGCCGGTGCGGCTGTCGTTGTATTCTATATAGGTGTAATCCTTGCCGATGACCCGGCGCAGCAGGTTGTGGTACTGCTCCTCGTAGGGGCTTTCCACGCTTTGGAGGTAGGGCACATCCGTGCCCCATGCGTCCAGACTGGCACAAGTGCCGTACACGCCGGTCTGGGTGTTGTAGCCCGCACTGGCCGACCATACCGCATCGCACACGCTGCCATTGTACACCAGCACCTCATCCTTGACCGCCTGCACCGCCTTGCGGATGGCATTGCGGGCAGAAGCCGGGATCTGGCTGACCGGGGTGTAGATCAGCGCATTGGCAGACGAGCCGTACTGCTTGTGGTATTCCAGATAGGAGTGCACCGCCACCGCCTGCGCCTTCCACGCCTGCTGCGCGGCGCTGGCGCTGACGTAGCTGCCAATGGAGCCAAGCTCGGTATAGGTGATGCCCACCAGGCAATCCTCAAGATCCAGCGTGACGTTGCGCTTGAGCCCCTGCCCCTTGATGTTCAGGTACGGCATGGTGATCTTATCCTTGGAGCCAAACAGCCAGTTGAGACAGTTTTCGTCCTCTGCGGGGATCAGGGTGGTATCGGCCCCGCCGATGGTGGTGGCAGCCGAAGCCGCTGCCGCCGGGATGCAGACGCACAGCACCGCCGCCAGCAGAAAAGCCGCCGCGCGGCGAGCAAAAGAATGCAGATGTTTCAAAGTCCGGTTCCCTCCTTGTGGGCATATTTTACGTTTTGATATGACATTAGTGTAGCACAGCCCGCGCCGCCGGGCAAGAACCGGAGTTAGTATTTTGCGCCGGGCGGGACGATTTGAAAAAGGTGTAAAACTTCCTCTTGATTTTACCCATAGAATCCGGTATAATAAAAGTCGTTCAAAAAACGATGCGCCGGTGTGTCGGAATGGCAGACGAGGGGGACTCAAAATCCCTTGTGCTAATAACACGTGTGGGTTCGACCCCCACCACCGGCATAAAAAAGAAACTCCCTCAGCTTGTCTGGGGGAGTTTTCTTTTTTATCTGCGGCGTGTGATCACGATCTCGTAGTTTGCATAGGTCGTGACCGCCACGCGGGGCTTCATCATTTTCAACCAGTCCATGAGAAAATCGTTGAAAAATACCGGATGATGACCCTGCCCATATCGTAGGCGTATCGACCGTAAGTATCCGAGGAAAGGTTCATCACGCTTTCCCGCAGCCAGCGGGTCAGGTATTCCGGCACAGACAGGTCACCGACCTGCTGCATCGTTTCCGGGTTGAACTCCTTTTGTGTCTGACGCAGAAGGGATTCAGCCCGCTTTTTGTTTCCTTTTACAGGAAGTCCTGTGCTGATGGATTTGGTTCTGCGCTTTCCGTTTGCATCCTTCCAGCCCCACCCGGTTGGTAGCTGCGACAAACGCCACGGTGGAGCTTGTTGTCATCACGCATCGAGGGGCCTCCTTCTCATTTTTTAGGTTGTTTTTGCGGTGGTTTAATTTCGTTTTTACGCTAAATTGGTGTTTGCAACTCGATTATACTGCGATTGGTTTTAGTTTTCAACTACAAATTTACGATTTTTTTTCGAAGTCCAGTTGATTTTACTTAAATTGCGCGCCATAACGCAGTCACAACCGTTAGTGTTCCTTTCCTCCCATCTTCTCCTTAGCCTTGTCTGGCACGTCGATCAGGCCAAAGCGGTAGAACAGCCCATAGATGTACGACACACCCCGGATATCTCCCAGCGCCTTGGGTCTGTTCACTACCTCTCCGATTTTACCGATATTGTGATACGCCAGCATCACAGAACTCCAAGCAAGGCTCTTGCTGTCCTCTCTGCGGTCGATCCACAGTTCCTTGGTGAATTCATCTCCCCTGCCCTTTTTCAGCGTATATGTAAAGGGCAAGCCGGACATCGTCTTGAACTTGTATCCCCGAAAAGCCACCACGCACTTCCAGAGGTTCTCTTCGCAAGGGTTCTTCTTCAGCGCAACCACAGCTCGGTAGTGTCGCTGCCGCTCTGCCCCGGCACTGATATTCGCTGCTTCAGCTTCCTCCGGGAAGTACACGCCTTTCTCATACGGCAGATAAGAGGTCACAGAGGGGCGGGACAACTGCAAAGCCGACATGGTAGAGGTGACAGCAGCAGAATAACTCTGCATTTCTCTGAGGGTATTAAAGGTCTGTTGGACGAGCTTTGCCGTGTCCGACTCGTAGACTCCGGCTGTGATGAGCAGCTTCCGAACCTTGATAGGGTTGAGGGACAGGGCGTCTGCAATGGCTTGCAGGCTCATTTTGTCCGTATAAAGTTCAGTAGCTGCTTTCATCTGCTGTGTTAAGTTCTTGGCTGCACTATACTCTGGTTTCGATGGTTTTCGCCCACCGCCGGGCTTGCGCGCGTGTGTATTGCTCACTAGTTTTCACCTCGTTTTTATTTCCGTCATAAACTATATATCGTACTCAAGAATACGCCGTGTGAACTTTTGGAATTCAGTCCACACGGCGTATTGCTTTATTTCAGTTTTTCAAGAATATCATTTGCCGTCATACCGGATGACAGCAAATGTAGTGGCACTATTCTTGCAGCCTTTGGGACGGGACATAGAATGATACCCCCATAACCTGTATATGTTTAATCCGAAAGATGTAATAGTCTATAGTGGGCACCAAAGGACTCGAACCTTCAACCTTCCCCTTCATAAGCACACACCCACGCAGGCTATGTGTTTATGAAGGGGGATGCTCTGCCGTTGAGCTAGGGCCCGTATAGATTATAACACAAATGACTGCAAACTTTCAACCAGTTCAGGCTGATTCTTTGCCGGATATGTTTGCGCAAGATAGTTGATTATCTTTTTATTGCGCTTTGGTATATTGTCGCATACTGTATGCGTCATCTCTTTGAGTAAACTACGATTTTTCTCTAATATCTCATTCCAATCATAAGTACTATCTTTGAATATTCTCTCTGCCAGTGCTCTTGCCGCTCTTGAAAACAATACCTGATCATCGAATGTCAACCTCTCGATGGAATTAGGTGCATCGAGACGATCACCCATACCAGATTTCAAAAGAGCTTTGTCCAAATTTTCCACTAAGGCTCTAGCATTTTTATATTCAGCAGATTGGTCACTGATATGAACGCCGTTGTTTCTCGTAAGTCTGTAGTAATTACAGATATGATAATATTCCCGAATATCATCAGGAAGATTGTTCCCATAACAAGCTTTTAACGTCCATTGCAATCTATTTGTATTCTGCTTTCTGGGGTCGTACTTTTCAATATTTTCTGTTGGATTACCACACAGTTCCTTAAATGCAAGCAAGTACTTCTCTAAACAAGATTGAATTCCTACAAGATATCCCTTTGAAACTCTAGCATAGTAATCTTCCGGTAATGTTGAAATCGACAAATTAATTGATCTCGCTATTAACTCTATAGGTTCATCCCCATATTCACGCTCATAGCAGCGTACCGCAAGTTCAATATACTGATTGCTTACATTAATATATCCCAATTCATTCGAAAATTCTTTCAGTATATTCATACGGACCCCATCATCTCTTGAAAGTCAGCTCTCTGCACCTTAGCCACATCACTGTGTTGCCTACCGCTCACCACATAGAGGTGTGCAAAGTTTCGAGCGGCAAAACCGTGAGAAATTATCTCACGGTTCAAATATAACCCTTTAAAACCTAGTTTTCAAGGGCACAGGTGAAATATACATCAACCCGTATGCTCTGGTATGCTGCATCAAGGTTGCGTTCAGACCGCGTATCCTTTGGCCTTGATGACCTCCACGACCTGAGAGACGTATTTCTGGCAGGTATCGTGGTCGGGAGCCTCCACCATCACACGCACGACAGGCTCCGTGCCAGACTCGCGCACCAGAATACGACCGGTATCGCCCAGTGCGTCTGCCACAGCCTTGACTGCCTCCTGCACCGCCGGGTCGTTCTGTGCAGCCTTCTTGTCGGTCACACGAACATTCTCTAGAACCTGCGGGTAGATCTTCAGGGGCTCCGCCAGCTTGCTCATGGGCAGTTTCTTGGCAAGCATTACTTCCATCATCTTCAGGCTGGTCAGGATACCATCACCGGTGCTGGCGTACTTGCTGAAGATGATATGGCCACTCTGTTCGCCACCGATACGGCAGCCATTTTTTGCCATGTACTCATAGACGTACTTGTCACCCACTGCAGTCTTGGCGTAGCCAATACCCTTCTCATCAAAAGCCTTATACAGACCAAAGTTGGACATGACCGTGGTAACGACAGTATTGGTCAGCAGCTTGCCGCGCTCCTTCATGTAGCAGCCATAGATGTACAGGATATGGTCGCCAGTGATCACATTACCCTTTTCATCCACACACAGACAACGATCAGCATCGCCGTCATAGGCGAAACCAACATCCAGACCCTTCTCTACCACGAACTTCTGCAAGCCCTCAATGTGAGTAGATCCAGCATTGTTATTGATATTCGTACCGTTGGGCTGTGCATTGATGACGTAGGTATCTGCTCCCAGAGCATCAAACACAGATTTGGCAATGTTCCAGCTGGAGCCGTTGGCACAGTCCAGACCGACCTTGACACCCTTAAAGGAGTAGATACCGAGGCTGATCAGATAGCCCATGTAGCGGTTACGACCAGAAACATAGTCCACAGTGCAGCCAATGTGCTCACGGTGAGCAAAGGGCAGCTCCGGCCAGTCCTTGTCGAACACATGGAGCTTTCCGTCGATGTAGTCCTCTACCAGCAACAGGATTTCCTCGGGCATTTTCTCGCCATAGCAGTCGATCAGCTTGATGCCGTTATCGTAGTAGGGGTTGTGGCTGGCAGAGATCATAATACCGCAATCGAAATCATCCACGCGGGCGATATAAGCCACAGACGGCGTGGTAGTGACGTGCAGCAGGTAAGAGTCTGCGCCGGAGGCGGTCAGGCCAGCGACCAGACTGTACTCGAACATATAAGAGCTACGGCGGGTGTCCTTGCCGATTACAATGCGTGCAGGCTCGTTGTTGCCGTTGCGCTCACGCAAAGCGTTATAGTACCAGCCTAAGAAGCGGCCTACCTTATAGGCATGATCTGCCGTTAATGTAATTCCAGCTTCGCCACGGAAGCCATCGGTTCCAAAATACTTTCCCATTATAGTTTTTCCTCATCCAAAGAGTGAATTGACAATCACATGCTTTAGCCGGATAGAGATCCGTTGCCTACTGCTCACCACGGAGAGGTAGCATATATGAGCAGCACAGCCATGTGCTTGAGGACACATGGCCTATTTTACATCAGTTTTTCTTGGCTGTTTTGTATTTCTTATAAAAAACTATACTCAGCACTGCCATAAGTACAATAATCAAATACCGGATAATATAGAAATTATACAAAGCTATACCAAGCAAACACAGAACCGTTGTTACACATGCGAGTAATATTAGTTTTCTATCTTCAAAAACAGAAGATTCCGCAATACCATTCTCTTTGCACAATTTTCTAGCCCAAATTCCTTGGAAGAGTGCCATCAGAATATAAGAGAACAGCGTTGTATATGCCGCAGCCATATATCCATAAGCATTGATAAAGATGTAGTTTAACACAAGATTTGCCACAGCTGCAATCACTGCCGGATACATCACATACTGTGTTTTCTTGTAGTACACAGCTATATCCGAATAAATATTGGCAAATGCCGTGAAGAAGACTCCCGCAGCAATCGGCGGCATAATATAGATAGCCTCATAATATTCTTCTGTTGCGAGTATTCTAACAATTTCCGGTGCCATATAGGTCATCATCACTGCCATCACTGCATACAAAAGCATAATTTGAGACGATATCCTCTTTATACCTTTTACATTGCTCTCTATATTCTGAAATAGATACGGAACAAAAGAAGCGTGAATTGCCTGCCAAAGCATCAAGGACAGCGAACTCACTGTATACAAGGTACTATAAATTCCAACTGCACTATTATTTACCATCTGACTAATCATCATTCGGTCAGATACACTTAGAATTTGTGCGGCTATTGAATATCCAATAAGCGGAATGCTTAGAGATAAAGACAACTTCCAATATTCTTTATTGTACAGTGTCTTTCCCTTCCAAAACAGGCACACCCAAATTACTGCAGCCACACCATATACAACGAGATAGTTTGCGTAAAGTCGTACCTCTGCAATATTCTCATGTCCAACGCTATTTGCGCCAAGCACTGCAACAACTGACAATACTGATGCCAATATCGCAGATCCTATCGTTACGCATCCTGATAACTTATATTTATATTCGTATCTTTGACGTGCCAGCCAAAAATCACGAGCCGGGGCCACTAGGAATCCAATCAACATCAAAACTATCAATCCATTTGGCAGTCCCAACAATCTACTCCAAAAATCAGGAGTAATAAAATATATGATGGCAATAATAAGAGCAATCAAAGATGTCAGTGACAGCACAGAAGATTGGTACTGGTCTCTCTTATCCGGATACTCCTTCATTGCCACTGAATAGCCACCCGATGTCAACGAGAGCGTTGTAACAACACTTATCAGGGAATACCATGAATTGTACAGGTTAACTTCGCCAATTTGATCTGTTGTCATCAGTCTGGTGAAGATTGGAACTGTTATAATCGCCAATCCTCTTGAAAAGACTGTAGACAGTGTATAGACAATCGCCGACTTCGCACTCTCTGACATCTTTTGAAGTTTTCGTTTAATATCCACCATATAAAATGTACTCCTTCAGGTCATTTCGGAGATTTTGGATTATTCCTTCCTTCATGCCATCTTAATTCGTCAAACAAGTACAACCTTGAAATGCTGGTTTTATAGTAGGAAAATATATGTGGAAATGAGGAAATCAACTTTCGCTTTGTCTGCAAAAACCATTTTTCTGCAAATTTAATAGTACATGCCGACTAAGATGCCTCCGCGCTAAACTAGTCTCTGCGGAACAGGTCGCGGGTGTAGACCTTGTCCTGCACATCATCCAAGCAGCTATCATAGCGGTTGGCAATGATGGCTTGGCTGCGTTTTTTGAATTCTTCAAGGTCATTCACGACTTCGCTGCCAAAGAATGTACTGCCATCCTCCAGAGTCGGCTCATAGATGATGACCGTTGCACCTTTGGCCTTGATGCGCTTCATAACGCCCTGGATAGAGGACTGGCGGAAGTTGTCAGAGTTAGATTTCATGGTCAGGCGGTATACGCCAACCACAACATTGTGTTCCTTGCTGGGATCGTAGTCTTCGTTGGCCTCATAAGCACCGGCAATTTCCAACACGCGGTCAGCAATGTAGTCTTTGCGGGTACGGTTAGATTCCACGATTGCTTCAATCAGATTCTCCGGAACATCAGCATAGTTGGCAAGAAGCTGTTTGGTGTCCTTCGGCAGGCAGTAGCCGCCGTAACCGAAGCTGGGGTTATTGTAATGGCTGCCAATGCGGGGATCAAGGCAGACACCCTCGATAATCTGTTGGGTGTTCAGTCCCTTCATCTCGGCGTAGGTATCCAGTTCATTGAAGTAGGACACACGCAGAGCCAGATAAGTATTAGCAAACAGCTTAACAGCCTCAGCTTCCGTAAAGCCCATAATCAAGGTATCGATATTCTCCTTGATTGCACCTTCCTGCAGCAATCCGGCGAAGGTATTGGCTGCCTTCACCAGACGGGCATTATCCACATCCGTGCCCACAATAATACGGCTCGGATACAGGTTGTCGTACAGAGCCTTGCTCTCACGCAGAAACTCCGGGCTGAAGATGATATTGTCACAGTGGTACTTTTCACGAACAGAAGCTGTAAAGCCAACCGGAATCGTAGACTTGATGACCATAATAGCATCCGGATTATACTGAATAACCAGCTTGATGACAGCTTCTACTGCAGAAGTATCAAAGAAGTTTTTCTTGCTGTCATAGTTAGTAGGTGCTGCAATAACTACAAAATCCGCATCCTTATAGGCAGCTTCAGCATCCAGCGTGGCAGTCAGATTTAAGTCCTTTTCTGCCAGATACTTTTCAATGTACTCGTCCTGAATTGGGGACTTCTTATGATTGATGAGGTCAACCTTCTCCGGGATAATGTCCACTGCCATGACCTCATGGTGCTGGGACAGCAGCGTGGCAATGGACAAACCGACATAGCCAGTACCTGCAACTGCGATTTTCATAGTCTTCCCCTCTCTTCTTATTCCATATAAAACTCTTTATACCACTCAGCAAACTTCCGCAGGCCTTCACGCAGTGGGGTATGGGGCTTAAAACCGAAGTCACGCTCCAACGGCTCAGTGTCAGCAAAGGTCACAGGCACGTCACCGGGCTGCATGGGAACCAGCTCCTTGTGAGCCTCAAAGTCATAGTCCGCAGGGAGTACACCGGCACGCACCAGCTCCTCCGACAGAATCTGCACAAAGTCTAGCAGGTTCTCCGGGTTGGAGTTGCCGATGTTGTAAACTGCATAGGGCGGAATCGGCAGACCATCCTCACCATTCTTCTTTTCCGGTGCCTTTGCCATCACACGGACAACACCTTCCACGATGTCATCCACATAGGTAAAGTCCCGCTTGCAGTTGCCGTAGTTGAAAATCTTGATGGTTTCGCCGTTCACCAATTTGTTGGTGAAGCCGAAATATGCCATGTCCGGACGACCGGCAGGTCCATACACGGTAAAGAATCGCAGGCCGGTGGAGGGGATATTGTAGAGTTTGGAGTAGGCGTGTGCCATCAGCTCATTAGACTTCTTGGTCGCTGCATACAGAGACACCGGGTTGTCCACCTTGTCATCGGTGGAGTAGGGCACCTTCTTGTTGCTGCCATAGACGGAGCTGGAGGATGCGTACACCAGATGCTCCACCGGATAATGACGGCAGGCTTCCAGAATGTTGTAGAAGCCAATCATGTTGCTCTCAATGTAGGCATCCGGGTTGGTGATGGAGTAACGCACACCTGCCTGAGCACCCAGATTGACCACAATATCCGGGTGATGCTGCTCAAAAATGCTGTCGATCAGTGCCTTGTCCGCAAGATTGCCCTTGATAAAAGTGTAGTTCTCGAACTTCTGAAGCTCCGCTAGGCGGGCTTCCTTGATGCGAACGTCGTAATAATCGTTCATGTTGTCCAGACCAATGACCTTGGTATCCGGCTCGGTAGTTAGGATACGCTTGGCAAGGTTGGAGCCAATGAAACCGGACGAACCGGTGATAAATACCGTTTTAGCCAACTTCTTCACCCTTACCCTTTTCTCCACACCATCTTATTGACCACGTTGACATATCCCTGAATGATGCGAACCACCTTCATGGATACGGTCTCGTCCACATAATCGGGGCAGGGTTTGCCCAGAACACCCTTCTGCTTCATTTCAATCGCCATATCGGTAGCGTTGAGAAGTTCCCGGGTGGTAATACCAGCCAGGATGAAGTCACCGGCTTCCAGTGCCTCGGGGCGCTCGGTGGAGGTGCGGATGCACACGGCGGCAATGGGATGACCGATGGACAGGTAGAAGCTGCTCTCCTCGGGCAGCGTGCCGGAGTCGGAGACGATTGCCAGCGCGTTCATCTGCAGCTTGTTGTAGTCGTTGAAGCCCAGCGGCTCGTTGACCCGGACACGAGGGTCAAGCTGGAAGCCGCTCTGTTCCAGACGGTGCTTGCTGCGGGGATGGCAGGAGTAGAGAATGGGCATATCATACTTCTCTGCCAGCGCATTGATGGCAGTGAACAGACTCAGGAAGTTCTTTTCAGAGTCGATGTTCTCCTCACGGTGGGCAGACAGCAGAATGTACTTGTCCTTCTCCAGTCCCAGACGCTCCAGAACGTCGCTTTTCTGGATCTTCTCCAGATTCATGTGCAGGACTTCCGCCATGGGAGAGCCGGTCTGGTAGGTGCGTTCCTTGGGCAGTCCGGTGTCCGCCAGATACTTCCGGGCAAACTCGGAATAGCACATATTCACGTCAGAAATCACATCCACGATGCGGCGATTAGTCTCCTCAGGCAGGCACTCGTCCTTGCAGCGGTTGCCCGCCTCCATGTGAAACAGAGGAATGTGCAGCCGCTTCGCAGAAATGGCGGACAGGCAGGAGTTGGTATCGCCCAGCACCAGATATCCCTCCGGCTGCAA
>ERZ1026850.1262-NODE-1262-length-13524-cov-4.504343_pt1 | contig 13524 bp, 10 predicted proteins | sample MGYA00380155_ERZ1026850 | MGnify/ENA primary metagenome ERZ1026850 (study PRJEB33269, sample SAMEA4719791) | human gut metagenome | biome: human-associated habitat; feature: organic feature; material: feces | place: Cameroon | collected 2013-10 ... | reverse complement strand
ATCAGAAAGACGAGGGCACAATAATTCTGGATGGAAAAGAAATAAACTTCACCGGGCCGAAGGATGCTTTGGAAAACGGTGTGGCAATGGTTCATCAGGAATTGAACCAGTGTCTGGAAAGAAATGTAATCGATAATCTGTTCCTTGGACGCTACCCTAAGAATTCCTTAGGCGTGGTAGATGAAGGAAGAATGAAAAAAGAGGCTTCCGATTTATTCCGTAAGCTTGGAATTACGGTAAATCTTTCGCAGCCAATGAAGAAAATGTCTGTTTCAAAGAGACAGATGTGTGAAATTGCAAAGGCAATTTCCTATAATTCCAAGGTAATTGTTCTGGATGAGCCAACCTCATCCCTTACCGCACCTGAGGTTGAAAAGCTGTTTAAGATGATGAGACAGCTTCGGGAACAGGGAATTTCACTGATTTACATTTCTCATAAGATGGATGAGGTGTTTGAAATTTGTGATCAGATTTCCGTTCTTCGTGATGGTGCGCTGGTGATGACCAAGAACTGTAAGGATACCGATATGAATGAACTGATATCCGCCATGGTTGGCCGGTCACTGGATAACCGTTTCCCTCCGGTAGACAACACTCCGGGTGAGGTAGTTTTAAAGGTAGAGCATTTATCTACGAAATATGCACCTAAGCTTCAGGATATAAGCTTTGATGTGAAAAAGGGAGAAATATTTGGTCTGTATGGCCTGGTCGGTGCAGGGCGTACGGAGCTTCTCGAAACCATATTCGGTATTCGTACAAGAGCAGCGGGACGTGTTTATTATAAGGACAAGCTGATGAATTTCAGTTCCTCCAAGGATGCAATGGATCATGGATTTGCACTGATTACGGAGGAACGTAAGGCAGACGGACTGTTCATAAAGGCGGATATTACGTTTAATACCACCATTGCCAATATGAACCAGTATAAGACAGGGGTAGCCCTGTCACATGATGAAATGGTGAGGGCAACCGCAGAGGAAATCCGTGTTATGCATACGAAATGTATGGGACCGGATGATATGATTGCAAACCTTTCCGGCGGAAATCAGCAGAAAGCAATCTTCGGCAGATGGCTGGAACGCTCACCAAACATTTTTATGATGGATGATCCTACAAGAGGCATCGATGTTGGTGCCAAGTATGAGATATATGAACTGATTATTGACATGGCAAAGCAGGGAAAAACCATTATTGTGGTTTCCTCGGAAATGCCGGAAATTCTGGGAATTACGAACCGGATCGGAGTAATGTCCAACGGACATCTGGCAGGAATCGTAAATACCAGAGAAACCAATCAGGAAGAATTGCTTAGACTTAGTGCAAAGTATTTGTAGAAAGGAGTACAGAAGCTATGGCAAATGATAGGAAATATCTTTCGGCAGAGGAAGAAGCAAAGCTTTTAAAACCGATTGATGAATATATTGGTAAGATACAGAAAAAGATTGATGCCCTGCGTGTGGATGGTTCGGATAAGGTGCAGGCATTAAAAACGCACATTGCCTTGACGAAGGAAGATAAAAACTATACGAAAGAGGAGCAGGCCCAAATTATCCGGCAGGATCAGGAAGAGCTTGTAAAGGCAAAAGCGGTGGAGGCTGCAAACAAGGAGGAGGTTTCCCGGCTGATTAAAGATGCGGAGGCTTATCTTGCTGCCCATTTTAATAAGGATTATTACGAAAAGGTTGCAGAAAGCTGTAAAGCCCAAAAGGAAGAGGAAAATTCGGAATATGCGAAGGTTCGCGGACAGCTTAAGGCAGAGCATGAGCGTACGCTTTCCAAACTGACGGACAAGCAGGAAATCAAGGACGAAAAGTATGTATATAAAAACCGTCTGTATGATGCCCAGATGATGCATGAATCCAGACTTCAGGAAATCAAGGACAGAAAACATGAAGCATTTGTGCATAAGTATCATCTGATTGATCTGCTTCGTATGTCGAAATTCACCTTTACACAGAAAAAGGCACAGAGCTTTGAAAACTACAGATATACCTTCAATACCTCACAGTTTCTGTATAAGAACGGACTGTATATTGTCATTATCATGATTTTTATTGCTCTTTGTATCATTACGCCGCTGGTAAAAAATACACAGCTTCTGACGACGGCCAATATTCTGAATATCCTTCAGCAGGCGTCACCCCGTGTGTTCCTGGCGCTTGGAGTAGCCGGACTGATTCTGTTAACGGGTACGGATCTTTCCGTAGGACGAATGGTTGGTATGGGTATGGTAACGGCAACCATTATTATGCACAACGGAATCAATACCGGTGGAGTGTTCGGTCATATCTTTGATTTTACCGGAATTCCGGTACCGGCACGTGCACTGCTTGCGCTGATTGTCTGTGTGATCCTGACAACAGGCTTTGCATCCATTGCAGGATTTTTTATGGCAAAGTTCAAGATGCATCCGTTTATTTCAACCATGGCAAACATGCTGATTATTTTCGGACTGGTAACGTATGCTACGAAGGGTGTTTCCTTCGGTGCCATCGATTCCTCCATCCCGGCGATGTTTATTCCGAGAATCGGGAAATTCCCGACCATTATTCTCTGGGCAGTTGTTGCAGTTGTGGTTGTGTGGTTTATCTGGAATAAGACAACATTTGGTAAGAATCTGTATGCAGTCGGTGGAAATCCGGAAGCAGCAGCGGTATCCGGTATCTCCGTATTTGCAGTAACCATGGGAGCGTTTGTTCTTGCAGGTATTCTTTACGGATTCGGTTCATGGCTGGAATGTAACCGTATGATCGGATCAGGTAGTGCAGCCTACGGACAGGGATGGGATATGGATGCTATTGCAGCCTGCGTTGTCGGCGGTGTATCCTTTACCGGTGGTATCGGTAAGATTTCCGGTGTTGTAACCGGTGTGTTAATCTTTACCGCACTGACCTATTCCCTCACGATTCTTGGTATCGATACAAACCTCCAGTTTATATTTGAAGGTATTATTATTCTGGCAGCTGTTACGCTTGACTGTCTGAAGTATGTAAAGAAGAAATAAGGTCTAGGTTCTGGCAACAGTAAGACATCTGCATGGACAGACTGCTGCAGGTAAATCATTGAACGGCAAAATTCACAGGATTTACAGTGGGAATTTCCTGAAAAAAAGAGTATAATGTAATGAGCCCAAGGAAAACCAAGCGGCTGCGAAGCAGACATTTGGTTTTCAGGGCTCATTAACGAGCAAATATCCTGCGAAGCAGGATGGAGAGCACGAAGTGCGGATTTGCGAGATGACTGTGGAAATAAAGAATAGCAGTAAAAAAAGATGGCACGAATTTATGATTCAGTGAATTCGTGCCATTTTGCAACAACATGGAGGGGTACAGATGCTGACATACAAGGTGCTTCTTGTAGATGACGAAGAAGAGGTTATGGACACAATTGAACACAGGATCAGCTGGAATGAGATGGGGTTTGAAGTAATCGGAAAGGCAAGGAACGGGGTAAAGGCACTGGAGATATCAGAGAAAATGCAGCCGGATGTTGTGATTACGGATATTAAAATGCCCTATATGGACGGTTTGGAGCTGGCACGTAATCTGAAGCAGGATAATCCGGATGTGCGGATTTTAATTCTTACCGGATTTGACGAGTTTGAATATGCCCGGGAAGCGGTTCACCTTGAAATCGAGGAATACATTCTGAAGCCGGTGAATGCCAACGAGCTATCGGACTGTCTGAAGCGCTTAAAGGATGTCCTTGATAAGGAACGGGAAGAAAAATTAAATGTCAGGAAGCTGGAGCAGTACTATACCGATTCCCTTCCGGTATTGCAGACGAACTTTTTCTATTCACTGATCGAGGGACGGATTACGGAAGGTGAAATCTGTAAATTTCTGGGTGATTACCGGATTTCCCTGCCGGGGCCATACTTTTGCTGTGCCGTTCTGCACATCTCGGAAAATCATGTCCCGGATAATATGACACCTCTTCTTCTTTCCGTATCAGTGCAGAGGGAAGCGAAGGAACGGTTTAAGGAAAAGTGGGATTGCAGATATTTTACTTATCTTGGAAACATCGTTATGCTGGTGAATCTTGAGGGAGAGAGCGAAATTACGAGACTGACGGATGAATGTGACCGCTTCTGCAAGTGGGCAGACCGCTTTTTCGGTGCAGTTGTAACCGTAGGACTCGGCAAGGCGTGTGAGGACTTGGCCTCTCTGCGTTATTCCTACGAGGGGGCAAGGGAAGCGCTTTCCTATCGTGTGATATATGGAGCCGGACGCTCAATCAACATTGCAGATATTGCACCGAAGGGGCAGGAGCTTTCCATGCAGCCGGAGGATATAGACATGAATGGAGTGTTTAAGGCAATTCATATCGGTGTGCGTGAAGACATCGAGCATGCAGTGCTTTCTCTTGTAAATGAGCTTAAGGATAATGCAAAGACAATTATGCAGCATAATTTTACGGTTATGGAAATTGTCGGGCATTTGTACCGCTTCTGTGGAAATAACTATATAAAATTTGAAGATCATACCGGAGAAATTCGGAATGCCTATGAGGAGATTCCGAAGATGGATAAGAATGCATTATCGGTCTGGCTGATCAGTGTGGCATTATCGATCAGTGATGAACTGAAAAATGCCAGAAACTCCTCGCTACGTTATCTGATTTCGGAAGCCAAAAATATTGTCCGTGATCGTTACTCGGATGCCGGTCTGTCCCTGGACACAGTATGCTCGGGTCTTGGTGTGTCGAATTCCTATTTTTCTTCCATTTTTAAGAAGGAAGCCGGTATTTCGTTTATCACGTATCTGACGGATTACAGGATGCAGCAGGCAGTCCGGCTGATTCTGGAAACCAATGAAAAGAGCTATGAAATTGCAGAGCATGTCGGATATGAGGATGCCAATTATTTCAGCTATGTTTTTAAGCGTAAATATGGAATGTCACCCTCCAAATACCGCACTGAACATATAGGAAAATAAGTATGATGAAGAAAAAAAGAAGAGCTTCGGATATTCAGTCGGTCATTATGACGGTGCTTTCCCTGATGACTGTGATTACCTCAATCTCCATGGGATTATTGCTTTATAACCGGTATGAAACAGCTATGCGCCAGAATGATGTCCGGGATGCACAGAATATGATGGAAACCATTGTGAATTCCATGGAACAGTATCTGAAGAGTATGAGGCAGATTTCCGATACCGCCAATTATAACGTTATACAGGCACTCGATATATCAAGTCCTGAGTTCAATCAGGAGCTTAGTCTCCTTTATGATTCCAATAAGGATAAAATACAGAGTATCGCACTTTATGACATGGAGGGAGAGCTGCTTGTGGCAGAGCCTGTCACACTCCAAAAGAAGGGTGTTGAGGTCAGCAGGCAGTCCTGGTTTGAGAACGCAAAGGCGAAAATCGAAAATATGCATTTTTCCACACCTCATATGCAGGATTTATTTCAGGATGATGCAAAGCGGTACCACTGGGTAATTTCCTTAAGCCGTGCAGTGGATGTGATTGACGGAGACAGTCCGGAAAACGGTATTTTGCTGGTGGATATGAAATATTCCTTTATAGAAGAAATGATGAACCGGATTAATGACAGAACCAGAGGACGATATTATTACCTGTGTGACAGGGAAGGAAAGCTGATTTATCATCCATATGCCAACGAAATCAGTAATGGTCTGTTTCAGGAAAATTCTGTACTGGCAAGCAGCAGTGAGGACGGCATATACAGGAATCTGCGCAGTCCACATGGAGAGAGGCAGACCATGATTGTCAACACCATTTCATATACCGGATGGAAGCTGGTGGGTGTCGTTTTGCCGGATATCCGGACAGACAGTCTGGAGAAGTTCCGGATTTACATGATGATCATTGTGATCATGCTGATTATGATGCTGCTTGCAGTAAACCGTATTGTGTCCAAAAAGATTTCCAGTCCGATTCTGAAGCTGGATGCTTCCGTAACGGCATATGAGGCGGGGGAAAAACCGGATATTTATATCGGGGGCTCATATGAAATCAGGCATCTGGGGAATTCTGTCCAGAAATCATATGAAGAGATTGAGCGGCTGATGAAGGAAATTGTGGAACAGCAGAATGAGCGCAGAAAGAGTGAACTGGCAGCTTTGCAAAGCCAGATTAATCCCCACTTCCTTTATAACACACTGGAGTCCATTACCTGGATGATTGAGGGAAACCGGAATCAGGATGCGGTTTTCATGATTTCAGAGCTGGCGCGGCTTTTCCGGATCAGTCTGTCAAGAGGGAAGACCATTATCCGGATTGAGGATGAACTGCAGCATTGCCGGAATTACATGAATATACAAAAATACCGTTATAAGGAACGGTTTGTAACCGAATATGATGTTTCAGAGGAGATTTATCCGTTCTGTACCGTAAAGCTTATTCTGCAGCCGATTCTGGAAAATGCCATTTATTATGGAGTAGGAGATATGGATGAGGATGACCATCCCAGAATCCTCGTAAGAGGCTTTAAGAAGGAGGAGGAGATTTATCTGGTGGTTTCCGATAATGGAATGGGAATGAGGCGTGAGGATGTGGAAAATATTCTGACAGATAATCAGAAGGTGCCAAAGCATGGCTCGGGAGTAGGGCTTATTAATGTGCATACCCGCATACAGCTGATGTTTGGAGTAAGATACGGACTCAAAGTAGAAAGTGAACCGGATGAAGGTACTACCGTTACCATTCACCTGCCGGCCATACCGTATACCAAAGAAAACTGTGAGATACTGGAGGCACCGGGAAAACCGCCCAGAAATGAGGTTGAGCCATGAAAAGAACCAAAATAACGTTTCTACTGTCGGAAATCTGCCTCTTTATACTGCTTCTGCTGTGTATGCATCTGATTTTTTCCGGTGAAAAACCGCAGAAGCGGGTAGCTGTTATCATTGAAAAATCCGGTGATGAAAAATGGGATTCTTTTATTAACGGTCTTAAGCAGGCAGCAGGGATCAGGAATATTCATCTGATTATCTGCAATACCGACGAAATTGAAGATGCACAGGAAGAGAAAAGTCTGATTTACGAGCAGCTGGATAATCAGGTGGATGCTTTTATTGTCCAGGCAGCGCCGGGGGAGGATACCGGAGCGATGCTTCGGGAGATCCGTTCACAGAAGCCGGTTTTACTGGTTGCCAATGATGTCCCTAAGGAACCGGAGAACGGGAACAGGACGCAATATCCGGAGCTTCCGGCCGTGATGCCGGATAATTACGGTATGGGATATGCACTGGGAGAAGATCTGAAAAGCCGGGAGAATATCCGCGGGAAAAGGATCGGAATTGTAGGCGGACTTGCAGAAACAGAATGCAGCAGGGAGCGTGCGAAGGGGGTATTGGACGCTCTTTCGGATACCGGCTGCGAAATCCGGTTTCATATCCATACAACCTATGATATGGCAATTACGGAGAAGCTCAGAAAGGAGAAGGCGGTCGATTACCTGATTGTACTTGAAACAAGTGCACTGGAACAGATTGCCGGGATGTATGCACAGGAGAATGGAAACCATCCGGGAATTTATGGGATCGGAAACAGTATCAAGTGTGTATACTATCTGGACGAGGCTGTGGTGGAAGGGCTGGTTGCCGCAGACGGATATGATATGGGGTATCAAAGTGTCCTGGAGATTTCCGGGGCACTGAAGAATCAGCTGTATACCATGAAAAACCGTGAGACGGCTTATCGTCTGCTGCATAAGGAGGATATTTTCAGGGAAGAGGTGCAGCAGTTTCTTCATACGTATGATTAACTGCATGAGTAAACTATGCGATAATCCCACGATATGCGAATATTGGGTAGGATTGTGGGAGCGCGTAGCACGAAGCAATCCGTAGGTATCAAAGTCGGGGGCTTTTGACTCCGGCATCATATAAATGGAAGAATATACGGCAGAATACATGGTGTGGAAAGGATGGTTACAATGAAGGTTAGGTGGAGCATATACGTGCTGGTCTGCTGTGTGCTGTTATGTCTCACAGGATGTGGCAGCAACAAGGAAGCGCAAAGAAGTGTTCTCCGGGTCGGAGTAGTACTTTATACACAGGATGATCCCTTTATTAATGCGCTTACAGATTGTCTGAAGGAGGATCTGGAGGATTATGAGACCGATTCCCTGAAAATCATCATGACGGTAAGGGATGGTAAGAATGACCAGAAGCTTCAGGACGAGGTGGTAGAGGAAATACTCGATGCAGGCTGCGATATCCTTGTGGTCGATCTGGTTGACCGGACGGAGCCTTCCAACATCATTAAGATGGCAAAAAACGAAAATATACCGGTTATATTCTTTAACCGTGAGCCGGTACGGGAGGATCTGATGCAATGGGACAAGCTGTATTATGTCGGTGGAGATGCCAGACAGTCCGGTACGATGCAGGGAGAAATTGCAGCACAGGTGATACGAACCGATCATTCGGTGGACCGGAATGCAGACGGAAAGATCCAATATGTTCTTCTCGAGGGTGAAACCGGGCATCAGGATGCGATCATCCGTACGGACAGTGTGGTAAAAACCCTTCAGGAACAGGGGATCACGCTGGAGAAGCTCAGCTATCAGTTTGCCAATTGGAACCGGGGACAGGCAGAAAACAAGATGACCCAGCTTATTCATCACTACGGGGATGAGATTGAACTGGTGCTTTCTAATAATGATGAGATGGCAATGGGGGCGGTTGCTGCGTATGAAGCATCCGGATATCCGAAGGAGAATCGTCCGGTCATTTTTGGGATAGACGGATTGGACAGTGCCCTGGATGCAATCCAAAACGATTTGATTCAGGGGACAGTTTATAATGACAGGGCAGGACAGGCCGAACAGATTTCCCGTCTGGCGATGGATTTGTTTCAGGGGAAGGAACCTGAGGGCTATGACTTTGAAAATGAACGATATATATTCCTGTCGTATCAAAAGGTTACGGCTGCCAATGTGGAAGAATTTCTGAACCGGTAAATAAGCAATGCAGTAATGGTGAGGGGAACTGCCGGAGGGAGGCCGTTCCTTCACGGAAAGGACAGACAGATATGGAGAATTGGCTGGAACGCTTTTATACACAGACAGATCCGGTGAAGAGGCAGCAGCTGCTTTCGGAAAACGAAGGGGAAACGGAAAGGGAAGAGGCCAGGCTGCGTAAACAGCTCTGGGAGGCCCGATATGGTAAAGGAAAGCCGCGGAAGGATGCGTACGTCGGTTACCTGATGAATCTGAAATATATTGCGGAAAGTGGAGGCATGGATTGGGGCGGCAGAAAGAAAAAGCTTGCGATGGAGGCCGTCCATGGTTTAAAATTATTTCAATTTGAACAGAAAACGGAAATGGAGCAGGAGCTTATCTATCAGGAGCTTAAAAATACCTGCAGAACCTATATTGAGGTCAGCACCGGGGGACGTGGCTTTACCTCCGTTCTTTTCGGGATGGGACAGCTGTCTGAGGAAAGTGTTGCCGGAAAGATCGCAGAGCAATTGAGCCGGCTTTTATTTGATGCACCGCATATTCTCCGGATGGAGAAGGAATTTGAACCGCTCAGGAGGGCTGCTCTCGAAGCCTTCCGTGAGATTTATCCCAATCGTGAGCATTTTTTGAAAAAAAGGTAACTGCTCAGAATAGCTGCACATGGAGAAGGAATCATGAGAGAAATTAACGGTAAAAAATATATTGAAAAGGCGCCGCACGATATGCGGGAATTACTTGAAATTATCACGGTGCTCCGCAGTCCTGAAGGCTGCTCCTGGGACAGAGAGCAGACCCATGAATCCATGAAAAAGTGTCTTGTGGATGAAACGCAGGAGGTGATGCAGGCCATCGATCATAAGGATGATGCGAATCTGTGCGAGGAGCTGGGAGATGTACTTCTCCAGGTGCTTATGCATGCAGAAATTGCCAGAGAACGTGAAGCGTTTACATTTGAAGATGTGGTCCAGATGCTGTCAGAGAAGCTGATCCGCCGTCATCCTCATGTGTTTGGAGATGCGAAGCGTCCCGAAACCCCGGAAGAAAGTCTGGCTCTCTGGAAGGAAGTCAAGAAGAAAGAAAAGGGTAACTGTGAGGGCACAAAACAGTTATAGAAAAGAAATGAAGCAGCGGAAAAAGGAAGCTGCCAGACAATGAGAGAGGTTTGACGACAATGATCAGAAATATTGTGTTTGATATGGACGGTGTGCTTATTGACACCGAGTCGGTGTTTATGAAATGCTGGAAAAAGCTGGGAGAGGAGCTGCACCTTCCTGATGTGGAGGAGGTTGCAAAGCAATGTATCGGGATTACCGTACCAAAGACCGAGGCGCTGTTTCAAAAGATCTATGGTAAGACCTTTCCCTGTAAAAGCTACGTAGAAGCAGCGAATGCTATTTTTTACCGGCAGGAGGCAGAATATGGAATTCCGGAAAAGCCGGGAGTGCATGAACTGTTTGCTTATCTGAAGAAGCAGAATTACCGCATCGGGCTGGCTTCTTCTACAAGGAAGGAAGCCGTGTATCGTCAGATGAAGGCAGTTGGAATTTTTGATGCTTTTGATGTGATGGTCTGTGGAGATATGGTAACAAGAAGTAAACCGGAGCCGGATATTTATCTAAAGGCCTGTGAACTTCTTGGCGTAGAACCGGCGGAATGCTATGCGGTAGAGGATTCCTATAATGGGATCCGTTCGGCTCATGCAGCCGGAATGAAGGCAATTATGATTCCGGATCTGCTGCAGCCCACCCCGGAAATTCTGGAACTGACGGAACAGAAGCTTAATTCTTTGCTGGATCTGAAAAGATTTTTAGAGAGTCAATCATAAAAGGAATACGTACCCTGTTTACAACCGGGGAAAGACGTGGTATGATAAGCCATATTGCAGATGTAGTTCATCGGTAGAACATCAGCTTCCCAAGCTGAGGAGGCGGGTTCGATTCCCGTCATCTGCTCTTATTTTTTAGATGCGGAAGCCTGTAAAATCAAGGCTTCCGCTATTTCTTTTAATAATCCCCAAGGGGTACACTGGGGTACACCCCTTGAATCAGTTGAAAATCTCGTTGATTTTCATTGTCGTAATAAGTCCGAGTCTGGAAGGACGCTTATAATGATCTGTTGTACCAGCCCAAGCATGCGAAAGCCTGCTTTTAATACATCTGCAACAAAAATATTGCCATGATTTTCAATAAATGGTAACATTATATTGCGGTAAAAGGAAAAAATATTGTTAAAAGGAGGATTCAAATTTGAAAAAAAGACTATTGGTTCTTGCCCTTGCACTTACTTTGTGCTTTGGTACAACTATGACTGCAAATGCAGCGATGAACATCAGTAACAAAATGGGGGCTTTGGATACCCACAATATACTGGATGAAAACTCATCCAAAATACCAAAAGGGACATTGCAGTATATGGCTTCAAAATTCAAGATTGAGTATACGCAGGAGGATCTTAAGGCTTTGAAAAAGATCTTCGATGCAAATCTGTATGCGAAGGCTTATCCGGATGTTGCTGCGGCATATGGAAACGACAGGGAAGCACTTTGGAATCATTATGTTACCCATGGCATAAAGGAAGGAAGAACCCAGATCAATTCTGGATTTAATGTATTTGCCTATATTTCTGCTTATCCGGATCTCCGCAATGCGTTTGGCGATGATCTGGTGGCATACTATGTTCATTATGCAAACAATGGTATCAATGAGAACAGGAAGCTTACAACGGTTGATGCTGCAACAAGGGCAGGCATCACTGTAACAGGTCTGCAGGGACAGGTGATCGCGAGACCTGCACCAATACAGGTTCCTGATCTTTCAGCCTATTCTGTTCCAGGCGGCGTTTTGGACACAGATCAGGTAAAAGAGACTCCAGAGGCTACCACGAAACCGACAGAAACTCCGAAGCCATCAGAAACTCCATCCCCGTCCGTTACCCCTACTCCGACACCAACGCCGGAAGTGCCTTCGGGACCGTCAGCACCATGCGAACATACTTATGATAAATATGAGTATGCTGGGGATGGGAGGCATTATATGAAATGTAGTAAATGTAATGAATTCAAATTAGACGAAAAAACAAATGATAAAAGTACGGAACCTTGTGAGTTTAACGGGAATGGATTATGTGTAAAGTGTAACACCGAATGTAAACATCAATGGGTAGAAGGAGCTTGCAGTGTATGTCATATTCAACATAAAGAACATACATGGGAGAATGGACAGTGCACAATCTGTCAGGTGAAACATGAAAATCATGAATATGATTTTTCTACAGGTAAGTGTTTTTGTGGAGATTCTTGTTTACACTCTCAAACAAAAGCGATATCTGTAAATGCTGAAGTACATAAGATAGTATGTGATAATTGTAATTATACAATGTTAGAACAAGAGAAACATGAATTTAGTCAAGAAGGTTCAGTTCCTACATGTAAGTGTGGTTATGTTCAAATGAAACAGGCAAGTACAGAATAAAAATATAAATTCTGATTATGTAGGAGGTTCCGTTTTCCATATCTCTTCCCCTGCCAACGCCTCCATATCCTCCGGCAGCGGTGCCGTAAAATGAAGATCTTCTCCAGTGATGGGATGTTGGAAGGACAATTTCCAGGCATGGAGTGCCTGACGTGTTATTAATTCCATATCGGGATTATAGAGATAATCTCCGATGAGGGGATAGCCAAGATATTTCATATGAATCCGTATCTGATGGGTGCGGCCGGTTTCCAGGATCAGGGAAACCAGGCTGTGCCCGTTCTTTTCATCCAGAACCCTGTAGTGGGTGATGGCATTTTCTCCCTTTTCAAAATCCACGCACCGCTCAATGATTGAACCCTCTTTTCGGGCAAGAGGCGCGGTAATGGTGCCTTCAGGCGGAGTGACAGAACCCTTTACGATGGCAAGGTATTCCCTTGTGATGCCGGAAACAGTTTTGTTGGCAATCATTGTGGAGAGCATTCCACCGCTTACGGAGTGCTTCGCAATGAGCGTAAGCCCAGAGGTATCACGATCCAGACGATTGATGCAGCGGAAGATGAAGGGGCAGTTCTGCTTCTTAAAATAGCAGGCAAGTCCGTTAGCAAGAGAGTTGTAATAATTGTTCATGGAAGGATGGATCGGCATTCCGGCAGGCTTGTTAATCACCATCAGATCTTCATCCTCATAAACAATATCCAAAGGCAGATCCACCGGAGGAATTTTTTCTGAGGAATGCTCTTCGAGGATGTGGATGGTCAGTATTTCTCCCGGCTGCAGCACATGATTCATGAAACAGGGCATTCCGTCCGCCAATACGGCAGCAGGATCCTTTTTTAGCTGCGTAAGGCTCTGCATGGAAAAGCCCTTCTGTCTCAGAAACTGACTGACAGGAAGAGGAGATATGGAATTGTCGATTTTGTAGGTAAGTGTCCGTTCCATGAAAAACTTCCTTTCTATACTCATTTGTCCAGAGGCCTGGCTCTGAAGCATTAACATCATAGCACAATCCGGAAGAAAACGTACATGCTCCGGAACAAAATTCAGAATAAAATATAAATAAAAGTAACTATTCAGAACCCCATTCGTAAAACCGCTGCTATACGCAGCTTAAGTT
>ERZ1026850.1260-NODE-1260-length-13535-cov-4.976409_pt1 | contig 13535 bp, 9 predicted proteins | sample MGYA00380155_ERZ1026850 | MGnify/ENA primary metagenome ERZ1026850 (study PRJEB33269, sample SAMEA4719791) | human gut metagenome | biome: human-associated habitat; feature: organic feature; material: feces | place: Cameroon | collected 2013-10 ... | reverse complement strand
ACACTTCCGTTTTCTTTGTTATAACGGATCGCATTATCGCATAAATTATAGACCACCTCGTCCACCATCTGTCTGGTTCCCCAGATAAAAGCATCCTCCCCTTCAAAGGTAAGCGTGACATGATGCTTTTCTGCGTTCATCTGAAGCATTTTCACACTGCTTTGTGCAACCACCGAAAGCGGAACCTTCTCCAGAATTTCATCCTGTTCTTCATCCAGCTCCGACAGTCTTATAACATCATTAATCAGGGTAATCAGTCTTCCCGAATTGTTATGAATTTCTCCTGCCATTCTCCGGATCTCATCATCGGATGAAATCATCCCGTTTTCAATTAATTCCGCATACCCGGATATTGCCGTAAGAGGTGTTTTCAGCTCATGGGACACATTGGCTGTGAATTCCTGACGCAGCTTTGCATTCAGTTCATTGTCCTCTTCTTTTCCAAGATGAAGCTTCTCTCCGAGCTGATGAGACCAGATTCCCGCAAGCAAAAAGCAGAATGCCATAATTGCTGCAATGCCGATCATCAGCACAAGAATCATCTTTTCCTGCTGCTGCCTGGACAGATATTCCGGATTCATGTAGGAAAAACAAACAGCTACCACCAGCAATAATGTTCCCAAAATTGCCAGGGCAGCTATTCCCATCAATTCATAATAAAATCTTTTCTGCATTTTCATTTCCTATATTGGTGACGTTTCAAACAAATATCCTACATTCCGCACGGTTTTAATCCGGTTCGCGCTGCTTCCAAGCTTCTGACGGAGCGTTTTAATGTGCATATCAATCGTCCGCGACTCACCTTCGAAATCCGTTTCCCATACTTTGCTTAGGATTTCCTCCCGTGGAGTCACGATCCCGGCATTATTCATCAAGAGCTTCAGTAATTCATACTCTTTATAGGTAAGCTCACAGCGTTCTCCCGCAACCGTCACCTTGCGACGCTCTACATCAAGTGAAACCTCTCCAATCGTAATAACACGTTCCTTTAATCCTTTCATACTTCTGCGAAGAAGCGCTTTCACCCTGGAAATCAGTTCCATGACACTGAACGGCTTCGTCAGATAATCATCTGCGCCGCTGTCAAGTCCCCGTACTTTGTCTATTTCCGTTGTCTTCGCAGTCACCATAATAACCGGCAGGCTCATAGTCATCACATTCTGCCGCAGCTGCGTCACAAGCCGAAGGCCATCGGCATCCGGCAGCATCAGATCCAGCAATAAAAGATCCGGCACCCTTTCCTTCAGCCTCTTCCCGAATTCTGCCGCAGTTTCAAAAGAAACCACTTCATAATCAGCATTCTTTAATGCAATTTCTTCAATTTCACGGATATTTCGGTCATCCTCTAATATATAAATCAACGCCATGCCACATCCCCCTCACGCATGTGTTCAGACTGCATCACTTACGGTAATTGATAATGGGTACGAAGACGCTTATACTCCTCATTAAAATCTTTGTTATCCGAAGCGGAAATATTCTCCTGATACATATGAGTATCAAAATTATCCTCATTCAACTGCAGGAGACATAACGCGATGTTCGAACAGTGATCGGAAACTCTTTCATAATTAGTTGAAATATCCGAAAGGATAAAGCCCATTTCAATTGTACACTTGCCCTTACGCAGACGCTTGATATGACGCTTCTTGATTTCTGCGTTCAGGTGGTCAATGACCTCCTCTAACGGTTCTACCTGAAGAGCAAGCTTTAAATCCTCCTCCTGGAACACCAGAATGGAGGTATTCACGATATCTTTAATGGCACCGGTAAAAACAGTCAGTTCCTCTTCTGCCTTTTTAGAGAAAGAAAGGCTCTTGTCGTTCATCTCTCTTGCAGATTCCATAATGTTGATTGCATGATCTGAAATCCGTTCAAAATCTCCGATACAGTGGAGCAGTACCGACAGTTCCTGACTGTCCTTCTCCGTCAGATGACGGCTGCTTAATTTTACCAGATAGGAACCCAGCTCATCCTCATAATGATCGACCAGCTCTTCCAGCTCAATGACTCTTGCCGCACTCTTCTTATCAAACTTCCCAATCTGGTCGATGGCAAGAAACAGCGCTTCTTTTGAATAATTCGCCATATCAATGGCTGCATTCTTACACTGCTCCAGAGCATATCCCGGTGTGTTCAGGAAACGGGTATCCAGGATCTGGATCTCGGATTTGGCAGGAATCCTGTCCTCTTCTTCGCTTTCAAGCTTCGGAATGGTCAGATATGCCATCTTCTCAAAAATCGAAGAAACCGGTGTGAAAATAATAGCCGCAGCGATATTAAAGCTGGAATGGATCACTGCAATTCCCACTGCGGTTGCCGGCTCACTGGCAAATGCAAAATGGAAAATGGCATTAAAGCAATAAAACAGCAGCATAAAGGTAACGGTCTTAATAATGTTAAAATAGAAATGCACCAGTGCGGCACGCTTCGCATTCCGGCTTGCACCGATACTGGAAATCAGTGCCGTTGTAGTAGAACCGACATTTGCACCCATAATCAGCGGAATGGCCGAAAGATTGGTAACCGCTCCGGTAGCGGACAGAGCCTGTAAGATACCTACTGCCGCAGAAGAAGACTGGATCAGTATGGTGAATCCACATCCAACCAGCATACCAAGTACCGGATTGGCAAACATCAGCAGCACCTTCTGAAATTCCTCCGACTCAGCCAAAGGTTCCACTGCTCCGGACATCATCTCCATACCAAACATCAGGATTGCAAAGCCCAGCATAATGGCCGCTCCATCACGCTGCTTTTCCTTCTTTCCGGTCATCAGGATCGCCACACCGACAATTGCAAGAATCGGTGAGAAGGAGGATGGCTTCAGCAATTGTAAAAACAGGCTCTGACCGGTAATCTCCGTCATACTTAAAATCCATGCCGTAACTGTTGTACCAACATTCGCGCCCATAATAACACCGACCGCACGGGATAAACTCATAATGCCCGAATTCACAAATCCGACCACCATAACCGTTGTAGCCGAAGAAGACTGGATTATTGCCGTAACACCGGCACCTAATAAAACGGCCATAAGTTTGTTGGACGTCAGCTTCTCTAAAATCATTTCCAGCTTACCGCCAGAAGCCTTTTTCAGACCGTCGCCCATCATCTGCATACCGTACAGGAACAGCGCCAGACCACCGATCAGACTCAAAACCATGAAAATATTCATACTGTCTCCTACCCTTTTCAGGTTCTCTTAACTTTTGTCATAAACCACATCTATTTTGCATTATTGAATCATTTTCTTACGGTCTTGGCAGTAAATGCTTCGACCTGTACTGAATAGCTACTTTCCAGTTTACACTATTTTGTCCGAATTTCCTATAGAAATTACAGATTTTTTGTAATAAATCAGCCATGCAGAAATAATTGTTCAAGATGACCGTGGGAGCTTGCTCACTAAGGGCAGCATGTACAATTATTTCTATAGGGCGGATGCCCGACATGAAATAAGCTGCCGGAAAACACCTATATTGGTTAGCCAATCTGTACAATCCGGCAGCTTATGAATGGGCATGGCTGAACGATCAGGCAGCTTATGAATGGCATGGCTGAACGGTCAGGCACTCCTGCATGGTCTGCAGCAGCTCTTCCGTATAGGCCAGAAGCTGCCTTTCATCCTTTTCCACCATGCCGCACTTCTGATAGTGGAATACAAAACAGCGCATTTTCGGATTGAAGCTTAAATGCTCCTCCCTGCCAAGCAGCATCGGAATATTCTGCACCTGAATCTGCGCATCGTCCTTTAAGGTAAACACGATCTGGCTGTTTTTTCCTTTGACATCGATCATATCCAGCTTATGGGCAGCCACGCGGATCAGAGCAATCCGTAAAAGGTTGTCTGCCTCCGTCGGAATCACCCCGAAACGATCCAGCAGCTCTTCCTTCATATCATCGCATTCCGCCTGGTTCTCGATACCGGCAATCCGCTTATAAATATCCAGCTTCTGCACCTCATTCACGATATAAGACGGTGGAATAAAGGCATCCACATCGAGGTCTACCGTAGTAAGGAAGTCTTCCTTCGTGGGGATTCCCTTCAGGGTTTTCACCGCTTCGTTCAGCATCTTACAATAAAGATCGTAGCCTACAGCCTGCATATGTCCATGCTGGCTTGCTCCCAGAAGATTTCCGGCGCCACGGATTTCCAGATCCCTCATGGCAATTTTGAAGCCGCTTCCCAGATCCGTAAATTCCTTAATTGCAGCAAGACGCTTCTCTGCCACTTCCTTCAGCATCTTATCCTTCTTATACATGAGGAACGCATAAGAAGTACGATTGCTTCTTCCCACTCGTCCCCGGAGCTGGTAAAGCTGGGACAGTCCCATATTATCCGAATCGTGGATAATAATGGTATTGACATTGGAAATATCCAGTCCGGTTTCAATAATCGTCGTGGATACCAGTACGTCAATGTCCTGATTAATAAAGTCAAACATGATCTGTTCAAGCTGCTTTTCCTGCATCTGTCCATGGGCAAACGCCACATTGGCTTCCGGGACAAGCTGCTGCACTTGGGCTGCCACATCTGCAATATGATTGACACGGTTATAAACATAATAGACCTGTCCGCCCCGTGACAGCTCACGCACAATAGCCTCCCTTACCATTTCATCATTGTATTCCATGACATAGGTCTGAATCGGAAGGCGGTCATTCGGTGCCTCCTCCAGAACGCTCATATCCCGGATACCGATGAGGCTCATATGAAGGGTTCGCGGAATCGGTGTTGCAGTCAGTGTCAGAACATCTACGTTTTCCTTCATCTTTTTGATTTTCTCTTTATGTGCAACACCAAACCGCTGTTCCTCATCGATAATCAGAAGCCCCAGATCCTTATATTCCACATCCTTTGACAGAACCCTGTGTGTACCGATCACAATATCCACCATGCCCTTTTTCAGGTCTGTGATGGTCTTCCTTAGCTCTGCTGCTGTCCGGAAACGGGACAGCATGTCGATTCTCACCGGGAAATCCTTCATCCGCTGTACAAAGGTATTGTAATGCTGCTGCGCAAGAATCGTTGTCGGGACAAGATAAACCACCTGTTTTCCTTCCTGTACTGCCTTAAACGCAGCACGGATGGCAATTTCCGTCTTCCCGTAGCCAACATCCCCACAGATCAGGCGGTCCATGATCTTCGTGCTCTCCATGTCCTTTTTCGTTGCATCAATGGCAAGCAGCTGATCCTCCGTCTCCTCAAAGGGAAACATCTCTTCAAATTCCTTCTGCCAGACCGTATCCTTTCCGTAAGGATAACCGTTTTTCTGCTGACGCACCGCATAAAGCTCCACCAGATCCTTCGCCACCTCGCCGGTTGCTTCCCGGACCTTTGACTTGGTTCTGCTCCACTCCTGTGTACCGAGCTTATTGAGCTTTGGCTTTTTTGCATCTGCAGACGCATACTTCTGAATGGCATCGAGGCCCGTTGCCAGCACATAAAGGTTTCCGCCGTCCCGGTACTCAATCTTGATGTAATCCTTCGTAACCTTATCGACCTCTACCTTTTCAATTCCCTTATAGATCCCCAGCCCATGATTTTCATGAACCACATAATCTCCGATGCTTAATTCATTGAAATCATTGATTTTCCGGCCTTCATAGGTCTTCTTTTTCTTCCGCTTCTTCTTTTCACTTCCAAAAATATCGCTTTCGGAAATGACCGCAAATTTAAGCAGCGGATATTCAAAGCCCCGGAGCACACGGCCATAGCAGGTCATGATTTCCCCCGGCTGGAGCTCCCGTTCCGGATCCCCGGAATAAAATGCAGTAAGCTCAGCGTCCTGTAGATCCCTGGCAAGACGCTCTGCCCTTGTCCTCGAGCCGGATAACAACAGAATCCGGTACTTATTTTTCTTGTACCGTTTCAGATCCTGCACGAGGGATTCAAAGCTATTATTATAAGAAGAAATACTTTTGACCGTCATGTCACTTTTAAGTGACGGCTTCAGCAGCTTTCCGGTAAAGCTGTTCTTCATATCAAGTGCAGACAGATACGCAGCATGTCCCCTTGAAAGCCGCGCTGCGGTCTCTTCCAATGAAAACAGCAGATTCATCTGTCCCGGCAGAATGTATCCCTTCTCGGCACGATGAACCATGCTCTCACGGAACTCTGTCTCTACCGCCTTTGCATGCTCCTCGATATGTGCCGGCTCATCCAGGAAGAAAACAGTATCTTTCATGTCAAACAGCTCCAGAAAAGAAACAGTTTCTTCATAGAAATAATTCATATAGCCATCAAGACTCGCTGCATTCCCGAATTCCATCACCTGCTCTTCGAGTTCTTTGACATGCGTGGCAACCCGGTGGGCTTCCTCGGTATGAAATTCATCCCGGAGCTTTTGTTCAAATGCTGCGGCTTCCTTTTTGATCTTTTCCATCCCGGTCTTTAGCTGTTTTTTCGAAAGCAGCATTTCGGTTGCAGGATATACGGTGATTTCAGACAATTTTTCAATGGATCGCTGGCTCATCACATCAAAGCTCCGGATGGATTCGATCTCATCTCCCCACAATTCAATTCGATAGGGATTTTCTTCTGTCAGGTCGAAGATATCCACAATGCCGCCACGCACACTGAACTGCCCTGGTGTTTCCACCTGATAGGTTTTCTCATATCCCATTTCCACAAGACGCAGAGCAATCGCCTTTTCATCAATAATGCTCTTTCCATCAATATGGAGCAGATACTGTTTCCAGATATCGAGGGAAAGCTGCGGTGCCATCAGGCTGCTGAAGGTGGTAATTACCGTAGCCGGCTTTCCCTCCAGAATCCGGCGCAGCGTCTTAATGCGCTCCTTCGTAAGCTGATTTCCATGAATATCCGCCTGATAGAAAATAAGGTCCCTCGACGGATAAACGACGGCCTCCCGGTCATAAAACCGCTCATCCTCTAAAAGCTCCTTAATCCGCTGGTCGCTATAGGTGACGAAGATCCGGTTCTGAAACCTCCCCTCCGAGAGTCCGTAAGCCATATGAAGCTTCTGGGATTCGATGCATCCCGTAAGCGCGACACAGCCGTTTTCTTTATCTAATTGTTTCTGAATCTCTTCAAATTCGCTGATTTCCCATAGTGGCGCGAGCAATGTGTTCATTTACTTCTCCCTGCGATTGTATTCGTTCATCGCCTGATCCATATTTCCTGCAAGAATCAGATTTAATGCTTCCTTCGCCTTTGTAATCCCTTCCTGCATCAGAGGCTGCTCTTCTTTGGAAAAATGTCCCAGTACATAGTCGGCAAGATCATAGCCCTTCGGCTTTTCACCGACACCGATCCGGATCCTCTTAAAATTCTCGGTTCCGAGCTGTCCAATAATGTTCTTTAAACCATTATGCCCACCGGCGCTTCCTTTCTTGCGGATACGGATGCCTCCGGGAGATAAGGTGATATCATCCGATACCACAATCAGCTCACTCTCCGGATCTACCTTATAATAATCTGCAAGCGGACGGATACTTTCACCGCTTAAATTCATAAAAGTCAGGGGCTTCACCAGAAGCACCTTCTGACCGCCAATCATTCCTTTTCCGGTCAGTGCCTTCAGCTTCACATCCATGACATTAATATCATATTCTTGCGCAAGTGCATCAATGAATGCAAATCCGATGTTATGTCTTGTATTGTTATATTCTTTCCCGGGATTCCCCAGTCCTGCAATCATATACATGGTTTTCTCCTTTTCCTTCAGCGCGAATCGGTTTTATCTTAGCACATTCGTCTGGATTTAGGAAGAGGAGGACTTCAGTTAAAATTCCAGACAGAGCATTTCGCTTTATGGAAATTCCAGCGGAATTCCCCAAAGCGGAATTCCCTAAATGGAAAAGGATGAACCAAACGGTCCATCCTTTTCCATTTCATAATTTCATCGTAACTGTTCATTATCTTCTTTTTATGTCACACTGCTTCGTCACAGACTACCTGCTGTTCTAAACTGCCTGCCGCTTTTCTTCCTCATCATCGAGCAGATTTTTCATGCTCTCTAAGCTGATTAACAACGTGGAGGTGTTATGAAGCAGGGCAGACATCGTCGGAGGAATCAATCCCATCACCCCTAAAACAATCAGCGTGGAATTAATACCGATAATTCTGCGGTAGTTCTTATGAATCCGTTTCATCATGGCTTCACTTAAGCGGCGCAGGGTAATGATCTCACGCAGATCATCTGCTGCAATGGTAACATCTGCAATTTCTCTGGCAATTTCAGCCCCATCACTGATGGCAATCCCGACATCCGCCTTCGAAAGTGCAGGGGAATCGTTGATTCCATCGCCAATCATAATAACCTTACGTCCGTCGGCTTTTTCTTTCCCGACAAAGCCTGCCTTATCCTCCGGAAGCACTTCGGAATAATACTCGTCCACGCCAACCTTACCGGCAATATTGGACGCGATCCGATCACTGTCTCCGGTCATCATCACAAGCTTTTCAATTCCAAGCTCACGCAGGGATTGAACAACCATAGATGCCTCCCGGCGCAAAGGATCCTCGATCGTAATGACTGCAGAGAGCTTTCCATCAATTGCCATATAAAGATGGGAGTACTCCTCCGGCAGATGATCAAACAGCTCCTGCTTTCCTTCCGGAATCTCAGCCTTTTCATCCTCAAAGATAAAGTGATAGCTGCCAATGACAACCTTCTTGCCTGCAATCGTGGAAGAAATCCCATGTGCCACAAGGTATTCTACTTTAGTATGCATCTCTTCATGTACCAGGTTTCTTCTGGCTGCCTCACGAACCACTGCCTTTGCCATGGAATGAGGAAAATGCTCCTCAAGGCATGCCGCAATCGCAAGCAATTCATCCCTGGACTGATCGCCAAACGGCACAACATCCACAACGGTAGGCTGTGCCTTCGTCAATGTCCCTGTTTTATCAAAAACAATGGTTCTGGCTTCGGCCATCGCCTCGATGTACTTACCACCTTTAACCGTAATCTCATGACTGCTCGCTTCCCGGATTGCTGACAGTACTGTTAACGGCATTGCCAGCTTCAGAGCGCAGGAATAATCCACCATTAAAACAGACAGTGCTTTGGTCACATTACGGGTAAGCAGCCATACCAGCCCGGTTCCCAGGAACGTATATGGAACAAGCTGGTCTGCCAGATGCTCCGCTTTACTTTCCAATGAAGATTTCAGCTTCTCGGATTCTTCAATCATCGCCATGATCTTCTCATATTTACTGGATCCATTTGCCTGTTTTACACAGACTGTAATTTCTCCTTCTTCAACAACCGTTCCTGCATAGACAGAGCTTCCCTCTTTCTTACGCACCGGAACAGACTCTCCGGTAAGGGATGCCTGGTTCACCATCGCCTCTCCATCTGTTACCACACCATCAAACGGAATTACATTACCCATATGAATCCGTACCAGATCCTTCGGCTGGATTGTTTTAGAGGAAACCTGAATTTCCTGTCCATCCTTTACAAGCCAGACCTTATTGATATTTAAGGACATACTTCTTGCAAGATCGCCCACGGATTTCTTATGCGTCCACTCCTCCAGGATCTCACCAATTCCCAGAAGGAACATTACAGAGCCGGCCGTATCAATATCTCCACGGAACATGGATACCCCGATCGCCGTTGCATCCAGCACCGGTACTTCAATCTTTCCTTTGCAAAGCGTGCAAAGACCGTTCCACAGATAGCGGACCGATTTGATTACCGCAATTCCTTCCCTGACCGGCAGTGGCATCAGAAGTCTTGTTCCGTAATGAAGCACCACCTGATTTACCAGCTTATCCTTATATTCCCTGTTCATCTCTCTTCCGGAATTCTTAAGATAATCTTCCGGAACATTTACGTGTTCATAGGAAAAGTTCTTTATTACATCAAGGATAGCATTCCTGCTTCCATGATAGCAAATGGTTGCATCGCAGGTTCTCTCCTGAATCCTGGCAGTTTCTATATTTTCCTGTATCTCCAGATAGTACTGCAGGATATCTGCCTGTTGCAAAGTCATTCTTTTCTGGACGAGATGAATACGGATTCTGCCTTTGATCTCATGTTTTATTACAAATCTCATCGTAATCACTCCATTCCAAAACAGATTATTCCTGCTCTGCGCTTTCCTCTGCATCCTCTGTTATATCTGTTTCTTCAACGGTTACGTCTGCCCCCAGCTCCGCATCCTGTGCTGCACGTTCTTCATTGATTTCCTTGGCTTCTGCATAAATATCTTCTGCATTCTCCTGTACGGAGGTTACCGTCTTCATAACACATTCCTTAGCACGCAGCACAGCTGCAGTGCATTGTGTATAAAGCTTCTTTGCATCCTTGCTTGTCAGAATTTTGATTCCGGCTGTTCCAAATAACACTCCGGCTGCAAATAAACCTGTTTTTTCTTTGTTGATTTTCTTTAAGCACTCTAACATTGTTTCGTCCTCCTTGTATCTTTTCAGCTTTATCTTATTCGTACACCAAAATATAACACTTACCTGTTTAAGATACAAGCAACAACGTTTTCTTGATATTTTTTCTCAATATCACATCCGTTCTACTCTCAAAAATGATCCCCTGCATCATTTCCTCATAAATCCTTTTCTCCTATACAAACGAAAAAAGGCAGCCGCATCATGCGGCTGCCCTGTCTGTTTTGTTTATTCAGAATCCGGTTCAGAAAGTGATCTCTCATAAGCATCAAGAATCATGGTCTGTATTCTTTCTCTGGTCCGCGAATTGATCGGATGAGCAATATCCCGATATTCTCCATCCGCTGCCTTTTTACTTGGCATTGCAATGAACAATCCCTTATCCCCTTCAATAACCTTAATGTCATGAATCACCAGTTCATCATCCAGTGTAATGGATACGACAGCCTTCATCTTTCCTTCCTTCGTAATCTTGCGAACTCGAACGTCCGTAATCTGCATAATTTTACCCCTTTCTTTCTTTTGTCCCTATACAAAATTCTTGCAGATTTCCTAAGCTGTCATTCCCCTGTTGACGTGCAAGTATCTTCGTTCATTAATTTTAATTAATAGCCGTTCAGATCACATACCGGTCATTTCTCTCCACAACAATCTTAATCTCATTCTCACCAACATAGTAAGAATTCGCCCGGATGGTATCATGACTTTCTATGATGCAGTTTTCAATGTGCGTATTATCCCCAATATAAACATCATTGAGAATAATAGAATTCTTGATGTAACAGTTATTTCCAATGTACGTTTCTTTAAAAATCACGGAGTCTTCTACTGTTCCATTGATAATGGTTCCACTCGACACCAGACTGTTACGGACCTGTGCACCCGGATTATATTTTGCAGGCGGAAGATCATCCACCTTGGAATAAATATCCGGATACTGTTTAAAGAAATAATCTCTTGTTTCAGGCTTCAGGAAATCCATATTGGTTTCAAAATAATCATCAACCGTAGCAATGTTTCTCCAGTAATCCGTAAGCTTGTATCCGTAGATTCTCTTCATATTCTTATAACGGATCAGAATATCCTTCACAAAATCATAACGGTCTTCTTCCGCACACTTCTCAATCATCTCAATCAGCTGACGTCTTCTGACCACATAGATTCCGCAGGAAATCGTATTGGACTTCGCTACAACCGGCTTCTCTTCGAATTCTTCAATCCGGCTTTCTTCATTCATCTTCACTGTACCGAAACGGTCTACATTCACACCGGCCGGCATGTCCTTGCAGACAACTGTAATATCCGCCTTCTTGGCTACATGATATTCCAGTACCTTATTGTAATCCATCTTGTAAACACAGTCACCGGATGCAATTACTACATACGGCTCATGGCTGTTTTTAAGGAAGGACAGATTCTGTGCCATGGCATCTGCAGTTCCACGATACCAGAAATTGTTCTCTGCCGTAACAGAAGGAGTAAAGGTAAATAATCCTCCCTGCTTCCGTCCGAAGTTCCACCACTTGGAGGAAATGAGATGCTCATTCAGACTTCCGGCATTGTACTGGGTAAATACGGCAACCTTCTGGATATGGGAGTTGGTCATATTGCTCAGTGCAAAGTCGATGCTCCGGTAACTGCCTGCAATAGGCATTGCACATACGGCTCTCTTCGATGAGAGCTCTTTCATTCTGTAACTGTTTCCACCTGCTAAAATTATACCGATTGCTCTCACTTGTTATCACCTTCCTTAATTAAAGTTTTACCGCTTGCAAGGAATTTCTCAGGGTAGTCGGAATCGTCTGTCTTACCAAAGATACAGGTATTCTTTCCTACAGTGATACCGTTTGGAATCACACTCTTCTCACCGATGGTAACAATTCCGTTGTTGTAAATATGAGGATCGGTCTCATTCTCTGCTTCTTCACCAATGCCAAGTCTGACCTCATCACCCACAACAACATTCTCTGCAATGATCGCCTTGTTCAGCTCACAGTTCTCACCGATCACCGTATTATTCATAATGATGGAATCACGTACCACGGTATCCTTTCCAATGGTTACGCCACAGCCGATTACGGAGTTGTAAACCTTACCACAGATGGTTGCGCCTTCACCGATAATACTTCTCTCAACAAAACTGGTATCTGCCAGGTACTGGGGCGGAAGAATTTCACTCTTTGTATAAATCTTCCAATATTCTTCATAAAGATTAAATTCGGGAACAATATCAATAAGCTCCATGTTTGCTTCCCAGTAAGAATGTAAGGTTCCGACATCCTTCCAGTATCCGTTAAACTCATATGCATATAACGGCTTTCCGTTGTCATGGCAGTAGGGAATGACATGTTTACCAAAATCAAGACCCGGCTGCTGTGCATTGGCAAGCAGAGCTTCCTTTAAGGTCGTCCAGTTGAATATGTAAATACCCATGGAGGCCAGATTGCTTCTTGGATGTTCGGGCTTCTCTTCAAAATCGGTAATTTTATGATCTTCATCGGTAATCATAATTCCGAAACGCTTAGCTTCCTCCATCGGAACAGGCATAACGGCGATGGTGACATCTGCCCCCTTCTCCTTATGGAAATCCAGCATCACTTCATAATCCATCTTATAGATATGGTCTCCGGAAAGAATCAGAACATATTCGGGATTATAGCTCTCCATGTAATCAATGTTCTGATAAATCGCATTGGCTGTACCCGTATACCACTCGCTGTTCGTGATCTTCTCGTACGGCGGAAGCACGGTCACACCACCGATATTTCTGTCCAGATCCCACGGAATACCAATGCCTATATGCGTATTCAACCGTAAAGGCTGATACTGTGTCAATACACCAACCGTATCGACACCGGAATTAATACAATTGCTGAGCGGAAAATCTATGATCCGATACTTTCCGCCAAAGGAAACTGCCGGTTTGGCCACCTTTGATGTAAGCACACCCAGACGACTTCCCTGACCGCCTGCCAGTAACATGGCAATCATCTCTTTTTTAATCATGTCATCACCTCTTACCAGTAAATTTTAATGAAGCGCTTGAACCCAAACTATCAAAGGAAAAATCACCCTTTTTGGAACGTTCAAATGAATTAGGAATATTATACCATATCTGTCTCTTATACACATCTGACGCTGCCGACGAAGAGGA
>ERZ1026850.1254-NODE-1254-length-13602-cov-12.751163_pt1 | contig 13602 bp, 10 predicted proteins | sample MGYA00380155_ERZ1026850 | MGnify/ENA primary metagenome ERZ1026850 (study PRJEB33269, sample SAMEA4719791) | human gut metagenome | biome: human-associated habitat; feature: organic feature; material: feces | place: Cameroon | collected 2013-10 ... | reverse complement strand
AGCCACAGATACATAGCTTCTTCTACACCTTCGAAGCATATATGGATTCTTTTTCCACACATGTTCTTATCCAAATCAAAGTATTTGATATAAGAGCCTACCGGATTGTACTGTGCTTCTGAGAACATTCCTTCTTCTGCTCCGGTTGCCTGCATACTATAGGCTCCTCTGTGGTACTCTTTTCCCTCCCACGGATACATAGTGTTGATGTAACGTATTTTATCATATCCAGCCAGTTCAATATGTCCCGGAACCATAATTTTATCGAATCCGGATGCATCAAATGTTTCCTTATAAAAATCAACAGGTCTTTCCATCACATTTTTGCTGTAAGCAAACTCCCATTGACCATTTAATGACTGTAATAATGGATTTTTTTCTTTTTTCATGTCTGAATAATCCAGATAATAACAATGATCACTATGTGGTTCCAATTGATTTACCTTAAACACTTCCGGATTATCAAGCCATTTCATATCAGCGTTCATATTTTTCCTCACTTTCCTATTATTGATATATAAAACCAAGAACAATAACTGCTTTGCTACATCTAAGATATAACAAAACCCTTGCAAAGAGCAATGTAATAAATTATACAAATCATGCACTAAATGATACTGTTATAATTATTATGAAATGAGGGTCAAAAGGCATCATTGATGCTTGCATGCAATTTAAAAAGCTCCCGTGCATTGCACAGAGAGCTTTTTAGTCCGGTTAGTACAGACATATATTAATACGCGAATTATATGATGACACTTGCTTTCCCTTTTTTTCAAATCTTTGGATTCTTGTAATAACCTGATATTCCATCTGCAGCTTGTCCGATGAACAAGAGTATACATAAGATTCAAAACCGGTATATTCATCATCCCCTTGCATATAATTATTACCATAATAAAAATTCTCTATTATATTTGTCTCAAAGGAAGAATCTATTTTTGATTCAGACTCTTTTGGATCCCCCATAGAATAATCACTGCCATATTTCTTTGCATATAAATCTCTCATCACTGCAGCCTGTGCCTTTGGACTATCCACATCTGCACAATAATATGTAATATAAAACGGTACTCCAAGCACCGCATCAACAGCGACCAGCATTCTCGTATCTTCAAATGATATTATAAATATCCACGCCGATAATTCCTTGCTTATATCCGATGTTACAAAACAATCTGATATTGTGTTGTCAATACTACCATCCAAAGCAACTGCTGCACCATATTGCCAAGGAGCTGCTTCATATGTCTGTTCTGTTTTACTGTCTGTATCCTTTGAATAGTTACTTTCAAGGCTTTGGAGCATAACTATATCGTCTTCACCGAGCATCTGCATAATACCTGACTGCTTCTGCAGCTCACAGGCACCCTTCAGAAAAGTCTGAATAGCCGTATAAGCCTGTCCCACCGGAATCTCAGTATCCAACGGTTCCCTTTTCTCATTATATTTCCCATTCCACAGCTCATTTACATTGTCCTGCATCAGAGACATCATCTTAGTAAGCCTCTCTTCAGCTGAAATAGAGCTGCTGTAGGGGCTTATATCTGCGTTGCTTATTGTAGTACTCGTTTTGGCAATTTTTGCTGCTTTAAGTGAAATCAGAAAATTCGGTATCATATTTCCGGCACATACAACTGCCAGAATAATGCATATACACACTATTCCCTTGATTTTATCCGGTTTTTTATCAATACATTTGCGCACTGATAAATGCTTACTTCTCATCCAATGCCTCCGCTTTCATGTCAAAATACACCCTGGTTCCTTTACCTGACTCACTCTCATAATGGATTTTTGTATCATGCAGCTTAGCAATCCTTGATACAAGTGCAAGCCCAAGCCCTGCTCCATGCTCACTTCTTGACCTCGACTTGTCAACCATATAAAAAGCCTCTGTAATGCGTTCTATATCCTCAGGCGGTATTCCTCTTCCATTGTCCGAAACTGCAATACGATAAATACTGTGCGAAATAAGTCTGCCTGATACATCTACCTTGCTGCCTCCTGATTTCACTGCATTGTCTATCAGATTAAGAAGCATGGTCTTAAACAGATCATATTCCAGCCACACCCATGCCTCATCCGCACTGTACACAATCTCTGTATTATGCTTTCTTGCCGCTTCATGTGCGGTTTCCACACAATCTGCTATAATCTCAGATATTCTTGTTTCTTCAAGCCTGAAATCATTTTTATCAAGAGTGATAAGCTCCAGCAGCTTAAATGATAATGCTTCAAGCCTCATGCCCTCATTCAGTATGACTCCGGCAGCACTGTGCACCTCATCCTCAGACAGTTTTTTCTGATACAGGGTATCGGCATATCCGATAATTGATGTCATTGGGGTTTTGAGCTCATGTGCGAAGTTTGCAGTAAAATCCTCCTGCTTCTTTGCCGCCATCTGAAGTTCATAAACTTTGCTTTCAAGGTTTTTCGCAAGCTCGTTGAAAGCCCTCGCAAGCTCACCTATTTCATCCTTTGTCTTTACATCACTTCTTGCTGTGTAATCGCCATCTGCAAATTTTTTGGTTGTGGCTGTTAATCCGGCAAGAGGCTTTGTAATCATCCAGGAAAGTATCAATATGACCATCATACCAACAGCAAGTATAACAATGTAGTACATGCTGCATCTATACCTAAGCTCCTTTGACCCATCGAAAACCGGTGTAATATCACTTTCCGTTATCAGAATATACCTGTTATCATTCAGTTTAAAGCTGCTTTTGACATGGATATATCTGCCGCTTTGCTTTTCACCGGTATCTTTAGTATTCTCTTTTGACACTATACTGTATGTAAGCGTACCATCCTTTACCTTTATATCCTTTTGCTCATAATTACATGAATTGGCATATATCCTTTTTCCATCATCAGCAGCAAGATACATTCCTCCTTCATCTCCAACAATGGATTTTGCCGACTGCGACATCATATCTGTAAGCTCCTTATCCACATCCTCACTCTTCATATTAAGGATTACCGTTTCAATCGAGTATTTTATCATCTGATGCTGTGAAAGTGCACTGTCCTGCTCCCTTTTCACTGCATGCTCCAGTGAATATGATAGAGTCACATATTCTATCATTCCAAGGGCAACAGCCAGTATCACTGTCATTCCAAGAAACATTTTATAGAAAAATTTCATCCACGAACCTCCAGACGATAGCCAATCCTGAAAACTGTGACAATCTTTTCATTCCAATCAAGCTTTTTCCTTAGTCTTTGTACATGTGAGTCCAGTGTCCTCGTCTCCCCTGTATACTCCTCCTGCCATACAAGTTCATAAAGCCTGCGCCTGCTGAGTGCAACATTCTTATTCTTCATAAGCTCATACAGCAGATCAAATTCCTTTACTGTGAGCTCTACCTGCTCACCTGCCTTTGTCACTGTACGTGATTTAGGATCTATAGCTACATCCTCTATTTCCAGACGCTCTGCCATGCGCTGAGTGCGTCTTAATACGGTTTCCACTCTCGCAAGCAGCTCCCCTATCTGAAATGGTTTGCATATGTAATCATCCGCGCCCATACGAAGCCCGCGTATCCTTTCATCCACCTGTCCCATAGCAGATATTATTATGACCGGAGTATCCCCAATTCCCCTGACATAGTCAAGCAATTCATAACCATTTATCTCAGGAAGCATAATATCAAGCAGCAGCAGATCATATCTGTTCTGCTCAATTTTGTCCGCCCCTTCCTTTCCATCAAACGCTCTTTCGCATTGATATCCCTCTGCCTTCAGGGTGTTGCATATTAAATTATTTATGTCATTGTCATCTTCCACTATGAGAATCCTGGTCATAAGCTGCTCCTCTTCTATGATTATGATAGAATTATTATAGCATAAAGATGTGTCATAGTTGTAAAAAACACCCTATTATTTAACTCAATAATAGGATGTTTTACCGGCACTTATACAAATATATTCTCACACATACATACTCCAGACAGCTCTAATCTGAGATGATATATTTTTGAATAACCACCTTTTGCCACTTTTTTCAATGCTGTTTGGATCATTTATTGAAAATCCTTCATCATCATAGCCTGTTATAACCATAAAATGTCCTGTATCAGTAAAATCTCCCGGTCCTACATTTACCACAATAGGATGTCCTTCATCAAGCTCTGCTTTCATTCTGCTCTCATCCAGCGCCACTGTCTTTGCTTTTACGCCGTAGTGCCTGCAGCCTTCACTTATAAGCGTCCATGAACTTCCCGATCCATCCACACTGTAACCGGCTTCCTTTGAGTACTTTGCTACTGCAAGCGGTGATGCCTCCCTGTTGTGTGTCAGATAAACCACTACCATCGAAAGTGTAGTGGGACCGCATCCGCTTGCTGCAAAGAAATTGCCGCTATATTTTTCGTAGCCCCAGCGTTTATCCCACTGCACAAGTAACGGAACACTATCCATGGACGCTTCTTCTGTCAAATCAATTGTGTGTTCCTTCACATGTTCCGCCGGATAATCATACACAAACTCAAGTGCCTCTTCATTCTTCAAAGCAAGCTCCTGTAGCTGTTTTGGATATTGGGTACTGTTCATTATATCATCAAGCATCGACTGATTATTTTGTATATTATTATTTTCAGAGATTTTGCTATTTTCTATAACAGCATTATCATATGTATTGTTTCCGGCTTCAACATCATATTTATTTGTCCCGCCATCGCCTGATGTTATCATACGGCTTCCCACAGCCACAAATACAATCACAGCTATGATACTACAGGAAAATATGATAAAACGCAGTATTTTTCTGCGCCTGCGTCTCCTTCGACGTAAATTTGCCCCATGTCTGCAACATTTATTATATGTCATGTCCACTTTCTACCCTCCTGCTTCTGTGTAACTGATATTGTGTATCATTACTCTATCAAAAGCATTCGTTTATTATGTTGCATACTTGTGTCATAGTTGTAAAATATTCCAATATTAAATTGTATAAATAAATTGACCAATGGCAGTATTGCAGGATATTTTAACCTGTCACTGTATTAAGCAACTTTTGACTATATATTCTGTTATTTTGGCAAGTAATATTAGTTTTCATATTCTATAATGACATCGTAAACAGAAAGGAGATGAATTTCCATGAGAAATAAATTACACAATTTTATTGATAACTTACTTAGCTTTTATGCAAGCTTCTTTACTCACAGATTTTATCAAATGTAATGTGCAAAGCATGCATAAAATACCTGATGCCCCCATATCCTTCCACTAAAGCTATGAGTTGCATTCCAGTTTTCTTCATCCTGCAATGTCAATACGATTATGATTCCTATCGTATTGTTCTGCTTAATCTTTGGCAGGTAATTTCCTATAACAATAAACAATAAGCTTGTTCCATAATAAATTAATGCTATAAATAAATCCTCAGCTTCTACTCTCTCAGCTTCACGAAATTCTTTTGCAAGAAGCGCCGTCTTTGCTATATCCTTATCCGTAGTCTTGATTGCACCTCTTACATTTTCCTTTGCTTCTTTGCAATAATCGGGATGCTTTTTGCGTCTTCTTTCTCACTGTTTCGGATTTCATGTGTTGCTTCATATCCATCCATAACTGGCATCATAATGTCCATTAGAATTGCATCAAAATAATACACATTGTGTTTTCATGAGATCTGTTTCATTTGTTTCCGAATCGTACAATGCCAATTCTTTTAATTTATTCCGGGTGCTCTCGTTGTCGAGACCAGATGACATCAGACTCTTACGATTCATAGTTCTCAATTTTATTTGCGGAGTATTTATAATCCATACAATATCGCCTGTCGATCAGCCACATAAAATTCATAATTACAACATCGTTCAATCAATTCCCTGTCATGGGTGATAATAAAAATACTTTTACCCATGTCACGAAGTTCTTTAAACAGCTGTGCAGTACTTACCATATGACAATAATCCAGACCGCTCGTCGGCTCATCAAATATCAGTATCTCCTTTTCTGCAAGCACAGACGATGCAATAGCCACACGCTGTTTCTGACCACCGGATAATGACATCGGATGTTTATCACGAAATTCCCATATACCAAGTTTTTGCATAATTTCTCTGGCTCTTTCCTGTATCTCTTTTCCGGTATCCGATGCTCCAAGAAGAACTTCATCTTCTACAGATTCACAGAAAAGCTGATGATTTACATCCTGCATTACAAGATAACATTTACGGAGCATTTCCTTTGGTTTATACTGCTTCTCTTCTATGACCGTCTGTCCCTTAAATTTTTTCTCCAATCCGCAAAAGCATCTGACGAACGTAGATTTTCCTGCTCCGTTTTGTCCTGTAATTGCTATAAGTTCATTCTTTGGGAGCTGCATATCTCCAAACTCCAGTACCTTTTTTTCTCCATAGGAAAAATAATAATTTTTCAGTACTATGTCCGACTTTTTGGCAATATACTCATGTCTTTTACTGCTTTCATCACAATGTGGCTGCATTGTACGAAGTCCGAGATTTTGCAGCTTTTGCTCTGAAAATTTCAGAAATTCCTGCATTGTGATATCAAACATAATTCTTCCATGTTCAAGATAGACTACACGGTCACATATTTCCTTAAGCCAATACAACCTGTGCTCCGCTATCACGATTGTTTTTCCCTGCTTTTTCCAGAGTAAAAGCGTATTTTTTAGTCTTTCTATGGATTCTTTATCCAGATTTGATGTCGGTTCATCAAGTACAAATACGTCGGGCTGCATCGCAGTTACAGAACCACAGGCAACTCTCTGCTTCTCACCGCCTGACAATTTAAAAATATCTCTGTCCATAAGATTTTCCATTTCCAGTTCGCTTACAGCCAGTTTTACACGTTCGTTAATATCGTTTTCTACAAGTCCCATATTTTCGCATCCAAACGCAACTTCACTTGTTGTATCCATGCAGAAAAACTGACTTCTTGGATTCTGAAATACACTCCCCACCTTTTTTGATATATTATATAGTTCTTCACTCTGCACATTCATTCCATAAACGCTGACATTTCCGCTATACTCTCCTTCATAAAAATGTGGGATAAGACCATTTATAAGGCGCGTTATTGTTGTCTTTCCACAACCTGAAGCCCCACATAACAAAACACATTCTCCTTTATCAACTGAAATCGAAACATCTTTTAACGCTCCTTTTTCCGAATTATTATACTGAAAACTGACATTTTCTATCTGTATCATAATATCCTCCATTTGTAACAAAACCGCACTCTGCCAATATCATGACATCATGCGGTTTTATCTATATATTACATAAATAATCTTGAAATCATTGAAACGATCCATATTACATAAGGAATAAAGCAAATAAGTACTACAATATAGTCCTGAAAATGAAAACCAATCCGGCACACATTGGTCCGCTTTACATCACCGCCAAGTCCCCGTGTAATAGCTGCGGCATTGAGCTCCTCTCCAATTTTTGCGGAGCAGACCATAAGTGGAATCAGTCTGTACTCTATCATTTTATCGACATTTTTCCCGCCGAAGCGAATATCCCGCATACGCATCGCATCATTGATTGCCCGGAATTCATCCGCAATCGTTGGAAAAAAACGAAACATAACAGAAAGTGGTATGGTCAGCTTATCCGTAATATGCATCCTGCTCATAGCCGAAGAGAACTCACTTACTGTTGTTGTCTGCATCAGATAGGTTCCAGCCATGATTCCCGGCAGAAACCTTGTCATAATCCCGCAGAATGCAAGCAATATAAATCCAATAAAACCTGTCATATGAGGCAGCACAAACACTGTCAGCAAATAAAATACACTGTACAAAATGATGTATCCTGCTGCTCTTTTCCACTTACCTACAAGTATAAAAAGCACGAACGGAAGCAGACAGAATAACGGAAGGTACGCACCAAATAATTTATCTCCTGCTCCTCCCAGAACAAATATTGCCATTGTCATTAAAAGAAGCATTTTCGTTCTTGGATCAAATGTGACGTATGTATGTATCATTATGCAATTCCCGCTTTCTCAAAATGCTTTTTCAACAATGATTTTCCAAATACTCCTCCGATCCATCCACAAACCACGCATGCTGCAATAAGTAATGGGATCAGCCATGAGTTCGCAAAGATATCTGTCATTTTAGTGATATACTCCTGTCCAAAACTCTGACGCGTACTGAAATATGCCTCAATATTCATAAACATTGGAACAAAGTTTCCAAAGATGATCAGATTAAATACTCCACAACTTAATATATTTTTCTTACTGCTTTTATAATTTCCTGATTTTACAATAAGGTCTGTAATAACACCACATATAATTCCAAAAATAAACGGCCAGTATCCCATTCCTGTAATCCACAAAAACAATCCAACAATCATAGCATAAATAGTTATCATTCCAAATTTATCAACTTTTGTCAAAAAAAGCATATATGGAATACCGCCAAATATTGGGACAATCACACATAAAAGCGGCATCATGATCGGTATAAATCCCAGCATTGCAACTGCTGTCATAATCACACAGTAAATCGCTGCATAAATTCCAATATTGATCAAATCTTTTCCTTTTAATTTCTTTTTATTTTTCATTTTGAATGCTCCTTGTTTTTTATCTATATATTACTTTATTTCTTAACGTGCCAGTTTCCAGCTGACTGCCTGCTCTCTTGCATCCACAAACCGCTTGTAAATTCCTTCCTGCTTCATCAGCTGCTCATGGGTTCCTTTCTGCACAATCTGCCCTTTCTCTACGACCACGATCTGATCTGCATGGCGTACCGTCTTCAGTCTGTGTGCGATCATAATGATCGTTTTTTCTTTCGTCAGTGCATCCACAGCCTCCACAAGTTCTTTCTCATTCTCAGGATCTACATTCGCAGTAGCCTCATCAAGAATAATGATCGGTGCATCCTTCATAATCGCCCTGGCAATGGAGATCCGTTGTTTTTCACCACCGGAAAGCGTGGCACCGCCCTCTCCGATCACGGTATTATATCCATTTGGAAGTTTGCTGATAAACTCGTGACAGCAGGCTTTCTTTGCTGCTTCCACCACTTCCTCATGACTTGCATCCTGACGCCCGAACTTAATATTATTCTCAATTGTATCTGCAAAAAGATAGACGGACTGAAAGACAAATGCAAAATTATTCATCAGGCTGTTCATGCTGTACTCTTTTACATTTACACCGCCAAGGGTCACTTCTCCAGAATCCACATCCCAGAATCTGGAAATCAGATTACAAAGTGTAGATTTACCTCCGCCAGACGGACCAACGATTGCTGTCGTTGTTTTTTCTGGGATAGAGAGTGATACACCATCAATAATCTTCCGCTTATCGTAGGAAAATGTAACATCTGAAAGTCTGATATCATAGTTTTCCGGCTGTATCTCTTTGCCATCGATATCCATCGTATCCAGTTCCAGAATTGCATTTGCTTTGTCCACACATACACTTACAACATGTAAGAGGGATGAGTAATTTCCTGTACATTCCAGACTGGCATAAAGCATAAATGCTGAGATTGTCATACCAATGGCATAAACCGCACTCATAGTTCCATTGATATAAAAATATGCACTGCATGCCACAATTACGGCTCCTGTTATCTTCGTTATCACGCTTTGTAAAAAATGATACGGGACAAATACCATTTCCATTCTGGTATTGATTTTGGCACTCGCATCGTTTGCATCATTTAATCTCTTTGCCTGTTTTCCAAGCAGATTGTAGGATTTCACTTCTGAGATTCCCTGAAGATACTCCATGATCTGACTTACGAGTTCTGTATCACATACCACCTTTTGTTCCGAATCTTTTTTCCCTGCATTCTGCATCATAGAATTTACACCAAAGAAAATCAGGACTCCAGCTGCAGATATCAGTCCGATTCTCCAATCAAAGACAAGCAGCATAAGGATGATCATCAAAGTCTCTAAAATCCCCTGCGTTGTCAGCATAACCACCCTGGCCGCTACATCTCCTAGTGATTCCATCGTATTGGTTGTCACCGAAGATATCTCTCCAATACTGTTGGAATTAAAATATCCCATCGGAAGGTAACGCAGATGCTCTGCAATTTTGATTCTCGTAAAAGCACTTGCATTATATCCACCTTCTGTCTGAAGTACCGTAGAACTTCTCTTACATATAACAGCAATCACAATCGCAATGACCATAATGGCTAAGGAACCTCCGATATATTTTCCTATCGGTTTTCCACCAAGCAAACCAATCAATATGTACATAATGGCTGGTATCTTCATTGCAGATGCAAGTGCTTCTACAAGCCCAATGACCATCGACAGTTTGAATTTGTTTCCATTTTCCCTCCCTGAAAATCGAAAGAATTTCGCCAGAATCTCAAACATATCATACGCCCTCCCTTACGGTATCTTTTACTGAAATATGGGCATTCCACATTTCTTTATAAAGCGGGCATGACACCAGAAGCTGCTCATGCGTGCCATGCGCTGTCACGTTTCCATCATTTACCACAAAGATCTGGTCACTGTCCTTAACGGTAGAAAGCCTGTGTGCTATGACGATCAGTGTCTTTCCGTCCACCAGTTTTGCAATGGATTTTTGTAATAGAGCTTCGTTTTCCGGATCGGTGTAGGCAGTTGCCTCATCTAAAATGACGATCGGTGCATCCTTTAGCATCGCCCGGGCAATCGAGATACGCTGTCTCTCTCCTCCCGACAGATGTCCACCGGCACCGCCTACAACGGTATCAAATCCATTTTCTAACTGCAGGATAAATTCATAACAGCCGCTCTTCTTTGTAACCTCAACCACCTGGTCATCCGTAGCGTTTGGATTTCCCTGTCTGATATTTTCACGAACTGTCTCATTAAACAGATAATTGTCCTGCGCGACATAGGCAATTTTCCGGTTGAAATCTGTAAGTGCCAGCTCTTTTACATCAACCCCACCGATTTTAATGCTGCCGGAATCCACATCCCATAAAGATGCGATTAGCTTTGCGATCGTTGACTTTCCGCTTCCGGAAGGCCCAACAATTGCATTTACAGTCCCTGCTTTCAGTTCCATATTTACTCCATGCAGGATTTCTTTGTCGTGATAGCCAAACCTTACATTTTCAAGAATGATGGAATTATCTTTTGGAACATCTTTACTTTTCTCCGGACGTTTTAACTCCGGCTGTTCTAAAATACCTGCTATCTCATCAACGATCACTCCGATTTTCCCAAGGTCATCTGTATAGGAGCCCACCGTGATCAGAGGCCCGACAATTCCCAGTGAGAGAATGATACAAATGACAAAATCAGATAACTCTAAGGTTTTATTCGATACATAATAGGCTCCAAAAGGCAATACTGTAAGAAGTGTATACGGTGTCACCACCATCATCAATGCATGATAGACAGAACATCTTCTCATCCATGAAATGAAAGAGTCCGCATATTCCCTTGCCGCTTTTGTAAATTTAGCATAAGAGCTTTCTGTCTTTCCAAATGCCTTTATGACCTCTATTCCGTTAATATATTCTACCGCAGCATCATTCAGCTCTTTTGTGGTCTTAACCGTCCTTTCAAAACTTGGCTTATAATCCAGCATCATTCCAAAATATGAGAAAAGTCCAACAACAATCGGAACTAAAGACCAAAGTGCCAGCCGATAGTCTGTCAGGAAGAAGTAAATCAGGATTACAACCGGTGCAAGCAGATTGGAGGTAAATTCTGGTACTATGTGAGCCAGAGTTGTCTCGATACTGTCAATTCTTTCCACCATGATATTTTTAAAAGTACCTGACGGTGTATCTTTCACATACCCAAGAGGTACCCTGGCAAGCTTGTCGCAACACGCTTTTCTTATATTTGCAAGTACCACAAAAGTTGCTTTATGTGACAATGACGTTGAAAGTGAATGAAACAGTTCTGCGATCACAAACGACAGTGCGATCAGGACTGCTTTTATCAGATATTTTTCAAACTCCTTTTCACCGTTTAAAAACAGTTTCACCACATCCGCAATTATAAAGTACGGAAGAATCTTAAAAATAACATTTCCTATTGCGAGCAATACACTCCACACATAGGCACTTCTTTTTTGTCCAGCCCATGTCAGTATCCAGCTGACTGCTGACTTTTTCTTTTCTTTCACACGTATTCACTCCTTGCTATAGTTTTAATTTTGTTAGTTATGTCTAACCCTTGTATAATAAAATAGGTGGCATGCCGGCATCAGCCACCTGATATTATTTTCTTAAAATGTACCTTTCTGAATTGTAAGCCTAAAATTTAACGTTCCACAATCGCTCCCAGCCACCGGTATTGAATTCCCGAAGCTTGTGCACATTTCTCTTTGCAGTTTCCTTATCTATATCGTGCTCAATGATCTGAAATGTAGATGAAAAAAATCCGGTATAAATCATATGCATGAGGCTTTCCCCGACAATCGGTATTTCAATTCCATCCTCCTTCATTTTCTTCACATATTCCAAACTGGATCTCATTTCCCTGTCTACCATATTGTGTATGAATGTCTCAAACTTTCCACTGTCTCCACATTTCAGCAATAATCGGAAATTATCATAATGCTCATAGATATAGTCAATCATCTGATCCATTCCGTCGCCGGATGTGTCCGACATATTACTGGTCTGTTCTTTGGCAGAAAGCTTTTCAAAATCCTCAACTACACGGTCGTAGATCTGATATATATGTTCTATATACGGATCTGTCAGTGCATCAAAAAGCGCCTCTTTTGTCGGATAGTATTTATAAAAGGCACCCGTTGTAAGTCCGGCATCCTTTACAATATTTCTTAAAGATGCCCCAGAAAAGCCATCTTTTAAAAAATGCTTTCTGGCTGTATTTAATATATTTTTCTCTGTATCTTCTGCTTTTGTCGACATCTTTTTCTTATTCTCCTGAACGTCTTCCCAAAATATAACAGTGTTATATAGTACTGTTATATTTTATCTCATTCTATTCATTTGTCAAGTATAATTTTTAGATTTTTCACAACCGGCAAACCATCTTTTCCACATTCTACACTTGAAACACATTTGCCTTTCTCAAACACTAATAAAGCAGGAGTTTGAGAAAAAGAATATTTCTGTTTAAATTTTTTCCAACATTCCTCACTTTCTGACCTCAATTATTTTAGTAATCTATTGATTGAATATCATTGACTGCTAAGTATTGTTTTGCGTTTCATAATTGTTTCCTCCTTTTGGGCATAAAAATAGCACCTAACAGATTTTTAATTTCCGTTGGGTGCTATTGATAACACTACACTTATTTGCTTATACTGATTTCTTTTTTACAATACGTAACTCATATCCTAAAGCATCAAGTATATGACTAAATGCTCTTATTGTCGGAATACTTTCTTTCCGTTCAATCCGTGAAATTACCTGTTGTTTATTTCCAGTTAATGAGGCTAATTCCTTTTGCGTTATATTTTCTTGTTTCCGTAAAGAAATCATTTCACCTATGAGCTTATACTCGGCACGGGATTCATCCCATGCCTTTTTAAATTCTGGATTATTTTGTCTTTGCTTTTCAATTTCATTTTTTACATTGATTTCTACAAATGGCATTTTGCTACCTCCTAGTATAATAATGGTGTAGTCAATCAAGACTACTTGGTTAATAAGTTTCTGTA
>ERZ1026850.1251-NODE-1251-length-13635-cov-8.842931_pt1 | contig 13635 bp, 9 predicted proteins | sample MGYA00380155_ERZ1026850 | MGnify/ENA primary metagenome ERZ1026850 (study PRJEB33269, sample SAMEA4719791) | human gut metagenome | biome: human-associated habitat; feature: organic feature; material: feces | place: Cameroon | collected 2013-10 ... | reverse complement strand
ACATTATATTGTTGAAAATCTAATATTTTCAAATTAGTAATATCCAATTCGTACTTATGAACCCATCCGTTCTTTTCATCTGGTTTACAAACAGCCCACTCTTTTGCAAGTTCAACATTCTCAGTAAGATAGAAACCTTTTCCGTAATCATGTTTCTCTTCACCCAATCCATATTGTGGTACAACATTTTTATCTGAAGTCCCATGATATAAAATTATTTTTTCCATATTCTCACTTCTCCTATACAAACATCTTTTCAAGACACGCTTTTTTTAGTATTTTCAATTTATCCAGCTTACGCTGATGAAAGTAATGAGAAAAGCTGCCGAGGGCAGCTTTTCTTGCATTAAATTTAAATCCCCTCAAATCGTCCGGAAGCCCCACAAGGAAGTGTAAGTCCGTTGGAACTGACCGGAAGTCCGATTTCGTCTGCAATTACTTTTCCCGGAAAACGCTTTAATTCGGTTCCGATGAGGTAGGAGAGAACCGCCGGCTGTAAGCCTGTGGTATAGGAGTTAATAAGGAAAAATAAAGGCTTTTCAACCAGAAGCTGTGCACAGAGTTTTACCAGTGGATGGATGGATTCTTCGATTTTCCAGATTTCACCCTTTGGACCTCTGCCGTAGGATGGCGGATCCATAATGATGGCATCGTAGTGGTTGCCACGGCGGATTTCACGTTCTACGAATTTGACACAGTCATCTACAATCCAGCGGATTGGTGCATCTGCAAGACCGGAAGAAGCAGCATTTTCCTTGGCCCAGGTAACCATGCCCTTTGAAGCGTCTACATGGGTAACGGATGCACCTGCTGCTGCGGCAGCAATCGTAGCACCACCGGTATAGGCAAAAAGATTTAAGACTTTAACTGGTCTTCCAGTTTTCTTAATCAGTTCAGAGAACCAGTCCCAGTTGGCAGCCTGCTCCGGGAAAAGACCTGTGTGCTTGAAACTGAAAGGCTTTAACTGGAAAGTAAGGTTACGGTAGTGGATACTCCACTGCTGTGGCAGGTCAAAGAATTCCCATTCGCCGCCGCCCTTTTTACTGCGGTGATAGTGGGCGTTCATTTTATGCCAGCCTTTTTCTTTCCGTGGTGTATCCCAGATAACCTGAGGATCCGGACGAACCAGGATATAGTCACCCCAGCGCTCTAATTTCTCACCTTTTGAACAGTCTATTACTTCATAATCTTTCCAGTTATCTGCAAGCCACATAGTATTTCCTCCAATATTTTCTGGTATCAAATATTTTCTGTTTTGTCTTAAGACATCTGCATCTTATTATATAAGGGGGAAAATGTTCCGTCAACTTATTCCTGCTTAAAAATCACAGGCAGTTGTGAAAAGGGAATAGATTACCGCAATCGTATTTCACTGATTCACAGGGGATTTTCTTTCGCTACGAAATACCACAGTTCTAAAATGCGTGTTTTTCTTTAGAGGATTAAAACAGTCTTTCCAATGTTTGTCAGAATAACTGCACGGTCCGCCGAAGTACAGATGCCTGATAAGGGCTGTTAGGGGCACTTGGAATTTCGTCTGGCAACAGGCAACGCTGGTACAGGGATGTACCAGCGAGGCACAATTGAACATGGATGTGAATTTGTGCCGGTTGCCAGAAGAAAGTATAATTATGCCGAAATTCCCTGTGCCCCTTGCAGGCGTTATGTGGCATCTGTTCTCGACGGACCGTGCAGCTATTCAGTCAAAGCAAGTGGAAAGACAGTTTATCAGCAAGAAAAACACGCATTCTAAGAACTGTTGGCATTTCATATTGGATAAAGAAAATCCCCTGTGAATCAGCGGAATATGATTCGAGTAAAAGCTCTATCTTTTTCACAACTGCCTGTGAAAATCAGCAGAGAATAAGTGAAAGAACAAAGAGGACTCCAAGAAAAATCACATTGTAGAGGGTGAAAATCCCAAGAAACCGTTTTGTATCGCTTCCATTACTATTGGTATAGAATTTAAAGGAAATGAGGCTTGCCAGGGAAGCAATAAGAGTACCAAGGCCGCCGAGATTTACCCCAATCAGCAGGGCAGAATAATCATCGGTGAAGCCGGAAAGCAGGATGGCAGCAGGCACGTTACTGATAATCTGGCTGGCACCAATACCCATCAGAACTTCATGGTGGACCAAAAGCTTTGAAATCAGTTCGTGTACCAGAGAAATCTGCTTCATATTTCCGATAAAGATGAAGAAGCAAAGAAAGGTAAACAGCAGGAAATAATCCACATCCTTTAATACGCGGTAATCCAGAAGCAGAAAGCCTGTGAGGACAAGGAAAAACAGAATCTGGTAAGGCAGAATATGAAGTACCGTCAGAAGACACAGAAGAAAAAGTATCAGATAGAAGGCAAAAAGAATCCGGGAATTTTTACGTGCTTTTACAGCTTCACAAATTACATTGGAAGCAGTTACAGTGTTTGTAGAATTTGCAGTGTTTGCAGCAGTTGCAGTGGAAACTGTATCCTTTGGAAGAAACAGAATAAAAAACAGCAGAAGGATAGCAGATACAAAAGAGTATGGCAGCATAATCCGGACAAAAGCTCCAATGGATAATCCGGAAATCGTATAGAGATAAAGATTCTGCGGGTTGCCAAGAGGCGTCAGCATGCTGCCGAGATTGGCGGCAATGGTTTCAAGAACGATAACCGGAATCAGAAACTTCTTTTGCCCGGCCATGGACAGAACCAGTATGGTAAACGGTACAAAGGTAATCAGCGCCACATCATTGGTGATAAGCATGCTGAAGAAAAAGCACAGGAAAATGAAAAGTGCCGACAGCATCCGAAGGGAATGCACATGGGTTAAGAGCATGGTTCCAAGCCGGGTAAAAACGCCAATGGAAGAGAATCCCCGTACCACAGCCATCAGGCAGAATAAGAGTGCAAGCACCCGGAAATCAATATAAGAAATATAATTTTTCGAAGGTACAACAAAACACATGGAAATAACTGCAAGCAGAAAAGCAATGCAGCAGACCGTTTCTTTCTGGAATAATTCTTTTACTTTTGTAAACATGGCTGGCTCCTTTATGAAATCATTTCCCGCGGGGATTTTCCAAACTGCTTCTTATAGGCACGAAGAAAAGTGGAATAATTGTGAAAGCCGCAGGCAAAGCAGGCATCGGTTACTGCAGTGCCGGAGCTGATTAAATCCCTTGCAAAGAGAAGCCGTTTCGTGGAAAGATAATTTCCGATGGTATACCCGGTCTGCTCCTTAAAAGAATGCATCAGATAATAGCGGCTGGTAAAAAAGTGCTCTGCCAGGGAATCCACGGTAATATCCTCCGTCAGATGTTCATTCATATAGGTAAGAACCGACAGAATCTTTTCATTTGCCTGAAAGGAATCTTCATATTGCAGGGTGCCGGATAAGGCAGCCCGGTTTAAGTGAATCATAAATTCCAGGAAAAGCGTATTCTGGTAAATCTCATTGGCAAAGCCGTCTTCGGAAAAAGAGTGGACAAGCTCCATCATGGTATCTAAGAGCCGCCGTTCCTTCATGCCGGATAAATGCAGGACATTCGATGACATGGCTGCATCCGGAAGGAAACACTGATTTAAGGAAACCATCTTATCGGAGGATGCAACCGCAAAATCCGGAGAGACATAAATAATCATACGTTCATAGGGTGTGGTATCATGAATGACCGGGCGGTGGACTTCACCGGCACGGACAAGAACCAGATCCCCCGGGGTAAGCTGGTAGGATTTTCCTTCAATACAATAGGTGACATTGCCGCTTAGGAAAAAGAGCAGTTTGTGAAAATCATGATAATGAAAGTCATAGGTTGACATTTCGTGGTCAGTCAGATGAAAGATTTTAAAATCATGATGAAGATATCCGGTTTTCTCATATTTTTTCATAAAAATCACATCCTATATACAAAATCAGTCTAGGGACAGTATAAAGCACGATTTGCAATAAGGAAAGCATTATTTTACTATCAATTTCAATAAAATGTTGGTATAATGATTAATATATGAAAAAAGGACAAGTGCGTCAATAGACGGTTGTCCTGTTAGAAACGAAAATATCTGGTGGGTAATTAAGACGAAGAAAGGCGGTAACAATATGAAAAACTTCAGCAACTATACCGATTACAGTACAAAAGAGGATTTACATTTTGAATCCAAGGCAGTACATGGAGCATTAGGAACGGAACCCTTAACCGGCGCAGTCAGTATGCCAATCTTTCAGGCAGCAACCTTCCGTCATCCGGAATTAGGACAGACAACAGGATTTGCCTATAGCCGTCTTGAGAATCCGACCAGACAGGAATTAGAGCGTACTATGGCAATTTTAGAGGGCGGTATCCAGGGATTTGCATTTTCCTCCGGACAGGCTGCAAATATGGCAGTATTTTCCTTATTAAATCCGGGCGAACATGTAATTCTTTCCGATGATATTTATGGTGGAACCTTCCGTATCATTGGAGATGTATTTGGAAAATATGGAATCGAGCATACTTATGTAGATATGTCTGAATTAGACGAAGTAAAGGCAGCTATCCGCCCGAATACAAAAATGTTCTTCGTTGAGACACCGACCAATCCGATGATGAAGGTGGCAGACATTCATGCCATTTCTGAAATCGCAAAATCCATCGGAGCATTAACCGTGGTAGATAATACATTTTTAACACCATATTTCCAGAAACCGCTGCAGTTGGGAGCTGACATTGTAACCCACAGTTCAACAAAATATCTGGGGGGACACAATGACACCATTTCCGGAATCGTAGTGGTAAAGGATAACAAAGAAATCGCAGATAAGATTCACATCCATATCAAATCCCATGGAAGCCAGTTGGCACCGTTAGACAGCTGGCTGGTATTAAGGGGAATCAAGACCCTTGCAGTCCGTATGGACCGTCACAATGAGAATGCCAAGAAGGTTGCAGAGTGGCTTCGTACACAGCCGAAGGTAAAGAAAGTATATTATGTTGGCTTTGAAGACCATAAGGATTACGAAGTAACCTGCCGTCAGACAACAGGATTTGGTGGAATGATTTCCTTTACTGTAGACAGCTATGAGACCGTTAAGAAGATTCTTAAAAATGTAGATATGATTATGTTTGCAGAGAGTCTTGGTGGAACAGAGACCTTAATCACATATCCGACCACACAGACTCATGAGGATACACCGCTTGATGTAAAAGAGAAGCTTGGTATTACAGACTGCTTCCTTCGTATGTCAGTGGGAATTGAAAATGTGGATGATATCATTGCAGATTTAGACCGGGCAATGAATGCTTAAGAAAAATAAAGGAAAGAGAAAGCAAGGAGAAAATAAATGAAATTTACAAAGATGCAGGCATTTGGAAACGATTATGTATATATCGATGCCATTCATCAGCATCTTGACAATCTGCCGGAGCTTGCGAGATTCGTAAGTGACCGGCATTTTGCCATTGGTTCTGACGGAATGGTATTGATTTGTCCGTCCGAAAAAGGGGATTTCCGGATGCGGATGTTTAACCCGGATGGAACAGAGGGCGAGATGTGTGGAAATGCATTGCGCAGCGTGGGAAAATATGTATACGACCATAGACTGACGGATAAGACGGATCTTGTGATTGAAACCTTAGGCGGCATGCAGCATTTGAACCTGACTGTAACAGACGGACTGGTAAGCAATATCAGAGCGGATATTGGAGCACCGAGAATGTCTACAAAAGTGATTCCGGTCAACACAAAGCTGGATGAATTTGTAGAACAGCCGGTACAGGTACTGGATAAGACCTTCCACATCACGGCAGTATCCTGGGGCAACCCGCATTGTGCCATGTATGTAGACAGCGTGGCAGACCTTGATGTAGAAAAATATGGCAAAACCATTGAGCATATGACAGAGCTTTTTACCAATAAGACCAATGTAACCTTTGTGGAGTTTGTACGCAGGGATTATGTGAAAATCCGGGAATGGGAAAGAGGAACCGGAGAAACCATCGGATGCGGAACCGGATGCTGTACTGCAGTGGTAGCCGGCGTATTAACCGGACGCTTAGACCGGAAAGTAACGGTAGAGCAGATTGGCGGTCCTCTTTATATTGAGTGGGAGGAAGAAAGTGGACATATGTTTATGACCGGACCTTCCCATACGGTATTTGAATCGGAAATTGATGCAAGCCACATTATCGGAACAGCGGAATAATACATTAGGAGAGAAGTATGAAATTAGCAGAAATATGTAAAGAATTGACCTATACCTGCCTGCAGGGAGAGATGGAGAAAGAAATCAGCGATATTATCTATGATTCGAGAAAAGTAGAAAAAGACACCGTATTTGTCTGTATGGTAGGAGCTGTTGTAGACGGACATGACTTTGTTGAAGATGCAGTAAAGAAAGGTGCTGCTGCCCTTGTGGTAGAGCATGCAGTAGAAACTGATATTCCGGAGAACTGTACGGTTCTTCAGGTAGAAGATGCCCGTTATGCCCTGGCAATTATGTCAGCCGCTTTCTTTGGACACCCGGACAGAGAGCTTACCACCATTGGACTGACTGGAACCAAAGGAAAGACCACCACAACTTATATGATAAAGAGCGTTTTAGAGGAAGCCGGTAAGAAAGTCGGACTGATTGGAACCATCGGTGCCCTGATCGGCGAGGAGAAGCTTCCGGCAAAGAATACCACACCGGAATCTTATGAATTACATAAGATGTTCCGTGCCATGGTAGATGCCGGCTGTGAATATGTAGTAATGGAAGTATCCTCCCAGGGACTTAAGATGCACCGCGTGGCAGGAATTGTATTTGATTATGGAATCTTTACCAACTTATCACCGGATCATATCGGACCAAATGAGCATGCAAGCTTTGAAGAATATCAGGAATGCAAGAGCCTCTTATTCCGTCAGTGTAAAGAGGGAATCGTAAATGCAGATGATGAGCATGTAGAGGGAATTATCAAAAATCATACCTGTAAGCTTCATACCTTCTCCTGCAAGAAAGACGCAGACCTGATGGCAGGAGCTGTTGGCTATCTGGATGAAGAAGGACAGATTGGAATGCATTTTACAACCACCGGCTGTATGAATGTCTATGCAGTGGTTCATATTCCGGGCAGCTTTTCCGTATACAATTCCCTGGTAACCATGCTGACCTGTCATCTGGCAGGAATTTCAGATGAGGCAATTTTACGTGGACTGGATAAAGTAAAAGTCAGAGGACGTGTGGAATTGGTTCCGGTATCCAGGGATTTTACAGTAATTATTGATTATGCCCATAATGAAGTCAGCACAAGAAGCGTGCTTACCACATTAAAAGAGTATCATCCGAAACGTTTAATCTGTGTCTATGGTGGCGGTGGAAACCGTTCCAAGCTGCGCCGTTATGACATGGGAGAAGTGACAGGAGAACTGGCGGATTTAAGCGTGCTGACCTGTGACAACCCAAGGGATGAAGAAATCCGCGACATCAATAATGATATTAAGATTGGTCTTGCAAAGAGTAATGGAAAATACATCGAAATCGAAGACCGCAAGGCAGCCATCAAATATTGTATCGAAAATGCCAAAAAGGGTGATATGATAGTGCTACTTGGAAAAGGACATGAAGATTATCAGGAAATCAAAGGCGTAAAATACCATTTTGATGAAAGAGAAGCCATTGCTGAAGTCAAAAAAGAGTTAGGATTATAATTCACATATGCGAATTATAATGGCGGGTGCTTTTCGTGCGTTATAGAATTCTATTAGAGCAGGCAATAAGGGAAAGGGAACGATGATGCAGAATTTTGATTATGAGGTATACGAAGGGAATGATTTGGGGGCTGTATACACGCCGAAAATGACGAGATTTAAGGTCTGGGCACCGGAGGCAGAAGCTGTGAAGCTGAACCTTTATAAAGAGGGTGAAGGAGATAATCTCATTGAGCGGTGTACCATGAAGAAATCCCGGAACGGAATTTTTACCTTTGAAAGGCAGGGAGACTGCAACGGAATCTATTATACTTATACTGTGGTAAATCATGGGGACGAGCAGGAAGCGGTAGATCCGTATACAAAAGCTGCAGGTGTAAATGGAAGACGTGGTATGGTTATTAATCTGGAAAAGACGAATCCACAGGGCTTTGAACTGGATGAGTACCGGAATCCGGAGCATATCACAGATGCCATTATCTGTGAAGGCAGTGTCAGGGATTTTACGATGGATGAATCCAGCGGCGTATTTCATAATGGAAAGTTCTTAGGCCTGACGGAAGCCAACACCACAAATCATTTTGGAGAGGCGACAGCACTTGACTATATCAGTGACCTTGGGATCACTCATGTGCAGATTCTTCCGGCATTTGACTTTGAGACCGTAGATGAGAAAAATCAGAAAGCACAGTATAACTGGGGATATGACCCGGATAATTATAATGTTCCGGAAGGCTCTTATGCAGTCAATCCATATGATGGGGCAGTACGGGTTCAGGAAATGAAGCAGATGGTGCTGGCATTGCACAGCAGAGGAATCGGAGTGATTATGGATGTGGTCTTTAATCATACCTATCGGAGGGATGATTCCAATCTTCAGAAGATAGTGCCGGGCTATTATTATAGAAGTGATGAGACCGGATATACCAACGGCTCCGGCTGTGGCAATGAAGTGGCCAGTGATCGTCCGATGGTGCAGAAATTAATCATAGATTCCCTGATTTACTGGGCAAAGGAATATCATATCGATGGATTCCGCTTTGATTTGATGGGCGTTCTGGATATTGATACGATGAATGTTATTGCAGAGCGGTTAAAAGAAATCCGTCCGGATATCTACCTTTACGGAGAAGGCTGGAACGGTGGCCCATCTTCCCTGGCAGAGGAGAAACGTGCATTTAAAGCCAGTGCGAAAAAGATGCCGGGAATCGGCATGTTCAATGATGACATCCGTGATACCATAAAAGGAAGCGTATTCTATGATGATCATCTGGGCTTCGTTAATGGCGGCACCCATCTGGAAAATGCATTGCGCTATGGCATTACAGGAGCAGTCGCACATCCACAGGTAGATTATGATGCCTATGGCAGTAAGCCGTGGGCGGAAGAGCCGGGACAGAGTATTAATTATGTCTCCTGTCATGATAACTATACCCTGTGGGATAAATTATCCGTCTCCTGCCCGGAGGCATCGGAAGAAAAGAAGAAAGCCATGAACCGGTTGTGTGCAGCCATTGTATTTACGTCCCAGGGTGTGCCTTTTATCCAGGCAGGTGAAGAATTCCTCCGCAGCAAACCGCTGCCGGAGAAAAAAGGTTTTGCAGAAAACAGCTATAATATGCCGGATGCGGTAAACAGCATCAAGTGGGACAATATACATGAATATCCGGATATGATAGCATACTATAAGGGCTTGATGGCACTGCGGAAAGCCCATCCGGTATTCCGTATGCAGAGTGAAGCGGAAATGACACAGAATCTCTGCTTCTTATCAGATACACCGGAAAATGTTGTGGCATATCTTTTAAAGGGAAAAGGTGCAGATGATACACCAGAAAACATTTTGGTAATATTCAACGGAAATGACGAAGAGATTTTGTATAATTTGCCGGAAGGAAAATGGAAAATTCTGGTGGATGACAAAACGGCAGGTGCAGACGGCAAAAAAATTATTTCCGCAAAGGCCGATGTAGAGCCGCTTTCCGCTCTTGTATTAGAAAAAGAATAAACAATTTGGCACAATACCTTGAAAAGATAATTTAATCTGATACAATATATAGTATACGCGTTGAAAATGAATTATTTTGAATAGGGGTGCGAATATGAAAATCATTAAGAGAAGTGGGACGGAAGTTATATTTGATAAAGAGAAGATTTTAGCGGCTGTGTGTAAAGCCAATGAAAGTGTGGTAGACAGCGAGCGTATGACAGAGGCACAGATTAATGCTATTGGTGAAAATGTGGAGAAGGCATGTAATACCATGAACCGTGCATTAACCGTAGAAGAGATTCAGGATCTGGTGGAGAACCTGATTATGAATCAGCGTGCGTATACAGTAGCCAGAAATTATATTACTTACCGCTATAAACGTGCTCTTGTAAGAAAGACCAATTCTACCGATGACCAGATTCTGACGCTGCTTGCCTGCAAGAATGAGGAAGTAAAGCAGGAAAACAGCAACAAGAATCCAACGGTAAGCAGTGTGCAGCGTGATTATATGGCAGGAGAAGTCAGCAAGGATATTACCAAGCGCTTCCTGCTGCCACAGGATATTGTAGAGGCTCATGAGCAGGGAATTATACATTTCCACGATTCCGATTATTTTGCACAGCATATGCATAACTGCTGTCTGGTTAATTTAGAGGATATGCTGCAGAATGGTACGGTAATCAGTGAGACCATGATTGATAAGCCAAAGAGCTTTGAGACTGCCTGCAATATTGCAACCCAGAGCATTGCCCAGATTGCAAGCTCACAGTATGGGGGACAGAGTATTTCGCTGGCACATTTGGCACCATTTGTCAATGTGAGCCGTCAGAAATTCCGGCGTCAGGTAGCAGCGGAATTTGAGGCGGCAGGACTGGAATTAATAGAGGAACAGATTAATAAAGTAGCAGAGATTCGTGTAAAAGATGAAATCAAGCGTGGCGTCCAGATGATTCAGTATCAGGTTATCACACTGATGACTACCAATGGACAGGCTCCGTTTGTAACAGTCTTTATGTATATTGACGAAGTACCGGAAGGACAGGTAAGAGACGACCTGGCAGCTATCATTGAAGAAGTCTTAAAGCAGAGAATTCTTGGCGTGAAAAATGAGCAGGGCATCTATATTACACCGGCATTTCCAAAGCTGATTTACGTGCTGGAAGAGGATAATGTTGAGCCGGATTCCAAGTATTATTATCTGACAGAGCTGGCTGCAAAATGTACTGCTAAGCGTCTGGTACCGGATTATATTTCAGAAAAAATCATGAAACAGCTGAAAGAGGGCAACTGCTATCCATGTATGGGCTGCCGCTCTTTCTTAAGTGTATACAAGGATGAAGAAGGAAAGCCGAAGTATTACGGACGGTTCAATCAGGGTGTTGTAACACTGAATCTGGTGGATATTGCATGTTCTTCCGGCGGAGATATGACCCGTTTCTGGGAAATCTTCGATGAGCGTCTGGAATTGTGCTATCGGGCATTGATGGCAAGACATAACCGCCTGAAGGGAACACCTTCTGATGTGGCACCGATTCTCTGGCAGTATGGTGCACTGGCCCGTCTTAAGAAAGGCGAGACCATAGACCGGCTTTTATATGGCGGCTATTCCACTATTTCTTTAGGCTATGCAGGATTGTGCGAATGTACCCGTTATATGACCGGTAAATCCCATACTAATCCGGAAGCAACACCATTTGCACTGGCGGTGATGCAGCATTTAAATGATGCCTGCGATAAGTGGAAGACAGAGACCAACATTGCGTTCAGTGTATATGGGACACCGCTTGAGTCTACGACCTATAAATTTGCAAAATGTTTACAGAAGCGTTTCGGAATTATTCCGGGCGTTACGGATAAGAGTTATATTACCAACAGCTATCATGTTCATGTGACAGAGCATATTGATGCATTCAAGAAGCTTGGTTTTGAAGCAAAGTTCCAGGAGCTTTCCCCGGGCGGCGCAATCAGCTATGTGGAAGTGCCGGATATGCAGGATAATATTGAGGCGGTACTGTCTGTCATCCGTTATATTTATGACCATATTATGTATGCAGAGCTGAATACCAAGAGTGATTATTGTATGGAATGTGGTTACAATGGCGAGATTAAAATTGTGACAGACAAATACGGCAAGCTGGTGTGGGAATGCCCAAGCTGTGGCAACCGTGATCAGGATAAGATGAATGTGGCAAGACGTACCTGTGGTTATATCGGAACCCAGTTCTGGAATCAGGGAAGAACCCAGGAAATCAAAGACCGCGTGTTACATTTATAAAGAAAATTTAGGAAAAGGGGTACTTTAAAGCTGGCTTCATAAAAATACCCCGGAAACAGAAAGATTCATTCTTTAAAAGAAGGAACCATCTGCTTCCGGGGTATTTTTATGCAAACATTTCAATCGTTCGACAGATTTTCTATACTGCACTTTTTCGGAATAACTTCCTGCGCAGCAGGTAATAGGCAAGAAGCATCATGCTTCCGGTCAGTACCCAGGAAATCGGATAGATAATCATAACTACCCAGAACTCATGGAAATACCGGCAGACGGTAGATACCCAGATGAGCCGCAGGACACAGGAACCGAAGACGGTAATCAGTGCAGGGGACAGGGAGTGTCCCAGTCCACGCATGGCTCCACCGCTGATTTCGTAGGCGGAGGTCAAAAGCTCCAGGGTTGTTGCTATTAACAGACGCTGGACGGCAAAGGTAAGTACCTTCGGGTCGTTGCTGTAAAGGTGCAGGAAGAAGCCCCGTCCTAAGATGAAGACGCCAGAAAGGAGTCCGCAGAAGATAAGGGAAAATATCATATTTAAGCGGAATACCTTTTTGCAGCGGTCATATTCACCGGCACCGTAATTCTGGCTGGTGAAAGTAACGGTTGTCTGGGCAAAAGCATTTACCACAAAGTAGGAAAAATATTCAAAATTCAAAGCAGCGGCAGAACCGGCAACGGCATCAGAGCCGAAGCTGTTGATGGAACTCTGGATGCAGACATTGGCAATGGAAAAGACCATACCCTGCAATCCGGCAGGAACGCCAATGACAAGAATCTTCTTTAATTCATGCCAGGAGATGGCAAGTGCTTTTGGCTCCAGCCGGATTGGTTCATCTTCATGCAGCAGGATGTAAATCAGGATTCCGGAGCTTACAATATTCGAAACCACGGTAGCAATAGCAACACCGGATACGCCAAGGTGGAAGGCAATGACCAAAATAAGATTCAGCCCGGTATTGATAACACCGGCTGCAATCAGCGCGTAAAGCGGCCGTCTGCTGTCTCCGGTGCTTCTAAGAATCGAGGAACAGAAGTCATATAACAGAATGAATGGCATACCAAGGAAGTAAATCCGAAGGTATAAGACTGCAAGGTCAATGACATCATCCGGCGTTCCCATCAGTACTAGAACCGGTCTTGCAATAAACTGTCCCAAGATCAGCAGGAAAATGCCGCCTGCCAAAGCTACCACAATGGCAGTATGAATGGCAGCTTTGATATTCTTATGGACACCCTGACCGATATACCGGGAAATAATAACATTTGAACCCAGTGAAATACCGATAAAAAGGTTAATCATCAAAGCAATCAGGGAACTGTTGCTTCCCACGGCAGCTAAAGCCTGGCTGCTGGCAAAGTTGCCGACGACAGCAGTGTCGACAGAGTTAAAAAGCTGCTGTAAGATACTGCTGGCAGCCAGCGGCAGCGCAAAAATCAAAATTTTATTCCATAAAGCTCCATGTGTCATATCAATGGAGTTTTTCTTCTTTTCTATCATTGAAATTCCTCGTATATTAGATGTATTGGCAATTGCGAAAGAAAAAGATTCTAAAATATGTTACATATGTTTTCTTTCACAATTGCTCTATCATTTATGATAACCACAGTGATTATAGTTTCACGGAAAAGAAAAGTCAATAGAATGGATTTCGGATAGAATAAATTAAAAAAAGATTGCTTTTTTGAAAAAATTGAAGACAATAGAAAAAGATACTCGTTATA
>ERZ1026850.1249-NODE-1249-length-13641-cov-3.989106_pt1 | contig 13641 bp, 10 predicted proteins | sample MGYA00380155_ERZ1026850 | MGnify/ENA primary metagenome ERZ1026850 (study PRJEB33269, sample SAMEA4719791) | human gut metagenome | biome: human-associated habitat; feature: organic feature; material: feces | place: Cameroon | collected 2013-10 ... | reverse complement strand
GGATCAAGGAACTGTTCGAGCTTTATAAGGATGTCGATGATGAGAAGCTTTTTGCGAACTTAAAGTACTTTCTCGAAGCGATCATGCCGGTATGTGACAAATATGACATCAACATGGCCATCCACCCGGATGATCCTGCCTGGAGTGTGTTCGGTCTTCCGCGCATCATCATCAACCTGCCAAATCTGCAGCGCATGATGAGCATGGTAGACAATCCGCATAATGGCGTGACCTTCTGCTCCGGCTCCTACGGAACCAATCCCGATAATGATCTGCCGGGAATGATCCGTGCCCTCAAGGGAAGAATTCACTTTGCACACGTCCGTAACCTGCAGCACAACTTCCCGGGTGACTTTGAAGAATCCGCTCATCTTTCTTCTGACGGAAGCTTTGATATGTATGAAATTATGAAAGCCTTATATGATATTGATTTCACAGGACCGATCCGTCCCGATCATGGCAGAATGATCTGGGGTGAAGTTGCCATGCCCGGATACGGTCTGTATGACCGCGCACTCGGAGCTACCTACTTAAATGGACTCTGGGAAGCTATTGTGAAAGGAGAAGCACGCCATGGAATTGAGTAAAAAGGGAATTGCAGACCGCACTGCCTTTAAACAGAAAGGCTATGCCCTGCCGCAGTTTGACCGAGAGGAAATGATTGCAAAAACAAAAAAAGCGCCACACTGGATTCACTTCGGTGCCGGTAATATCTTCCGTGCCTTTCAGGCCAATGTGATGCAGGAGCTGCTGAACAAAGGAATCATGGATACCGGACTTCTGGTGACAGAAGGCTTTGATTATGAAATCATTGAAAAGATGAACCGTCCGCACGATGACTTAAGTATTCTGGTCACACTGAAAGCTGATGGCAGTATTGAAAAGACCGTAGTCGGAAGTATCGCAGAATCCCTGATTTTAGACAGTCACCGGGAGACTGAATTAGCACGCTTAAAGGAAGTGTTTGAAAATCCTTCCCTACAGATGGCAAGCTTTACCATTACCGAAAAGGGCTACAGCCTTGTCAACGGAAAAGGTGAACTTCTTCCTGTCGTATCTGCCGATTTTGTGAATGGACCATCCCGGTGCGAAAGCTATATTGGCCAGGTTGCTTCCCCTCTTTATTACCGTTAACTCCATGATAAGCTTCCGATTGCCATGGTCAGCATGGATAACTGCTCCCACAACGGCGATCAATTATATGCTGCCATACATTCCTTTGCGGAGCAATGGACAAAGAATAACTTAGTCCGCGATGGCTTCCTTCGTTATATCGAGAATCCTTCTCTGGTTTCCTTCCCCTTAACGATGATCGACAAGATCACTCCCCGCCCGGATCCAAAGGTGGAACAGCTCCTTTTAAAGGATGAAATCGATGGGTTGTCTCCTGTAATTACGCAGAAAAACACCTATGTTGCTCCCTTTGTAAATGCCGAGGAATGCCAGTATCTCATTATCGAAGATCTGTTCCCGAACGGAAAGCTTCCCCTCGATGAAGCCGGCATTATTTATACCAACAGGGAAACCGTGAATAAAGTGGAAAAGATGAAGGTATGTACCTGTCTGAATCCGCTCCATACCGCTCTCGCCATCTTTGGCTGTCTGCTTGGCTACACGCTGATTTCCGAAGAGATGAAGAATCCGTTATTAAAGAAGCTTGTAGAAACGATCGGCTGGAAGGAAGGCATGCCCGTAGTCATCAATCCGGGAATTCTCCGTCCTGAGGATTTCCTTACTGAAGTTCTGACGGTACGCATCCCAAATCCTTTTATGCCGGATACTCCGCAGAGAATCGCAACCGATACCTCCCAGAAGCTTCCGATCCGTTTCGGGGAAACAATCAAAGCGTATCAGGCATCCGATACCTTAGACCTTGCAGATCTTAAGATGATTCCGCTTGTTTTCGCCGGATGGCTGCGTTATCTGATGGGAATTGATGATACCGGGGCCGCATTTGAGAGAAGCTCTGATCCACTGCTCGATGACCTGACACCGTATCTCACCCAATTTACGTTAGGAGTCGTTCCATCCACTGAAGATACGGACAACATCCTGTCCCCGATTCTTCACAAAAAGGAAATCTGGGGCGTGGATCTGTACACCTGCGGACTTTCCAATCCCGTCATTTCCGGTTTCCGTGAAATGCTCGCAGGTCCGGGTGCTGTGGAAAACGCTTTAAAGCATCATGTGTAGCGCATAAGTAAAAGGCAGGCTGCCTGGCTGCAGCTTTAGTCCAAAACCGTCCGCATACTCTTTCCAGAATATACGGACGGTTTTTACCTGAGTGCCATCTGATAATCACAAATGCGGTTTAAGATATCATGCGCTTACATTTATTATTCTATTTCTGTAAGTTCTCTAGCCCTTGATTTCTTCCTGATAAACGGTCTGTATCTCCCGGATCCGGCAGGCCGTTCCGTTTTGGAATTCCGGCAGCTTTTCCAGGAACACCGGTGCTCCTTCCATTAAAGGCAGTACGGTTATCGTAATCTCCTGTGGAAAATCAAAGTAGCCAAGGCTGAACACCGCCTGCTGCCCGGTATAAAAGTAATCGTTTACCTTTTTCCCTTCCATCTCAATTTCCATGCCATTGCCATCATAGGTGATATACAGAAGAAAATCTTCACCCTTCTTCCGGTCAAGAGGCATATCATAAGAAATCGTTATTTTATAGTCATGGCTTTCTTCCCCGTCAGAATGGCTGCCATTTTCTCTTACCACACCCGCCGCCTGCTCATCACAGCACTCCTCCATATGGATCTGCGCCGGAGCCTTCTTCTCTTCCATGAGATAAACGTGAAATCTTCCTTCCGTTCCCTCTTCCTTCATTCCCTGTGGAAGTGTCTTAAGTGCCGGATAGCTCAGAATCCGCTGTCCCGGAGTAACAGTAAAGTAAATCTCCCCCTCCTGCTCCCAGACATAATTATCCGAAAGAATCAGATAGTCCTGATCCGTCGTAACACACCATGCATTCAGGGCTTCCTTCCTTGTGAGATGAAGAATATCGGCATGCTCTTTCGTTTCCCATTCATAGAAGGGATTCCGGTCACCATAGAATACATAGGTTTCCTGCTCTCCCGCCGCAAGTCTGCAAAGCGGTGTTGCCAGTGCGCTTTTCAAAACAGCCTCTCCAAGCTTCATCCGATATGGGAAAAAGCCATATTCCTTATCCTGCAGATCAAAGGCCGGGAAGGTCACTGTTTCTTCTCCACAGCTTTCTTTTAAAATCACATGTTTATGCTCTGCCATGGTTCTTCTCCGCTGATAATTATTGAAAAAGACATAGCCATGGGTCTCATCATGCCGGCAGCTTACCCGAAGCGTCTGCAGATCCTCCGGCTTGATCCTTTCATCCTGAATCTCTGCCGGAAGAGCTGCCATATCCTCTCCGAAATCCCGAAGAAAATAAGCAAGCAGCTTGATCTCCTTTAAGGAATCCGATATGGTTCCATACTGGCGGATGGGTGCATTGAAATCGTAGTTGATCTCCGGCAGATCATTCGCATACCCGGTTTCCTTACTTTCCTGCAAGGTCGTAAGCTTTCCATCCGGATTGCTGCCTCCATGATACATATAATATCCAAGCAGTCCTGCTCCGCTTCCCATTTTGACCAGGGACATTGCCCCGATATCCGGACCTGTTGCAACAGGACGCCGGTGTGCGGTTACCTGCAGACCGCCTCCTAACTCTGCCGTCAGATAAGGAAAGCTTGCTTCATCAAAGGTTACCGCATCCTCCACGTGATGATCGCAGGCAATCAGTGCATCGTTCCGTTCATGACTGAATACGTAATTGGTATTCGCAGACAGCTCTCCCGTACTCTGATCCCAGGGTGCTTCACAGTAGCCACCCATCACAGGGATGCAATCTCCGATCACGGCTCCACCCCATCCGGTTGCAGTATAAAGCGGTACATCAAATCCGATTTCCTTCGCCATCTTCTGCAGTGTCCGCATATGCTGTTCACCCTTTTCTCCGGTAAAACCGCCCACATGTCCGTATTCATTCTCGATCTGCAAACCGATCACCGGACCTCCGTCCCGGTAAAGGAAGCCCTTTACCTGTTCATAAAGCTGCTTCCAGTATCGTTCCACATAACGCAGATATTCCGGATCGTTGCTTCGAAGCTCCAGTCCCACTTTGTTCTGCAGCCAGTCCGGGAATCCTCCATTACGGCATTCTCCGTGCACCCAGGGACCGACTCTTAAAAAGCTGTAAATTCCTACTTTTTTGCAGCACTCCATAAAGTGATGCAGATCCCGGCAACCGGTAAAATCAAATTCTCCCTCGATTTCTTCATGATGAATCCAGATCATATAAGAAGAAACGATCTGCACGCCTGCGGCCTTCATCTTGCGCAGCGATTCTTCCCACAGACCCTCCCGATACCGGCTGTAATGCATTTCCCCCATTACCGGAAACCATGGTTTTCCATCATAAGTCATATATTGTCTTGTAATGCTAAAATCGCTATTTTTCAAAATTAATATCCTCCGGTTTTCCGGTTTTTTGCATGTTAAACCTGATTGGTTGATTTGCGGAAAAGAATTTCAAAATCCACAAACGTTTTTTTCTGATACTCTTTCCCCTGCAGGGCGCTGATCATCTGCTTGCCTATGGTATTGCCAATCTGCCTTGCCGAAATATTTACCGCTGTAATCGGTGGTGAAAAGCTTTCCAGATTCTGACTGTTATAAAAGGCCGCAATTGCAATATCCCTTGGAATCCGGTAGCCGTCTGCCTGAAGCTTCGACATCACCTTCGTACAGACAATATCATCCCCGCAGAGTACGCACTGTATCTTCTTTGACATCATATCGGCAAGTATGGAGTCCAGGGAATCCATTTTCAGATTCCCTGTATAAACTGCCTGATGCTCCATTCCAATTCCATTCTTTAACAATGCCTTTTGGAATCCATCGTACCGGCTCCGGTTCACATGATAGTCCAGATCCTCCACCAGCAGGGCAAACCTTCGGAATCCCTTACTGATCAAGAGCGAAGTCATGTTTTCTGCTGCAGACTCATTATCAGTATCCACCTGGATCACCCGCTCATCTTCATACAGACCGGTAAGCCCCACCGGAAAATTCTGTTTCAGAAGATACTCAATGGCCTTATCATTTTCCAGACTTCTCGTCAGAATGATGCCGTCCACCTTCTTGTGCTCCACAAGCTTCCTGATTTTGGAAATATCCATTGCCGTTCCGGTCGCCAGCAGCACATTATAATCCAGTATAGCTGCCGTTTCACAGATACCAAGCAGGCAGTCATGGAAGTACGGGTTCCCGTTCACGTACACATCCTCCGGAAATACCACGCCCAGATTGTGCGTCAGTTCGCCCTTCTGCTCCTTTTCTTCTTCCAGCTTCTGATGATTGGCATAAGCAATAATACGGTTTCTGGTCTCTTCCCCGATCCGTCCTTTCCCGGATAGTGCCCTGGATACCGTGCTTTTCGATACTCCAAGATCCCTTGCAATGTCATCAAATGTCATCGTTCTCTTCTCCTGGTCTAACCTATTATTTGGTACACTAATTCTTAGCTGCCAGATATTCCTCTGCCTGCTTCTGCATTTCTGCTAATACATCACGGATTCCTGCGCTCTCGAGTGCTGCGGAAAACTCTTCAATCGTTCCATCCACATCATCGACAAGTCCGTTTACAAGCGGATCGTAGTAATTGCCAAGTGCTGCTTCCACTGCTGCAAACTGTACGCTTACCGGTGAAGAATCAAAGTTGAATCCGTCATATGGATGCTCTGCCTTTACATTGGCATTCCAACTTGCAACCATTTCATCATAGGTATCATCCAGTGCAGTACGGTCTTCAATATACTCGGTTCTCTGGATATTGGCATTGGTCCATCCCCAGTTACAATTGCTGGATACACCGTAATTACTTTCATCAATTACTTTATACTGATCATCTCCGACTGCTTCCCAATGCTTTCCTTCAATACCAAGCATCGCAAGATCATAAATCTCCTGATTGGTCCAGAACTCATTTAATACCATCATGGCACGTTCCTTGTTCTTGCTTCCGACATTAATTGCCATACCGTTATTGATATAAGAATTTACCTTCTTGGGCTGTCCGGATACCGGATCACAAAGGGTTACATTCCAACCGGAATTCTCTGAATTTGCCTGCTTTGCATAGGTTCTGCAGGTTCCCAGATTCCAGATCATACCTGCGGTTCTTCCTGTCAAAAGTCCGGTCTGTCTTTCATCGGAGGAATTTAACACATCAGAGGACCAGCATCCTGCATCTGCAAGTTCCTTTACCTGCTTGCAGTAATCTGCAAATCCATCCCAGTCAAGCAGATAATAGAAATTTGTATCCCCTGCATCCTGTGTGTTATAAAGTACAAGTTCTCCACCCTTCGGTGCACCACCTGTAATACTCATTCCCTTATTCTGGAAGTACTGATACCAGGGACCACCCTGTCCTGCATACATACCGTTTTCTGCACAGGCCAGATAAAATGCCTTTAATTCATCCCAGTTTGTAATGGCACTGATTCCATACTCATCCATCAGATCCTTACGTACTGCCAGTACATCCTGACCAAATTCGTTCTGATAGTTCGGAACCATGTAAATCTCTCCGTCAACCTTCGCCTGATTCCATGCCATCTCCGGTACGGTATCCCAGATGCCCGGTGCATAGGTCTTAATAAAGTCTTCACTTAAAGGATAAAATCCTCCAAGGGAAACGGTCTGCTCATAATGTCCCCAGCTTGATGCGGTGAAAATCAGATCAAAATCCTCCTGTGCAGAGAACAGCAGGGAATACTTGGTGTCATGCTCACCCCAGGATAAGAACTCCACATTTAAAGAACAGTTTAACTTTTCTTCCAGAATTTCATTGATTTTACCATATACCTCATCAAAGTCCGGGGTACGGTCACCTAACAGATACATGGTAAGATCCACATGTTCCGAGGTATCTGCTGCAGCCACCTCTCCTGTGGCTGCGCTGTCTGATGAAGCACTGCTTTCTGCTGTTGCCGTGTCCTCCTTAACTGTCGTGTCTGCTTTGCTGCTTCCACAGCCTGCAAGTACGCTGACTGCCATTGCAGTTCCTAATAACAGGGATAATAATTTTTTTCCTCTCTTCTTCATAAAAGCCTCCTTAATTTTTCTTTTTTAAACTTCCGATAATCCTTATCATTCTTCTTTCTCTCTATATGGTCAGGCTGCCCTGACATAAATTGCCGTTGCGCACCGGACAATTTACTTTCTCCTTTAACCTTTCACTGCTCCAATCGTAATACCCTGTACAAAATACTTCTGTACCAGCGGATATGCTAAAATGATCGGACCGGTTACCACAATTGTCAGTGCCATCTTTAAGGTCTGTGTCGGCAGTGACATGGAATTAACGATCGAGCTGTTTACTGCATTGTTTGCAATCAGCTTCTTATACGCCTCAATGTTATTTACCTGCTGATACAGGAAATACTGTAATGGATATTTATCTTCCGTCTTGATATAAAGCATTGCATTATACCAGTCATTCCAGTAGGCCAGTGCGATAAACAGTCCAACGGTTGCCAGTGCCGGCTTAATGAGCGGCATCACCACCTGGAACAGAATCCGGAACTCTCCGCAGCCGTCGATTTTTGCTGCATCAATGAGGGATTCCGGTAATGCCGTTATGTAGCTTTTCATAATCAACAGATTATACACACTGAAGATCAGCGGCAACAGCATGGCAAAATAGCTGTCTCTTAAATGAAGTGTCTGTGTAATTAAAATATAGTACGGGACTAATCCACCCGAAAACAAGGTTGTAAAGTAGAAGAAAAAGGAAAATCCGTTTCTCCATTCGAAATCTCTCCGGGAAAGAACATATGCCGTCATTGTCTGAAGCAGAAGCCCGATTGCCGTTCCACAGATCGTCAGTCCAATGGTCGTTGCATAGGCTTTGAAAACAACCGTCGGCTCCTTAAATACGGTCTTGTATGCTTCCAGGCTGAAATCCTGTGGAAGCAGGCTGAAGCCGTTCTGGATAATTGCTTCCTCTGAGGAAAATGAGCCTGACAATATCATTACAAACGGGATGAGGCACATCAGTGTAATCAATCCGCAAAAGGTGTATGCGATAATATTCAGAACGATCACATCGCCTCCTGTTTTTACTTTTCCTAATCCTTTTGTTGTTGTTGCTGCTGGCATCTTCTCACCCCCTAGAATAATGTGTAATCTTTATCATAAAGTCCAACAAGTCTGTTCACGATCAGAATGGTAACAAAGCACAATACCGACTGGAACAGGCCGATTGCTGCGGACATTCCAAAATCGTTACTGCTGATCAATGCCCGGAAGGTCAGGGTATCAATTACATCGGTGTAGTTATAAAGAAGCCCGTTGCTGCCAACCAGGTTGTAGAACATATCAAAGTTTCCTTTGAAAATTCCACCGACGCTTAACAAAAGCAGAATAATGGTGGTCGGCATAATCATCGGGATGGTCACCTTGAAGATTCTCTGGAACACATTTGCTCCATCGATTGCTGCCGCCTCATAAATCGAAGTATCTATTCCCATGATGGCTGCCAGATACATGACCGATCCGTATCCTATTCCCTTCCAGACATTAAAGAAGGTTAAGATGAACGGCCATACCTTCGGGTTCGTGTAGAAGGAAATCCTCTCTCCACCGAATGCGGTAATGAGGCGGTTCATAAATCCATAGTCAGAGCTGAAAATGTTGAATGCCATAACTCCTACAATAACCCAGGAAATAAAGTATGGCAGAAACATGATGGACTGGGAAACCTTCCGGAAGTGTTTGTTCCGGATTTCTGTCAGGAAAACCGCTACTGCAATCTGGCTTACGGTATTGATGATAATGAACAACAGATTGTACAATACCGTGTTGCGCGTTACCGTCCATGCCTGCCCGGATTTGAAGAAGAACTTAAAATTCTCGATTCCGTTCCACGGGCTTCCCCAGATACCTCCGGCATAGTTATATTTCTTAAATGCCATCACAATACCTGTCATCGGATAATAGGCAAAAATCAATGTATAAATGACAGCAGGTGCAAGCATCAACAGAAACACCCGGTATTTGTACAGCTTTTTGAAAAACCCTTTTCCTTTGGTTGTTTTCATCCATCCACCTCTTTCTGAAAGTTCCATTGCGCACCTTTTGTTGCGCTGTTCTTCTTTTCTTTCTATGGTTTTATTATACTTTGTATAGTTTTTATATGTAATTCGCATAATTTCTAATATTTTTTCACAAAGAACGTGCAACACAGACAAAAAAAAAGCACGATGCGCAACAAGATTATTTTTTATTGTTGCGCATCGCAAAAAACCCCTGACCGTATGGTCAGGGGTTTTAGTAACTCTGCAAAGCCCAGTTAAAGAAGCTTATTTAGCTGCTGCTAATTCTGCTTTCAGCTTTTCAGTTAAAGCAGGAACAATCTTGTTCAGATCTCCTACGATTCCGTAATCAGCCACATCAAAGATCGGAGCGGTTTCATCCTTATTGATTGCAATAATCATATCAGACTCTTCCATACCAGCTACGTGCTGAATTGCACCGGAAATACCGATTGCAAAGTAAACATTCGGGCGAACGGTCTTACCGGTCTGTCCAACCTGAAGATCCTTCGGCTTCCAACCTGCATCTACAACAGCACGGGAGCAGCTTACGGTTGCACCAAGAACCTCTGCGAGGTCATCAAGAAGCTTAAAGTTCTCTGCGCTTCCAACACCACGTCCACCGGATACAAGGATCTTAGCGTCCATAATATCAGCAACATCAGATACAGCCTTAACAACCTTTAAGATTTCTACATACTTGTTATCCGGAGTAAATCCAGGATTGTAATTGATTACTTCTGCCTTCTTACCAGCTTCTCTGGGTGCCTTCTGCATAACACCGGGACGAACGGTAGCCATCTGAGGACGGAAATCCGGACAGGCGATGGTAGCGATTGTATTACCACCGAATGCAGGACGGGTCATCAGTAACTGGTTATGACGCTGTTCCTTGCCAGGAATCGGGTTAATCGGGAAATCACCGATTTCAAGCTGTGTACAGTCTGCGGTCAGACCGGTATGAATTCTTGCAGATACTCTGGGGCCTAAGTCACGGCCGATTGCTGTTGCACCTACCAGGAAAATTTCAGGCTTGAATTCGTTAATTACAGATGCTAATGCATGTGCATAAGGCTCTGTTCTGTATTCCTTTAATTCAGGATCGTCCACAACAATTACCTTGTCTGCGCCATATTCAGCGAGCTCATCAGCTAAAGCTGCAACATCAGAACCAACTAATACAGCGGTAACTTCTGTTCCTAAATCTTTTGCAAGTTCTTTTCCCTTGCCAACTAATTCCAATGCGATTCCGCTAAGCGTATTGTCTACCTGCTGAGCAAAGACAAATACGCCCTTATAATCTTGAATATTCATGTTCTTCCTCCATTATATTTCAATATGCTTAAGATCTACTATCGAAAGATTAGATTACGTGTTTTGCTTTTAACTTCTCAACAATGTAATCAACAGATGCAGCGGGATCCAAGTTTACTTTTTCTCCTGCACCCTTTCTTACCTTATCGGATGCCTTAGCGATCTGTGTCGGTGAACCCTTAAGACCAAGGTTAGAATCTTCCACATCCTTAAGATCTGCTCTTCCCCATACGGTGATGTCAGCCTTGTATGCATCGAAGATTCCGCCCGGAGTCATATATCTGGGCTCATTTAATTCAGCAAGAGCTGTAATTAAGCAAGGCATTTTAGCCTTTAATACATGATATCTGTCATCGAACTGACGCTCAACGATTACGCTGTCACCTTCTACTTCGATCTTCTGAGCGTAGGAAATTACAGGAATTCCAAGATGCTCGGAAATCTGGGGTCCAACCTGTGCAGTATCACCATCGATAGCCTGACGGCCTGTAATGATGAGATCATAGTCAAGATTACGGATTGCTCCTGCAAGAGTCTGGGAAGTAGCCCATGTATCTGCTCCACCTAATACTCTGTCTGTTACAAGGATTCCCTTGTCAGCGCCCATAGCCATAGCTTCACGAAGAACTTCTTCTGCCTTGGGAAGTCCCATTGTTAAAACAGTAACTTCTGCGCCATACTGATCTTTTAATCTAAGAGCCGCTTCCAGACCAGCCTTATCATCAGGGTTCATGATGGTAAGCATTGCAGCTCTGTCAAGAGTACCATCGGGGTTAAATTTAACGCCACCTTTTGTATCAGGTACCTGTTTAACACAAACAACAATTTTCATTGTATTTCTCTCCTTATTTTAAAATTAATATTATATCATAGTAAGACGGCACTCGAAATGCTTCGCATTTCTTCCTGCTCTTCTTACTTCTCTTAAGTAAGACGGCACTCGAAATGCTTCGCATTTTCTCCTGCTCTTCTTACTTCTCTTAAGTAAGACGGCACTCGAAATGCTTCGCATTTCTCGTTCGCGGTGCTGCGCTGCACCGCTCTGTCTTTCGTCCTGTCCATCTGCTCCTGCAAGCAGGGCAGCTGTCCAGTCCAAAATCCATCCGTCTTACTTAAGCAGGTTCGCGGAAATGACCATTCTCTGAACTTCGGAAGTTCCTTCGTAGATCTCAGTAATCTTAGCATCTCTCATCATACGCTCTACATCGTACTCTCTGATGTATCCGTATCCACCATGAAGCTGTACAGCCTTGGTAGTAACTTCCATAGCAACCTCTGCTGCACAAAGCTTTGCCTGTGCTGCTTCTACAGAATAAGATACCTTAGGGTTCTTTGTATACTCGTCCTTCTTGCAGGCTGCTGCATATACCATGAGCTGAGCTGCTTTTGTCTTGGTAGCCATATCAGCCAACTGGAACTGGGTATTCTGGAATGCACCGATTGCACGGCCAAACTGCTTTCTTTCCTTAACGTATTCAACGGTTCTGTCAAGAGCGCCTTCTGCAAGACCAAGAGCCTGTGCAGCGATACCGATACGTCCGCCATCCAGAGTATGCATTGCGATATTAAATCCCTTGCCCTGTGCTCCTAACATATTTTCCTTAGGAATACGGCAATCGGTAAAGATCAGTTCGTATGTGGATGAACCACGGATACCCATCTTGTTTTCCTTGGTACCAAAGGTAAATCCGGGAGTTCCTTTTTCTACGATGAAAGCAGAGATCTCTTTCATCATCTTGCCTCTCTTCTCGATCATACCGGTAACAGCGAAGATCACGTATACGTCAGCTTCCTTACCGTTGGTGATGAAGATCTTGGAACCGTTCAGTACCCATTCGTCACCCTCTAAAACAGCCTTGGTCTGCTGTCCCTGTGCATCTGTACCAGCGCCGGGCTCGGTAAGACCGAATGCACCTAACTTTTCACCCTTTGCAAGGGGAACAAGGTATTTCTGCTTCTGCTCTTCTGTACCGAAGGTAAGAATCGGGTCACAGCAAAGAGAGGTATGAGCGGATACGATAACACCTGTTGTACCACAAACCTTAGATAATTCTTCTACACACATTGCATAAGTAAGAACATCTGCTCCCTGTCCACCGTACTCCTTCGGAATCGGAATACCCATAAATCCTGCCTTAGCCATCTTTTCAACAGTAACACGAGGGAATACCTCTGTCTCGTCTACTTCCTGTGCAAGAGGCTTAACTTCTTTTTCGGAGAACTCTTTGAAAAGAGTTCTTACCATTTCATGCTGCTTGTCTAACATAAAATCCATGTTTTATTTCCTCCATTATATATGATATTGGAATCACATTTGATCCAATTATATTTACTGTGCATCAACAGGGGTCTTTGTTCTGTCTGCATTGTAAACATAGAATCCCTTACCGCTCTTAACACCAAGGTTACCGCCACGAACCATCTTACGGAGCAGAGGACATGCACGATACTTGCTGTCACCGGTCTCATTGTAAAGAACATCCATAATAGCGAGGCAGATATCAAGTCCAATGAAATCACCAAGTTCAAGAGGTCCCATCGGATGATTGGCACCAAGCTTCATAGCTGCGTCAATACCTGCAATATCAGATACACCTTCCATCTTGATGAAAGCTGCTTCGTTGATCATCGGAACAAGGATACGGTTTACTACGAAACCTGCTGCTTCGTTAACCTGTACCGGTGTCTTGCCGATTTCTTCAGAAATCTTCTTAATGGTATTTACAGTCTCAACAGGTGTATTTACACCGGCAATTACTTCAACGAGCTTCATACGGTCAGCAGGATTGAAGAAGTGCATACCGATCATCGGACGGTTTAATCCGTTACCGATCTCTGTGATGGAAAGGCTGGATGTGTTGGATGCAAATACGCATTCCGGCTTTGCAATCTTATCAAGCTCTGCAAAGGTATTCTTCTTAACTTCCATATTTTCAAATGCTGCTTCTACGATCAGATCGCAGTCTGTACAAAGGTCTTCCTTTAATCCCGGAGTGATCTTTGCAAGGATTGCATCAACAGCTTCCTGTGTTAATTTTCCTTTTTCTACAAGCTTTGCATAACCCTTCTGGATTTTTGCTTTTCCGCCTTCTGCCCATTCCTGCTTGATATCGCAGAGAGCAACTTCATATCCATCAACCTGGGCAAATGCCTTTGCAATGCCCTGTCCCATGGTACCGGCACCAATAATACCTACTTTCATTTCTTT
>ERZ1026850.1248-NODE-1248-length-13671-cov-8.363616_pt1 | contig 13671 bp, 2 predicted proteins | sample MGYA00380155_ERZ1026850 | MGnify/ENA primary metagenome ERZ1026850 (study PRJEB33269, sample SAMEA4719791) | human gut metagenome | biome: human-associated habitat; feature: organic feature; material: feces | place: Cameroon | collected 2013-10 ... | reverse complement strand
AGACACAGGGAATCTGTTTCGGTGCGGACGGCAGCTTCCGGCAGGGAATCTTAGCTGGTAAAGCGGATAAGCAGGCTGCTGAATATGTGGGATATCTGGCGAGAAAACGTAGAAAAGAACAGAAAATCCGGGAATTGCAGGAACAGATAGAAAGTACCGGCAGGATCATAGAAGGCTTGAATTCCGAAATCGCACAATTACAGGAACGCATGGCGAGATTGCAGGCGGAATACCGGGAGATTCCGGATTTTTCGGAGATTCAGACCGCATTGTCAGAGAAAAGAGAGCTGGAACGTATTCTGGAGACGCTGGAGAATGAATATCTGAAACAGAAGGATCAGGAGCACAGACTTTCCGAACAGAAGAACCGGCAATATCAGGAGGTATTGAAGCTTTGTAAAATGCTGCCCTATGGCAGAACGGCAGAGGCGTATGAGGAAGCCTGTAATGCCGTAGAAGAATATGGAAGAATATGGCAGAGCACAAGACAGGAGCTGCTGCATATACAGACGGAACAGATCAACTGCCGGGACAGAAAAGACCGGATAGAGCAATATCAGGAGAATCTGGAGGAAGCCTATACGGAAAAAAGGACTTACAGTACCCGTGCAAAAGCCTGTGAGATCCAGATCCGCCAGTTGGAAGAGTATCTGAGGAGTCCTGAGCTGCAGGAAAAGGCAAATCGGCTGAAACGTTTGAAGGAGGAATTGGATCAGATCAACGAGGAACTGGAGAATCTGAAGCTTCTGGGAGCAACCTTGAAAGAGAGATTGCAGACATTACAAAAAGACCTCCCGCAACAAAAAGAAAAGCTGCAACGGTTCATTATAGAAGAAACCACACTCAGAAATTATTTTGAAGAAGAACTGGATCTGAAACTGATCCTGAACCGGGAAGGACGGACAGTCTATGAATGTGCCAGAGAAGCAGTGAAAATATTGCGGGAAAGTGATAGAAACAGGGAACCCGGGGAACTGCTTCAGGCATTACATACTGTATATCTGAAGCATAACGGAAGTCTTGCAAGCTATGGAACAGCCATGGAAGAGTGCTTTGGTGATACGGGGAACATAGATGCTGTACGTAAGCGGGTACGGATTCTCTCTACCTGGAATGGAAAAAAGGTATATCTGGAAGAGTTTTACAATATTCTGAAGGCTGCAATCGAAGAGACAGAACTGCTGATACAGAAAAAGGACAGGGAGCTTTTCGAAGATATCCTATCCCAGACGATCAGCCAGCAGCTTACGGACCGCATAGCAGAGAGCAGAAAGTGGGCGAAGGATATGTCTAAGCTCATGCAGGAAATCGATACCTCTATGGGACTTCGTTTTTCCCTGGAATGGAAACCCTGCAAAGCCGACAATGACAAAGAACTGGATACAGCGGAACTGGAGCAGATCCTTCTGCGTGACCGGGAACTGCTTACTCTGGATGATATTGAGAAAGTAGCAGGTCATTTCCGCAGCAAGATACGTGCAGAAAAGACAAAGCTGGAAGAGACGGGAACGATTATCAATTACATGGAGCTGGTAAGAGATGCTTTGGACTACCGGAAATGGTTTGAATTCCAGATGTTTTTCCGGCGCGGAGAAGAGACGAAAAAGCCGCTGACCAATGCTGCGTTTAACAGGTTCAGCGGAGGCGAAAAAGCAATGGCTATGTATGTACCGCTGTTCGGAGCAGTAAATGCGCAGTACAAAAAGGCAGAAAATAAAGACCATCCCAGAATTATTGCACTGGATGAGGCATTTGCCGGTGTTGATGACAAGAATATAAAAAGTATGTTTGAACTGGTTCATAAGCTGGATTTCGATTATATCATGAATTCCCAGGCACTGTGGGGATGCTTTGAAACGGTAAAGGGTCTCAGGATCGCGGAGTTGCATCGTCCGGAGAACTCTCAGGTGGTATCGGTAATCCGGTATACGTGGAACGGACATGAGAGGATTTTGGATGAACAATAATGAAGCATGTGCGGCATATTTTAAAGAAAATCCGGTGTACCAAAGGTGCTTTTCGGAATTTGAAAAGAAATGGAATTCTTACGGAAGAGTAACAGGAATCATTACACTGAAAAATACTTTCGAAGAAGAGCGGAGAGCTATAGGCGGAATACTGGGCAAGACATTTTATGAAGATACCGTACGTTTTTCTTTTGCAGAATTTGAAAAAGGACTGCAATGCACAAAATTTGCTCCTGTAAATTTTGAAGAAGTACTGGAAGTATATTTTGGCAGAAAAATGATAACCACGCAGGAAAAACAGAGAGAGGCAGAGCGGGAAAAGACAGAATTTTTTGAAAACGTGGAGGACTGTCTGACAGAGTGTGCAGATCCGGATTCAGCTGGTGTCTCCTGGCTTCGGGAAATGTTTTTCCAAAAAAAGTATGGCTATCAGACAGTAATCAGGGAATATGGAAGAGACAGAGAAAAGACAGAAAAACTACTGAAAACCGTGGGAAAGGCACTTCTTTTGCTGGAAGATATTCGAGAGACGGAGGAGGAATATCCGCTGGCGGTATTTTCCGCAGAAATATCCGGCAATCCTCATTACTTTGATCAGGGAACTACTGCGGGGCAATTATTAGTCCATGGAATGTGTTATGCTGCGCAGACAGATTATCCGGAAAATGCCCATCAATGGAGAGAATTACTGCTGTCTGGCGGAATTGTGCCGGATAATATCTCTTCTATCGTGCATATTTATGGATTGCGACTACAGGTTCGCGTCGAATGGCACCCGGCATACGATGCCTTTTGCAGGAGGCAGGAGCCCTGTGCTGTCACTATGGAAAATCTGCAGGAGCTGACAGCGGTACAACCGACAGGGGACAAGGTTTATATTGTAGAAAATGAGATGGTGTTCAGCTATCTGCTAAAGCATCTGGAACAAAAGAAGGTAACGTTACTATGTACTTCAGGCCAGCTGCGGAGTGCTGCCGTGAAACTGATGCCCTTTTTGCTGGATAGCGGAGCGGAAATCTACTATAGCGGCGATACTGATCCAGATGGGATCCGGATCGCCGACAGACTTTGGAAAAAGTATGGAGACCGGATTCATGTGTGGAGAATGTCAGAGGAGGACTACGTGAAAAGCCTGTCGGAGGAAGAAATTGGAAATGTATCCATAAAAAAGCTGGAAACTGTTGAGAATCCCGTTCTTCGTAAGACAGCGAAAGAGGTAAGAAAGAAGAAAAGGGCAGGGTATCAGGAGAATATATTAAAAGATCTGCTGGAAGATATGGAGCTTGAAAGGCGGGGCCGGAAGCAATGAAGGTAAAGAATGCTAGAATTTACTGTATTTCTGAAACTGGCCCATAGTCACATCTCTGCTTGTAATAGACACATTTTTATGATAAATTGTAGATTAATAGGGGAAAATCAAATATCATCTGACAGTATTTCAAAAAGGGGAACGAAATGACAAGTGAGAGAAATAACAGGCTGCTAAATGCGAAGCTAAACAAGTATATTGTTCCAGGCATTATGATGTCGCTGGCACTTCAGCTCGGGAACATAGTGGACACGATCTTTGTAAGTAATCTGATCGGTGTGGAAGCAATGTCTGCAGTTACGATGAGCCTTCCGGTTGAAACCATTGTGCAGCTTACCGGATACTGCCTTGGTATTGGTGGTTCCATAGCAGTGGGCAATATGCTTGGTAAGCGTGATAAAGAAAGTGCATCGAAGCTGTTTTCCGTTACATTTCTGGTGACGCTTCTGGTGGGACTTATTTTTTCTGTCTGTGCATTTCCACTGGCAGGACCGATTGCAAGGCTCTTAGTACCTGGCGGCGGTGCTTTAGCAGACTATACAGGAGATTATATCCGTGTCAGCATGCTCGGTGCACCGGTGATCGGAATTGGCCTTATGATGGTCAATTATCTGGGTGTTGAGAATCATCCGGAGCTTGCATCTGCCTATCTTATCATTGCCAATGTCATTAACCTTATCCTTGATTATATTTTCCTCCGATTCACACCACTTGGAATTACAGGTGCGTCGTTATCTACAGTGCTTGGCTTTCTGCTGGCAATGTTTGTTTTTCTGCTTTATATCCGTTCCGATAAAAGGAATATACGTTTTGTCAGGCTGAAGGCAAAGGACTTTGGGGTTCTTAAGGAAGCCGTTATTACAGGTGTGCCTATGCTTGTTTTCATGGCAACAAATTTTATCAAGGCACTTGGCCTTAATACGATCATTATCAATCAGATCGGAGAGGAGGGCATGGCGGTATTTACCGTCTGCGATAACGTACTGCTGATCGTTGAAATGCTGACAGGCGGAATCATTGGTGTGATACCAAATGTAGCCGGGATCCTCTTTGGTGAAAAGGATTATGTGGGGATCAGGGTTCTGTGTAATAAAATGCTGAAATACAGTTACATCGTCCTGGCAGTGATATTCGCAGTTATCATGGTGTTTACAGAACAGATCACGATCCTGTTTGGAAGCGGCGGCGGGGAGCTTGGCAGACAGATGGTGGATGCACTTCGTATTTTTGCCATCTGTGTAATTCCGTATCTCTGGAATAAATTTATTGTGAGCTATTATGAAACGATAGAGGAAACAGCCATAGCAAGCTTCGTTACCTTCCTTGAGAATGCAGTCGTGGTTCTGCCTGCGACCTTTGCCGGAATTCTGATCTGGAAGCAGATTGACGGGATCGGTATTGATGGAATTGCCATAGGATTTGTTGCCACAGAGCTCATTACGGTGATCGCAGCATGGATCTTCAGAAAGATTAAACACAAGAACTCCAGCTTTTATATTGTTCCAGACAAAAATCCCGGAACCAATCTGGATTTTTCCATTAAAAGCACTATGGAGGAGGCACAGGCTGTTCCTGTAAAGATCATGGAGTTCTGCAAGGAAAATGGAATGTCCGGAAATAAAGCCAATCTGGCAGCGGTATGTGCCGAGGAGATGACCGTAAATATCATCAAATTTGGTGGGAAAACCTCCAACTGGATCGATATCAATCTATGTCTGGAGGATGATCTGTGCAGACTGAGGATCAGGGATAACGGAGTTAACTTTAATCCACTGGAATACAGCCATGACAGTGAGGAATTTGATATCCACGGAATAGAGCTTGTGAAAAAGATTTCCAGATCTATGGACTATATACGCGCGATTGATATGAATAATACTATAATATCATTTTAAGGAGGGGAAGAAATGTCTTCTATTAACGAGAAATCCGGTTTTGAATTTGTGTTTCAGCCTGTAACGAAGCTGTTCGAGGAACAGGTACGTCTGCACCCGGACAAATGTGCGGTCGCATCCAGTAAAGAACGCTTTACTTATGCACAGCTGAATGAAAGAGCAAATAAAATCGCCCATTCTCTCATTGAAAAAGGGGTTCAACGAGAGACGATCGTTGGGGTAGTACTGGAGCGCTGCTGCGATTTTTATGCAGTACGACAGGGAATTCTGAAGTCCGGAGGTGCGTTTGCAGTAGCCTCCCCGGATTATCCGGATGACAGGATCCAGTTTATCTTTGAGGATGCCGGAGTGCCCTTTGTGATCACAACAAAGGAAATCGCAGAGGAACGTAAGGAGCTGTTTGAAAAGCTTCCCTGCACCGTGGTTCTGCTTGAAGAACTGCTGGCAAATCCGAATACAGCAAATCCGGATACAGAAATTAGCGAACATGATCTTTGTTATTGTATTTATACATCCGGGTCTACCGGAAAGCCTAAGGGGGTTATGATCGAGCATTTGAATCTTGCTAATTTCGTAAACCCCAATCCGAAAAATGCAGAAACCTATGGGTATGTGAGCAGGGGAAATGTATCACTTTCTATGGCAGCGATGACATTTGATGTTTCTGTACTGGAAGAGTTTATTCCGCTGACAAACGGACTGACTGCAGTGATCGCAAGTGATGAAGAGATCCTGAATCCGGTCATGCTTGGTGATCTGATCGTAGAAAATAAGGTTGATATCATGACAACGACACCGACCTATCTGTCCAACATGATCGATCTGCCACAGCTTAAGGAAGCTGCTTCCCAGATCAGGGTATTCGACGTGGGAGCAGAAGCCTTTCCACCGGCTCTTTATGATAAAATACGTGCAGTAAATCCGGATGCATATATTATGAATGGCTATGGTCCTACAGAAACAACGATCAGCTGTACGATGAAGGTGATCACTGACAGCAAAAATATTACGATTGGTGAGCCAAACGGTAATGTTCAGGTATATGTGGTTGATAAGGATAATAAGATCCTTCCGGATGGAGAAACCGGCGAACTGGTAGTTGCCGGTCTTGGAGTAGGCAGGGGGTATGTCAATCTGCCTGATAAAACAGCAGCCGTTTTCATTACACTGAATGGTGAAAGAGCATATAAAACCGGAGATCTTGCAAGAATTACTCCGGAAGGTGAAATTGAATTCTTTGGAAGGATTGATAACCAGATCAAGCTTCGAGGATTACGAATTGAGCTTGGTGAGATTGAAGAGGTCATTAACAGCTTTGAGGGAATTATTACCAGTATTACGGTACCGGTCGATAATAAATATCTCTGCTGTTATTTTATGGCAGATCGTAAGATTGATGCTGATGAGCTTTCTACATATGCATCAGAATCACTGGCACATTATATGGTACCGGATGTTTTCGTACAGATGGAAAAGATGCCGGTAACAGCAAATGGCAAGATCGACAAGAGTGCGCTGCCAAAGCCTGTTTCACAGCCAAAGAACCTGAAAGAGCCGGAAACACCGATGCAGAAGAAGATTTTTGAGATCGTTTCCAGTGTAGTGGAAAATGATTTCTTCGGAATTGATACAAGCTTTTATAAAGCAGGATTATCTTCCATCAGTGCTATGAAGCTCTGCGTTCTGATCTCCGATGAGTTTGGCATTACGGTAAAAACAAGCGATATCCATGAAAACAATACTGTTGAAAAACTGGAAAACTATGTTATGCTTGCACCCAAGATCAGAACCTATGAAAAGCGGGAGGTATATCCGCTTACCGGTTCCCAGAAGGGTATTTTTGCAGAGTGCAGCAAGAATCCGGAAAGCACGGTATATAACATCCCGTTCCTGTTTGAGCTGGAAAGCTCCGTGGATGTACAGAAGCTGTCCAGAGCCGTAGAACAGATGGTAAAAGCACATTCCTATCTGCTTACCGAGGTATTCTTAAACGATAAGGGAGAGATGGTTCAGCGTCCTGGTGAGGAGAACTTCGTACCGGAAGTTATTGAGACAACGAATGAACAGTTTGAAGAGCTGAAGAAGGAACTGGTACGTCCGTTTAAGCTGGAAAAGGGACGTTTATTCCGTGCGCGGATTTATGTTACCGAAGACAGGAAATATCTCTTTACCGATTTCCATCATATTATTGCAGACGGAAATTCCTATGATATCATTTTTGAGGATATCAACCGTGCTTATGTAGGAGAAAAGCTGGAAAAGGAGACATATACCGGATTTGATGCCGCCCTTGATGAAGAGCAGCAGATGCAGGAAGGAAAATATAAGAAAGCAGAGAAGTATTATGACAGTGTGTTCGGAGAGGTGGAAACCGAATCCCTTCCGCTTCCGGATGTAACCGGAAAGAATCCTGAAAAGGGATATCTGGAGAGAAAGCTTGCCGTTGCAGAAGACAAGATCGTTTCCTGCTGCGAGAAGCTTGGAGTGACACCGAATATTTTATTCACTGGTGTATTTGGTATTCTGATGTCCAGATATTCCAATGCAGACGACAGTCTCTTTTCCACGATTTATAACGGAAGAAATGATTCCAGACTGGAAAATACAGTCTGCATGCTGGTTAAGACGCTTCCGGTTTATTGCAGGTTTGAGCAGAAGACGACGATCCAGGCCTACATGACAGAGCTTTCCGGGCAGCTCCTGTCCTCCATGGCAAATGATATTTTCCCGTTTTCTGATATCTGTGCAAAATATGGATTCAATTCCGATCTTACCTTTGCTTATCAGGCAGAATTAAGTGACGATTACCTGATTGGTGATACCGTTGCAAGGGGACATGATCTTTCCCTTGATATGGCGAAAATGCCGCTGCTTATCCAGGTAAGAGAGTACAATAATGAATATGTGCTTACAGCGGAATTCCGTAGTGATATGTACAGTGATGCTTTTGTAGACGGTATGCTGGACGCCTATGAAGCAGCTATGGACTCTGTACTGAAAAACAAGTATGTTTCAGAGGTTTCCGTTATCTCAGAGAATGCAGTTAAAAAGATTGCAGAATTTAATGATACTGCCTGTGAATATGACAGGACGAAAACTATTTCCGACAGATTTGCGGAAATGGTACAGACTATACCGGAGCATACGGCTGTTGTATTTAAGGACAAGAAGTTCACTTATAAGGAACTGGATGAGATCAGTGACAGGCTTGGAAAATATATTGCCTCTCTTGGAATTGGAGCAGAAGATGTCGTGTCTATTCTGATTCCCCGCTGTGAGTATATGGCCATTGCGCCTATGGGCGTTATCAAAGCCGGTGCAGCCTATCAGCCGCTCGATCCGTCTTATCCGAAGGACAGACTGATGTATATGCTGGAGGATTCTGCAGCCAAACTGCTGATCGCAGACAGAGAGCTTCTGAATCTGGTAGATGGTTATCAGGGACCTGTTTTATATACGGATGAAATCATGCAGCTTGAAGATGTGGATGCAGAACTGAAAAAGCCGCAGCTCCATGACCTGTTTATCTTACTGTATACCTCAGGCTCGACCGGTGTACCGAAGGGATGTATGCTGGAATATGGAAATATTACCGCATTCTGCCACTGGTACGGGAAATATTACAGTATTGATCCTGATTGTAAGATAGCTGCCTATGCGTCCTTCGGCTTTGATGCTTCCATGATGGATATTTATGGTGCACTTACGAATGGTGCGCAGTTACATATTATTCCGGAGGAGATCCGTCTGGATTTCATCGGACTGCAGAAATACTTTGAAGAAAATGGCATTACCCATTCCTTTATGACGACACAGGTCGGAAGACAGTTCGCACTGGAAATGGATTGTAAGAGTCTACGTTATCTTTCCGTTGGTGGAGAGAAGCTGGTTCCCTGTGAGCCGCCCAAGGGTTACAGATTTGTCAATGTTTACGGGCCTACAGAAACAACTGTTCTTGTAACAGAATTTGAAGTGGATAAATACTACCCTAACATACCAATCGGCAAGGCACTGGACAATGTCAAGCTTTATATTACGGACAAGGCAGGTCATATGCTGCCCTATGGTGCCTGCGGAGAACTGATGATCTCAGGCTTCCAGGTTTCCAGAGGATATCTCAATAAGCCTGAGAAAACGGCTGAGGTTTATACAAAGAATATTTATGATGATACTGAAGGCTATGAGGTACTGTATCATTCCGGAGATGTGGCAAGATACCTCCCGGATGGAAATATCCAGATCATCGGCAGAAAGGATTCCCAGGTCAAGATCAGAGGCTTCAGAATTGAACTTTCCGAAGTGGAAGAGGTCATCAGAAGATATCCTGGTATCAAGGATGCGACAGTTGTTGCATTTGATGATCCGAATGGCGGAAAATATATTGCAGCCTATGTGGTATCCGATAGTGAGGTGGATATCAATGGATTAAATGATTTCATTAAGGAAACCAAGCCTGCCTATATGGTGCCTGCAGTTACCATGCAGATCGATAAGATCCCGCTGAACCAGAACCAGAAGGTAAATAAAAAGGCACTTCCTGTACCTGAGAGAAAAATAGAAGAGATTATAGCGCCGAAGAATGAGATCCAGCAGAAATTATTTGACTGTATCGCAGATGTCCTTGGCTATCAGGAATTTGGTATTACCACAGATATTTATGAGGCAGGACTGACTTCCATCAGTGCGATCAAGCTGAATATCCTAATCTCCAAAGCGTTTGATATTGTCATCAAGACATCGGATATCAAAAATCATCCGACGATCGAGATGTTAGAGGGCTTTGTCCAGACTGCAGGAAAAGAAACAAAGAGAGAAATACAGGAAAATTATCCGCTTACCAATACACAGGAGGGAATCTTTATTGAATGTACAGCCAATATGGGCTCTACCATTTATAATATTCCTTACCTTCTGAAGCTGGATAAAAAGGTAGACCTTGAGAAGCTTGCAGAGGCCATAGACAGTACGATAGAGGCACATCCTTATCTGAAGACCCGTCTCTTTATGGACGAAAATGGGGATGTCCTGCAGAAGCGTGATGACAGCTTAAGCTGCAAGACACAGATCATCAATGGAATGAACAGGGAAATGCTGGTCCGTCCGTATATGCTGTTTAATGATCAGCTTTTCCGGTTTGAAATTTACAGAACCTGTGATGGAAATTATCTGTTCCTTGATATTCATCATATTATCGCAGACGGTACGTCCCTCGGTATTATCCTGAATGATATCAACAGGGCTTACAGCGGAGAAAAGCTGGAGACAGAAAAGTATACCTCCTATGATCTCGCACTGGATAACTGCGATGCCCTGAAGAGTGATACCTATAAAAATGCAGAGAACTATTATAAATCGGTATTTGAAAATAAGGGTGGAAGTATAAGCTTCTATCCGGATAAGAACGGGGCAGTTCCGACTGCGGCGACTTATCACAGAGAGGTTACGGAGATTTCTGTGCAGCAGGTAAAGGATTTCTGCAAGAAGCATGGAATCACAGAAAATGTGTTCTTCATTTCTGTATTTGGCCTTACACTTGGTAAATATAATTTCAGAAGGGATGCGGTATTTACTACCATTTATCATGGAAGAAATGATTCCAGACTTTCTGAGACAGTTGGTATGCTGGTAAAGACACTTCCTGTTTATAGTGATTTTTCAGGAAGCTTAAAGGATGGACTGCTTGCTGTACAGCAGCAGCTGATCGATTCCATGAACAACGATATTTATCCGTTCTCACAGATCAGCCATGAGTTCAACATCAAAGCAGATGCCATGGTGATCTATCAGGGAGATAATTTTGCGTTTGATACGATCGGCGGTGAATACGCACAGGAGGAGCCGGTCAGCTTAAATGCGGCAAAGGCACCGGTTTCCATCAGCATTTCCATCGACAGGAATAAGTTTGTCTTCGAAATTGAATATCGTGGTGACATGTACTACGAAGAAACCATCAAATATCTTGCAGACAACCTGGAACTTGCTGCAGGTGGAATCCTGAAGGAACAGGAGCCGGAAGACATCAGGCTGATGTTTGAGGAAGAGACAGAGATGGAGGATGATCCAGAGCATACAGGCAAGACCTTTGTGGATCTGTTCCGGGAGGCAGCTGCGAAATATCCGGACAGACCGGCAGTAAGAGATGGCTCTGGCGAAATTACTTACCGTGAACTGGACAGAATGTCCGATTACGTTGCACAGAAGCTTACTGAAAATGGATTTGGCAGAGAAAAAGCGGCAGGCATTCTGTGTGGAAGAACCAAAGAATATGCAGTTGCCTATGTGGGTGTCATGAAGGCCGGCGGAGCCTATGTACCGCTGGATCCGGAGTATCCGCAGAGCAGAATTGAGTACATGCTGAAGGATTCAGGAGCAGAGAACCTGCTTGTAATGAATCAGTATCGGGATCTGGTCAGCTTCTATGAAGGAAATGTGATCAGTCTGGATGATGTCGCAGAAGAAGCAAAAGACTTTACCCTTTCTGCAGAGCTTACAGCGCCGAAGCCTGAGAATCTTGCTTACATGATTTATACATCAGGTTCTACCGGAAAGCCCAAGGGTGTTATGCTGGAACACAGGAATCTGATGAACCTGATCGAATATGTCAGACTGACCAGAAAAACAGCGCCGGATGATATTGTGGCTGAATTTGCAAGCTTCTGCTTTGATGCATCGGTAATCGACCTGTTTGCTCCGCTTACCGCAGGTGCATTACTGTATATCTTCCCGGAGGATATCCGGAAGGATGCCGTTGCAGTTACAAAATGTATACAGGATCAGAAGCTGACCAGTGTTACGTTCCCGACTCAGATGGGCGAACTGGTAGCGGAACTGCTTGAGGATGCCCCGCATCTTAAATTCGTTACCCTTGGCGGTGAGAAATTCAAGCATTACAGAAACCGTACTTATCAGATGATCAATGGCTACGGTCCCACAGAAGATACCGTATCTTCCACAGAGTTCTGGGTTGATAAACAGTATGACAACATACCGATCGGAAAATCCCAGAGGAATGTACGCAGCTACATTGTCAGTGAAGACTTAAAGAGACTTCCTGTAGGTGCATCCGGCGAGCTCTGTCATGCAGGACGCCAGATCGCAAGAGGATATCATAACCTTCCGGAGAAGACCGCATCCGTATTTGTGGAGAATCCGTATTCTGTATGTGAAGATGACAGACGTCTTTACAGAACCGGCGACATGGTAAGAATGAAGGGTGATGGAAATATCGAGTATATTGGCAGAATTGATTCCCAGGTTAAGATCAGAGGCTACCGTGTGGAGCTTGGTGAGATCGAAGGCGCTGTCCTGAAGCATGAACTGGTGAAAAATGCTGCTGTTACCGTGGTTGAGAAGGGTGGAAACAAGTATATCACTGCTTATTACACAGGAGAAAGCATCCCGGATGAAGAACTGAAGACCTTCTTAGAACCCCTGATCCCTGATTATATGATGCCGTCCTTCTTCGTCCATATTGATGAAATGCCTGTGACACCGGGTGGTAAGATCGACAAGAAGGCACTCCCGATGCCGGAAGTAACCGTAGACAGCACAAGCTATGTAGAGCCGGTTACTGCGGTTCAGAAAGTGCTCTGTGAGATCTTTGAAAAAGCACTGGGAACTGAAAAGGTGGGAATCGAGGATAACTTCTTTGAACTGGGAGGTTCCTCACTGACCGCATCCAAGGTTGCTGTGATGTGCCTTTCCAAGAATATTTCCATTGTATATGCGGATGTATTTAAATACCCTACAGTCCGTGAGCTGGCAGCGATCGTAGATGATCAGGTATCTGACCAGAGTGCACAGGGAAATAATGAGTTTGCTGGCTACAATTATAATAAGATCCAGGGTGTCATCAGCGGAAACGTGGAAGAAAATGTAGACAGGATCACCAGGGAAAAGCTGGGAGATATTATGATCACAGGCGCGACCGGCTTCCTTGGAATCCATATCCTGAAGGCATACCTTGACAATTATGATGGTAAGGTTTATTGTCTGGTGCGTAAGGGTGCCTATGAGTCCATGGAAAAACGGATGATGCACATGCTGATGTATTATTTCGATAATCCATGTGAGGAGCTGTTCAAAGATCGTATTGTCTGTGTGGACGGTGATATTACTTCAAAGGAGCAGGTGGAAAGCTTTGCAGCCTATAAATTCCAGACGCTTATTAACTGCGCAGCCTGCGTAAAGCACTTTGCGGCAGGGGATGTGCTGGAAAAGATCAATGTACATGGTGTCGAAAATCTGATTGATTTCTGTAAGAACAATGGACGCAGACTGATCCAGATTTCCACAGTATCCGTTGCAGGGGAAGGCTCAGAGGGTATTCCGCCAAAGGACAGAGTCTTCTGTGAAAATGACCTGTATATCGGACAGAGTATTACCAATGAATATATCCGTACCAAGTTCCTGGCAGAAAGGGCTGTACTGGAAGCTGTTTCCGGCGGACTTGATGCAAAGATCATCCGTGTAGGTAATCTGATGAGCAGAAACTCAGACG
>ERZ1026850.1247-NODE-1247-length-13675-cov-5.989941_pt1 | contig 13675 bp, 4 predicted proteins | sample MGYA00380155_ERZ1026850 | MGnify/ENA primary metagenome ERZ1026850 (study PRJEB33269, sample SAMEA4719791) | human gut metagenome | biome: human-associated habitat; feature: organic feature; material: feces | place: Cameroon | collected 2013-10 ... | reverse complement strand
GCATGCAACTTTATTAGTAGGTCCTTATGGTAAGGGAAAATCACATCTTTTATTAGTGTTACTAGCACTTTTTACACTGGAAAGAACTTTAAAAAATGAGAAGATTATTACTCAATTAAAAAATAAATTAAAAGGCGTAGAAGAAATAGGAAACAAAGCATGCTCTGACGCCGAGAAGGTATGGAAATCAAAGCGCTTTTTACCAGTAATTATTAACGATACAAAAGGAGACTTAAATCAAGCCTTTTTGGGAGCTCTTAGCGATGCTCTTAAACGAGAAGATCTGGAAGAATTGGCTCCAGATACCTTTTTCTCAGAAGCGATTCGAAGAACGGAGGAATGGGAGAACGAATATCCTGAAACTTTTAAGGCGTTTACAAAAGCGTTGAAGGCAAATGGGTATGATATCAGTAGGTTGAGAATGGGCTTAAAAATGTTTTCTAAAGAGGCACTTGATCTTTTTAGAGATATTTATCCTAAAGTGACAGCCGGAAGTTCGTTTAATCCTTTAGCAACATCCGATGTATTACCATTATATAAAAGCGTATGCGACGTCCTGGTGGAGGATTATGGATTTGCTGGTATTTATATAGTCTTTGATGAATTCAGTAAGTTTATTGAAGGTTTGAATGGTACAAATGTCGGCCATACAATGAAGTTGATACAAGATATGTGTGAATTAGCAGCAGACTCATCAAACTCTCAAATTTATTTTACGCTGGTAGCTCATAAGAGCATTAAAGAGTATGGAAAATATCTTTCGCAGGATATTATTAATGCTTTTACGGGAATTGAAGGTCGAATCTTAGAAAAATATTTTGTTACATCATCAAAGAATAACTACGAATTGATTCGTAATGCGATAGTAAAAAATGAAGATAAAATCAAGCATGTGCCAGGATATGAAAAATATACTGGAGAAGAAGCATTAACTAAATATTATCAGCTACCTGCGTTTAAAACCAATTTTAGTAAAGAAGACTTCGACTCAATTATTTTAAAGGGGTGTTATCCGTTGAATCCTATTGCAGCGTATTTATTGCTAAACATTAGCGAGAAAGTGGCGCAGAACGAGAGAACACTATTTACTTTTATTTCAAATGATGAGCCAAATAGTTTGGCGAGATTTGTGATTGAACATGACTCATCATCTGGCTGGGTTATCGGTGCAGATTTAGTATACGATTATTTCTGCGGATTATTTAAAAAAGAGGTTTCAAACGAGCTTGTACATAATCTGTGGCTTGGTGCTGAATATGCAATTTCGAAGTGTGAAACAGAAGAAGAAAAGAAATTAATTAAGACATTGGCGCTTATCTTGATTGTAAATAAACCTGAAGAAATATCAGCAGATGAGCGATTTCTAGCATTGGGCGCATCGTTAATTGATGGTAATGCTACAATTGCTGATTTGATGTCAAAGCAATTGATTTATAAAAAAAGTTCTTTAGGAACCTTTGTCTTCAAAACAAGAGCAGGATCAGAACTAAAGGCAGAAATAAAGAAGCAGCGAGAAATTAAAGGTAACAGCTGCAACTATGCTGAAGTAATTCAGTTGATTACGGGAAAGTATTTTGTCGTCCCTCGTAGGTACAATACAGAGATGATGATGACTCGTTATTTTAGACATGAATATATGAATGTAGAGTCTTTTTTGGCAATAAATGATGCACAAGCTATTTTTGATCAAAAAGATTCAGCAGATGGTAAGATAATAACCCTTTTCTCGTTTGGAAAGATATCTCAGGCAGAAATTAAGAATCATTTTATTAAACTAAATTCAGAGAAATTGATTATAGTTGTGCCTAAGAGAATGATTAATGAAGTGAAAGCACTTCGAGACTATGAGATATTGAAGGAAATTCGCAATAATCAAGCTTTTATACAGGGAAATGAAGTGCTGCAGAGAGAAATCCCTTTGCTGGAAGAGGATCTTGTAAAAACTGTTGAAGATGAACTTGAATCTATATATTCGCCAGATGAAACAAAGATTTACTATTTAACAGATGGTAAGGTTAATGTCGGCTCACAGAAGCAAGAAGAAAATGCTGTAAATATATGTTGTGAGAACTTATATCCTAAGACTCCAATCATCAATAACGAGATGATTAATAGGGTGGTTATTTCGACAGCTCAAACTAAAAAGGCAAGACTGAACATTATTGATGCAATCATTCAAAAGAATGATACAGAAGATTTCTATAGCGGAACAAATCAAGAAGCAACAGTTTATCGTTCGGTATTTTGCCAAACTGGATTAATTAGAAACGGGACTGATAGTAATTTAGGTGAGATAATCGAGAAACTTAACACTTTTGTTGATTCGTGCTCTGATAATAAGATGTCTTTTTCAAACATTATAAAGAAACTGACAAAAGCTCCTTATGGAATGAGATTAGGAGTTATTCCATTATTACTTGCAAAAGTCTTATCTGAAAGAGGAGAAGACCTTGTTGCATATTTTGCAAACATGGAGGTACCTATTACTCCGGAAATTATTGTAAATATGTGCGAAAAACCGGAAGAATATAGTTTGTTTGTTTCTAAAAGAGATCATGAAAAAGAATTATACATCAATCATCTGAATGATTTATTTGGTGTAAATGATGGCAGGGCATTAACTGAGAATAGAATCAAAAACATAGTTCTTTGTATGCAACGCTGGTTCAGAGCATTACCTCAGATAGCTCGAAATAATGCGGGTATTACGGAGTATGGGGATAATGAAACGCTTAAAAAGCGGATGAAGTCATTGAAAAAAATGCTTCAAAAAGTTGAAGTGAATCCGTATGAGATTCTATTTGTTAATATTCCTAATGAGTTTGGCGTGGATAAATTAGATGCTGCTTATAATGCATTGTACGAATGCAAGCAGGCCTATGATAATTATCTTACATGGGCTATAAATAGAGCTGTTGATGGAATTTATAACATTTTTGGTGGACAACGAAAGCTAGATCTGTTCCATATGCTAAAAGAATGGTATGACAAGCAAAGTAACTTATCAAAGCAAGGTCTCCATAGTGGTAGTGTTACAAATTTGATGTCTTGTATTGAGAAAATGGATACATACGGGGACACTGATGTGGCACAGAAAATAGTAAAAGCGGTTACTAATGTATATATAGAAAACTGGCTTGACAGTGCTTATGAAGATTTTGTTGAAGAACTTTCTTCTATAAAGTCTGAAATTGAGCATATCAGAGAAGAAAAATCAGAAGGGAAATTATTACTTTCTTTCACAGGAAGCAAAGGCAATAAAATTGAACGATATTATGAGAAAGTAGACGAGGGTACCGGAACAATTTTGAGAAACATTATCGAGGATACACTTGATGAATATGATGATTTAAGTGTGAATGATCGTGTTGGGATTTTGCTTGAGATGATAGAGAAAATAATAGGTTAGTGAGAATGATTTATTTAGATAACGCGGCGACGACATTTCCAAAACCAGAAGAAGTATATTCGGCTATGGATAATGCAAATAGAAATATAGGGGTAAATGCAGGACGAGGTTCTTATAAAACAGCGCAGGCAGCAAGCAAATTGATCTCTGATACAAAAGCACAACTTAGACAGCTTGTTCATGCGGAAGCTTCGTCGGGCGTTATTTTCTCACCCTCAATTACAATTGCATTAAACCAGGTTATAAATGGCATTAACTGGATCCCTAATGCTACTGTATATGTTTCACCTTATGAACATAACGCTGTTGCAAGAACGATTAGCAAAGTGGCAAAGGACAAGGGATTAAAGGTAAAACAAATTCCGGTTGATGAGAGTACATTTGAGATTGATTTAGAAAAGCTTAAATATGAATTCTCGAAAGACAGACCGTTCTCTGTATTTTGTACGCATGTTAGTAATGTTACTGGATATATTCTTCCGGTAAGAGAAATTTTCTGCGAAGCTAAAAAATATGATGCAATAACAGTGCTTGATTCTGCGCAGTCACTTGGACTAATAGATGTTGATTCAAAAACACTTAATGCAGATTTAATTTGTTTTGCGGGTCATAAGTGCTTATATGGACCTTTTGGAATAGGCGGTTTTATAAATATAACTAATATTCCATTGGAAGTTTATATCACAGGTGGAACAGGAAGCGATTCACTGAATTTAGACATGCCTGAAGGGAATGAAACTCGTTATGAATCTTCAAGCTCAAATATTGTAGCAATTGCTGGTCTGCATGCTGCATTGGGCTGTTTAGATATAACACGACATCGAGAAAGAGAGCGTCACCTTACAAGGTATTTGATAGATAGCCTTGAAAAGATAGAACAAGTTCATATGTATTTACCGCAAAATAGAGAAAATCATATTGGAATAGTATCTTTTGTGCATGCTGAACTTAATTCTGAGGATCTTGGCACAATTCTTGATGAGGATTTTGATATTGCTGTTAGAACTGGATATCATTGTGCGCCGTTTATTCATGATTACTTAAAGGATAGGCAATCGTTGGGAACGGTTAGAGTAGGAATTGGTCAATATACGACCGAAAAAGATATAGATACATTAATTAACGCCTTAATTGAGATTAATGAGTAAACGGAGGTTTAATCATGAAAAACGAAAAATATATTTCATACTTAAATTCATTACATAATTATAATGCTCAAAATCCAAATGCTTATGGTGAGAAGAATGTTGGTAATGAATTTTTTCAAGAAGTGGCTGTTAAGGTTGGACTCTGCACATATATCGAGATGCAGCTGTTAAATGAAGAACCTCATGTTTTAATCTTAACGGGACATGCAGGTGATGGAAAGACAAGCATAATGTATCAGGTGCTTAAAGATTTTAATGTTGATTTTAATGCGGACGAAAAGATAAGTGAGATAGTTCTTCCGACTGGAGATAAATGTCGATGCATTAAGGATTACAGCGAGCTTAGCGATGCAGAAAAATTATCAACGCTTAGGGATTGTGTAAACCTTCCGGAAAACGGTGAATTTGTATTCATGGTTTCTAATACTGGTCCGCTAATCAATACATTTGGTGAATTGTTTTCAGAAGAAGATAAAGAAAAGGCAAAAATTGAATTGATTGATGCAATGGATGAGAATGCTGGGGCTATAAAGAATATTAGTGGCTATAAGATTAATGTTATAAACGTGGCATCCATTGATAATACAAGCTTTGCAGTATCTTTTGTTAATAATCTAGTTAAAGATTCTTTGTGGACTGGATGTAGTGAGTGTAGCAAATGTAGCTATTGTCATATCTATAAGAATCGTGAACTGATTGTAAAGAACAAGCAAAGAGTTCTTGAATTTATACGTAACCACTATATTTGGTTAGTAGAACATGGCACAAGACTTACTATACGAAGCATGACTGAACAGTTGGCTTATATGTTGACTGGTGGAATTGAATGTAAGCAGGTGGTACCGACAGAAAAGGACAAGTATTTATTCTTCAACTTGTTCTTTGGATATGTAGGATTAAAAAATAATGATAGGGCAAATACTATTCTTGCAGTTAGGGAAGCTAAGAAATGTGCATATGATAAAAAGCGATTACGTGCTGACGAGAAGTTGATGATAGATTGTGACTATTCAGTTTCATTTGGAAGTGAAATGAGTACGCTTTTGATTGAGTCTCATAAAAAGGATGGATATATATCAGGATGGGCGGAATTCTTGAGACGTGCTTACATTTTTACTAATATTGAAACTGACGCAGAGAATAGATCTAGAGATAGTGAAGATATTTTTTCGAAACAGTTTGAGAGATATCTTCAACTGAGAGGAGGACAATCAACTCCGGCAAAGGCAGATACTAATTTGATAGTTGATGCATTATCAATGATGTATTTGGGAAAAGTGGCAGATAGCTCTACAAGTGAAATTCCAATTACATTGAATAAAACATCAGGCTTAACGCAGAATGTTCAATTGGTTACAGGATCCATTCCAACAAGAAAACTCAGTTTAATTCAAAAAGAAACTAAGGATAGCGTGTTTGACGAAAGTCATAAGCGATATGAATTAAGACTTAAGGTTGAAAAAACAGTTCTCGACAGCGTGATTTCTCTTCCAATGATTGATTATTTTGAAGAACTGAGGAATGGAGTTATTTCAACTAATATTGACCCACAATTGTCACATGGAGTTGAAAGTCTAAAAGCACAATTGGCGAAAGAGTACAATGATGAAGAAGATAATCTCATAGAAATGATTGTATTACATAACAATGACAGCGTTGACTATAGGTTGGAAATCACTAATGACAATAAGATTCGTAATGTATAGGAGGTTACAATGGGAAATACATATCCTAGAAGTGTTGAAGACATTGATAAGCATATGCGGAGTGTATCAACAAGGTTATTCGGAAATAGATTTATGCCAGATCAGACATTGTATGAATACTTAATAGAATTCTTACTTGTTTTTGTATCAGCGAAAAATAGTGACTTAAAAACTGGAAAGATGAAGTTTCATGATAATTCGGATAATAGACTTGAGTATTGGATTGAGCCAAGAATGGGCTTAAGGCGTTTTATTTTCTATGATAAGGCAAGAAAAAACGGCGTAATTCCAATCGATGAGCATGCATATAAAGAAATCCTTAAAATCTTGAAAGAGAATATTTCTGCAGATTCAGAAGCTAATAAGCAGGATATTTTAGATGGAATACAAGATTTATTGCATGGATATGCTGTTGTTATTAAAAAACGTACGTGGTGTGCACAGACTTTATTGCCAGTTTGTCCTGAAATGGTTTTGTGTGATGCGATGCCAAATCAGAAATACAGGAAGTTACTTGATTGGCTGGGTGATGAGGATCGTGTGGATACTAGCTTTGATTTTGATAAAAGAAACTTTTTGGCTCGTGGTGGCGAAGTATATTATTTACATTTATTACAAGCTCTTGAAAAGAATGAAGAAAACAAAGATAAGTTAGAAAATTTATTAGTGAACCTTATGGGTGGAGAGAACAACAAATTATCAGCAATTTGTAATGTTATTCAAAATTCATGGGAGTCTTCAATGAATTTCGAAAAAGGCGACCTATCAAAACATATGAGCCTTTCTTTTATACCAGAGGATGCGTATGTAGAGTGCGGTGATTATAGCGTAAATGAATTGATTAATTATTTATCGAGCGAGTTACCATCTATTAATAAGATCGAAGTACTGGCAAAGGGAATCATGTTTCAGGTAATGCGAATGCTTTCTTGGAGGGTTGATAATTACTTAGGTAATGATAAAAAAGCCTGGATAGTGGATATGAAGGGTGGATCAACTGATACAGTAAAGAAGATTGCAGCCGACAATTATAGAAATATTGAAGATGGATTTATGACAGCATTAAATCAGTCTGCAAGAGAAATAGGCATAGCGGATTCTGAATATATGACAAAGTTAAACAAGGCAAAGAAGTCATCGCTGGATTTGTTCAGATCAAAAGGTAAAGAATTACAGTGCATTATACCTACTAATGGACAGTTTGAAAGATTTAGTTTATCTGAAGATGTTATTAGATTTTTGGTTTTATCGCTTGTTCCGCCTAAAAAGAAGATGACATTAAATATGTTCTTAGAAAAATTATACCTTCATTATGGGATTATAATTGGTCCAGAAGAGTACCGTAAGTCTATTGACGATGGAAGTAAATTAGAAGCATCATTGTCTAATTCATTTTCGGAGAATGTGAATGCTTTTCAGATATTCTTAAAAGCAACTGGCTTTTTAAGAGAATTATCAGATGCAACATCAATAGTGGTGAATCCTTATAACAATGTATTGGAGAATTAAGCATGAAATATATAGTAAATAAAACTACAGAAATTATTAAGCGTAATGCTCCTGCAATTGATGGAGAGGCAATGGTGCGTGTTGATGGCTTTGAAGATATAAGGTTTTATGAAAATCTCGCATTGAAAATTACGCAGGAATTTAGTGAGTCCGATTTATCAGTTGATATAAAGCTTGCAAAAAACAAGTGGGAATATTTTTCCAAGGATACAAGTATGACCTCTTACTTGCAGTCAATGGAACAACATAATTGGGTTGCAGGTGAAGAGAGTATAACAAGATATAGGAATCTTCACAGATCCAATTTGCTTGTTTTAATGGGAACTGAATCAGAAGAGGATAAGGGTGGATTGCTCAATTGCTACTGTATTACAGCTGATACTATTGCTGCGGATATCGATGGTCAATATAGTGAAGTTTTCATGTATTTATCAGAGCTTTCAGATGCAGAAAAAGCCATTATTGATAAGCTGTATAGTGATTTGTTCTCATATGTTCCTGTGGACATTTTTAAGTTAAGTAAAATTGCAGATGAATGGGAGAACCAAATCTCTAATGTTGGTGACTTTATAGAACTATTTTTTGCAAATCTAAATGAATGGGGTTTGCCAATCAGAAAGAACAATCTTCCTTCAAGTAAAGAACTTAGAGGAAAAAAGAACGTTCTTGAGTTACAGCAAAAATTTATAAGCAGAGCTTTATTTAAAAAAATGACAATGAAGCAGTATGCTGACTATCAGGCGAAATTAAACAAGTATGTAGAGGATGATGGAGAATACGGGACCGACTGGGAAGGATGGTCTTCACAGGCAATCAAATCGTATGATCAATTTAAGTCTGTTGTTATTGAATATACAAGAGGTGAGAATGCGGAATATAATAGAGCGCTTTTGGAGAAGACGGATTTTGATATTGTAGCTAGTGTTCTTGGAATTAAGTTAGATAAAGATCCAAAACCAAAGAATACAAATATCAAGCTTAAGGGAGATCCATTACCTATATTTACAAAAGCCTTGATGTATACATTACTTGATTGTGTTGGCGAAGAAATAACAAAGATTACATTTAATATTAATCAGGCGGACGTAGTTAGTCTTTATTCCGAAACCGATGGTAGTGAGGAAATGGAGCAGTTAGTTGAAACTTGGAAAACTATTTGTAGGCATACAAACGGTATTGTTTCAATTATTAATCAGAGATCATGGACCATCGATGGGGTGGATATTGAAGTCAGCCTTGCACCAGATAATATTTTTTCACCTAGTAGTGCGTTGGTCAATGTAGAGCAAGGAATTGTAAAGGCTGCAAGTGCAAATAAAACTATCAGTAAGATTGAGTTTACTGCAAAGTGTTATTTGGCCGATGGTACTTTAATTTCAAAATTAAGTCCTAAATTCACTTGGGAGTTTCCTGATACTAGTTCATGGACACATGATTTTTCTGATATTTGTTTCCAGAATATTTGTGTTGATAAAAATATGAGCTACATTCCGGTTGCTTGCGTTAATAAGATGAATGCACTCATTTTTGCAAAGAGCCAAGAGGAATTCTTTGACTTATATGATGAGAGCGATATACTTTTTGACTTTAATATGGTTGATTTTATTCAGAAAAAAGCTGGAAACAATGCTCAAAATTATGTGGGTCAGTTTTTGAAACTTGGTTATAAATTTGCAGAGTTTATTACTACTGTGAAGGAAGAAGGATTCTTTGTTTCAATTGGAAAAGGGTCAGAATCGGAAATTGTTAATCTTATTAAGGAATATGTCTCAACTGGGGAGTTACTTACAAAACAGACTCTCCCTGAGAACTTAAGATGGATGTTAGATGCATATATTCATGCATTTAATATTGAAGCAGATACAACAGTATTAACCAATGAAATTGACGCAAAGTGTTGTATAGTTCCGCCTTGGCATCCAGCAACATTGCAGAAAATACTTGATCAGAAGAACTTTTTCTTAGACGGATGTTTAGAGTGGTGGAATGAAAATGGAGCTCAGGGTTTGGGTAATAAAACAGGTGTAAATTTTATTATCAATAATCTTGAGCATATGGGATTGATTCAGAGTGCGTTGGATTTGTTCCCATCTTCAGGACAGCAGTATTTTGGGTCAACAGCGTCATTTGGGGCATTTTCTGTATATGCAAGAAATGACATTGAAAACAATAGCAGATTAAAAGACATTATTCACAAAGATGCAATCTTTGATGATGATTTTGACGCTAAGGAAATAGCGCAGATGAATGATAATGCCAAGATGATATATGGTGTGATTCATGATTATACAAGAGCTTTTCAGAACGACAATAATTTGAGTTTGGTGTTTGTGAATCCTATTGAATTACAACCGATTGTTGCAGCTGTTTACAAGTATATTGAGTATGTTAGAAAAACGGATGCTAACGGGAAGATTAATATTTCTTTAAAAATACTTGTTAAGCCTGAAAATAAAGGAGGACGAAATTATCTTTCATACTGGATGGATGAGTTCTTTTCTCAGGATGCAAACGTAAACATTAGGACATACTTAAACGAGTGGATAAGTGTTTCTGATTTGGAGAAATTTCTCAATGGTAATAATGACATTGTGGTTATGATGGATTTATTAACCGTGAATAATCTGTTGTTTATTAAGGACACAGGCAAAATGGAGTTATCTACAGATGAATGCAGATTTCCTATTGTATATAAACCTACTCCAATATCAGAAACTACAATTAAGAGAAAAATTGAGCTTTCTCAACCTCAATTTGGGGCATCTTATGAACATACACAAGTTGTGCGCTTCAGGAATAATATGGAAACAGTTCCTGATGGAAAATATATAGCTGTACGTGAGGTTTGCATAGACCAAAAGGTCCAGGAAATGGTTTATACTCTTCATTCAAAAGCATATTGGGTTGTATGTGTTGATAGTGGAATGGATGGAGCGTTACTCAGAAATGATGAGGATCACAAAGATGAGTATTCAATTATCGGTTTCAGTACTGGTAAAGGCGCATATGGACAGTATAACCTTACTATTACAGCAAGAAAGAGTATATTAACCTCGATTAGGAACAGACTGTCAAGTAGATTACATCAGTTGTTCCTATGGGAGCATAAGAAAGTTGATAAAGCGGCTTCTATATGTATAAATGAGGCGGGAAAACTGGATGGGATTAGTTTGTTTTCAGCTGTCAATCCCAAGGATCATAATGTAAATGAATTTATGGCATATGTATTGACCTCGTTAAGAGAAAAGAAGTCAACAAATGATAGTGCCCTTAAGATCATGATTCATTTGGACTCATACAAACACTGGTTCAGTAGTGATATTGAGAAAGATGAGGATGAGTCAGCTTCTAGACCAGACTTCTTATTATTAGAGGCAAAGGATACAGATGATGGAAAAATTCATTTAGATGCTACTATTATTGAATGCAAAATAGCAGGAGTGGGTAACTCAGAAGAACATAAGGAGAAGGCTTATAAACAGGTAACCCATGGAATAAAGAGACTTTCTACTGTATTTGATCCGGGTTCAAAGTCTATCAAGAGAAGATATTGGTATGCTCAGCTATACAGAGCGTTAGCTTTTGCGCAGGTAACATTTAGCGATAATACTAGTGAATTTGCGTCGATAGCTGCAAAATTAAGAACTGTTTTGGATGGTAATTTTGACATCACATGGTCAGGTAAGGTTTTAGGCTATTGGATTGATATGCAAGGTGATTCTGAAATCATGCATAACACAGAGGATGAATCTATAACGATGTATGATATCCCTCAGACTGTGATTCAGAAGTTGCTTCTCGGAGACAGCGAGTGTGTAAATTATGTAAGTGTTTCTGATGATGTTCTTACCACAGATGAGGAACAAACTAGAATAATAGAGTCGCGTGAGAAGGAATTAAACAAAGAAATAAAGTCAATGCAGCGCAGTAATAAGCCTGTTGCACAGACCAAGCCTATAGTAACTGAAGACAAAACTGATAATCCTGTCGACATAGTAACGATAGATGATGCACCGTCAGATGAACAGGGTGAGGTAAAGGATACTGAGTCTGCTATTGATATTTTAGCTAATGATACGCAGGTTATTATTTCAGATGAACCAGAGAAAGATCCTTCTGAAAATGAAGAAGAAAAACCTGTTGAGGAACTTCCTTCAACTAGTGTAATTCCAAAGACTCCTTCTGGTGAGGAAAGAGTATTGATTGGCAAAGATAAACTCTCAAATAATATTTATTGGGAATTTGGAAATCCACAGTTGGCCAATAGACATATGCTCATTACTGGAACATCTGGTCAGGGTAAAACATATAGCATTCAGACTATGTTGTATGAGTTATCAAAGATAAATGTTTCGGCAATTGTATTTGATTACACAGAAGGTTTTAGATTTGATCAGTTAGAAAAGAATTTCTTGGATAGAATGGGTGACAAGGTAAAGCAGCATGTAATTTATTATACGGGTGTACCAGTTAATCCGTTTAAGCGACAGGAAATCGAAGTTGCAGGCATGTCAATGCCAGAAAAATCAGCTGATGTGGCAGCAAGAATAGCTAACATTTTCAAACATGTATATGACTTTGGAGATCAGCAGTTTTCAGCAATATTTGAAGCGGCTCGAAAGGGAATGGAAAAGTATGGTGATCAGATGAATATGCAACTTTTCCAGGAAATGCTAGAAGAGGAAAAGAGTAATAATAAAACGGCTCAATCAGTATTATCTAAAATGGCACCGTTCTTCTATAGCATAGAGTTTAATTCTTCAGCTGAATTTGATTGGGGGGAAATTTTGTATTTAGATGAAGCTGAACTTAACATCTTCCAGCTCACATCAATAGATCGTGAGATGCAGGTAATTATAACAGAGTTAATGTTATGGGATGCATGGTATTACACCAAAAAGGTGGGAAGCAAAGATAAGCCTTTCGTGGCTATTTTGGATGAGGCACAAAATTTGTCGCATAAATCAAATTCTCCTAGTGCTGCAATTTTAACTGAAGGACGAAAGTTTGGATGGTCAGCATGGTTTGCGACACAATCATTGAAAGTACTAGCAGATGACGAAGTGGTTCGCTTACTGCAGGCTGCCAATAAGCTGTACTTCAAGCCTACAGATGATGAAATTGTTAAAATGGCAAAACAGTTAGATCCATCTGATGGAAACTTATGGTTAAGCTCATTGAAGAATCTAAAAAAAGGACAGTGTATCGTTGTTGGAGATCGAGTTGGAGCAAATGGAAGATTTGGTGCAACTAAGCCTACAATCACGACGGTAACTTCCTTCGAAGAAAGGAATTGATATTATGGCTCAAGTGGTGAGCTTGAATTTTCATCAAACATTTAGACCGGAGAAACAATATATTGCAGCAATTCTTGAATTGGCAGAAGATCCCACGGTTAGAACAGTAAAAGAAATCTCTTCATTAACCGGTATTCCTAATGGAGAGAGCAGTGGAAAAGTCGAACCTCATATAATATATGCGACATATATGGGCTTGATTACTTATGAGAAAAAAGATGGTGGGTATAGTTTAAGAAGAACCCTACTTGGAGAAACCGTATATGTGGAAGATCCTGGACTACAGGAAAATCTAACAGTCTTAGTGTGCCACTGTATGATGCAACGTGATATTGATGGTGCTCCTCTGTGGAGCACTATCATAAAGCAGATTATGCCACTATATAGAAATGGTATAAGAAAAGAAATGCTGCTTAAGGAATTAGTAAATCCATTTGATGGTAAGGCAACAACAAAAAATATAGCTCCATTCTTTGGGTCTTATGATAGTTTTTTTGATTCGCTAGGATTGTTGACTGATGATGGTGATTCAATAAAAATTAATTCATTGCAGTATGATAAGGAATTTATATATGCATATGCCATTGTACTTTTAGTATATTGGAA
>ERZ1026850.1245-NODE-1245-length-13691-cov-8.722939_pt1 | contig 13691 bp, 17 predicted proteins | sample MGYA00380155_ERZ1026850 | MGnify/ENA primary metagenome ERZ1026850 (study PRJEB33269, sample SAMEA4719791) | human gut metagenome | biome: human-associated habitat; feature: organic feature; material: feces | place: Cameroon | collected 2013-10 ... | reverse complement strand
CTGACGCTGGAGTATCTGGAGACCCACGGCGTGCCGGTCATCGGCTACCAGACCGAGGAGCTGCCCGCGTTCTACACCCGGAAGTCCGGCTTCGCCGTGGATTACCGGCTGGACACCCCCGCCCAGCTGGCAGAGGCGTTCCACGTCAAGCGGGAGCTGGGTCTGCGGGGCGGTATGCTGGTAACGAATCCCATCCCGGAGGCATACTCCATGGACGCGGACGTCATCAATAAGGCCATCGATGAGGCGGTGGCGGAGGCCAAGGCACAGGGCATCCACGGCAAGGCCACCACGCCCTTCCTGCTGGCCAAGATCAAGGACATCACCGGCGGCGACAGTCTGGCCGCCAACATCCAGCTGGTCTACAACAACGCACGGCTGGCCGCCGCCACGGCGGTGGAGCTGAGCAAGCTGCGGAAGGCGGACTGACGGTGCGTGAGCTGTTGACCACCCCCGCCGGGGCGCTGGCGCTGTGGCTGGTGTGCATCAACGCAGCCACCTTCGCGGTGTACGGCGTCGATAAGCGCCGTGCCAGACGGGGCGCATGGCGGGTGCCGGAGAAAACACTGTTCCTGCTGCCCCTGCTGGGCGGCAGCGTCGGTGCGCTGGCCGGTATGCGGGTGTTCCACCACAAGACGAAGCACTGGTACTTCGTCTGGGGCATCCCCCTCATTCTGCTGGCGCAGATGGCGCTGGCGGCGTGGCTGTTGGCGAGATAAAGCGCAGACCTATCATAAAAAAAGAGCTGTACCCCGCGGGGTACAGCTCTTTTTTTGTTATCGCTTCAGCGCCTTGCGGATGACGGGAGCGATGGTGACGGCGATAACGCCGCCGATGGCCGCCGTTACCAGCTGAGGCCAGGAGAAGGACGCGGACAGGGTGGCCGCTGCCGCCTCCGGCAGACCCAGCGCCGGGATGGCCACCTTGGTGACCAGCAGGAACAGCGCCGCGAACTTGCACACGGCCGCCGCCGCTACCGCCAGATAGCTCCGCAGACCCAGCGGCTTGCCGCCGGCAATGAAGTGGAGCAGCAGCACCAGCACCACGTTGCCCACGGCGATAAACGGCACGATCAGCAGCTTGGCGGGGCCGACGCCCACCAGAAACGCGCAGAACGGGCTGGCGATGGCGACCACCGCGCCGCACCAGACGCCGCCCACCAGTGTGGACACGCCCAGCACCAGATTGACGCAGGAGCCGGTGACAAACTGGCCCAGCGGCTTGGTGGCCCATTGCAGCGCCACCAGCAGGGCGATCATCACCGCCGTTTCAGCGATCCAGTAAGTTTTGTTTTTCATGTGAGAAACCTCTTCCCTTTTGATTTTCTCTATGATATCATGTCCGGCAGAGAAATACGTTGCCATGGCAACGAAAGGAGGGCGCACATGGACGTGGATACCGGACTGCTGCGGCAGACCGCCCTGTTTCAGGGCATGGAGGACGGGGACATCCGGCGGCTGCTGGACTGTCTCCACTGTCCGGTACGGCGGTACGGGCGGGGTGAATTTCTATGGCACGCCGGGGACGCCGTATCCATGGCGGGCATCGTGCTGGACGGCTGTGTAGACGCGGTACAGTACGGCGAGGACGGCGCCGCAACGCTGACGGCGCGGCAGGAAAAGGGCGGCGTGTTCGGCGACCTGCTGATGGCGGCGGGGCAGGTCAGCCCCCTGTCGCTGGTGGCCTCCTCCAATGGAGCGGAGGTGCTGTTTCTGCCGCTGGACGGCATCCTGTCCGACTGTGGGCGGGGCTGTGCCTGTCACATCGCGCTGCGGCGAAATCTGCTGGCGGAGACATCCCGGAAGTTCTGGCAGCTGCGGCAGCGCTTGGCCTATCTGACAGAGCCGCAGCTGCGGCGGCGCATCCTGCTGTTCCTCCGGGACTGCCGGGAGGAGGCAGGCCGCGACTACTTCCGGCTCCCCTATTCCCGGCAGGAGATGGCGGAGGTGCTGGGGGTCAACCGCAGCGCCCTGTCCCGGGAGCTGGGGCGGATGCAGCGGGAGGGCCTGCTGGAATTCTACCGCAGCAGCTTTCGCCTGAAGGCATAGGAAAAGAGCACCTCGCGGCTGCGCCGCGAGGTGCTCTTTTTACGGCAGCCGCCGGACGGCGTCCAGCAGCATCTCTCTCTCGTTGGGCAGCGTACCGTCCAGCACCTGCTCCAGCAAGGCGTTGAGCGTATGGCCCACAGCGGGGCCGCGCAGTCCCAGCGCCAGCAGGTCCCCGCCGTTCACCGCCAGATCCCGCAGGGAGAAGCACGCCTGCTTTGCCAGCAGCCCGTCCAGTATCGCCTCCGCCCTGTCGATCTCCGTCAGGCGGCCGCGGTAGTCTGGGTGCTGCGCCAGATTGTCCGCCCGCTTTATCGCCAGCAGGCGGCGGAACGTATCCTCCCCCAGCTGGTGGACGGCCCGGGCAATGGCCTTCTCCGTCCGGGGAATGTCCCGGTCGTGCCACTGCACCAGCGTCACGATCTCATGGGCGGTGCGCTTGTCCATCCGCAGGCGGCGGCAGATCTCCTCCGCCAGCGCTGCCGACACCTTGGGATGTCCGTAAAAGTGTCCCACGCCCTGTCCGTCCACGGTGAAGCAGGCGGGCTTGCCCACGTCGTGGAGCAGCATGGCCCAGCGCAGCACCGGCTCCGGTGGAATAGCCGCCACAGAGCGGGCGGTATGCTCCCACACGTCGTAGAGGTGATGCCGATTCCGCTGGTCAAGTCCCACGCAGAGCAGCAGCTCCGGTAAAAATACGCCCAGTACGTCCGGGTACGCCAGCAGCACCGGCAGCACATACCCGCCGCACAGCAGCCGATCCATCTCCGTCAGCAGCCGCTCGGCGGCGATATCCCGCAGCAGCGGGGCGCAGCGGTGCAGCGCGGCGGCGGTATGCGCCTCCACGGTGAACCCCAGCACCGAGGCGAACCGCAGCGTCCGCATGATGCGCAGGGCGTCCTCGTCAAAGCGCTTGTCCGGGTCGCCTACGCAGCGCAGGATGCCCCGGCGCAGATCGTCCCTGCCGCCGTACAGGTCGGTGATATCCCCCCGCACGTCCATGGCCATGGCGTTCACCGTCAGATCGCGGCGCGCCAGATCCTCCGCCAGCGAGTCGGAAAAGTACACGGCGTCGGGGCGGCGGTGGTCGGAGTAGGGGCCGTCGGCGCGGAAGGTGGTGACCTCCACGGAGAGGCCGTCCTGCCGGACGGTGACGGTGCCGTGGCGCAGGCCGGTGGGGATACAGTGTCCCGCAAACAGGGCGGACACCTGCTCCGGCCGGGCGGCGGTGGTCACGTCCCAATCCTCCGGCACGCGGCCCAGCAGGGTATCGCGGACGCAGCCGCCCACGGCGTAGGCCGGAAAACCGGCCTGCTCCAGCCGTGTAAGGATCGCGCCGATCTGTTGGGGAAACATATCCACCGCCTCCTTTCGCGCCAAGCTCCCGAAAACCGCCTAAAAAGCCGGTTGCACTTCGTCTTTGCGTGTATTATAATGAATCGTTGCATACAGGATAGATATTAGCATATTTTTCAGAATTGTCAATTTGCGTACAGCTTATTCCGGCGCATCCGCGCCGTTTGGAGGTCTTTTTTATGATGCATCCCGCTGCGGATATCCGCACACTGTTACAGCCCGGCAAGCGCGTCCATCTGGCCGGCATCGGCGGCGTGTCCATGTGCGCGCTGGCGGAGGTATTGCAGGGCATGGGCCTTGTGGTGCAGGGGTCTGATATGACGGAGAGCGACACGGTGCGGCACCTGCGCTCCTTGGGGATCCAGGTGGCCATCGGCCACTCCGCCGAAAACCTGAAAAACTGCGATGCGGTGATCCGCACCGCCGCCATCCATGACAGCAATCCGGAGATCGCCGGGGCCATCGCACGGGGCATCCCCGTATACGAGCGGGCGCAGGCGTGGGGCGGCATCATGCGGGGCTACCGCAACGCCCTGTGCGTCTCCGGCACCCACGGCAAGACCACCACCACGTCCATGGCCACCCATATCTTCATGGCGGCGCAGAAGGACCCCACCGTCATGATCGGCGGCACACTGCCGCTGCTCCACGCCGGCTACCGGGTGGGACAGGGCGACACCATCATTCTGGAGTCCTGCGAATACTGCAACTCCTTTTTGAATTTCTTCCCCACCGTGGCGGTGATCCTCAACGTACACGCCGACCATCTGGACTTCTTCAAGGATCTGGCGGACATTGAGCACTCCTTCCACCAATTTGCCCAGCTGGTACCCGCCGGTACCGGCAGGGTCGTGGTCAATCTGGACGATGAGGGCGCCCGCGCCGCCGTGGAGGGTCTGGATCGCCCCGTTTTCACCTACAGCGTCAGGGATCACAGCGCCGACTGCTGCGCCGACAATGTGGCGTTTTTCGACGGCTTCGGCGCGTTCGATGTGGTCATCCGGGGACAGTGCTACGCCCATGTGACGCTGCACGTTCCCGGCAAGCACAACGTGTCCAACGCGCTGGCCGCCGCCTCCGCCGCCTACCTGCTGGGGGTGGACGGCAAAGCCGTGGAGGAGGGTCTCGCTGCCTTCACCGGCGCGGGACGCCGGTTCGAGCATAAGGGCGTCTACCACGGCGCAGAGGTGTACGACGACTACGCCCACCATCCCGACGAGGTGGAGGCGCTTCTGAGCGCCGTGCGCCCCCTGCCCCACAAGCGGCTGATCTGCGCGTTCCAGCCCCACACCTATACCCGCACCGCCGCGCTGTTCGATGACTTCGTCCGGGTGCTGCGCCAGCCGGACAAGGTGGTGCTGGCGGAGATCTACGCCGCCCGCGAGAAAAACGAGCTGGGCATCTCCTCCCGCGATCTGGCTGCCCGCATCCCCGGCGCCGTGTACTGCGCCACGCTGGAGCAGGTGGCCGACGAGCTGGCACGGCTGGCCCAGCCGGGGGACATGATCCTCACCGTGGGCGCCGGCGACATCTACCGTGCCGGTGAAATGCTGCTGGAGCGAGGTGACGCGGAATGACCCTCTCCCCTGTGTGTCACAATACCCGTCCGGCCGGCGTGCTGCCGGAGCAGGAGGCCGCCGCCTTCGACCTGCTGGAGCGTCTGGGCATCGACTATGACCGGGTGAGCCACGACGCCGCCTTCAATATGGAGCTGTGCGCCGAGGTGGGCCGTGCGCTGGACGTCAGCGTGTGCAAGAACCTGTTCCTGTGCAACCGGCAAAAGACCGCGTTCTATCTGCTGTGCATGATGCCGGACAAGCCGTTCCACACCAAGGATCTCAGCGCCCAGATCAATTCCTCCCGGCTGAGCTTCGCGCCGGAGGAGCTGCTGCGGGAGCTGCTGCACTGCACCCCCGGCTCCGCCACGGTGCTGGGGCTTGCCAACGACACGGAAAATCGGGTGCAGCTGCTCATTGACCGGGAGGTCTATGACGCCCCCTGCTTCTCCTGCCACCCCTGCATCTGCACCAGCACCCTGCGGCTGAAAACCACCGATGTGCTGGAAACGCTGCTGCCCGCCATCGGCCATGCGCCCGTGATCGTCGATCTATGATACAGCGCCGCGCCCTCTCTGCTGTGGGCGCGGCGCTCCTTTTTTCTCACAGATTTCACAAAAGCCCTTGCATTCGGAAACGTTTTCGTGTACTATACTACCATCTATCCCCACCGGTACGGCGCACTCCACTTTTTGCACCGCACCGGCAAATGAAAAGGAGGAATGAGCCGCTGTGGCTGGCGGTGCGGCAATGTGGAGACTTGCCGTAAGACGCGAGGGACATTTTCCGCCCCGCGTGAGGCTGTCGTTTGCGGAGGCAGGGCAGCTACAGTCAAGATGTATGGCAAAGGTCATTTTGAAGGATCTGAAGAAGGTCTACCCCAACACCGAGAAGAAGAAAAAGGCCAAGAAGGGCGAGGAGTCTGCGGAGAAAAAGAGCAGCCTCCAGATCACCGAGGAGGGCGTAGTGGCCGTCCAGCAGTTCAGTCTGGAGATCGCGGACAAGGAATTCATCGTGCTGGTGGGTCCCTCCGGCTGCGGCAAGTCCACCACCCTGCGGATGATCGCCGGTCTGGAGGACATCACCTCCGGCGAGCTGTGGATCGGCGACAAGCTGATGAACGATGTGGAGCCGAAGGATCGCAACATCGCCATGGTGTTCCAGAACTACGCCCTGTATCCCCACATGACCGTGTATGAGAACATGGCATTCTCTCTGAAGCTGAAGAAGGTACCCAAGGACGAGATCGACCGGAAGGTGCGGGAGGCCGCCGAGATCCTGGATATCACCCAGTATCTGGACCGCAAGCCCAAGGCGCTGTCCGGCGGTCAGCGCCAGCGCGTGGCCATCGGCCGCGCCATCGTCCGTGACCCCGCCGTGTTCCTGATGGACGAGCCGCTGAGCAATCTGGACGCCAAGCTGCGCAACCAGATGCGTGCCGAGCTGATCAAGCTGCGCCAGCGCATCGACACCACCTTTATCTATGTGACCCACGACCAGACCGAGGCCATGACGCTGGGCGACCGCATCGTGATCATGAAGGACGGCTTCATCCAGCAGATCGGCACGCCGCAGGAGGTATTCGATCACCCCGCCAACCTGTTCGTGGCGGGCTTCATCGGCACGCCCCAGATGAATTTCTTCGACGCCCGTCTCATCAAGCAGAACGGCCGCTACGCCGTGACGCTGGACGGCATCACCGTGGAGCTGGCCGATGACAAGCAGGCGCGGCTCAGCGCCAAGGACGTGCCGGAGCAGGACATCGTGCTGGGCGTCCGTCCCGACCATATCATGCTGTGCGCCGACGGCGTCAAGGGCAATGTGGACGTCAGCGAGCTGATGGGCTCGTCTGTGCATCTGCACGTCTCCACCAACGGCCACGACGTGGTGGTCATCGTCCCCACCAACGGCAATGCCGCCCACTTCCCCATGGGCAGCGAGGTCAACATGATCTTCGGCGGCAACGTGGCCCACGTTTTCAGCAAGGAGACGGAAAAGAACCTGGAGTGGTAACATAGCTGCGATAAAGAGGCCCCATCCGCACGGATGGGGCCTCTTTTTGTCACTCCAGCTTGATCTCGCCGTGTTCCTTTTCAAATTCCGCAATGCGCTTTTTGATCATCTGCTCCAGCTCGCGGTTTTTGGTGCGCCCCTCATATTCCGCGATATAGCCCAGCTTATCCAGCAGCGCCTGCTCCACGCGCAGCGTGTATCTGCTCAACGGATCCTTCATTTTGCCGCCTCCATGACGAAGTATTGACAAAATAATAGCGAAGCAGTATACTTTTATGTGTGAATGACGAAGTTTTGACGCAACAGGGGTGATAAAATGTCCTATCAGAAAATGTACACGCTGCTTTTCAACGCCATCACGGACGCGCTGCAAAGCCTTGCTGACGGCGCGGTGGAGCAGGCGGCCGTCCGGTTAGCCGCCGCCCAGCAGCAGGCGGAGGCGCTGTACCTGTCCGACACAGAAGAAAAATAGGGAATTGCCCGCTTTGCCGGGCAATTCCCTATTTTTTCAGCAGCGCACGGCGGGCGCGCCAGTCCGGGAGATAGCGCGCCACCTCCCCGTAGAACGCCGTGGAGTGGTCGTGGTGCCGGATATGCGCCAGCTCATGCACCACCACGTACTCGATGGCCTCCGCCGGATAGTCCATCAGATACAGGGAGAAGCTGAGCCGGTTTTTGCCGGAGCAGCTTCCAAAGCGGGTGCGGGCGGCGGTGATGGTGATACCGGCGGGCTCCACGCCCATGCGGGCCGCCCAGTAGGCCACCCGTTCCGGCAGCACCGCCTTGGCCTGACACCGCCACAGCTCGATCTGCTCCGGCGACGGCGCCGGGTGCGCCGCCAGATACGCCTGCCGCTGGGCAAGGTGCTTGTCCAGCCACGCCCGGTGCTCCTCCACGAAGCGGGTGATGTCCGCTTCCGATGCCCGGAGGGGCGCCCGCACCAGCGCCGCGCCCTCCCGCGTCACCTCCAGCGCCATGGTGCGGCGGCGGGAGCGGATGACCGTGTAATCCGCCATCAGTCCCCCTCCACCGGCCGGAAGCGGGGGCCGCAGTAGCCGTCCCGCTCCACCCGCTCCGTCCACATGGCGGCGGGACGCACCCACAGGCCGCCGTCGCCGTACAGGGCGCGGTAGACCACCATCTCCTCCCGCGTCTCGGAGTGGCGGGCGACGCCGATGACCTCGTATTCGTTTCCCTTGAAGTGGCGGTAGCGCCCGGGTCTGACTGTCGACATATGTTTTCCTCCCCAGTATGGCTTGCATTGTCTCTCCCCGCATTATATACTATGTGTCGAAGCTTGTAAATCGAAAGGACGGAGCGCCATGAAAAACACCACCCTTTGCTATATTGAAAATCCCCGCGGCGAGTACCTGATGCTCCACCGCATCAAGAAGGAGAACGACCTGAACCACGACAAGTGGATCGGCGTGGGCGGCAAGTGCGAGGAGGGCGAAAGCCCGGAGGAGTGCGTCTGCCGGGAGACGCTGGAGGAGACGGGTCTGACCCTGACAGACTACCGCTATCGTGCCGTCATCACCTTCGTATCCGACGAGTGGGAGGGTGAATATATGCACCTGTTCACCGCCACCGGCTGGACGGGACACATCCACGAGTGCAGCGAGGGCGTGCTGGAGTGGCTGCACAAGGACGCGCTGGCCGCCCTGCCCCAATGGGTGGGAGACAAGATCTTCCTCGACCTCATCCGGCAGCCGGACACGCCGTTTTTCTCCCTGAAGCTGCAATATCAGGGCGAAACGCTGGTCTATGCCGCGCTGGACGGAAAGGAGCTGGCCGTATGATCCTCATCAGCGCGTGTCTGCTGGGGTGCGCCTGCCGCTACGACGGGAAAAGCAAGCCCCATCCGCTGGCGCAGGCGCTGGCGCGGCGCGGCCTCGTCGTCCCCGTATGCCCGGAGCAGCTGGGCGGGCTTCCCACACCCCGCGCCCCCTCGGAGCAGCAAAATGACCGGGTGGTCAGCGCCGATGGGACGGATGTAACAGCTCAGTACCGCCGGGGCGCAGAGGAGGCGCTGCGTCTGGCGGCGCTGTACGGCTGCACCACCGCCGTGCTGAAGGAGCGCAGTCCCTCCTGCGGCAGCGGGCAGATCTACGACGGCAGCTTCTCCGGCACCCTCACCGACGGCTGGGGTACGGCGGCAGCGCTGCTGCGGGAGCGCGGCGTCTGTGTGGTGGGCGAAAGCCGATTGGAGCAGCTTCTCCGGGAGCTGGACATCGCAGAATAAGGAACAAACGCCGCAAGGGGCGCGCCGGTGGGCGCGTCCCTTGTGATTTTCACAAGAAAACGCCTGTTCATTATGTGCGTTTCGGCAAAAATAGTAAAATCCATTGACATTTTTATAGAAAGTTGTTAGGATAAGCACCGTAGAGCGCGGTAACGTTTCCGGTAAGGTTTCCGACATTCGCTTTTCTTCCACATATTACGACAGGAAGGACCATCGGCATGACGATCAAGGACATCGCAAAGCAGTGCAGCGTCAGCGTCAGCACTGTATCCCGTGTGCTCAACGGCAAGCCTGACGTCAGCGACGATGTGCGCCGCAAGGTGCAGGCGGTCATTGACGCCTGCAACTATATCCCCAACGACAGCGCCCGTGTTCTGGTGCGCACCAAGTCCGAGGCCATCGGCCTTGTGGTGCGCGGCGTGTCCAACCCCTTCTACACGGACATTATCCACGCCATTGAAAAGACCGTCACCGACGCCGGCTTTTCTCTGGTGATGCAGCAGATCCCCTCCTGCGGCGACGAGGTACAGCGTGCCGCTGTCATGGAGCGGGAAAAGCGTTTGCAGGGCATTATCTTTCTGGGCGGACGGTTCGACTATACGCCGGAAGATCTGGCCATGCTGAACGTACCCTTCGTGTGCTGCTCCTACTCCAACCAGTACGGCACCCTCCGCGTGGGCGAGTATTCCGCCGTGTCCATCGCCGACGAGGAGACGGCGCGGCAGGCGGTGGAGCACCTGTATGACCACGGTCACCGACGCATTGCGGCGCTGATCTGCCGGGAGGACGATCAGTCCATCAGCCAGCTTCGCTATCAGGGCTACCGCAAAGCGCTGGAGAGCCACGGTATTCCGGTGGACGAGGAGCTGGTCATGTGCGCCGGCAGCTTCGACATCCGGGACGCCTACGAGGCTGTCCGTGAAAAGCTGCGGCAGGGCGCGGAATTTACGGCGCTGTTCGCCATTGCCGACTCCATGGCCATCGGTGCCATGCGGGCGTTGATGGACGCGGGCAAGCGCATCCCGGAGGACTGCTCCGTCATCGCCATCGACGGACTGGAGCTGTCCGCCTACATCGAGCCGCCGCTGACCACCCTGTGCCAGCCCACGGAGGAGATGGGACGGCGCAGCGCCCAGATCCTGCTGGGTATGCTCCGGGGTCACGGCGCCCACTGCTGCGAGGTGCTGCCTACCCAGCTGCGGGAGGGCGGCTCCGTGCAAAGTCTCTGAATCAGGTTTTTACGCCGGAAACGGCGTGAGAATAAATTATTTTGAAGGAGTAATCTCAAATGAAGAAGTTTCTTGCAATGCTTCTGGCTCTCGTGATGGCTCTGTCCCTGGTAGCCTGCGGCGAGCAGAAGCAGCCCGATGCCGACCCCAACGAGGGCGGCGACACTGCCACCGGCAAGGTCTATTATCTGAACTTCAAGCCTGAGCAGGATCAGGCTTGGCAGGATCTGGCCAAGGCCTACACCGAGGAGACCGGCGTGCCTGTCACCGTCCTGACCGCCGCCTCCGGCACCTACGAGGAGAAGCTGACCTCCGAGATCGCCAAGACCAACGCCCCCACCCTGTTCCAGGTGAACGGCCCTGTGGGTCTGGCCAGTTGGAAGGATTACTGCTACGATCTGAAGGATTCTCAGATCTACGGTGAGCTGACCAGCGACAGCTTCGCCCTGAAGGATGGCGACGCCGTTGCCGGCATCGGCTACGTGATCGAGTCCTACGGTCTGATCGCCAACAAGACCCTGCTGGAGAAGGCGGGCTACACCGTTGAGGACATCCAGAGCTTCGCGGATCTGAAGAAGGTCGCTGAGGACATCACCGCCCGCAAGGACGAGCTGGGCTTCGCCGCTTTCACCTCCGCCGGCATGGACGGCAGCTCCGACTGGCGTTTCAAGACCCACCTTGCCAACCTGCCCATCTACTTTGAGTATCAGGCAGACGGCATTTCCAGCACCGACGCCATCAAGGGCACCTATCTGGACAACTATAAGAACATCTTCGACCTGTACATCAACAACAGCACCTGCGCTCCCGCCGACCTGTCCGGTAAGACCGGCGACGACAGCCGCAACGAGTTCCTGGCCGGTCAGGCTGTGTTCTTCCAGAACGGCTCTTGGGAGTACAACAACCTCGTGGGCGAGGGTAAGCCCTTCACCGACGACGATCTGACCATGATCCCCATCTACATCGGCGTGGGCGACGAGGCCAATCAGGGTCTGTGCACCGGCACCGAGAACTACTGGTGCGTGAACAAGGACGCCGCTCCCGAGGACATCCAGGCCACCCTGGACTTCATGTACTGGTGCGTTACCTCTGACAAGGGTACTCAGGCCATGGCCAACGACATGGGCTTCGTGATCCCCTTCAAGAAGGCCGCCGAGTCCCCCAACCTGTTCGTCAAGGCGGACAAGGAGATGACCGCCGCCGGCAAGACCCCTGTGTCCTGGAACTTCACCACCATGCCCTCTGAGCAGTGGAAGAACGACGTCGGCTCCGCTCTGACCGCCTACGCCGCCGGTACCGGCGACTGGGAGGCTGTCAAGACCGCCTTCGTGGACGGCTGGGCAAAGGAAGTCGCTCTCAACAGCTGATCTCCTCTCTGCACCGCAGCTATCCGGTCGGGTGGGCTATACGCCCACCCGACCGCTATACAGTCTCTGCGCCCCGGCGCAGCGGCTGCCTGTGCGCCCCGGCTCTTACGGGACGCACAGGCAACCGGGAAAATCTTACAAAGCCTATATGGAGGTACGTGCTTATGCAAAAGAACATCCGCAGATACTGGCCCATTTTCGTGCTGCCCACGTTGGCGGCATTCCTCCTTGGCTTCGTGATCCCCTTTATCCAAGGACTGTATCTGTCCCTCTGCAAGTTCACCACCATCAATAAGACCACGTTCGTGGGCTTCACCAACTATGTCAAGGCGTTTCAGGACGAGCAATTCCTCCACGCCTTCGGCTTCACGGCTTCCTTTACCGTGGTGTCCACACTGCTCATCAATGTCGTTGCGCTGGGCATCGCCCTGCTGCTGACCCGCGGCATCAAGGGTACCACTCCCTTCCGGACGGTGTTCTTCATGCCCAACCTCATCGGCGGCATTGTGCTGGGCTACATCTGGCAGATCCTGCTGAACTGCGTGCTGAGTCTGCTGGGAAAGCCCCTGCTGTCGCTGGACGCCAACGCCGGCTACTGGGGCATGATCATCCTCATGTGCTGGCAGCAGATCGGCTATATGATGATCATTTACATCGCCGGTCTGCAATCCATCCCCAACGACTACATCGAGGCGGCGTACATCGACGGCGCTACCTCGTGGCAGACCTTCTGGCGGGTGAAGCTGCCCAATCTCATGCCCAGCATCACCATCTGCCTGTTCCTGACGCTGACCAACTCCTTCAAGCTGTTCGACCAGAACCTGGCTCTGACCGCCGGCGAGCCCGCCCATGCCACGGAGATGCTGGCTCTGAACATCTACTATACATTCTACGTCCGCTCCGGCCCCATGTGGAAGGGCATCGGACAGGCGAAGGCTGTGATCTTCTGTATTCTGGTCATCGCCATTTCCAGTCTGCAGCTGAAGTTCACCCGCTCTAAGGAGGTGCAGCAGTAATGAAAAAACGCTCTCACGCCATCAATACCGTCTGGACGGTGCTGCTGACCATTCTCAGCGTCGCATGGATCTATCCCGTGGTCATGGTGCTGCTGAACTCCTTCAAGAAGGACTCCGCCATCTCCACCAATACCGCCTTCCAGCTGCCCACCGCCGAGGGCTTTGCCGGACTGGATAACTACGCCAACGCTATCGGCTCCAAGGGCTTCTTGGCGGCGTTCCTCAACAGTCTCGTCATCTCTGTCACCTCTGTGGTGCTGATCCTGATCTGCTGCTCCATGTGCGCGTGGTTTATCACCCGTGTGAAGACGTGGGCCACGAAGCTCTGCTACTTCCTGTTCGTGTTCTCCATGGTGGTACCCTTCCAGATGCTGATGTTCACGCTGGCAAATCTGGCGGATAAAACGAAGCTGAACACCCCGTTCAACATCTGCATTATCTATCTGGGCTTCGGCGCAGGGCTGGCGGTGTTCATGTTCACCGGCTTTGTAAAATCCATTCCGCTGGAGATCGAGGAGGCAGCCATGATCGACGGCTGCGGCCCGCTGCGTACCTTCTTTCTGGTGGTGCTGCCCATGCTGAAGCCCACGCTGGTCAGCGTCGGTATTCTGGAGACGATGTGGGTCTGGAACGACTACCTTCTGCCCTATCTGGTGCTGGACGGCACGAAATACATGACCATCCCCATTCTGATCCAGTACTTCCGCGGCGGCTTTGGCCGCGTGGAGATGGGGCCCATGATGGCGTGCATCGTCCTGACCATCCTGCCCATTATCGTCATCTATGTCCTCGGCCAGAAGCACATCATCAAGGGTGTGGCGGCCGGCGCCGTCAAGGGCTAACTGCACATCGGTCTATACAGCGGGG
>ERZ1026850.1242-NODE-1242-length-13730-cov-5.634808_pt1 | contig 13730 bp, 15 predicted proteins | sample MGYA00380155_ERZ1026850 | MGnify/ENA primary metagenome ERZ1026850 (study PRJEB33269, sample SAMEA4719791) | human gut metagenome | biome: human-associated habitat; feature: organic feature; material: feces | place: Cameroon | collected 2013-10 ... | reverse complement strand
AACAACTCCATGAGATTCGAACTCGTAACAGCCCAGGAGGTCATCGCCATGCTGGAGAAGCGTGCTCCGGAGACGGAGGTCGTCCTCACAGGACGCGGAGCCCCCGAAGAGATAATCGAATACGCGGACCTCGTCACCGAGATGAAACTGATCAAGCATCCCATGGACCGCGGCATCCCTGCAAGAAGAGGGATCGAGTACTGACCATCGCGATTATTTTATCTGAGTGCCATAATCGAGGGGCTCAATGTCGGTCTACAACAGCATCACAGAGACGATAGGCGACACTCCGATCATTCGCCTGAACAGGATGGTTCCCCCCGGAGCCCATATCTATGTGAAATCGGAGAGGTGCAACCCCGGAGGATCCATCAAGGACAGACCGGCCCTATCGATGATCGATGATGCGGTTGCCCGCGGCCTCCTGAAGGAGGGCGGGACCATCGTCGAGCCGACATCCGGGAACATGGGGATCTCCCTCGCCATGATCGCCGCCGCCCGCGGATACCACGCGGTCATCGTGATGCCCGACTCCATGACACGCGAGCGCATCTCGCTCATGAAGGCGTACGGAGCCGAGATCGTCCTCTCTCCCGGAGCGAACGGGATGCAGGGCGCCGTGGAGCTCGCGAAATCCATCGCCAAAGAGCGCGGGGGATTCCTCTGCGGGCAGTTCGACAATCCCGCCAACGCCGCCGCCCACCGTACGACCACAGGAAGGGAGATCCTGAGGGACATCCCCGACATCGACCTGGTCTACGCCGGATTCGGGACCGGGGGCACCGTCTCCGGGATCGCACGCGCGTTCATCGATGCCGGTTCGAAGGCGAAGGTCATCGGTATCGAACCCGATGAGAGCCCTCTCGTGACCGGCGGAAGGAGCGGTCCCCACAGGATCCAGGGCATAGGAGCCAACTTCGTGCCCGGCAACCTGGACGAATCCATCCTCGGAGGCGTCGAGACCGTCAAAGGAGAGGATGCCGTCAGGACCGCCGTGGAGCTCGCAAGGAAGGAGGGCATCTTCGCAGGGATCTCCTCCGGCGCCAACGTCTTCGCCGCGATCCGCGAGGCCGAGAAGCATCCCGAGAAGAAGATACTGGCCATCCTCCCCGACGGCGGGGAGAAGTACATGAGCCTCGGCATTTACGAGTGATAGGATGCCAGTCAAGATCCCGAACGACCTTCCGGCCGCCTCCGTCCTGGAGTCGGAGAACATATTCGTCATGACGGAGACCAGAGCGGACACGCAGGACATCCGTCCCTTGGACATCCTGGTCATCAACCTCATGCCCACCAAGGTCGAGACGGAGACGCAGATCCTCAGATGCCTGAGCAACAGCCCTCTGCAGACGAACATCGAGTTCCTGCAGATGGCCACCCACAATTCCAAGCATGTCTCGCACGAGTACCTCGACCGCTTCTACACAACGTTCGACAAGGTCAGGAACCGCAAGTTCGACGGTGTGATCATCACTGGCGCACCTGTCGAGAACATCCCGTACGAGGAGGTCGACTACTGGACCGAATTGTGCGAGATCATGGACTGGACCCTGACCAACTCCTGCTCCACGCTGTACATCTGCTGGGGATCCCAGGCCGGCCTATACCACCACTACGGGATCCCCAAGTACCCTCTGGAATCGAAGGTCTCCGGGATCTTCGAGCACCGCGTGATCGCCATGAACGAACCGATCATGAGGGGATTCGACGACAGGTTCTTCATGCCGCAGTCCCGCCACACGGAGGTCAGGGCGGGCGACATCATCGCCAACCCGCACCTGCACATCATCGCCGACTCGCCCGAGACCGGCGTCGGCATCGTCGTATCGGAGAGGAACGAGGTATTCATCACAGGACACTTCGAATACGACCGCGGAACCCTCGCATACGAGTACGAGAGGGACATGAAGGCCGGGAAGAACCCCCACGTGCCGGACCACTACTTCGAGGACGACGATCCGTGCAAGGATCCGATCGTCAGGTGGAGGTGCCACGCGACCATGTTCTTCACGAACTGGCTGAACTACTGCGTCTATCAGGAGACGCCCTTCGATAAGGAAAGGATCGGATCCTGATCCCACGAAGAAGGAAACTCAGCGTCACTGCGTGACGACCCTGGGGTTCACCAGCTTGCCCACGATGGCATCGCGGACGAACGGATTGAGCCCCGAAACATCCTCCTCCCCATCCAATATGGCCTGGATGGACGAGGATATGTGGCCGAAGACCTCGCGGAAGATCCTGCACGAGTCCCCTCCGTTGTTCTCCAGCCCGCATTCGTGATATGCATCCATGCTGCATCCGCCGTTGCAATAGCGGTAGACCTCGCATGATGCGCATTTCTCCCTGCGGGCGACGGATCCCGCCAGGATGCGTCTGAATCCCTCCGATGAGAAGGCCTCCGATAGAGCGGAGATCTCGTTGACATTACCCATCCTGAACTCCTCGGGGCACGCCTTGGCGCACGGATAGATGGAACCGTCGGGATTCACGCAGATCCACTTCGTCAGACAGGACGTATGGGCGCAATCGGACGGGGTCGGATCCCCTAGATAATTGAGCACGTAGAGGTAGTGGGGCACCAGCGGGATCTTCGAATCAGCGTCGTGGAGCCACTCGTCGAAGGCTTCGATGCTCCCTCTGATGTAGTCATCGGGATCCGGAACCGTGTTCCCGCAACGGGCGCAACCCGCCGGGATCACGGGAGACAACGACAGATTGGTCCCTCTGTCCCTGAAGAACCGATAGAGCTCCTTCTGCTTCAGAGCGGTCTCCGCGGAGATCGTGGAGCTCACGGAGTATCTGTTGTCCTTGTCGGAGAGCATCGAGACCGCCTTCTCGGGATCCAGCTCCCTGAGGACGCCGTTGTACGGTCCCTCCCAGGACACCCCGACGTTGATCGCCTTCTCGCGGCAGTAGGCCATGAAACGGCGATTGAGCAGGGTGCCGTTGGTCTGGATGGTGTTCCCGACACAGAACGTGTTCTTCCCGAAGTGCTTCTCCTCCAGTTCCATGACCGACTTGTAGAACGACATCGGAAGGGTCATGGGTTCCCCGCCGTGCCATATGAACCAGGCGGACTGGTACTCGTTGGAGACCATCTCGAACAGCCTGTCGAGGGTCTCGAGAGAAATATTCCCGGGGATGCGCTCCCCGGGTGTATGATAGCAGTGGCTGCAGCTCTCGTTGCAGTAAAGGGTCGGCTTGATGACGACCGAGATGTACGGCTTCATGGCCGGCCTTCGCCGGTTCAGAACGGCCAGTACGTCCAGACGCCGTTGAATCCGTTGGTCACGTAGCAGCAGCAGGCGCAGCAGACCACGACGGTTCCGACGACGCACGCGTGCCATCCAATGGAGTTGCAGTAGCCGTTGTCTCCGCAGCAGCAGTAGTCGCACTTGGAGTCTCCGCCGTGATCCTCATCCGCGGCCTTGTCGAAACGCTCGTTGTGAGTGTGGTCTCTGGGAAGGCCCTCCATCGCGAACGCGATGAACGCCGACGGGGACTGGCTCTCGTACAGTGCTGTCAGTTTGTCTACGGATTCGGATTCGTATGCCATATCGATTACCCCTACCACTGCTGGCTAGGTAGGCGACGGAACCTTTAGGGCTATTTAATGATTGTTCGGACCCCGAATCCTGGTGCCAGTGCGCCCGATGGATGTTGCCGCGGCATGCGCCATTTTATACGGAACCCCCGATTCAACCGGCATGTTCGGATACACGGTTCCCTCCTACGGCAGGCTGTCCCCGTCGGACAACATGCTGTACCGCAGGTATTACTGCGAGGGGTGCCACCAGCTCAGGGACGGATTCGGCCTGACCGGGGCTCTGACCGTGAACTACGACATGACGTTCAACACGATCCTCCTCAACGGCCTCATCGGGGAATGCCTGGAATTCGAAGGCACCAAGCGCAGGATCTGCGTGCTCGAACCGCACAAGGCAGACTCCGAGCTCATGCGCAGGATGGCCGCCTACACCCTCATCCTGACCAGGTGGGAGCTCTACGATGACGAGACCGACCTGCCCTCGGTCAAGACGAAGTTCATCTCGCTCACCCTGAACCGCGCGATCGAGAGGGCCGTATCGGAGTTCCCCGAGTACGACGAGATGGTCGGGAAGGGCTTCGAGACCCTCCGCTCCCTCGAACTCGACGGATGCAGGGATGCGGTCATGATGGGCAGGACCTTCGGGAAGGGGCTCGTCGGACCGCTGAAGGACATAGCCGGCGACAACTACTCCGAGTCCCTGGGAGAGATCTTCGAGCACCTGACGACCGCGGTCTACATCATGGACGCCATAGACGACCTGGACGACGATTACATGGACGGGACATACAACCCCCTGCTCCCCGGATCGGGATACATCAATGCCAGGAGGTACATCGATTCCAACATCTACTCCCTGTCATCCATGGTCAATGGCGTCGTCGGCGACCTCCAGAGATCGTATCTCGCGGTGAGGCCGGATATGAAAGGGAACGTCTCGCTCTGCGATAACGTCGTCTACTACGGGATCCCCGAATCGGCCAAGAAGGTCATCGTCGGCGAAGCCAAGGCCAAGGCCAGCATCAAGAACATCCTGTCCAACAGAAAGGACAGGACATCGGAATGATCCGGCGGGATCGAAGTCCGAGCAGACGTCCAGGGAATCCCTCTCCCCGCCGTGCAGCCTGCACGATCCGGACGACCACATGTTGCAGTTCCCGCAGCATCCGGGACGATATCTGGGACATCCGTCGTCCGGGCACTTCGGCGAGGAATCCGGAACACAGACCCATAGACCATCCGCGTGTCTGCAGAGCCTGCAGGTGCGACACTTCCCGTAGCTCTCGTCCATGGACCAGCCATCCGCCGGCATGGATATCATTGTTGCGGAATCCGACCTCGACGATGCTTTATACCACACCCGGATACGAATGAACATGGCCATAAGACTGGCTTACATGGGCATCCCGGGCTCCAATTCCGAACAGGCAGCCGTAGAGCTCGCCGGCGCCATGGGATGGCTGTCGCGCACCCTCATCCCCAAGGAGGACTCCAGGAACACCATAGCGGCCCTCGACAGCGGGGAGGCCGATTACGGAGTGGTGGCCTCCAGCAACATCACGGCCGGCCCCGTCATCGAGACGGAGGAGGCGCTCAAAGAAAGGGACGACATCGAGACGCTCCGCGCACTCTGGCTCCCCATCCACCACTGCGTCTTCGCTCTCAGGCCCGACTGCGGGATCATGCATGTCGCATCCCATATCCAGGCCCTCCTGCAGACGAAGAACCACCTGTCCGAGCTGTTCCCCGATGCCGACAGGATCGAGGTATCCGACACTGCCGTGGCCGCCGAGATGCTCTCCGACGGGAGACTGACCGAGGACACCGCCGTCGTATGCAGGCGCAACGCCGGCGAGATGTTCGGCCTCTCGATGCTCTATGAGAACATCGAGGACCTCGAGGGCAACATGACCGAATTCAAGCTCCTGAGGCTGAAGAGATGATCTCCGAACAGATCGAAGAGGACGCCCGCAGACTGGACGATATCCTCGCCGACCTCAACAAGGAGGTCCTGAACCGCAGGAAGGCCAGGGACGAGTTCCATGAGAAGGCCGCCGTCCTCGCCGACAAGAGGGACAAGCTCCAGAAGAAGGCCAGGACGCTCTCGGCGGAAGCCGCCGTGTACAAGGAGCGCAGGGATGACGCGAACATCACCGCACGCGAGTGCAGGGCCAAGCGCGACGAGTGGAACGACCGCGTCGCCAGGATGCGCGCATCCGGGGGGCTCGGAGACATCGGTGAAGCCAAGATGCAGGCCAACCAGTGGCACCAGAAGGCCGAGAAGGCATCCCGCACGTCGGACACCGCCCACGAGAAGATGCATCAGCTCTACGAGGAGGCCGACAGGCTCCGCGCCGAGGCGCAGGTATGCCACCAGCAGTACCTCGATTGCAAGAAGGCGGCCGATATCGAGCACACGAAGTACATCGAGGCCGTCAGACGCATCGACACCGTGAAGAACAGCCTTCCCGAGTGATCAGATCACTTCGATCTGCAGTCCGGCGAGGACGTCGAGCGTCTCCTCGCCCAGCCTGTCGTCGTATGATGCGACACAGTCCCTGCGGACCGTGATCCTCGCCTGTGGGTTGGCGGTACGGGCGATCACCGCATTGGCGAGGACGCATATGTTCGTCGCCACGCCGCAGAGCTCGATTTCATCGTAGTCCTTCAGGATCCCGATGAGCTCGGCGCATCCGAAGGTGTTCTTCCTGAGGATCCTGCATCCGCCGCGCCCGGCGATCCCGCGGACCTTTCCATGGAGCACCCATCCGTCGGTGCCTTCGATGCAGTGGACGACCGGGAGCATGATCCCCTCGCGGGTCTCGAGATATCCGTCGTCATGGGTGTCCATGGTCACGAAGATATCGTCCCCGGATGCCAGATGATCCTCCATACGGGAGCAGACGGCATCCTCTATCGATGCCGCGGCTGCGCTCCCAAGCGATCCGTTCACGAAATCATTCTGATAGTCCACGACGACCAGCGCACGCATCCGTTCACAACCTGATCTGGGTGCCGTCCTCTTCGATCAGCTCCCTGACCGTGCTGTATGGCACCCCTGTGGCCATGCATATCTGAAGACAGCCTTGTCCCTTGCGGTAAGCCGCCATGACGAGCTCCCGGACGAGACCGAGATTCTCCTTGTGAACATTCAACGGCACGTCCCTGACGGTATGCCAATCACGTACGTTGCATTTCGGACATCTCGACGGGACCCTCTCGCTCTTCGTGGCCCAGTAATGGCCACAGTTCTGACATTGGAAGTGTCTCAGCGGAACGTTCCATTTGTATGAACCGCAGCTCGGGCACCTCGCCGGGGATCCCCCGTGAGAATACCAGCTGTGGCCACACCTCACGCACGATGACTTCAGATGCGGGTCCTGCCATTTCACGGATCTGCACCGAGGACACCTTGCCGGAGGGCGGTCCCTCCTCGGCATCCATTGATGTAGGCATCTAGCGCAAGTCAGCGTTCCTCCGGACGCGGACTTTGGAGCCATGGTGTTCGAGTCGCCTTCAAGCATATAAATAGATTTCTTTTCTTAGAAGCTTAGACAGACGGTTCTGTTCACCATCCCAGACGGAACGCCAGGAAGACCCCCATGTACACTCTGGCCCACTTCGGACGACGGAAAATAGCAAATACCCCCCTGGGTACCGAGTATCCTTTCTCGAATGGATGCATGGCATCGATGATCTCCGCATCGTTCCATGATGAGAAGATGCGATGCGCATCGAGGAATCTCGGGTCGAACATCCGGTCCTTCGAGATCCATCTCGAATACCTCTCCGGCCTACCTTCCATTATCGACTCCGCCGCCCTTCTGCCGGATAGCATGGCCGCTCCGATGCCTCCGTAGCAGAGGGGATTCGCCAGGCAGGCAGCGTCGCCTATGAGCAGACAGCGGTTCTTCACGACGGATCCGACGACACCGAAGGGCAGATCGCGCGCACCCCAGTACTCCAAGCCCTCGACGGCCCTCGGATCCTCGTATCCCGAAGGGAATCCCACGGACACGCGGCCGTCGACGGAGGGGAACCTCCAGGCATAGCCTCCCGGATAGCCCTGACCGACGGTGAACTCCAGAACATCGCCTCCGTCTCCATCCGCGACGCAGTTCACGATCTGTATGCGGTCTGTGTACCCTTCTCCGAAGACATCGCGCCGGACGACGGAATGGGCGCCGTCCGCACCGATGAGCCACTTCGACGTCAGGACCCTGTCGTCCGCCAGACGGATGACGTAGCATCCATCGTCCTCGGAGACGGATGACACCGAACCGCGGATGAACTCGGCATCCGAGAGGGCCCTCAGCTCCTCCAGCATCCCCGGGCGGTCCACCACGAGACCCTCCGCGGGCATCTCTATGCGGATACCCCCGGGCATGGAGATGGCGATGGCGCGCGTGCGGGCGACGACCGATGTCGGAGTCCATCCGATCCTCTCGAACATCCTCACACTCACCGCCTCCCCGCAGGTGGAGTGATAACGGCGCATGCCGCTCTCGGACAGCCTCTCGATGACCGCTGTCTTCAATCCGGATCCCGCCAGGGTCCTCGCCGCCGACATCCCGCCGGGTCCGGAACCGACGATGACCACGTCGAAGTTCAAGCGAGGAGCTTCATCTGCCAAGATACCGCCATCCTGATCCTCATCATCAGCGTTCTGCGATCGTATTCCTCGCAGGAGTACTCGGTGCTGCACTCCAGATCCCTGAGGAACCTGTCGGCCGCCTCGGAGTTGAGTCTGCTGGAGTACATCATCGCATTCGATTCGAAATTGAGCGTGAGGGACCTGTGATCGAAATTCGCCGAACCCACGGAGACGCACATGTCGTCCATGAGCATCATCTTCTCGTGGACGAAGCCGTCGTTGTACCTCCACACCCTGACGCCGGACCTCATGAGCTCGTTGGCGCAGGTCAGGTTGTTCCAATAGAGGAAGATGTGGTCCTTCTTGTCCGGGATCATGATCCTCACGTCGACTCCGGACCTCGCCGCGTTCTTGAGAGCGATCATCATGGATTCGTCCGGGGCGAGATACGGCGTGGTGATGTACAGCCTGCGCTTCGCGTTGACGATCATGGACAGATACTGCATCTGCACGGGATTGTTGGGCATGGTATCCGGCCCTCCGGAAACGAACTGCATCCTGTCATGACCCTTGTGAACGAACATGCTCGGGTCCATGTATTCCTCGATGGGCCTGAGGCGGTCGCGCTTCGCACAGTACTGCCAGTCGGCGCAGAACCTGACCATCATCGGAAGGACGCCCGCTCCGACGACCTTGACGGTCGCATCCCTCCAATGTCCCAAAGGGCCCTCGCCGCGGTACTCGTCGCCTATGTTGAACCCGCCGCAATAGGCCATGCGACCGTCGATGACGGCGATCTTCCTGTGGTTGCGGTTGTTCTTCTTGGGGCTGAACATGAGGTTGATCGATGAATGGAACATGGCGTAATATCCGCCGGCGTTCCTGAATTTGAATATCCCGTTCTTCGGACCCTTCCCTATCCCGAACGCATCCGTGAGGAGACGGACCTCCACGCCCTCGCGGACCTTCTGCGTCAGAAGGCTGAGGAGCTCGTTGCCGTCCTTGTCGTTGCGGATGATGTAGTACTCGATCAGAACGGACTTCTTGGCCGATCTTATATCGGCCATCATGTCGCGGAACAACGGATCCCCTTCGGTGTAGAGGGTGATGTCGTTGTTGTTGGAGTACGACCAGGCTCCGGCGTTCTTCATGGAACGGGCGAATGCGTACACATCATCCCTCTCCGGATGGGCCTCGGCATCCTTCTCAAGAACGCCCATCTGCCATTCCGAAGCCTCCATCAGCTGCGTATCCGTGATGTTCTTGGGAGTAAACTTGCGACGATTGTAGATGGTCGCTCCGAGATACAGATAGAGGATGAATCCCACCGGCGGCAGGAAGATCAGCAGTATGAGCCATGTCACGAACACCCTGGGATCGCAACGTTCCAGGAAGAGCATGAGGAACAGCGCCAGGATGTCCAGGAAGACGATCATCATCACCAGATCGGAGAAGATGTTGGTGAATGACAGGACATCGTCCACGCTGACACCGGACATGCTCGACCCGACGCACGGCGCGTATATAGCGGATTCCGTCGACAATAGCGTCTGAAAACGAACATTCTGACCATTCGAACGTTCCCTCGTATGACTTATATAGATTGGCTCATCCATCCAGATGCATGCACTGCTCCAACTGCGGCAAGGACAACGAGGAGGGTACGCGCGTATGCCCATGGTGCGGCACGCGCATGTCGCCCATCGCCAAGCCCCGGCCCAAACGGAAAGCGGCCATCGCGGCAGCAGCGGTCCTGATCATCATCGCAGCGTGCTTCGTCATCTACATCGACGGAGACGAACCGGAGAACAGAGCATCGTTCATCGATCCGAACACGCCGGGGAACTCGGACATAACCGACACCGATGACGGCTCGAGCGTAGTAGGCGATCGCAAGATCAGCTACACGACCGTATACAACGACATCTTCGATGTCACATATCCCGTCAACGAGAAAGGCGAACAGCAGATCGTCGTGACCCTGAAGGATGATGCCACCGAGGGATACTCGGCGTTCACCTGGTATGTGAACAAGGTCACCAGCTCCGGCAACTCCCGCGTCGGCAACATAACGAAGACCACGACTCAGAACGATGATGCCAACAGAGTCACATGGACGCTGAGCGACAACGACGCCGGAACATATGTCATCGGAGTCGTCTGCAAAAAGAACAACGGATGGGGCGGATTCATGAGCTTCGGACCCTGGTTCCCATGGGATCAGACCAGCTACACCCTGAGGTTCACCATCGACGGAGACATCACCAAGACGTACTCGTGGGAATACGAGGGATCCACCTACACGTTCTCCATCGACTACCCCTACTCGGAATACGGGAAGTACGAGGGCACAGCAGGCGCCAGCATGGAGAAGAGGGAGGCCTTCGCCGACAACAAGGGGAACGTCGACTACAGCGTGATCAAGGACTTCATCGTGGTGAACGATGTCGTGGATGAAATCCAGAAGGCTCTGAAGGAGGAATACGAATCCACCGGCAGAACCGCGAGCGGACAGGGATACGCCGAATTCATCCTCGCCTTCGTGCAGGAGTGCTACGGCTACATGTACGACGAGGTCCAGTACGCCCAGAGCGAGTACTTCGCCTTCCCCATGGAGACGATCTACAACGGCTACGGGGACTGCGAGGACACCTCCATCCTCCTCGCCGCGATCTACGAGAGCGCAGGATACGACACGGGCGTGTTCCTGATTCCCGGACATGCCATAACCGCCGTCGCTCTCGACTCGTATGTCGCCGGCGATTTCGACACGAAGGACAGCGTCGCCGTCTTCAGTGTGAACGAGGACGGAAAGACATACTATGGATGCGAGACCACCCTGGATGAGAACGACTACGGCGTCGGTTACATAATCGACAAGTATTCCACCAAGGGCGACGCCATCTACTACGACGGGAAGAAGGTCCCTGACATCTACGGCCTGTACACGGTCACGGCTTCGGCCTGATTCCAAACAGGGGGCATCACCCCCGTCTTCCTTCTTCTCTTCGAAAGCGATAATACCGCCTGCATCGATTCTCATCCTGGTGATAAGATGTGTACATCGGCATCATACGGCAGCGGCGAAGAGCACTGCTTCGGACGCAACCTCGACCTGGAGATGTCTCTCGGACAGCAGATCGTCGTCACACCTCGGAGATATCCATTCCAGTTCAGGGCGGAGCCTCCGTCGTCGGAACACAAGGCGATAATCGGCGCAGCCATCGTCGCCGACGGATATCCACTGTACTTCGACGCCGTGAACGAGGACGGCCTCGGGATGGCGGGATTGAACTTCCCCGTCGACGCCGTATACCACAATAGGGTCGAGGGCAGGCACAATGTCTCCCCATTCGAGTTCATACCGTGGGTCCTCGGACAGTGCTCCACAGCGGATGAAGCGAGAAGACTTCTGAAAGATATCGTCCTAATCGACGAGCCGTTCAGCGAGAAGATCCCGCTATCGCCCCTCCATTGGATGATCGCAGACAGGAAGGAGTCCGTAGTCGTCGAATCCACCGTATCCGGATTGAACGTCTACGACGACCCAGTGGACATCCTGACCAACTGCCCTCCGTTCCCGTTCCATATGAGGAACCTGGCGAGCCACATGAACCTGTCTCCCGGGCTGCCGGAGAACCGGATCGCCAAGGATGTGGACCTCCGTGCGTACAGCAGAGGCATGGGCGCATTCGGACTCCCAGGGGACCTCTCGTCGGCATCGAGATTCGTCAAAGCCACGTTCACACTCCAGAACTCGAAGGACGACGGAACCGCGACAGGAGTGGTGACCCAGTTCTTCCACATCCTCGACTCGGTGCATCAGCAGAAGGGTTGCTGCGATCTCGGCGATGGGAAGTACGAATACACCTCATACTCGTCATGCTGCGACACCGTTCGCGGAATCTACTACTATAGGACCTATGGCAACAGCAGGATCTCTGGGATCGATATGCACAGGACCGATCTGGATTCTGGTGCTCTGTCTTCGTTCCCGATGCTGGATGATCAGGACATCATGATGCAGAACCGAGTCTCTGCTCGAGAGGAACTGTTGGAGTAGGAGCGGTCGGCCCGATGGATCCGGTGCCGGCCGCAGGGGGTTGAAAAAATCAGAATCACTGGAGATCCAGGGTCTGCAGCCCCTGGCCGACCTTCTTCGCATCGAGGAGGAGCTGATCGTTATCGCATGCAGGATTCCTGCCTCCGTTGTCGGAATAGATCATACTGCGATAGATCCCGAATCCCAGATTGTGCAGGTCGGTCCTGAGGAACTCTTCGACCTTTTCTGCCTCATCTCCCGGTCCGGAGGTGGTGACGACTGTGATAGCCCTCTTGTCCCTGAACGCCGGATTCCCGTTGGCATCGATGAGGGAGAACATCCTGTCCTCCAGCATCTTAAACTGTGCGCTCGGCCCGCTGAAATAGACGGGCGTAGAGAAGATAACGCAATCAGCTTCACGGATGTCATTGATGATATCGGCAATGTCATCCGAGATGACGCATATACCGCTAGACTTGCACATGTGGCAACCCTTACAGCCGTTGACATTCCTGAGTTTCTGGATGTCATACAACTTGATGACGTTCGTGGATAGGCCCATGGCACCGTCGAGGATCGCATTGACGATGGATTCCGCGTCACTCTCCTCCCTTCCGCTGGATATGACCGCGACGACTTTTGCCATAACCATCTATTGACTAATCAATATTTATAATGATGCAGACCTCCATCTAACATTATTTAAATGTATCTATATTTAAGGGTTCTGATATAAAAGAACGGCTTATTCATCCATCCAGAAGGTTTGCAAAGAACTATATTAAATAGTGCAAAGTTGGATGGATGCATAATCCATAATATCCATCCTTTCATCGGATCAGGGGGCGGAAATCGCCGACGGAGCCGATCTGGCTCATTTCTTCTTATCAGGCGCAAGACGCGACTCGGTGGCATAGTCGTTGTCCAACGGAGTGATGTGAAGGTGGGTGTAGAACGGATCCTCGTACTTCGAGTGCATGTACTTCTCGATGTCGAGATTCATGTTCTTCAGGACATGGATGAGGGTGTTGCGCAGATGGAGCACGTCCTCGCGCGGTATGTCTCTGAAATAGCTGTTGTTCAGCTCCGTGACGGAGGCCATCACGATGGCTGCGAGCTCCTGACCGGCCTCGGTCAGATAGATGAAGTACTTCTTGCTGTTCTCCGTCTTCCTATCGTCGTAGACGAACCCCTTCTCCCTCAGGACCTTGATGACCCTGTTGGTGTTGGCGGTATCCAGATCGAGGAAGCGGGAGAGGCTGACGAGGGTCTGTCCGTCCTGCAGCTTTAAGGCGATCAGATAGACTGCATGCGCACTAGTCAGGCCGTAAGACGAAACCACCTCGGTCATGTTCTTGCGCATCTGGAAGCTCATCCTGTCGAAGAATGCCGGCAGGAAAGAATTCCAGTATACGTCTTCCTGGATAGCCATATTGACCAGTAAAGCCTACGCAGTTTTAATTGTAACGAGTTGAACTCCAGCAGAAGCATTGAATTTTCAGTGAGCTCGTCCTGATCCGTAAAAGACGAGTTTTCTCCGTTTC
>ERZ1026850.1241-NODE-1241-length-13746-cov-9.370681_pt1 | contig 13746 bp, 9 predicted proteins | sample MGYA00380155_ERZ1026850 | MGnify/ENA primary metagenome ERZ1026850 (study PRJEB33269, sample SAMEA4719791) | human gut metagenome | biome: human-associated habitat; feature: organic feature; material: feces | place: Cameroon | collected 2013-10 ... | reverse complement strand
AACGCCTCTGCCCAGGGCGGCGACACCTCCGGATCGTCCACTTGGTTGACATAAACTATGTCGCAAAGTCCCTCGGCGCAGATGACCCGCGCCGCCATTTCCGGCGTGATGACCGCCGACCACGGCGCGCCTGCCAGTCTGGCGTATATGGCCGGGCGGTGCGCCGCCTGCCGGATGGGCTGTCCGAAGGCGGTGGCGCCCAGCACACAGATGGTGCGCGTCCGCTCCGGCGGCAGCACCGGCTCCCACGTCTCATGAGCCTTGGCGGGCAGCCGCTTGGAGCCGTCCGCCTCCACCAGCACGAAATCCGCCGCCTGCTGCCAGCCGTCAAACGCCGGGGCCGTCAGCTTCCCCTCCGGCGTCAGGCTGCCCACACAGGCCACGCCGCCCGCTGCCAGCGCCGCTGCCAGCTCCTCCGGCGTCTGGACAAAGGGATACTGGAGCGGGCGCATGATGTGGGTGGTGGTGGCCAGCAGTACCGTACCGCAGGGGCGCAGCTCCTCCGCCAGCTCATACAGCAGGCTGGTCTTGCCGCCGCTGCCTATCACCGCCGTCAAACCCTTTGTCACGCCCAGTACTTTCCACAATTCCTCCACGGAAACACCCCCTTTTTCCCCTATAATACCATGTAAAAGGTGGTGTTGCAACGGAAAAAGCGGGTAAAATTGCCAAAAATACCGGCAAAACTTGACAAAAAGACAAGATAGTGCTATACTCCACGAGTATTTCTGATTGGTAACAAAAGTTACAAATAATTTCAATTCTTGCCGCTGCCCTGTTTACGGATGGGGCCGGGCGGCTATACTGCGAGGTACTATGGAACGAATCGAAACCGTGGCGCGGCGTCCGATCCCCGTGCGCCGCCGCCCCAAGCTGGACCCCGTTTCCGTGTGCCAAGCCATCCACGACGCCCCTGATGGTCTTGTGCGCCTTGTGCGCCGCGGCGTCCGCGCCGTGGGTTACTGGCTGGCCTGGACATGGGACGCTGTGGTCACCGACCAAAAACAGATGTATCAGGACTTTCTCCGCTCCCGCTTTGCCCGGAGCTGGCACGCCTTTTTCCATGCCCCGGCGCTGGTGGGCTTCACCGCGGCGCTGCGGAACAACTGGCTGGTGCGCTTTACCGGTATGGTCGCCCTGACGGCCGCCATCTTCCTGGGCGTATCCCTGACGCCTGCCGCCCCCACGCTGGACGCCATCTGCATCCTTGTGGAGCAGGACGGCCCGCAGGTGGTGTCGCAGGACACCGAGGAGCTGGATCGGAACTATCTGTCCCTGCGCCGCAGTCTGGGCGGCGACAAGGCCATGCAGTATATTTTGCAGCCCGGGTACACCGTCACCGTCGACCACGCCGGGCAGGTCATCACCGCCGTCTCCGCCGGTGAGCGGCTGCCTGTCTTTCTGGAGCGCTGCGGCATCAGCCTCGGCGATGACGAGATGGTGGAACTGAATCTCACCGGCGACCAGCTGTCCATCCGCATCAGCGGCACCCTGACCTACCAGCACTTTGTGACCGTGGAAACGGATTACGAGATCAAGCGCACCCCAGATCCCCTGATGGACAAGGGTACGGAGGAGATCGTCCGCAAGGGCGTTTCCGGCCAGATCGTGGAGACGTATGAGGACACGGTGGTGCGGGGCGAGGTGGTCTCCACCCGCTATGTGGGCGCCAGCCACGACACCTCCCACGCTGAGCTGGTACGCTACGGCACACGGGTCTATGAGGTGGAGCGGGACGACACCATCGAAAAGGTGGTTCCCAACAGCAGCGGCGAGGGCGGCATTCTCTACTTCAAGTCCGGCGACACCATGACCTACTCCAAGGCCCTGACCTGCAGCTCCACCGCCTATTACAGCGGCGGTGAGAAGGGCGCGGCGTGGACCACCGCCGTCGGTGCCAAGGTGGGCATCGGCACCATCGCTGTGGACCCCAAGGTCATTCCCTACTATACCAAGATGTTCATCCAGACCACCAACGGCAGCCGTGTCTACGGCATGGGTACCGCGCTGGACTGCGGCGGCGCCATCAAGGGCAATATCGTCGACCTGTGGTTCCCCACCTACGGGGATTGCCGCAGCTGGGGCCGGCGCAATGTGACCGTGTATATTCTGGATAAAAAGGCGTAACAGGCCGCCTCATCGCGTAAAAGGGGACGTCCTCCGCGGACGTCCCCTCTCTTATGCCTCGATGACCGCGTTTTCCCGCAGCGGGCAGTCCCGCAGCAGCCGCTGCGCCGCCGGAAGGTACTCCGCCACCGTCTTTGCCTTGCGGATGGCCTTCAGCTCCCGCTCCGTCCCCTCGAAGCTGCCGCTGAGATAGTTCCACAGCCCCCGCATTCGGTGCAGCACCGGCGTGTCGCCGGACAGCCGCTGCCGGTAGTCCGCCAGCAGCCGGTCGTGGAACGCCGTCAGCTCCTGCCGGGAGGCCGGGGCGCCGCCCCGCAGCCGTCTGCCCAGCGCCGGATCGGCTATCAGTCCCCTGCCTACCATCACCGCGTCCACCTGTGGATATTGGCGGCAGAACGCCGCCACATCCGCCGCCGTGAACAGGTCGCCGTTGTACACCGGCACCTCCTGTCGCCGTGCCAGCGCCGCATCAAAGGCGTCCCGGTGTACCGCGCCCCGATAGAATTCCTTCTGCAAGCGCGGGTGGACGATCAGCTCCGCAATGGGATACCGGGCGTAGATGTCCAGCAGCCGCGGCCACTCCGCCGGATCGTTCTTTCCGATGCGGGTCTTGATGGACACCCGCATCTCCGGCAGCGCCCCGAAGATCTCGTCCAGACACCGCTCCAGCTCCTCCGGATAGGCCAGCAGCCCCGCCCCCTTGTGCTTGGCGGTGACGGTGCCGGAGGGACAGCCCAGATTGAAATTGACCTCCCGGTACCCCATGGCGTACAGCTCCCGGGCCGCCCACACAAAGTAGTCGCCCCGGTTGGTCAGCAGCTGCGGCACGGTGTCCCGCTCCCCCTGCGTCACCTCGTCCAGCTCCTTGCGCTGGAAGGTCAGGTTGCCGTTGGGGGAGAGAAACGGCGTGAAATACTTGTCCACGCCGCCGAACTTCTCCCGCTGGGCGCGGCGCCAGATATAGCCGGTCAGCCCCTCCATGGGCGCGGCGTATAGCTTTATGTCAACCATTTTTGTCTCCTCCCGCTGCAATATGAGCTTTTACCGCCCCATCATACCCGATATTTCTTGCATTGGCAACCTCTGTATGGTAAGATATTTCGTTGGAAAGCGAGGGATACTATGACCCTTTTTGACTACTATCTCCAGTATATGACCGAGGTGTGGGAGGGCAAGCGCCCCGCGCCGGAGGGCATCACCCTGCCTGAGGACGGCGACGAGAGCGCCCGCATTCAGGCGCTGGGCCAGCAGCTGCAAGCCATGGGCATGGCGGCCTTTGTCCGCGCCTGCGCCGCGCAGGACGGCACCGCTCTGCCGGAGGAGCTGTTTACCGAGGGTGCGCCCGTCCCGGATGCACCTCCCGCCCCGCAGGAGGACGCCGCACCCGCCGAGCCTGACCCGGACGCCGACAAGCACGCCTTTGAGGTGTTTCTGGACTGCATCGCCATGGATGACGGACTGGTACAGTATCTCATCGACGTCCTCAAGCGCATGGATCGCAAGGAATTCTTCAAGCTGAGCCAGATCACCACCAAGCTGGATCTGGACCCGGAGGAATTCCTCTACTGGCTGGGACACCGAGAGGTGTATGCCGGCGAGGAGGAGCGCGCCTGCGCCGCCATAATGGATACCGCCCTGCTGCGTCTGGCGAATGAGGGGCGTCTGGATGTGGCCGCCGCCCTGCTCAGCGGCGACCAAAAGACCTTTGAGACCTTCCGCTGCGAGGCGCCGGAGCTGGTGCATCTGCCCGCCGCTACCTTCGCGTGGTACGAGAAAAACTATCTGGATCGGGATTATCCCATCCGGCTCATCATGCGCCTGAACGGCGTAAAATTTCCAGAGTGAGGTACAGATCATGACCGAACCGTATAAAGCTCTCGGCATCAGCGATGCCGTGCTCACCTTCGGCGAGAAGGTTCTCGCCGGTCTGGCGGAGCGTTTCTCCCAGATCGACGCCATTTCCGAGGCCAACCAGATGAAGGTCATCGCCGCCATGCAGAAGAACCGGCTGGCCGCCAATCACTTCAATCTCTCCTCTGGCTACGGCTACAACGACGAGGGCCGCGACAATCTGGAGCGGGTCTATGCCGACTGCTTCGGCACCGAGGCGGCGCTGGTGCGTCCCCAGATCACCTGCGGCACCCACGCGCTGGCGCTGGCGCTGGGCGCCAACCTGTTGCCCGGCGACGAGCTGCTCAGCCCTGTGGGCGGCCCCTACGACACGCTGGAGGAGGTCATCGGCATCCGCCCCTCCGCCGGCTCCCTCAAGGAGTACGGCGTCTCCTACCGGCAGGTGGATCTGCTGCCCGGCGGTGTCTTTGACTACGACGGTATCCGCGCCGCCATCAACGAGAAGACCAAGCTGGTCACCATCCAGCGCTCCAAGGGCTACGCCACCCGTCCCAGCTTCTCTGTGGAGCAGATCGGTGAGCTGATCGCCTTCTGCAAGCAGTGCAAGCCGGATGTGATCTGCATGGTGGACAACTGCTATGGCGAGTTCACCGAGCTGCGGGAGCCGTCCAACGTAGGCGCGGACATGATCGTGGGCAGCCTCATCAAGAACCCCGGCGGCGGTCTGGCCCCCACCGGCGGCTATGTCTGCGGCCGGGCCGACCTCATCGACCGCTGTGCCCGCCGCCTGTCCGCCCCCGGCCTGGGCCGGGAGGTCGGCGCCAATCTGGGGCTGCTGACCCAGCTGTATCAGGGCTTCTTCCTGTCTCCCACCGTCACCGCCGCCGCCGTCAAGGGCGCGGTGTTCGCCGCCGCCTGCTATGAAAAGCTGGGCTTCCGCGTGGTACCCGCCGCTGACGAGACCCGCCACGACATCATTCAGGCCGTGGAGCTGGGCAGCCGGGAGGGTATGGTGGCCTTCTGCAAGGGTATTCAGGCCGCCGCACCGGTGGACAGCTACGTGACGCCGGAGCCGTGGGCTATGCCCGGCTACGACAGCGAGGTCATCATGGCCGCCGGCGCCTTCGTGCAGGGCAGCTCCATCGAGCTTTCCGCCGACGGCCCCATCCGCCCGCCCTACGCCGTGTACTTCCAGGGCGGCCTGACGTGGTATCACGCCAAGCTGGGCATCCTGATGAGCCTGCAGAAGATGCTGGAGGCCGATCTCATCTCACTCTAATTATGTAAACTTGCAGAGGTATCTATGCTTCTCCCTAACCACCCTTTTCGACGGCGTCCGCCACCCGCTGTATTCTCCCGAAATATAAATCTTATGTAAACTAAAAAGGAGAATATTATGTGGTTTTGGTTTTCCCTCATCGCTCTGATCTGCTGGAGCGGCTCTGACCTGTTCAGCAAGATCGGCTGTCAGGATGCGGACGATAAGTACAGCCATCTCAAGATGGTCATGGCCGTGGGCCTTGTGATGGGCCTCCACGCGGCCTACGAAATTTTCATCAACGGCACGGAGATCAACGGCGGCATCATCCTCACCTACCTGCCGGTGTCCCTGCTGTACATCAGCTCCATGACCATCGGCTACATCGGCCTGCGGTACATTGAGCTGTCCATCTCCTCCCCCATCTGCAACTCCTCCGGCGCGCTGGTAGCGGTGCTGGCGCTGGCCACCGGCGGTCTGGGTGATCTGGTACCCGCCCAGCTGGTCGCCACGGCGCTGGTCTGCGTGGGCGTCATCGGCCTTGGCATCGTGGAGGCCCGGGAGGACGACGACCTGCGGGCCGCCCGGCAGGAGGCCAGCAACCATCGCTACGCCAAGTCCGTGCTGGCGCTGGCGCTGCCGGTGGTCTACTGTCTGCTGGACGCGCTGGGTACCTTTGCCGACAGCCGCGTGCTGGAGACGCTGAACGAGGACAGCGCCAACTGCGCCTATGAGCTGACGTTCCTGCTGGCCGCCATCGTGTGCTTCATCTATGTGGTGCTCATCAAAAAGAGCAAGCTCGTCCCCAAGCGGGAGGGTCCCAAGTACGTGGGCGCCATCTGCGAGACAGCCGGTCAGTTCGCCTACATCTACGCGCTGGCGGATACGGCCCATGTGGCGCTGGCCGCACCCATCATCTCCGCCTACTGCGTGGCCTCCGTGCTGTGGAGCCGCCTGTTCCTCAAGGAGAAGCTGAGCTGGAAGCACTACGCCATGATCGCGCTGGTGGTGGCCGGTATCGTGATCCTGGGCCTGTACGACGCGTAACGCAATGTGAAAACGCCGTCTGCCCGCACCGCAGACCACTGAAAAAACAAAGTAAAACACGGCGCTGCCCCTCTATCGGGGACAGCGCCGTGTCCTCTTTTTATTTGCCATGCTCCCACGCCAGCAGCTTTGCCTTTCGATCCAGCCCGCCGGCGTATCCGGTCAGGCTGCCGTCTGCGCCCAATACGCGGTGACAGGGTATGATGAGGGAGATCCGATTGCGTCCCACCGCGCCGCCCACGGCCTGCGCGGACATCCGGGCAAGCCCCCGCTCCGCCGCCAGACGTGCTGCCAGCTGTCCGTAGGTCACGGTCTGTCCGTAGGGGATCTGCAAGAGCAGCGCCCACACCGCCTGTTGGAACAGGGAACCGGCGGGATGCAGCGGCGGCAGAAAGTCCGGCTCTCTGCCGGTAAAGTAGATGTCCAGCCAGCCCTTGGCCGCCGCGAGAATCGGCGTCTCCCGCCGGATATGAGCCGCCGGAAGTCCCTCGGCAAAGTGCTTCCCTCCGTCAAACCAGAGGCCGGTCAGGCCTCTCTCATCCGCCGCCAGTAAAATGCCGCCCAGCGGCGAGTCATAGTGCTGCGTATAGATCATGGTTGATTCCTCCCTCACGGCAATGCGCCGCCTGCATCCTATCGGGTGCAGGCGGCGCATACGTTGTTCAAATAATTTGGGCTTCGGTGTTACTCCGTCAGCTGCCAGACCTCAAACACCGACTCCTTGCCCTTGAGCAGTATGCCGCCCTCCAGAATAGCCGCCGTTCCGACGCCATTCCGCTGTTCCGCCACCGTATGGCTGATGTAGATGCTGCCGGAGGGTGCATTGTCCTCCAAGCGAGAGGCGGTATTGACCACATCGCCGATGGCGGTGTATGCCATATACTGTTCGTCACCCACATGGCACAGCAGTGCCGGCCCCGCGTGGACGCCGATGCCCAAGCCGATCTCCAGCCCCGTCTGCCGATAGAGCCGGGCCGCAAAATCCTGCGCCTCGCGCTGTATCGCCAGTGCAGCCTTACAGGCATCCGCAACAGCCTCCGGATCCTCGTTCAGCCTCCAGTAGGCCATGGTGCAATCGCCCATAAATTTATCCACAATGCCGCCGTGCCGGTGTACGCACCTGCTGGTCAGCGCAAGAAAGTCGCTAAGGCAGGAAATCAGCTGTGCCGGCGTCAGGTTTTCCGCTAAATGCGTAAAGCCGCGTACATCCGCAAACAGCACCGCGATATACTCTGTTTCGATACTTTTCTTATGCTTTCCGTCCTTGCGAAGGATCTCATGGACGATGGCCGGGTCCATGTATGTGGATATCTGCTCAATAATGCATCTGCGGGCGTCGTTCTCCATAACAAGCCCCATCTTGGCGCCGCCCTCCGCATGATAGTCTCTCAAAAGCGGATGGTCCTGCACACGGTGGGATATCTCCTGCGCCAGCTGCTGGGTAAATGCCAGATCCTGCCGGTCAAATGCCCGGCCCTCCGCCTTGTTGATCAGTTGAATAGCGCCAAAGACCATATCCTCCGTTTTCAGCGGCACACAGAGCACCGTCCTTGTGACATACCCTGTCTCCGTGTCCACCTTCCCGGTCCATCGCGTGTCTTGTCGGCAATCCGGAATGACCAGCGCCTCGCCGCTGTCCACCACCTGCCCGGCGATTCCCTCGCCCGGCAGCAGGTAGATGCCCTCCAGCTCACCGCCCCCGTATACGGCCATAGGACTGATGCGCCCATCCTCAAAGCGATGGTAAAACCAAAGCGTCCCTGCCTCCGCGCACACCGCTTTTGCAACAGCCTCCAGCATGGCTTCCATCGCCAGCCGCGGATCCGGGTGATCCCGCATATCCGCCGTCATACTGTCGATGACCGTTCTGACATGATCCATTTGTTCTGCTTCCGATGCAAAGGCGGTGTTCTTGTTCATATCGTCTCGTCCTCTCCACTCATGGCATACACATCTCCCGCGCGGGCAAAGTGTATGCCGGGGAATGCACGGCGTGCATACGCCTCCATAGCCAACAGATCCTCATCCGAGCGCTCCGGCAGATGATGGGTGATCACCAGATGCGGTATCTCCATCCTCTGCGCCAGCTTGACGCCCTCCTGCCAAATAGAGTGTCCCCATCCCTTCCGGCTGGGGTACTCCAGCTCCGTGAACATACCGTCATACAGGATGAAGGAGCAGCCCTCCACCATCTCTGCGGGGACATCCACGCCGTGCTCCCAATCGCAGACCAAACACATGGAGCCGTTATCCGTGTCCACCCGGATGATCGTTGCGTCGTCCGGATGGTTGGCCGGTGCAAAACGGGCGGAGACCCGCTCATTCAGATATACCGTGCTGTCGCAGCCCACACAGATCGTCTCACCGATCTCCGGGGAGATCGGCCAAAACGGCACCTTCAGGATATCCGTGGGATTATACTGACGCGAGTAGTGCTCCACGCCGGCATACACCCGCACACGGGCTGTCTCCGGGAAGACGCTCCAATCCAGCAAGCCAAGAATATGGTCATAGTGGAGATGGGTAAGCAGAATGTCGATCTGTGTGCAGTCCTTCAAGTAGGGTTCGGCCTGATACAGGCCGGTACCGCAGTCCAATACAATGGCGTGCTGCCCCGCCTTGATGATATAGCAGCTGGTCGCACCACCGAACTGCTGACAATTTACACCGGAAACCGGTCGGCTGCCTCTGCAGCCCAGTACATAAAACTTATACGCATCCATTGCGTGGTCCCCCCCTGAACTGAGCCTATCTCAGTTTTTTCTCACAAAATATGCGCGCATCTCCTGCGCCAACCGAAGCACCTCCTGCTGTTCGCCGCAGCGCAGCGCGGAAAACTCCGCCATGCTGCGCAGCCGATGCTCCATTTCCTTCTCTGTGCCGGTCAGAAGCACCTCTCGGAAAGAGGGCTCCCGCCGACTGCCTGCCTGCCCCTGCCGGGCGGCATCCAAGTATTCCTCCAGCAGCCCGTTGCACCACAACAGCTGCGCGATCTCATCCGCCAGTCCTTCGGCAAAGGCAAGATCTTTCTCGTCAAAGGACAGGCCGTCCGTCTTGTTGATGATCTGAATGCTGCCGAAAACGGTGCCATCCGCTTTCATGGGTACACAGATCATGGTTTTCGTCTGGAAGCCGGTTTTTTCATCCACCCGGCCGGCCCAGCGTGGGTCGGTCTGACAATCCGGGATGATAACGGGCTGTCCGCCGCGGATGACCTGCCCGGCAATTCCCTCGCCCGGCAGCAGGCTGACCTCGGCCATATTCGCACCGTCACAGGCCACCCGTGGGTGGATCCTCCCGTCGCGGAAGCGGTCGTAGAACCAGAATGTGCCGGTCTGTGCATGGATCGCGTTCAAAACCATCTCCAGCGCGGCCGGAAGCGCGTCATCCAGAGAGCGCACATCCTTGATGCTTTCCGTCAACTGCCGGATGGTCCGCTTATAATGCTGACCCTTCATGGCATTCCAAATGGATTCCATTTCTTCTCTCATAATGTTAACGCTCCTCTTTTTGATGTTTGGCTGTTTCCAGCCGCCTCCCGGCGGCAGCGCCCCCGGATCTGCGTTGCTTCCCCGGGACGTCCGCCATAGCGGACGTCCCGGAGCTTTCTTTACTTTCTGCGCTTGCGGATGACCACTCGATAGAGGATCACGAGACCGATACCGGCGATGAACGCCGCCAGCGCGATCAGCGTAAAGCCCTGACGCTCTCCGGCGTTGAGGCTGCGGTTGGGCCCCCATGCCACGGAGAAGCCACTCTCACCCTCCGCCTGCTCCGGCTCTGCCGACTTATCCGCCGTATTGCCGTTGCCGTTGGCGCTCTGTGTGCCGTCTCCAGCCTGATCGGCGGCCGCCTGCGCTTGCTGGATGGCCTCCTCACGGGTCATCTGTCCGCCTGCGGAAAGGCTGGCGGTATCCAGCAGCTCATAACGCCCGGTGCGCGTGGAATATGCCGGGACTGCCGAGCCAAACAGCTCCATCAGCACCGACGACTGTGCCTCGGCCTGTCCGTCCTGCGCACCGGCCGTGCCGTCGGATCCACCGGAGGTTTCGGAGGTATCCGGATCGCTCCCCGCGTTGTCGGTATTGCCTGCGCCGGTGATCTCGCCATCGGGCGTCCCGTCGCCGCCCGTGGGGATATCTGTCACATCCCCGGCAGCGCCGGTCTCTCCGCCGGCCGCACCGCTGTCTGTCCCGGTCTGATCCGGTACAGACTCGCCTGCGCCGGCAGCCTGAGACTGTCCGCCGCTCTGGGCGTCTCCGGTGACTTCAACGTTCTCGCCTGTTCCTGCCGCAATATCGCCGCCGGCAGGCGTTTCCGTTTCACCGGGCTTCGTGACGGCCGTACCGTTGGCGCCGGTACCGCCGCCGATGGCCGCGCCGCCGCTCTGGTCAACACCGCCGGTTTCCAGGCGGTCCTTGACGGCTTCCGCATCGAGGAAGCTGCCATCCACAGGAACACCGCCGCCGCCAAAGATACCTGCTATCGTGCGCCGTGCATACATGACAAAGCTCTGTACGCTTGTCAGTGTGGAGCAGACCGTATCGCCGGTGGAGTAGTCCACACCGATCACGCTGCCATCTTTGTAATACGCCAGCAGCACTGTGCCGGTATAGCCCAGGTTATTGGAGATGTGAGCTATATCCTTGTTGTTCAAAGTGCCCAGCTTCACATCGTTCCGATAGGCCGTCAGCGTGCCGTCGTTACCCAGCAGTGCATAGTAGCTCAGGTTTTCACCAAACACCGACTTCTGACTGAGCACCACGCCGTCATAGACCACGTTCTGGGCCGGAGACACCATGTAAGGCGTATCCCCCAGCGTGAACACCCGATAGGGGATCTTCGTGTTCTTGTAGTTGGAGAAGTTGTGGTACACGACGGCCTCGCCCTTCCAGAAGGGCGTCGTATCAAGCTGCGCCCAGTTCGCTGCCGCCGCGGCATCCGCCTTCGTGGCCGTGCCGCCGTCCAGCTGATAAACCTCGCCGGCCTTCGTCATGGCATAGCCGCGCCACAGATGTACGGCTTCCGTCACATCTGTAACACTCCCCTTCTCCTTCATTGCGTCCGCACCATCGCCGACAGCCGCGCCGTAATGGATCGTACCGTCCTTGGCGATGTAGTACCACCAATCGCCGTAGGTCATGACCTTGCGTGCCAGATCCGATACCTGATAGGTCGTGACACTGTCGATCACAACGTTTTGGTCAAAGCGGAAGCCCAGCGTTACCACACCGTTCGCATCAGTGGTATAGGTCTGTCCGTTCACAGAGACTTTGGCGCTTGGGGCGCCCTCCGGCAGCGGCACCTCCACGTTGATGCGATCCACACCGGAGGCGTAGACTACCGTCTCCTGTCCCAGTGCTCCCACCTCCGGCAGGAGGATACCCACGCTCTTACCATTGTACGTCTTGGCGGTATCGCGGACACCCTGCGCCGTGCCATCCTTGCTGTAAAGCCTGGTGAAGGGCATATAGGTGGGATTTTCACTTGCAAGGTCGGAGAAGTCCCACGCCTTAGCGGAAAAGCCCTTGTCCGTATAGAATGTCTGCTTGGCGAAGTCCGCCGCCGGAACCAGCAGCTTCCGGTTTTCCTCGATCGGGCGCTGAGGCGTCACATCGGTCGCCTTGCCCTCTCCCGCCGCGTCCACAATGGCCTTGGCGGTTTGTCCGTTGAGGAGGGAATCCTCGCAGATATACACCAGACCGGTACCGGGGCTTGTGTTGGCTACGGCGCTGTTGGCCCACAGGGAAATGCTCTCGCCTCCGGAACGCATATCCGCCGCCACCAGAACATTGTTCAGGTTCTTGTCGGTCAGGCGCACCATACCGGCCTCCAGCACCTTGCCGATGACACCGCCGGCATAGTCGCCCAGAGCAGTCACCCGGCCCTTGTAGTAGCAGTTGTTCACCTGAGCGGTGATCTCCTCGTTCCACAGGCGCACCTCGCCGATGATGCCGCCGGCATTGGTAAAGGCGGTGATGTTGGCGCCCACGGCGCAGTTCGTGACGGCCACGTTGTCGCCGCTGCCGATAATGCCGCCGGCAGCCTGATTGTTGGCGATGATGGTCACGTCCTCTGCCACATAGATGTTCTCATAGGCGCAGAGCTTGGCGTTGGTGAGCGCGCCCGCGTAGCCGCCCACATTGTTCCAGCCCTGAATGAGGCAGTCACGCACCACGGCACCGAAGAAGCGAGGCTGGTACGAATCGGTATACAGGCCATAAACGCCGCCGGTACCCATCACGCTGGGATCACCGTTGACATTCTTATTCTCCCTGCCGTTGACCTCGTTGAGGATCTTGCAGCCGAGGATCTGCGTGTTATAGTGGGTGCTGTTATACGCGTTGCCTGTACGGTAGCCTATCAGACCGCCCACGGCGGTGGTACCCTTGATGGTGCAGTTGCGCACCACGGCGTTGTTGCTGTGGCTCTGACCGGTGGAGCCCAGCGCACCGCCTGCGGCGCCCGCCTCGGCAGTAATTTCCACCGTGTCTATCAGCCAGTCCTGATGATTCTCAGCCGTGGAGGCCATATAGTTGGCGCCGTAAAGGCCGCCCACCGTGTAGTTACCCTTGACCGAGCCGTTGACCGCCCGGTTTCCGGTGGTTACGTTGCTGGCAGTATAGCCCGCCAGACCGCCTACATTGCCGTTTCCGGTGATGCTGAAGTTCTCGATGGTATCGCCCCGCGTAAGGCTGCCATAAAGCTCCGTCCTGCCGCAGATACCGCCTGTATAGTTGGTTCTGGGCGCATCGATCACCACATTCGTGGCCTTCACCTGCTCCACAGAGGCGCTGGCAAAGGCGATGAGGCCGCTGAGGTAGTTGCTGCTCCACGACTTTTTCCCCTGAACGTCCTTCACGTTGATGTTATCCATAGTCACGTTTTTCGTTTGGCCCGTGGTCATGGAAATGAAGGCGAAATAGTTGTTGGAATACTGGTTGCACGTCAAGCGTATCGTCTGCAGCGTAAGGTCCGCCGCAGAGCCGACACTGAGGATCGCGCCGGCCATGGGCCGCAGCACATTGGTTGACTCGAAGTTGAAGTCCATGCTCTCGAAGGTCAGGTTCTCCATGGACACCGATACCTTCTGGATCCAAGGCTCGCCGCTGTTGCTGGATACATACCGGAGTTTTTTGAAGCCATTGCCCTTCGTTTCGCCCTTCAGACGGTTGAATACCAGATCCTTATGCATGGTAACGCTTCCCCCGAAATCCACTGTGCCGGTGATGAGGACATTCTCCTCGGTCTTTCCGTGCGCCGGCATCAGCGCATCCCACTCACTGAGATTACTGATTCGCCACCAGTTCTCATGGGCCGTGCCATCGTCATTCAGATACTGCACTTGGGTGGTCAGCTTCCGCTCCCGGCCGGATTCCTCGGTGTAGGTCACGCGCAGCTCATAGATATCCAGCGCCTTGGCAAAGGTCTTGGTCTTGACGGTGATAAAGCTCTCCTCAGCC
>ERZ1026850.1240-NODE-1240-length-13749-cov-4.661531_pt1 | contig 13749 bp, 12 predicted proteins | sample MGYA00380155_ERZ1026850 | MGnify/ENA primary metagenome ERZ1026850 (study PRJEB33269, sample SAMEA4719791) | human gut metagenome | biome: human-associated habitat; feature: organic feature; material: feces | place: Cameroon | collected 2013-10 ... | reverse complement strand
GGCGGCGTCGGTGACGCGCTCCACCTCCTCCCGGGCGTTGCGGTGGGCGATGTCCAGCAGGGCGCGCCGCTGTCCGCGCTGGGGCACGCGGAGCGTCACGGCGTACCCGGCGCGCTCCGTCAGCAGAGCGGAGAGCGCGTCTGCGTCCTCCAAGGGCGCGGGGAGGAGTATTTCCCGGGGCAGGACGCTGCGGGAGAGGTAATACTGGGGCACCACGGCGGACAGCAGCGCGCCATCGCTGTCGGCGGCGGTGGGGAACACCTCCGTCTGCCGCCCCAGCAGGTCGCCGCCCTCAATGTGCAGAATGGCGCAGCCGGAGCGGGCGGGACTGGTGTACGCGCCCCACACGTCGGTGTCGGCGCAGATGCCGGCGATGACGTTCTGATCCTTCGTCAGCACCGACAGGGCGCGGAGCCTGTCGCGGCAGGCGGCGGCAGTCTCGAAATCCAACGATTCGGCGGCGGCGGTCATTTTCTCCGTCAGCTCCGCCGTGACGGCGCGGAGCCTGCCGTCCAGCAGGGCGGTCGCCTGCGCCGTGCGGCGGCGGTATTCCTCGCTGCCGGGGCCGTCGGGACGGCAGAAGCCGTCGCAGCGTCCCATGTGGAAGTTCAGACAGGGACGCTCCCTGCCGATGTCCCGGGGGAAGCGGCGGTTGCAGGTGGGCAGGCGCAGCGCGGTGCAGACCGCGTCCAGCGCGAGGCGCGTTTCGTGGCGGCCTCCGAAGGGGCCGAAATACTTCGCCCCGTCGTCCGCGGGACGGTTCACCAGCGAGAACCGGGGGTACGCCTCGGCGGAGAGCCGCACGAAGGGATAGCCCTTGTCGTCCTTCAGGAGAATGTTATACCGCGGCTGGTGCCGTTTGATGAGGGAGTTTTCCAGCACCAGAGCCTCGAACTCGGAGCGGACGATGATCGTGTCGAACCTGTCCACGTGGGACACCATCATTTTCGTTTTTTCGTTGTGGGAGGCGGTGTCCTGAAAATACTGGCTGACGCGGTTTTTCAGCTTCTTCGCCTTGCCCACGTAGATGACCTGACCGGTCTTGTCCATCATCAGATAGACGCCCGGCAGCAGCGGCAGCTCGTTTGCCTTGGCGCGCAGCTCGTCTCGTGTCACGGCGGACACCTCCCTTCCATGCTGGGTACAGTATAGCACTGATTTTACCGCCGTTGCAAGTCGTTGACAGATATGATATAATCCTTTTTTGGAAGATCATGTGAAAAACGAGGATACGACTATGGAAGTGACACAGGGCGCACCGTTTGAGAGCTTCGGACTGTCAGACGCCACCATGCGCGCCATACGCAATAAGCATTACGCCGTCAGCACCCCCGTACAGGCGGGGTGCATCCCGCCCATGCTGGCGGGGAAGGACGTCATCGCCAAGGCACCTACCGGCACCGGCAAGACCATGGCGTTCGGCATCCCCATTATCGAGCGCATTGACCGGGAGAGCGAGGAGGTGCAGGCGGTGATCCTGGCACCCACCCGCGAGCTTGCCATGCAGATCACCGACGAAATGCGGGACATCGCCGTTTGCCACGAGGGCGTGCGTCTGGTGTGCCTGTACGGCGGCCAGCCCATCGGCAAGCAGATCGACGCGCTGAAGCGCAGACCGCAGATCGTGGTGGCGACGCCGGGGCGGCTCAGCGACCACATGAAGCGGCGCACCGTCAGCCTGAAAAGCGTGCAGACCGTGGTGCTGGACGAGGCGGATCGGATGCTGGACATGGGCTTTATCCACGATGTGACCCGGATTCTGGACAAGATCCCCAGCCGGAAGAATCTGGGGATGTTCTCCGCCACCATCTCCCGGGAGGTCATGGACATCTCGTGGGTGTACCAGCGGGACCCGGAGGAGATCACCGTGCAGGCGACGAAGGAGAACAAGCCCGACATTCTCCAGTACCGGCTGGAGGTGTCCTCCGACGGGAAGGTGGACGCCATCGCCAAGATACTGGCGCACGAGGACTATGAGCGGGTCATCTGCTTCTGCAACACCAAGGGCAGCACCGAGCGTCTGACGAAGTTTTTGCAGATGCGGGGCGTGGACGCCCAGTGCATCCACGGCGACATCCCCCAGCGGAAGCGGGAGGAGGTCATGCAGCGGTTCCGGGACGGAAAGCTGCGGGTGTTCGTGGCGACGGACGTGGCCAGCCGCGGCATCGACGTGGACGACGTGGACGCGGTGTTCAACTACGAGGTGCCGGAGGAGAACGAGTATTACATCCACCGCATCGGCAGGACGGGGCGCGCCAAGAAGCACGGCGTGGCGTACACGCTGCTCAGCGATTTCCCCAGCCGCCTGCGGCTGGACAACATCGCCCGGAACACGCGGAGCCATATCGTGCCGGCGACGCTGGGCGACGACGGCAGCGTGACCCCTACGGCGCAATAAGCGACACGAAAAAAAGAACGCCGAAGGCGTTCTTTTTTTATTCCTCGCCGTTCTCCGCCACCCATCCGCGGACGTAGTCCACGAAACGCCGCGTGGCGGCGGACAGAGCCTTTTTGTCCTTGACGGCGATGCCGATGCTGCGGTAAAACCGCTCCGGGGCGCGGCAGGCGACCACCGGGTAGGGGCTGTGGCGCACCATCAGCTCCGGCAGGAGGCTGATGCCCAGCCCCTTGGACACCATGGCGAGCATGGTGCGGTCCTCCCGCGCCGTGTACTTCACGTTGGGGCGTATGCCCATCTTGTCCAACGCCGCCGAGATCTCGTAGTCCTGCCCCTCCTCCAGAAAGATGAACGGCTCCGTGGACAGCGACGCGGCAGGGAACGGGTCGCTGTCCGCCAGCGGGTGGCCGCAGGGCAGGATCACCTGCAATTCATCGCGGTATAGGGCGTAGGTTTGCAGGTGCTTCACCGAGGGCAGCCGCAGGAAGCCGCAGTCCACCTTTCCCTGTAAGATCCAGTCCTCGCTCTGCCCGTAGTAGTCGCCGGTGACCACCTCGAACTCGATGTTGGGGTACCGCTCGCCGAAGCTCTTCAGAATGGAGGGCAGCCACTGGGCGGATACGCTGGAAAAGGTGGCGACCCGCACGAAGCCGGCGTCCATGCCGTTCAGCTCCGCCGCCGACTGCATCAGCTCGTGGTGGGCGGCGCACAGCTTCTCGATACGGGGCAGCAGGGCGCGGCCGTCCGCCGTCAGCACCACGCCGCCGCGGTTGCGGCTCAGCAGGGTGATGTTCAGCTCGTTTTCCAACGCCTGCACCGCATGGCTCACGGCGGACTGGGTGAAGCTCATCTCCACCGCCGCCTTGGAAAAGCTGCCGCACTCCACGGTTTTCAAAAACATCTGGTACTTGTTCACGCTCATGGGTACCACCGTCCTTTCCTGCTTATTATAATACTTTTCTTCATAGTTGTACATACAATTATGCGTTTTACAACTTACAAATTCTGTGATAGTATAAGGACAACGAAAGAAAACAAATAAATGGAGGTAAAAAATTATGGCTATTGTTTCTAAGATGAACCGCTGCGCCGCTTGCGGCAGCACCGCGCTGACTTATTCCGAGGGCACCAAGCTCTACCGCTGCGCCGACTGCGGCGCGGAGCGTCCCGACACCATGCCCGCCGCCGATCTGGCGGCCATCAACAGCATCATCGCGTTGGGCGATACCGACGGCAAGCTGGAGGGTCTGCGTCACCGTTACGCCAACCTGGACATCACCAGCTGGAGCCGCGAGAACCGCGTCCAGATGGGCTGATCAAACTGCTGCTTTTTTCAATTTACCCCTCTCACAAAACGAAAAACCGGCGCCGTAAGGTGCCGGTTTTTCGTTTTGTGCCGTGAGCCGCAGGCGGTCACAGAACGCCGCGGATAGCGGCGAGGAGGTCATCGTACTCCTCGAAGCACTGGATCTGGGGATAGCTCTTCTTGATGGCTTCGGGACCCCGGAACAGGAAGCCCGCCTTGCTGTTCAGCAGCATATCCAGATCGTTGTAGCTGTCGCCGCTGGCGATGGTGTCGTAGCCGATGGATTGCAGCGCCTTGACGGTGGTGAGCTTGGAGTGGGCGCAGCGCATCCGGTGGCGGGCGATGTACCCGTCTCCGTCCACCTCCAGCGTGTTGCACAGCAGGGTGGGGTAGCCCAGCTTCTCCATCAGGGGCATGGCGAACTGGTCAAAGGTGTCGCTGAGGATCACCACCTGCGTCACGCGGCGCAGCTCGTCCAGAAACGCCTTTGCGCCGGGGAGGGGGTCGATCCTGGTAATGACATCCTGGATCTGCTGCAATTTCATGCCCTTTTCCCGCAGCACCTCGATGCGCCAGCGCATGAGCTTGTCATAGTCCGGCTCATCCCGGGTGGTGCGGCGCAGCTCGGGAATGCCGCTCTCCTCGGCAAAGGCGATCCAGATCTCGGGGACGAGAACGCCCTCCATATCCAAACATACGATTTTCATAGCAATACCTCTTTTCTTATTTCAAAACGTCCGCCAGCACGTAGCTTTCCATGGCGGTCTTGTCGATCACGTCCGTGTGCAGCACCGGGCGGCCCTCCAGTCCCCGGAGATTCCGGGGGATCGGCGTGCCGGTGATGCGGTGGAGCGTCTTCATCATGGCGAACTCGTTTTCGCCGCTCTTTTCCCCCAGCGCGTGAAGCACGGCGGCGGGGAACTTGTAGGGCGAGGCGGTGGACAGCACCACCATGGGAACGCCATCGCGGGAATTCTTCTCCGCCACCGCCCAAGCCACGGCGGTGTGGGGGTCGCACAGGTACTTCTCCTCACGCCACAGCTGCCCGATGACCGCCGATGCGCCCTCGTCGTTGCAGCAGCCGCAGCCAAAGACCGCCCGGAGCTGGGACAGCAGCGCGTCGCTGACCTGATACCACCCCTGGGTGTTCAGATCCCCCATAAGACCCGCCACGTAGGCAGCGTCCCGGCTCATAAGGTACAGCAGCCGCTCCAGATTGCTGGACACCAGAATGTCCATGGAGGGGGAGGTGGTCTTGTAGAAGGGGCGGCGTTTGTCGTACCGCCCGGTGGTCAGGAACTCCGTCAGCACGTCGTTGGCGTTGCTGGCGCAGATCAGACGCCCCACGGGCAGCCCCATCTCCTTGGCGAAGTACCCGGCGAGGATGTCGCCGAAGTTGCCGGTGGGCACGGTGTAGTCCACCTTGTCGCCCGGCTTGATGCGTCCCGCCTGCACCAGATCGCCGTAGGCGCGGAAGTAGTACACCACCTGGGGGGCAAGCCGCCCGATGTTGATGGAGTTGGCACTGGACAGCATGGCACCGTGGAGATCCTTGTCCCGGCAGGCGGCGAAAATATTCTTCACGCCGGTCTGGGCGTCGTCGAAGTTGCCGCGCACGGCGCACACCCGGACGTTGCCGCCCTCCTGCGTCGCCATCTGCGCCTGCTGCACCGGGGACACGCCGCCGTAGGGATAGAACACGGTGATGCGGGTGCCCGGCACGTCGTGGAAGCCCTCCATCGCCGCCTTGCCGGTGTCGCCGGAGGTGGCGGTGAGGATGACCACGTCGCCCGTCATGCCCTCCGCCTTGGCGGCTGCGCCGATGAGCCGGGGCAGCACCGACAGTGCCACGTCCTTAAAAGCGGAGGTGGGGCCGTGGTACAGCTCCAGCACGTACCTGCCGCCCACCGGCACCAGCGGCGTCAGATCGGCGGTGGGGAACTTCCCCGCGTAGCTCTTGCGGACAATGTCCCCCATGTCCGGGAAGTCCGGCAGCAGCGCGTGGAGAATGTCCGCCGCCATGGTCAGTGTGTCCTTTTCCAGCGCACCGCGCCAGTCGAAGCGCAACGCCGCCGGGTCGCAGATGTACAGCCCCCCGTCCGGGGCGATGCCCTGCAGCACCGCGTGGGTGGAGGACGCGGTGATATTCTCGTCTCTTGTGCTGTGGTAGATCATAAAAAAAGCCTCCGAAAAAACTTTTGCATTTTGCACTTGCATTTCTGACATCGCTATGATACACTGTCCCCAACAAAAAAGCAAGTGTTTTTGTCTGGTGGACAAAAATTATTTTTTTGTACCATGCGAAAAACCTTGCGCCCAATAAGCACAGCAAAAAAGGAGTTTTCTATGTTGAAAGTGTTGAAATTCGGCGGCTCCTCCATGGCGGACACCCGCCAGCTGGAGAAGGTGCGCTCCATCGTGGAGAGCGACCCCGGCCGCCGCGTGGTGGTGGTCAGTGCCGCCGGCAAGCGTTTTAAGGAGGATCACAAGATCACCGACCTGCTGTACCTGTGCCACGCACATTTGCAGTACGGCGTCAGCTGCGACGGGATCTTTGACATGGTTCGCAGCCGCTATCTGGAGATACGGGATCAGCTGGGGCTGTCCACGCCGCTGGAGGAGGAATTCGACGCCCTGCGCCGGAGGATGGACGAGGGCATTTCCGCCGACGAGCTGGTGAGCCGGGGCGAATACTTCGCCGCCCGCATTATGGCGGACTATCTGGGCTTCGACTTTCTGGACAGCAGCCTGTGGCTCCGCTTCCGCATGGACGGCACCGTGGACGAGGAGGTAAGCTATGAGGCACTGCGCCGCGCCGCCGCCGGGCGGCGTGTGGTGATCCCCGGCTTCTACGGCGTGCTGCCCGACGGCTCCGTCCACACCTTCTCCCGCGGCGGCAGCGACATCACCGGCGCGCTGGCGGCAGCCGCGCTGGACGCCGACGTGTACGAGAACTGGACGGACGTGTCCGGCTTTCTGATGGCGGATCCCAAGATCGTCCCCGATCCCCGCCCCATTGAGCGCATCACCTACGCCGAGCTGCGGGAGCTGAGCTACATCGGCGCGCAGGTGCTCCACGAGGGCACCGTCTCCCCGGTGCGGGAGAAGAACATCCCCCTGAATATCCGCAACACCAACCAGCCCGACCACCCCGGCACCATGATCCGGGAGAGCTTCGACGAGTCGGAGACGGAGCGTTCCTCCGGCAGCATGATCACCGGCATCGCCGGGAAAAAGGGCTTCTCCGTCATCACCCTGACGAAGAACGGTATGTCCTCCGAGCAGGGGACGGTACGCCGCACGCTGGAGATACTGGAACGCTACCGCATCAACGTGGAGTATATCCCCTCCGGCATCGACTCCGTGTCGCTGGTGGTGGAGACGGCGAAGGCCGCGCCCTCTTTGTATCAGGCGTTGGGCGACATCGAAAAGGAGATCAAGCCCGACAGCCTCCACGTCACCGACGGCATGGCAGTGGTGGCAGCCGTGGGACGCAAGATGGCGTTCCAGCCCGGCTCCTCCGGAAAGATCTTCGGCAAGCTGGGCGAGAACGGCATCAACATCCGCATGATCACCCAGGGGCCGGAGGAGCTGAACATCATCGTGGGCGTGGACGGCTCGGATTTCGAGAGGGCGATCCGGGTGCTCTATAACAGTTTCGTGAAATAAGGAGGATATATCCATGAAAAAATATAAGGTTGCCATCCTCGGTGCCACCGGCGCGGTGGGTCGTGAGATGATGAAGGTGCTGGCGGAGCGGGATTTCCCCGTGGCGGAGCTGCACCTGCTGGCGTCCCAGCGTTCCGTGGGGCAGGCTGTCCACTGGCGTGGGCACGACATCCCCGTGGAGATGGCGTGCGACGAGGCGTTCGAGGGCATGGACATCGTGCTGGGCGCGGCGGAGAACGACATCGCCGAGCACTTCGCCCCCGCCATCGTCAAGGCGGGTGCCGTGTTCGTGGACAACTCCAGCGCGTTCCGTCTGGACCCCGGCGTGCCGCTGGTCGTTCCGGAGATCAACCCGGAGGACGTGAAGAAGCACAAGGGCATCATCGCCAACCCCAACTGCACCACCATCGTCTCTCTGGTGGCGATCAACGCGCTGAATCAGGACAGCCCTATCGAGAGCATCGTGGCGTCCAGCTATCAGGCGGTGTCCGGTGCCGGAGCCGGAGGTCCCATGGAGCTGCTGGACGAGGTGGAGCTGCTGCGGGAGGGCAAGAGCGTGGAGCCGAAGGTGTTCCAGTACCAGATCGCCTACAACGTCATTCCCCAGATCGGCGGCGAGGCGTTCGAGGGCTATACCTCCGAGGAGATGAAGCTGCAAAACGAGGGGCGCAAGATCATGCACCTGCCGGAGCTGAAGGTCAGCTGCACCTGCGTCCGCGTCCCCGTGGTACGCAGCCATAGCGTGTCCATCGTGGTACGCACTAGGGAGAAGATCTCCGTGGAGCGCGCCCGCCAGCTGATCGCCGCCGCCCCCGGCTGCCGTCTCGTGGACGATCTTGCCGCCAAGCGGTATCCCATGCCCTTGGAGACCAGCGACCAGGATCTGGTGTTCGTGGGACGCATCCGCGACGACCTGACCTCGGACAACGGGCTGAATATCTGGTGCTGCGGCGACCAGGTACGCAAGGGCGCGGCCACCAACGCCGTCCAGATCGCCCAGCTGCTGACCGAGCAGTGACCCCATAGAAAAAAGCCGCCCGGCAGCATCCCACCGGGTGGCTTTACTTTTTCCGCCGAAGCATATATAATATAGGAAAGTCTATTCCCGGAGGAACCTCTATGAGAGCTTGGAAACGAAGTGCCGCGCTGCTGCTGGCACTGTGCATGACCGCCGCGCTGCTGGTAGGCTGCGGCGAGGATCCCAACGACGAGGACAAGCTGTCCGTCGTGATGACCGGCACCGTCTCCACCGTGGACCCCGCTCTGGCAGCTACCGCCGCCGAGCGCACCGTGGTGCTGCACCTGTTTGATAATCTGTACCGCCGCACCGCCGACGGCGTGCTCCCCGCCGCCGCCCAGTCCCATCAGACGGAGGACAACGAGGACGGCACCCAGACGTATACCTTCCGCCTGCGGAGCGACGCCAAGTGGTCGGACGGCACCGCCGTGACGGCGGGGGACTTCGTCTACGCGTGGAAGCGTCTCGTCTCCCCGGACACGGGCAGCCCCAACCGCGGCATCCTGTCCATGGTGGCGGGGTATGAGGACGCCTGCGCCGGCGACGTGGACGCGCTGGCGGTGTCCGCCGAGGACGATCACACCCTCACCGTTACCCTTTCCGCCCCCTGCTCCTACTTTGTGGACGCGGTGTGCACCGCCAGTGCCACCATGCCGGTGCAGGCAGCGGCGGTGGAGAGCGGCGAGGACTGGACGGCCAGCCGCGCCGCCTTCGTGGGCAACGGTCCCTTCCGCCGCAGCGGCAACTGGAGCGACAACCAGGTCGTCACGCTGATGAAGCAGGCGGAGCACTACGACAGCCGCCGCATCCAGCCCGACCGTGTGGAGATCCTGTGCGCCACCTATGCCGACGCGGAGAAGGCCGCCGGCAACGCCGACGTGGTGGTGGGCGCGACGGGGGAGAGCAGCACCTACACCGGGGACGCCTCCGTGGGCGTGGTGCTCATCAACCAGATGGCGACCAACATGGACAGGGACGGGCTGCGCCGCGCCATGAGCCTCGTGATCGACCGCGTCAGCGGTGCCCAGACGGTGGGCGCGAACTGCGTGGCGGCGGAGGGGCTGGTGCCCTACGGCATCCGCACCGCTGAGGGGGAGGAGTTCCGCACCGTCAACGGCGCGCTTATCGACAACGACCCGGACACCTACGACCAGCGGTGTGAGGACGCCGCGCAGCTGAAGCGGGAGGCGGGACTGAGCCGCCCGGAGGCGATGGCGTCGCTGGGCACGGTGACGCTGCTCTACCGCAGCACGCCGGTGCAGGATAAGCTGGCGCGGCAGCTGCAAAAGACGTGGCGGGAGAAGCTGGGGCTTTCCGTGACGCTGCAGGCGGAGGAGAGCGAGACGTTCGACCAGCTGCTTGCCGCAGGGGAGTTCACGCTGGCTCTGACGGAACTGGCCGCCCTGTATAACGACGCCTCCGCCTACCTCGACCCGTGGCGCAGCGGCGACAGCCGTAACTGTGCCCTCATCCACATGAACGCCTACGACATCCTCATGCGCGTGGCAGCGGCAAGCACCTCCGCCGAGGCGCGGGACGCGTATCTGAAGGACGCGGAGGGTCTGCTGCTGGACGGAGCCAACGTGATCCCCGTGTACAGCGGCCGCCAGCCCTACCAGATCCGCGACGGCGTGCTGGGCGTCAGCAGCGACGGCATGGGCGCGTGGTACTTCGGCATGGCGCGCAAGGTGAAGAAATAAGCAAAAAAAGAAAACCGCCCATACAGGGCGGTGACTTAAGAAAACATTGAAGCAAAAGACGGTTTAGCTTGACGGCTATGCCGTCTTTTGCTGTTTTTCAGTTGTATTGCGGGCTTCTTCGATAGCCCGTGTAAAGTCAAATGCACCGATGAAGTTATAGACAATGGTGATCTCCCTTGTCTTGGATTTCTTGTCTGCGTGGGACACTTCGATGCGGTCAATAAATTCACGGAGAACTGCCGCGTCAAGCTCCTGCATATCCGTGTACTTTTTCACCGCTGCGACAAATGCCTTGGCATTGGTTTTCTGCTGCTCCTGCTGTTTCAGCTCCTTGCGCAAAACTTCTGCCATAGATTTTAAGTTGCTCTGTTCCAGCTCGTAGTCGTGGGACAATTTGATAAATCTGTCATCGGACAGTTTACCCATTACATTGTCCTCATACAGTTTGGAAATGATATGGTCAAGCTCTGCAATGCGTTTATCAGCTTTCGTAAGCGTATCACGTTTCCGCGCAAATTCCGCGTCACGATCTCGCATACTGATGTCTGCCGCTTCCTGCATAAACTCGGCTTCGTGCTGGCTCACATACTGTATGGCTTCGCGCAGATTTCTCAACACGATTTCATGCAGCACCACATTCTTGATGGAATGTGTTGTGCAAAGGTCTTTTCCCTTGCGGTAGGTAGAACAGATAAAGTATTTCTGTTCCTCCGTAAAATTGGTGGCGCGGCATTGATACATCTTGCCGCCGCACTCTGCACAATAGAGCAGCCCGGAGAAGATACCCATATCACCCATCTTGGTAGGACGGCGGCGGGATTTACGGATATTCTGGACAATGATAAATACGCTTTCCTCAATGATCGCGGGCTGGGTGTTCTCAAAGATTACCCAATCCGCAGGATCGTTCCAGAGCTTCTTTTTGCTCTTGTAGGATTGCTTCGTTGTCTTGAAGTTTACTGTGTGTCCCAGATAGTCCACGCGCTCCAAAATGCGGGAAACGGTTTCATTTGTCCATTTGTACGGATCAGCCGTAGGTTTGTTGCTGGCTGGTAGCCCTTTGGAATAAGCATAAGCAGTAGGATTCAAAATCTGATGCTGTTTCAGCCACTTGGTAATTTGAGTAGGTCCCAAACCGTCAACACAGAGGGAGAAAATCTTTTGCACAACAGCTGCGGCTTCTTCATCGACAATCCATTTCTTTTTGTCCTCCGGGTCTTTGATATACCCGTATGGGGGAATGGTAGTCAGATGTTCGCCGGATTTTCCTTTGCTCTGCCATGTGGCGCGGATCTTCTTGGAAGTATCGCGGGCGTACATTTCGTTAAATACATTGCGGATAGCGGTAAACTCGTTTTCTCCGCGTGTACTGTCAACACCGTCATTGACGGCGATAAAGTGTACGCCAAACTCCGGGAAAAGAACATCCGTATACATACCCACTTGCAGATAGTCGCGCCCGAATCGGCTCATATCCTTTACGATGACGCGCTTGATTTTACCAGCCTTAATATCGGCAAGCATACGCTGGAAGCCCGGACGGTTAAAGTTCGTTCCCGAATAGCCGTCATCCTCGTCATAGTGTCGGATAGCGGTATACCCGTGATCTTTGCAGTAGCGTTCCAGAATCTTCTTCTGATTGGCAATACTGTTGCTCTCGCCGTCTAACTTATCTTCCTGCGACAAGCGTTCATACAGGGCGGTTATGCCTTCTTCCTGTGCATCCATTCCGTTGCCCTGCACATAGAATTGCAGAACATTGTCACGGATCACGCTGCGGAGTTCGCTGCTTAAAGCGTTGGGCGTCTGCACACTCTGAAACTGGATTCCGTTCATCATTTGCAGTCACCACCTTTCGCAGCAAGGGACACACCGTTTGTCATTGCATGGTGGAGAAGTCGGTACATTTGATTGTCAAGGTACAAATCTGTATTGATATGCGCCGCACGATAGTAGTATGCGGTCATCTTGTCTGGCTGCTGTTTCATGTTTACCTCCTGTTCCGGCAGCCGGACAAACAGGTTGCTCATATTATACCATAAAACCTGTTCGCCGTCAGTAGGCAAGATGTTAATTATTTGTGGCTCTTTGCCTGCTGCATATCATTTCTTATCATGCGGCGAATTTTTGTCGCGGCGTCCTCTTTTGCGCCGTCCTTAACGACGGCTTTCACGATATATGTCATGTCCCCGATTTTGTACTCTCGTACAACGGGGACATTTGCTTTCTGATTGATTGCTGTGTTCATAGAAATAAATCCCCCTTTCATGGGATAGAAAAATAAATCAAAATAAAGAAGCTCAAAGGACGGCTGCTGGCGCAGCTCCACGGGAGTTCCACCCCTCCGACGGTCTGCCGGAGATCCGCTCATTGCCTGCGACGGTTTTATCACGCTCGGACTGTGACTGCGAATGAGTACCATTGTTCCTCCTGCGCGTCCTCGCCCGCAAGCTGCCACGCTGCATTACGGTGATAGTGTTTGTCGCTCGGCATATCCTCCCGGATATGTGTCTTGGCGCATCCGCCGCACGGCTCGACGCAAAAGGGATGTGTCCTTTGTGCTTTATGACGCGGCGGGCGCGTGTTTGTCAAGGAGCATCAGCCGAATCAGACGGAAAGGGGAATGAAACGCTTGTCCGGCAGTCGGGTCAATTCACCCGAAAAGTAAGAATCTTCGTTATGAGCTTCGTTTCCAGCCTACGGCGCAGTTCTTCGTCCACACACAAATGAGGGTTGTCGTATTCGTCGTACAGCTCGCGCAACGACAGTCTGGCTATGTACCCCTCGTAGTGTTTCAAAACAGCGTTGATGGCTTCGACATCGCCGCCTGCCGCTTTCTGAATGACAGAAAAGGGCAGCAGATGCGCTTTCACATTGTTATGTGTCATCTGTGTTACCTCCCATCAGTTCTTTCAGCAGCTTCAAGGTGCTTGTCCTGCGGTATGCAACGGAGCTGCGTACCATATTCAGCAGCTTGGCGATCTCGTTGTCCGACATATCAAGGAAATAGGACAGCAGGATAATATCGCGCTTGTCCATCGGCAGGGCTGCAATCGCCTGCGCCAGATCGTCATTTTCGATATACACCGCATAATCAAGAACGCCAAAGGTCTTGTCCTCTACAAAATAGAGATCGCAGACGGAAAGCTGCTCCATAACTTCAACCGGCAGATCGGAAAAGGAAATCTCACGGTTTCTTTTCCGTGCAAGTTCGTCCTGGTAGTCCCGCGCTTCGTTCCGCAGTACCTTTTTGCAAAACGCATCAAAGGAGTGCTGGATGTGTTCTTCGTGCGAATGAGGCTTCATGTATTCACCTCCCTTCGCGTCCGCAAAGGCGGGTGATACTTTTCCTCCCCTTTCGCCACTACTACGGTAAGCGGGGGCTGAACTTCCAAATATGAAAGATGAATTTTTAGAAAGTTGTTACGACTAATCCATGCGTCGCACCTCCTGTCCGAGTGTTGAAATCAGCAACAGATCGGACAGCGGCGGGGATCGACAGCCGACAGCAAAGCGGCTAAAACGACAAAATGCGCCCGTCTGCAATTTGCAGACGGGCGCAAAGGATTTGTCAGCAGTATTTAGATGTATTGACAGTTCATGCTCATGGGCGAAATATCCCGACGGTGGGTAAAGGCTTTTTTTGAGCGTAGGCTAT
>ERZ1026850.1239-NODE-1239-length-13752-cov-6.242170_pt1 | contig 13752 bp, 15 predicted proteins | sample MGYA00380155_ERZ1026850 | MGnify/ENA primary metagenome ERZ1026850 (study PRJEB33269, sample SAMEA4719791) | human gut metagenome | biome: human-associated habitat; feature: organic feature; material: feces | place: Cameroon | collected 2013-10 ... | reverse complement strand
CCGGCCTCCGGCACTCTTCTTCACCGATCGATGATGTCTGGCTGTCGTTTCTGTGAGCATCATCATCAGGGGCATTCGAATCCGCACACCCGCACCCGTCCTTGCCGGAACCGGAATAGACTGCACGTGCGGCAGCGATGGCCGAATCATTCTTGCGACGCGCGTAGTATCTCTCGGTAGTACGTGTAGAGGAATGGCCCATGAGAACGGATACCGATTCTATCGAATCGATATCCCGATCGAGAAGATCCTGTCCGAACGATCTGCGGAACATCCTGGTATCGCATCTCACTCCGCAGTCCTTCTCACAGATGGAGACGATCCGCAGAACGCTGTTCGAGGACAGGTATCCCGTTTCATTATGGATCATCGGAGCGAACATGGCAGAGGATCCGGTCACATTATCGGAACGGAGGCGAAGGTAGTTCCCAATGATCGGATGAAATTCCGGAGCGATGAGAACGAAACGGGCATGACCGTACGAATCCTCTCCCTTGACATGGACTATATTCAGGATCCACGAATCCGTATCGAGGTCATCGACCTCCAAGAGACGCAGTTCCTTGGAACGGAGTCCGGCACCGATGAAGAAGGCGACCATGGCATATGAACGCACCATGGTAAAATCATTAGATTCCGCATAGGAATCCATGCTATGGATGAGCTTCATGCGATCTGATTTCGATATGGATCCATGACGGGGATCGGAACCGTTCGGACGGATGAGCGGATATCTGCTCATGCATTGACGTACCGCAGGATTCCCGACATAATCGAAGAGAATCGTCAACGCGTTAACTTCATGAGCGTATCCCTTGTTGGAATACCCCAACGAACGACGCCAGGACAGATAGATGCGGATATCCTCGGAACTCATCCTCTTCGGAGAAGTGGATGAAAGATCGGATACACGTTGAAGAGCGATCAGATCATGGTTGATGCGGCGATATCTGCGATAGAGCCCCTTCCAGGTTATCGGTGCATAGAAATCCTTGACAGCATCAAGGAACTGTTCGGCATATTCCTCAAACGGATAGCGGCTCATTCACCCCTCCTCCTCTTGAAGATGCGGACGTACTTGGAGGCCGTGGCGATATCCCTCTTGGGATCCACCTTGGATTTACCACGCTTGGTTATCTTGCGGGCATCGATAGTATAGTCCCTGCCGGATATCCTCTCGCCACGCTTAGATCTGCGGGAGTCGCCACTGGAATTCGGAAGAGGATCGACAATGGTGATGTCTACCTTGCCGTCAAGATCCGATTGAAGCGCATTATGATCTCCGGATCTGCGGAATTTGACAGGCTCTTTGATAGAATCCGCTTCGATCGTGATAGACATGGCTTCATGATCGGGTTCACGATCGAAACGGCGAGCCTTACGAACCATCAGAACCAACCGTCCTGATCATAGCTCGTATCGGAAACGATACCGTTCACACGCAGCTTACGATAAGCCTCCAAGGACTGATCCGAATCGAGTCCGTAATCTTCGAGATCGTACGGAGAGAAATCGCCGTTCGAATGCTTGAACGCATAGCATGCGATTCTATACGCCCAATCATCGGAAGCAATCTCGTAGTTGGAATCATAATCTTCTCCGTAAACGGAGAACCTTCTATCGACAGGATATTCGACATCCGTTATGGAACGAAGAGCACGATCAACATTGCGGCGAGCAGTACGCTCTTTTACGAGCTCGATTATGAGTTCGTCCTTGGACAGCTTCTCCAGCTTCTCCCATTCACTTTCCATTCTCATCTCACCCCCCTTCGCTTTCTGAACAACGGAATCACGAAGGGATGATAAACGGTTCTCCAGGATCGTCGGAACGGACATCGGCAAGCCTCCTTCCTTCCGGGAATTCCGGCATAAGACGGGATCGCATCCAAGGGATAGTAGAACGATACGAAGCGCTGGACCTCCGGATCGAATATCTCGCAGGCGTAGACCTTGCCGGTATTGTTCAGGACCTGCAGGATCCTTTCCGCATCAGATACCTTCTCGGTCCTGAAGTCCAGGACGGAAGATATGATGCGGGTGCCGTCGAGTCCGGGATTGCTCCTGATGAACTCATACAAACGGACGGAGAGGGGTTCCATGATCGGAGACCTCCGTTGAAATGTGTGCCGCGCATTCTGCCAATAGATAGCTTGTTGCATCCGGTATTCCCGACCGTGCGCCGCGCGGCGAAGCGAACGGTCCCGAAGGAGACGACCTTCGAGCGTGATGTTGCGTCGTGTACGATGAAACCGAATCCAACCGAAACCGTAGAAACGCGGTGAGAACTCAGATCCGCGCCGCACGACGCGACGGCAACGGACCCCCACGGGCCGCGGGCCCAGTGAGTGTAAGAGGAGCATAGGATCCCGAAGGGACTCGTCCCGGTTGGATGGATAGGATGGTTCCGGACGATTTCGGGGTTGCTCCCAACGGTTTTCGGGTGGTTTGATTTCATCTATAAAGTGAACACTTTACAACTATAAAAACCAAGTGATTACTTTATGATTGATTTGCATGAATAAAAAAAATGTAAAGCGATGGTAAAACGATGAAGGAGCCCGCAATCGTTCAATTCAACTTCAGATGCCCAGAGGCGATAGTGGAATTGATCGACAAAGACAATGAACTGACTGGAGAATTCCGGAACCGTTCAGAATGGGTTCTTCAAGCAATCCGTCAATTTCTGGATTACAGGACAAAAATCATCGCAGAAAGACAACAAGCGTTCTCCAAGAAAAAAGAGGAAGATACCTCCAAACTCGGTTCCATAGATCTACGCACATCTGCGGAAAGTAATGCGATGAGTCGTCGGTGATATCTATGGTGTTCTATACAGATTCCAGTGAAACGAAAGCAGCCATCAATAGAATCATCAAGAACGCCGAAGAACGCCTGATTCTGATAAGTCCTTACCTTCAGATTCCGGACCAACTCAGGGACACCTTGAAAGACACTATCGCGAACGGAGGAGAAAAAGGCGTTAAAACCATTCTAATCTACGGAAAATCAGACTTAGATCACAAAGAATCGGAATGGCTGTATTCCGTTCCAGGATTGGAGATCAGATTTGTCAAGAACCTCCATGCCAAATGCTATCTCAATGAGAATGAAGCCCTGATAACCTCGATGAATCTCTATCAATTCTCGATGGAAAATAATTACGAAATGGGTGTTCTTTTAGAAAATCCATCCGAAGTAGAAGAAAATGAAGAAAAAAAGAAAGAAGCAGCGCAATTCCAAAAAATTCTAAAAGATGTAGATCGCTTGTACCGCATAAGTGAACAGAAAAAATCGATGTTCGGAAAGAAAATCGATCCGATCGCATCTGAGTTGAATACAAATCTGAAACCGAAGAAAGAACCGGAAAAACAGATTGAAAAAACAAGTCCAGTCTTCAAATGCGAGGATAGATTCGGTTACTGTATCAGATGCGGTGAAAGGATTCCGATAAACAATGAAAAACCATACTGTTCCGATTGTTATAGAAAATGGAATCGCTGGAAGAATCCAAATTATATCGAAAAAAGCGGTCATTGCATGGTATGCGGTGAACCATTCGATGCAACCATGAACAAACCCGTATGCGATCGTTGCATTGACAACAACAGAACCATATCTCTTTCATCCATAATCCGCAAAGCGCTCAATCTATAAGCAGGCGCAATTTATCACTTGCTACTGACGCTCTTCATGGCCGATGCAGAGGAAACGGAGTCGGAAGCGGCCGCGATGCGGTCCTCCAGCGTCTCGACCCTGATGGAATCCGGAACGGTCACATTGGATGGAAGGAGTCCGGAGCGCTGCCAGATCGCGTACTCCTTCCTGGTCAGAACCACAGGGTCCCAACCCATGCCGTACTTCGACGGGATATAGGCGATCTTGCGGTCGTACTGCTCCGCCTTCTCGTTCGGAGTACGGAGCCTCTGAAGGTCCTGAAGGCCCTTGGTCTCCGGCGTGGAGCATTGAGGGACGGCCATGGCGGCATCAAGGATGTCAAGACCGGATTCCGCCAGATCGTCCATGAACGGAGAGAGCTTCTGACGGACCTCCTCGATGTCCTCCTTCATCACGCGGATCCTAGAGGCACGGTTATACATCACGGGCTCGCACTCGCAGGCGCGGACATTGGAGAAACGGCCGATGGGCCGATTGCAGTTCGGGCAAACGCGGGGGACGCGGTCCTTGTAATCACAAAGGATCCTTTGGTCCTTGACCTTGCCGAAGCAGCGGTAGGATTGGAATTCGGAGACGCACAGGTCCTCGGTCCATTGTAACCAGTCAAACTCGTCCAGATGCTCGGCCCAGAATCCGCATTCACGCCAACCATCTCCGAGAAGCATCATCGGCGTGAAAGTCCTGGCCGTCTCGGCCTTGTTGCCCTCACGCGGAGCAAGAGGGATTGAGATGCGATCAGCGGCATCGATCCAGTCGGGATCGTAATCGAAGGATGCGATCCCCACATGCGTCATGATGTATCCGATGGTATGACGGACGCTTCTGAGGGGTTCGTCGGGATGAATCTGATTAAACACCCATGACTCCGAGGCGCCGTCATCGTTCCATATACCTCCGGCCTTGGAATCGGCTTCGGCGAGGGCACGACGGAGACCCATGTTGTCGAACATCCCGTAGCCCACGGCATGGAAGTGAGGGGAAAAGATCCATTCCTGAGAGTCCTCGGAGAGACGCCATGGATGGCAGACGAGTACGCCGGAATAAAATCCGAATCTGGGAAGAAGACGGACGAGATCGTCGAGGAGCGCGACGTAATGGTCGGAGCGCTGCATTATACCCTTCATCCATTCCTGGGGAGGACTGATGGCCCAATGCTTGGGTTGATCGTAGATGCCGGTCTTCCTTCCTTTGATGTCCGGAGGAGTACAGATGCGATCCTCTATCTTGACTCCTGCCATCATGGCGGTGTAGTTCATGCAGTTTCTGCAGCGGATGGATCCGCAATGGTTCGATACAGCGCGCATGTAGTGCTTCGGATCGTTGGTGCACATCTTGACAGGGAGATTCCCGTTGCTTCTGAAGACGCCGCATCCGGTCTTGGATTCATGGCCGGGAAGGCTCCAGACCATGTTCGGACGATCCGTTCTGTCGCAGTTCCTGATATGACGGTCCTGTCTAGCTTTGCGACCGAAGATGAGTTTATGGAGACCGTGGTAACTATCACTTATGGCAGGATACAACGTAGATTGAACGCGAGCGTGCAGGACGAACCTCGTGACAGGATGCGTCATCAGTGCATTGGATATGGCCTGCTTCTCGATGACGGAAACGTCATCGGCCATCTGCTGCGCTCTTTCAAGCGCCTCGATCATGGCGGAATCGCGTCCGCCGTCGAATTCCTCTAGTGTCGTCATCATGGATCACCCGGATGCTTGAAGGGCCCTCGCGGGCCGGAAAGGATTTGGAAAGGGTTTGGCCCGGCCCTTTCAGGGCCGGTAAGCGCCGTACGGGCTCCGGGGGCACGGGGCACCCCCATCGCCCGCCCGTCGTTGATCCCCTGGCCCGGACGGACCTGGCGTCGGAGCCGCCGACGGTCCGCCGTGCCCGCCGCCTCCGGCGTCGCCGGGGGTCGATGAGGAAGCCACCAGGTCGGATGGCGCATGGTCGGCCTGACGGCCTTCAGAGTCCGGCCCGCTACGATTATCGCAGGAGCTCACTACGGAATCCGTAAGGATCGAACGGAGGTCCACAAAGGAGACCGGTCTATCGAGATCGGAGAAATGACTGAGACGATCGACGTAGGACGCGCTTCCGGAGATGGCCGACATCATCCCGCGATCGAGTCTGGAACGGCAGGCGCGTATCACGATCGGATAGTCGTCGATGCCGTATGCGGAGCAGAAGGCGGCGAAACGGACGACCTCTGGATCGGAATTCAGCGCGACCTCGGGACTCAAGCGGTAGGATTTGGCCAGGCGGAAGGCCTCGGCCTGGTCGATCGTCTGATCAGTGAGGACGATGCTCATGATCTCGCCTTCCTTCCATCAGTCAGCCGAACATCCCTGAGAAAATGAGCGCAGTCATCGGACCACCATTCGGGAAGAGGCCAGGCGGACACCTCCGAATAACGTGGGGAGAACACCATGGCAGCGCGAGGGATCTCCGGGTACTCCATGGCGAACCTTTCGATCATCAGGTTCGCATAAGTGGCGGATTCCCGGAACTCGGGACGTTCGAATTGAAGGTCCTCGTCCCACATGATCTTATGGAGCTCGATGAAGTTCTGAGAACGGAACAACGAGATGTCCGCATCCGAGAGGGATTGGATGGTGAAGATCACGACGATGCCCTTATGCGAGATGACACCAAGCCATCTCGGTAACATCTGGTTCTGAGCGGAGCCACGGGCTCCGAAGATCCTTCCGAGATCTTCGATGATAACGAGAGAACCGGGAGGAACATCATCCAGATCGGTGATGAGCTCGAAACCGGGAAAGCAGGAGAGATCCGCCTGGGCCGTCTCGAAGAGGAACCGCCTGCGAGATCTCAGATTCGGAACATACTCGGCGATAGCGAAAGCAAGGGCCGACTTCCCCATCTTCCCTGATGCGCTGATTCCGATGATACCATGAGGCATCGACGAGAGCTCGGAAAGGAGACGGGAATTCATTCCGATGCCTCCTGCATACCATCGACGGGATCCCCGGGCCGTTCATCGGAGAGACGGCGGTTTTCGAGAGGATCCAATCCGTCGAGATAGGAATCGACATCGAGCTTCCCGAGCTGAAGAAGATCGGAGAGCTCCGAAGCGAGATGATCGTTGGCATCCTTAGCGAGATCCGTCGCGAGAACGACGGGACGGCGGCGGAGAAGCAGATTCTCGATCTTGGCGTCCTGATAGTCCTTCTCCCTGGCCTGAAGATCGGAGAGCGTGAACGCAGCCTGCTCGATGGAGATAGAATGCGGCCATGCGGTCTCGATGATCCCGTTCTCGATATCGACGCTGCGGGCCAGCTTGAACACGTGCCCGTCCCTCCAGGAGAACTGGAGGTTGTTCCCTCCGGACACCTTGAAGGATGCGAGGAGCGGAACAGGGATGCGGTAGACGGAACCGCGCATGTTGACGAAATCGAGGACGAGATAATCCACTGTCTGAACGGAGAGAAGACGGAGTGTGATGGAGCGTCCGAGGAGGAACATCACGACAAACGCAGCAATGAACGTCTTGATAGCGGGCTTGTTCTCATCGTACCACTCGGAGATCCACGAGAGATCCGGGCGGTAGATCACGACAAGAACCAATGCGACGACAGCCACGAGGACAACGAGGATGGGCCTGCGACCGACGAACAGGATATCGGCCCATGTACGGCCGACCGGCTCAAGCCGGATATCGGAAGGACGAGCATCGGAGGACATCGACAACCTCTACGGAGAAGCGATGGGAGTACCACCGGTATGCGACGATGAGACCAAGGACAGCACCGAGGAAGGCAGCGCAGCCCATGGCTGCGGTGAGCTCCAATCTCAGGCCCCCTTGAACTTGAAGCTGGACGATCCGACGACAGGAAGTCCGGAATAGAACAGCATGCCGCCGAAGAACGCGATGATCGACGAGATGGAGATGAATCCGAACACCTCGGAGTATCCGAGCCATTGCGCTACGGCGGGGCCTATCCAGGCCGATGCGGTAAGGATCGAGATGCCCGATATCATACGGACCAGTCTCATCTCTTCACCTTCCTGCAGGAGCATGAAGAGGTCTCCATGACGACTCCGGAGCTCGCATAGGCCATCCAGATGGAAACCGTGAGAAGGACGACGCTGAACGCCAGAAGGATCCCGTTCGCGATCAGGAACTCCGAAGGAGTCATTCCGGGCTGGATAGTCAGGATGAGATCGGAGAGGCTGCCCGCCTCTCCGAAGGCAACCGCGGCGAGGGAGTTTCCCGTTGCGGCATAGGAGATGAAATCCCCGATGAACAGGACGTTGAGGACGGCGTTGAGCGTCCCGATCCAGAATCCCCAGTTCATCTTATCCTCTCCTTCCTGCGCTGAGGCGTGGCGATGATGAACGCCGTGAGAAGAACGAGTCCGATGATACACAAGGACGGCCAGGCGTTCTCAAGGAACTCCTCGATGCCCATCTGTCCGGACAGCAGTTCGATGTATTGCTCCATCTGGGAGACGGAGTCATCGATATCCTTCGAGGTCTTCCAGTCGGCCCAGAGATAAAAGGCGGAACCAGCCGCGGATATGATGCCGAAGATCAAAGGCCACATCTCACATCATCCCCTGACGGCGGACGCGGACGACCATCGCTACGAGGAAACAGACCAAAACAAACAGCGCGAGGACATAAGGATCCTGGAGAAGACCGAGCAGATCGCGGAGATCATCGGGAATATAAACGGAAGACTTCTCATTCTCCTCCCAGACCGCGTAGATGGTGCAGGTATAGACCTTGTTCCCGTCCTCGTCGAAACTCTTCAGAACCGAGGCGGAGCCGATGTTCATAGGGAACTCCTCTCCGATACCGGTGGTCTTGGAGCCGGAGGTCATGGACCATCCCTTGAAGGTGTATCCGTCGCGGACGGCGGAATAATCCTTGATGGGAAAACGATACTCCGTGGCATCGGCCGAGAGCTGCTGACGCATGGTGATGTTGTTAGCACCGTTCGGAAGACCGAAATCCAAGCGGAGGATGAACGTGGAATACGTCTCCGGAACAATCACGCCTCCGGCCCATGAGACATCGACGGAGAACTCGACGAGATACGTCATCGTCTCGGATCCGAGACCTCTCGGATAGGTGCAGCTGAACCAGATCCAATAATCACCATGGGTGTCCTCGGAGACCTGCTGGAGGGCGGGACGGATGGTCAACTCGAACCAGCCCGTCTCAGCGTCACCGTTGACGAGTCCCGCATCCCAGGTAATCCATGAAGGGATGCACTCATCGACGGAATAGGAATAGCCGGTATGATACTTCGAGCCGTTATACTCCTTGCACAGTCCGATCCTCATGGCGAACATGGATGCCTTGTCGGAATCCGCGCCGCTCGAATCGTTGATCGTCCATTTGACGGTATATGCGGAATCGTTGCTCGTGAAGGTCAGATCGTCTGTGACACGGACTGTGATATCCGCTTCCGGAGGATCGCGATAGCCCGGATCGGTCTAGGTATCGGAACCGAGGGTCATGACCGGACTCGAAAGCGAGACATACGATTGAAGGGTGTAACTGCCGTCGTCTCCGTAGTCTATGACGGGCTTGACAAAACATGATGCTGTAGGAACGGTGGTGTATCTGATCTCGTCCTCCCATACGGCGGTCAAAGTGACGATCGAACCATAAGGAACGGAGATCGAGGAACCGGGAGCATGATCCGAATCGTCGGACCAGGCGCCGAAAACCTTGCCGGAGATGATCGGAGCAGACCCGACGACAAAGGATGCGGAACCGGACGGGGATCCGGAATCCGTCATGATTTCTGATGATTGGGATGATGGAATCCCTATTCCGTCGGAAGAGTACTTCAGAACCGCGCTATGGGAATAGCGGACCTTCGAATCAGAGAAGGCGATGCCGGTCGAGGAATCCGTTCCGCTTATCTCATACGTATGGGTGGATCTGACTTCGGAATCCTCCGCGATACGACATGTGGAATCGATCTTCGACGAAGAGACGTGGGAACTGTCCCTGGAGCATCCGAACGAGACGGTGCACGAGGAGAAGTCGTCGGACCAGGAATATGATCCGATCTTCCAATCATGGCCGAGGGCGGAGATGGATTGCGTCGCAGAAACGGAGCAGCGGGAGCATGTATGCGATTGAGTGCCGGATGCGGTGCAAGTGGCGGCCTTGGTGACGGTCCACGAACCCCAGCTGTGGCCCAGAGCGGCTTTTGTCGGAATCGACGATATGACGGACTTGGAGCTGTCGAATATCGTCGAGCATTTCGAGCAGGTGTAATACCGATCGTTACCCGAAGAGGTGCAGGTCGCAGAAACGGCGGAATGATCGACATAGGAATGCCCGGTGGCCGATATGGTCTGAGTGTCCTTCGAGCCGCAGTCGGAGCAGGTGCGGGTCTGGGTTCCCGATTCCGTGCAGGTGGCGGCCTTCGTGGTGACCCATGAGCCGTAGCTGTGCGAAGTATGCGAATATGAAGATGTGGTAGCGCCGCAGCGGGAGCACTTCTTATCGGTATAGTAGCTGCAGCCGCTCCAGTGGCCTCCGTCACTGACGTAGTTGTGAGATGTATAGCCAGTGCCGGTGGTGTACGAATCGCCGCAGGAGCAAGTGTAAGTATAGACCCATCCTCCGCAGGTGTAGTACTTGCTGCCGGTCTTGGAATAGGAATGGGTATGAATGGATCCGGTACCGCCGCAGGTGGAACAAGTAACCTTTCCAGAACCGTATTTAAGATTACCATCATTTAATGATGTACCATCAAATGCTTCTTCTTCATAGCCACTACCGCCACAAGAAGAACAGCCACGACGTTCCCAATAGTTCTCCCCACTGCCAGTATGGGCAGTTTCCGTATAGCCGTCTCCACCACAACTAGAACATGTTACTTTACCGGAACCCTTACAGGTCGAACACGTGGCGGCATCGCAATCATGATCGTCATCCGTCAGAACGATCCCGAGGACCAATGCGGAGACGATGATGATGGGAACCGCGATGGCGAAGACTCTATGGGGGGTCATGTCAGCGCCTCCTCTTCGAACCGTTGCCGCTTCTGCCGGTATTCGACCTTCCGCGACTTCCGGAATCCACCACGACGGTGGTGTTGCCGTTGTCGGGGAAGAGGAGCTTGGCAGCGATGTACGCGATCATCACTCCGATGCACGCGAACAGGACGGATTCGACGGTATCCTCCGGAAGGCCGGTGGCCTCCGCGATGGTCGAGATGCCGGAGCCCCATGCGTGATAAATGGTGTATCCGATGCCTCCGGCAACACCGGCCTTGATCCATGAGGACAGCTTGGTTCCTTGAATCCAGGTTGAAAAACGGGCTCCGAGGGATCCCAATTTCTCGAAACGGACCTTGGGGACCTTAACCGCCTTGGACCCTTTGTTGAGCAGCTTGGCGAGTTCTATCTGCCAACCCATGATATCGCCTCGGAAACCCGAAGGAGGGTTCGAAGACCCTCCGAAACGGTTTTCAGCGCCTCCTTCCGGAGAATCCGGCGTTCCTCTTGCTGGAATGGCGGACGACGCAGATCACGACGATCAGGAGAAGGATCCCGATGCCGATCAGAACGAAGGTACTGATGCCATCGTCGGCGACATCGACGGTGATCGTTCCGGAGACCGAGGACGATCCGATCGAATTGATGCCGGTGCAGGTATAGGTGTACGTTCCGTTCTTGTCGTAGGTATGGGTTATCTGGAATCCCTCGCCGGTGGTCCCGTCGCCGAAATCCCAGATCACGCGCTCGGCATCCTCGCCGGTCCAGACGAACTTGAACGTCCTGGTCCCGTTCTCGGATATATCGGGAGCGGAAACGGCTGAGGAGCTTCCGCCCTCGGAATCACCTTCGGCGGAGACGGAATCCCCGAGAGCGAAGGACGATACAGGAGTCATGGAAGCGGAGACCGCTTCGCAGACGGGCATCTCGAACACGGAAGGAATCGCGGAAGCGCTCATGCACATGGCGGCGAGCGGCATCATGAGGACATTGGAATTCTTCAGAGTGAAGGATCCGTCATCCCCGTAGACATACTCGGCCATGATGATGCAGGACGCGGTAGGCACGGAAGTGAACGCGATGACCGGTTCGATGGTAACGGAGATCTCCTGGGAAGCGGTCTGATGCTGAGGAGACTCGGCGGTAACAGTGAATTTCACGGTGGTTCCGTCGGTATAGCCGGTGATCTGTCCTCCGATGGCGACACCGTTGATGGTCGCCCAGGCGGGCTTATCGCTGCCGAGAGTGAAGGTACAGTCGGGAACGTTCGTCTCGACGGTGTAGGAATACTGCTTCCCGACGAGGAACATCGAAGTCGGGAAGGAGGACGTGATCTTCAGAACGGGCTCGCCGACGACGATGGTGACCTTGATGGATGCCGTCTGAGAAGGTCCTTCAACGGATGCTCCGTAGATCGTGACAGGGAAGGATCCCTGAGCGGTCGGGGTTCCGGAGAGTTTTCCATCGGAGAACGTAACGCCCGCAGGGAGGTCCCCGGACTTGGACCAGGTGACCGCGACGTTGGACGTGACAGTGATCTCGTTCATCAGAGATTCCTCGTGAACGCTGGTGGAGAGAGCGGAAGCGGTCAGTTTGACGATCGGATAGACGGAGATCGTGACGGTCTGATCGATGGTCTGGTTGTAGGGGGATTTCGCACGGATGACGATCTGATAGTCGGTCTTCTCGGTGACGCTGGGAGCGGTACCGGAGACGACGCCGTTCGAGAGGGTGAGCCAATTGGCACCGGATACCTTGGAGAAGGTAGTGCCGGTGATGTTGGTGGCAGGGTTGTAGGTGAACTTGGAACCGGTGATGGCGGAGACCGCATCGGGAGCGGTGTAATCCAGTACGCTCTCGGCGATGCCGGAATCCATCAAGGCTCCGAGAACAGGAACAGCAGCATCGCATTCCGTCATGGAGAGCGTGAGGAAGCCAGCAAGGGAGAACGATCCGTCGGCCTTGTAGTCGTAGACGGGAGTGACGGAGCAGGACGCCTTCGGAACGGAGGTGAAAGCGATGGTAGGCTCGACGCTGATAGTGACCTGCTGGGTTGCGGTCTGGCCGCCGGAGGTGGTTGCAGTGACGCTATAGGTGACGGTACCGGCCTCGGTGATGCCTGTAACCTGTCCGACGACCTTGGATCCGCTCAGGGAGAGCCATGAAGGAGCTCCGGTGATAGACCAGGTGACATCCTGATTGGCGGAGAGGTTGTAGGTGTAGTTCTTACCGACGGCGAAAACGCCGGTCGGAGGCTCGGAGGTGATCTTCAGTGCGGCTTCGCCGACGGACACGGAGATCTCGATCGAAGGAGTCTGAGCGGGTCCGACGGTGGTGGAGCCGAGGATCTTGACGACGGCGGAACCTGTCTTGGACGGAGTTCCGGAGATGACGCCGGTTGACGGGTTGAACGAGAGTCCGAGATCGGTAAGCTTGCTGCTATCCTGAAGAGTCAGAGCGCAAGCGATGTTGGAAGACACTGTGACGGAAGAAATGGCGGAACCGACGGTTCCGGTGATCGTCGTGGAGGTGACCTTCAGCTGCGCTACGGGATAGACGTCGAAGGTGACCTTCTGAACGACGGTCTGTCCTCCGGGAGAAGTCGCCTGGATGGAATAGGTGTAGGAGGTCTTCTGGGAAACACTGGGAGCGGTTCCGGAAAGAAGGTCGGCGGATGTGATAGTCAACCAGGAAGCATTGTCTGATCCGGTCGCCTTGAAGGTAGAACCTGTGATGTTAGTGGTGGCCTGATACTTGATCGAGGATCCGGAAACGGAATCGACGGCGGCAGGGGATGTGAAATCGATGGGATCTTCCGAAGAAACATCTATTGAATGGAATGTTATACAACTGGATTCAGAATCACCATCTGTAAAAACATAAATCTTATAGATCCCAGTTTTAGAAATAGTACCAGAAATAGAATCATCCAAAGAACCAGAAAGACCAAAAGTCGTAGTAATATTCCCACTAGATGAAGAAACGAATGATGCAGCTGAATCAGAGGGAGAACAATCAAATTCATACCCTGTCATCGATATATAGTCATTGACATAACTTTTTAGAAAGATTTGGCATGAACTTATTCATCC
>ERZ1026850.1238-NODE-1238-length-13754-cov-2.889700_pt1 | contig 13754 bp, 5 predicted proteins | sample MGYA00380155_ERZ1026850 | MGnify/ENA primary metagenome ERZ1026850 (study PRJEB33269, sample SAMEA4719791) | human gut metagenome | biome: human-associated habitat; feature: organic feature; material: feces | place: Cameroon | collected 2013-10 ... | reverse complement strand
GGTCCATGGTCTGGCGCAGCAGGATGCGTCGGATACAGATGTTCGACTTGCGCATCATGTCAGAGCCACCAGGTGCGCCGGCTGTGTATTGCTGGCAACCCTTCATGAAGCCGTTGTTGCGCAGGCGCTTGTCGATTTCGGCGTTATAGTCGTCATCGTTGCTGTCCTCGGCATAACCGATATCGTTGGCAATGGTTCCGGAAGAGGTGTTTCTGCCGTAGGCTCCCTGGCGCAGGTCCATGGGGATACCCATAGCAGCCAGGTTGTCGGGGTCTTTACCCCAGTAGAACTGTACCATTCCACGCATGTTACCACCGCACTGGATAGCATATCTCAGCTCATAGGTTCCGCGCTTGGGGACGGGTGGGAGACGCATGGTGCAGTCGGTCATACCACGGATACTCATCTCGTCACCCTGCATGTTCGACCAGCCGTTGCCGCGACCGGTCCAGTACAGGAAGTTGGTCTCCTCGGTGATGCTCACATCGTTGAGGTACTTGTATGCACCGTCGGAGGGGATATATACGCACTTGTGACGCTCGTCGGTAATCTCCGAGCTGCGGATGCCGTTGGTCATAAACTCAGGCCACATGGCACACACATTCCAACGGATGCGGTATGCCTGCATGTTGTTGCGTGTGTCGTCGCTATAGGTGAGCAGCTTGTCGATGGGGTAGATGATACCGTTGCGCACGTTGAAGTCGCCCTGCAGGTCGGGAGTGCCCACCTTGATACCTTCCTTCTCGGGGTCGCAGCTTGCCTCGTGGTAGTTGCCGCGGCGGCCGTTGTTGAGGTTGGGGAAGCGGTTGATATACACTCCGTTGCTCTCCTTGCTCTCATACAGCTTTATGAGGCGGCGCTTGCCCATGGTGGTGTAATACTCCCAGATGGGTATGGTGGGGTTGCCGTTGGTGGGGTTGTAGCCGTTCTCGTTGTAGTGCAGCACCAGCCTGTCGGTCGCGAGCGACATGGGCAGGAAGTGGTAGGTGACGAACTGGTTGAGCAGGTTGTTCTCGTTCTTGTAGTTCTCGTCGTTTACTGCCTCGGGATAAGCGTTGTTCTGCACCAGATAGTTCACCACATCCTTCACCTCAATCTCGGTGGCAGGCTTGCCGATGGCTTCTGTCCAGAAGCTGTCGGTCTCGGCAAAGTATGTGAAGCCCACATAGCGGTGCTCGGGTGAGTAGAAGGTCTGGTTGCTTCCGTCGGTATTGCTCACGATGCTCATCTTCACGGTTCCCTTCTTGTAGAGCTCCTCGTAGGTCTCGTCGCGCCATACCTTCAGGGTGTCTATCATACCCACGGCCTTGGCCAGCAGGGCTGCCACATAGAAGCCCTCGCGCTTGCTGTTGAGGATATCGTTGAAGAGGAAAGCCAGTGTGTTGTTGCTGGGTGCAACCACAGTGTTCATGCACTGGATTACGCCGTTGATGGCAGGAATGTCCTTGTTGCGGGGGTCGATGAGCGCATCGTTGATGAGCACGCTGTCGGGGTCGTCGCAATAGTGAACCACCAGCTTGCGGTCGTACATGTTGGGGTAGGGAAGTTCGGCGTTCTGTGTGGTAGGCATAGTGGCGGTCTCATAGCGTACGTTGTCGTCGCCGCTGTCTATCACGCTGTTATAGACAATCACCTTGCGCACAGAGTCGAGCAGGTTGCTGTCGGTAAAACTGTCCCATGAGGGCTCGCTGATGGTGCCCTTGGCGCAGAGGGTGTCCAGATATACCTGGATGGCCTCGTTGGTTGGGGCAAACACTGTGTAGTTGCCTCGGGCTGAGAGCAACTGGAAGACTTTGGTGTCCGACATCGAACTTACGGGCGTCTTCTTGAGTAGTGCCACGTACTCCTTGTAGTCGTCGTGTTCTACCAGGTAGTCTGTGATGGTCCTCTCCTTGAAGACGTATCGCGCAGACTTGTCCACTTGTTCGGTACATCCAATGAATGTGATGGCTGCTAATGCAAGCATCAAACCGAATATCTTCTTCATATAATTTAAAGTTTTGTTGTTAGCGTTGGTCGGAGTATATTGTTTCTTTCCTTCTGTTGCCCCTCTGTGGTCACCCACGGAATGACATGCAAAAGTAAGTATTTCTTGCTTACCCACAAAGGGATGTAGGTTTTTTCTCTCCTTAAACGCGGTTTCTCTCTATTTTTGCCTTACTTCAATCGCTGTTCCTGTGGTGTGAGCCTGGAAATCGGGCGCGTAGAGGCATTGCAGGAGGGCGGCGGGAAGGCAGTAGGAACCAGCCCGGCTGATGAGCCAGTCTTCCTCTATCACCCAAGTGCCGCGAGGCAGTCGGTCAAGGAAGTATTCTGTGCTGGCATCATGAATGGCCTTGTAATAGCTGGTGCTGCCATTGAACTCATAGCCAGAGCGTTGGGCGGATGGTTCGGCAGCGGCAATACGTGGTGCCATCAGGCGCACGAACTCGTAGTCGCGGTCGGCTATGAGGGTATAGCGGATGTGCACGCGGTCGCCTGTAGCCAGATGTTCCACATGGGTGATGTCGCGTCGGATGTTGAGTCCTTCCTGCTGCTGTTCGGTCTGCAGGACGGGTATCTGATATTGGGCATATACAGCTCCGTAGCTCAGTTGCCGGCTCTCCTTCTCCACCACCAGCTTCTTGGGCTTGGAGGTAAGGTCTGTACGCTCACGCACATAGCCCAGAGTGGTCTCGGGACTGCTGATTGTGAATGACTTGGATGAGGTTTTCAGAGTCAGCTTGTCGGCTCCCATGCAGAGGTCGGGGCTGCCGCTCAGCAGGGCGAATACGGCATCGGCGGTCTGCGGAGCGCTGTCCCATTCCCGGGTACGCTTCATGCCTATGAGCCACTCCGTCATCGCGTTGAGTGTGGCAGTATCGTGGGGCTCTATGGTCCTGATGGCTTCCATCAGTTGCACGTGCTCGCTCGTCTTCTGATCCATGCCCATTCGTATGTTGCTCCTGTAGGCCAGATGCATGCCGTCGGGCTGCTTGAGCAGAACGTGCAGGCGTTCCATCAGATTCTGGGCCAACTTCTCTTCACCATACAGATGCAGCACCATGGCAGCCTGCGCGCGCTCCACGCGGTCGGTCTCTCCGGCCTGCTTCTTGAGCAATTGCAGCATGTAGCTGACGGCCTGCTTCTCTTCGGCCTTCATGCTGGTGTAGCAGTCCGACTTACGGAGGGCATATAGGGTGCGCATGGCGCTGGCAGAGACGGTAGGCTTGCTGCTCTTCTTGAGCAGCCCCACGTCTTTTACCATCTCCTTGAGGAGGAATCGGCAAGCCTTCTCGCGTATCTCCCTCTGCCTGGGCAACTCGTCAAGTGTGAGCGTGTTGAGCCTTGTGAGCATGTTGGCCACATGGCCCGTGAGGTAGGTGCTGCCGCTCATGCCTGGGAACCACGAGAATGAGCCGTCGGCCCCTTGCAGATTGTCCAGCGCGTTCAGCATGCTCATGCGATAATCCAATTGCACCACATCATCAAACAAGGATGTAAGCCTCTGGCGACGAGTCTTTTCCTGGTTGGCCTCCATCACCCATGGAGTCTCCTGCAACAGCATGTCGGCAAGTTGCTGATTCTTCACGAGCGGACTCTCCAGGGCTGCTGTATCCTTACGGTTCCACTCTTGGATGGCCTCTCTCACCTGCGGGTATCTATGCCCAATGCTGTAGGCAAGAGCGCCCGAGTAGAATGCGGCCGTGAGGGAGAGCACGTCGCGGCACTTGGGGGAAGCCATCGAGGGCAGAGTCTGTATGGCCAGCCACTTGGGATCACGTGTGTATTCGATGGTCAGCGAGCGGTTGACGGCCTCCTTGCTGTCGTGTGCGAAGAGTTTGTCAAGACTGATGGTGTGCGTGCCTTTTCCGCTCAGGCTGAACGCCTTGGTCTCTGTGACGGACTGCATATCGGAGAGTACAGGCAGATACCGCTGCTCGCCATCGCTGTAGTCCTGCCCTTGCGCCACCCATTTGACGGTGAGTGCGGGATGGTCCATGCTGCCCGTATAGGGGAAGAAGAAGGTGGTATCCTCCTGGGCGCCCAATTGGAAGCGCACCGACTTGCGCATCAGTACCTTATCGGTCTCTGTATCGGAGACGAGCAGGGTGGCCTGTCCCTTCTGCTGCTTCTCGCTTCGGTTGCGGATGCTGGCTGTCAGTACGGCATGGTCACCGCTACGCACGAAGCGCGGGAGCAGCATCTCGGCCATCAGTTCCTTCTCTGCCACCACCATCGTATCCAGCAGTCCCACCATCATGTCGGTTGTGTGGGCAGCTCCGAGCAGGTGCCATGAGGTCATGCTTTCGGGCAGGGTGAAGCTGATTTTCACTTGTCCCTGGCTGTCGGTACGCAATCGGGGCATGAAGAAAGCCGTCTCCTGCAGGTCGGTCCGCAGGTTGGCCGTCTCCTCGGCTGCTTCTTCAGCTTCTGCACATTCCTCCTCCTTGACCATATCGTACAAGTAGTTTTCGTCGTTACCTAATCCTCCGATATGTCCGTTGAGGCTTTGGGGTGCCTGTGCCACTCCGGCATAGGCCATTTTGGCATTCCTCCTTGCTGTTGCCTTCAACTCTCTCAGCCCTCTGGTGCTTCCGTCTCTCACGTGCATGGAAGCCTCTTGCATAGGTTTGGGCAGGGCCAGGTAGAAGCGGTCGATGTCGAATGTGGAGAACTCCGGGGTGTATTCCTTCTTCAGTTTGGGTTTGAAGCTCATGTTCAGATTGTACTTGTCGTAGGCGCTCAGAGAGGTTGTGTGAATGCCGATGTACGGCAAGCGGCAACCTCTATACACGCTCAGGTCAAACGAGTGACGGGCGAGCGCATCCAATGACGCATCATATAGAGTGGCCGCCAGATTGGCTTGCGTGGGTTTGCCATCGGGGCGCTTTACCGATAATGTCCACTCCTCTTGCTGTCCTGGCCGCAGATGGTCGCGGAAGGACTCCCATTGCAGGCGCAGTCTGCTGTCGGGCTGAACCAGATGCAGGTCGGTGTCCCTGGTGTGGAGCTCCCCTTGGCAGAACATGTAAGCGAACAGCCTGGCGCCTTTGCCGTACTCCTTGCGGTAAGGGATAGTGTATGTCAGGCACGAGTCACTCAGGTGGAATATCGTGTCGAGTGCGGTGGTGTCCTTGGTCTCCAGGGTCATGTGTATCCAGGCATCGGGCAGCGAGGTGCCTATCTGCACCTTGGCAGGCTCCTGCTCCGAGAAGTCAGACTGGGGGCAGTCCAGATAGAAGTTTGCCTCAAAGGGCAGTTTGCTGTCAGAGAGCGAAGTGAGGGTGATGTCGGAGCGCCACGAGGCCGTATCGCCGTTGATATCCGCACGCGCTTCCAGCTGGTATCGGCCTGACTCCAAGTCCTTCATCTCCTGCGGGAAAGCCGACTCTCCGGCCTGCATCGTGAAGGTCCTCTTCTCCTTCCCTGCCTGTGAAAGGGTGCAGGTGATGGACCCCTTGACGGGTTGGTCTGTGCTGGAGTAGAGTCTGAGGCTCAATGGCTTGGGATATTCCTTGCAGATGTGGCGGGGTACCATACCGTTCATGCGCAGCGGGGTGCTGCATACGGCTATGTTCAGAGCGCCCTGTTGGGTCTCTCCCTGTGCCGAGAGAGCGTCGATGCTGACCTCCAGCCTGCGTCCCCTCTTCAACTGCTCGGCGGTTCCGTTTGTGGCCAGTTGGTAGGTGAACTTCCCTTCCTGGTCTGTCCAGAGCGTATCCAGTACAATTCGTGTTTCGCTGGAGCGGTTGCGCCACCACCATGATGAGCCCCACACGGCTGTTCCTGTGATGCGTGCATGCGTCACGGGCACACCGCTGTAGGTGGTCACTTTGCCTTCAAATGCCACGGAGTCGGTTCGGGCAGTTGCGTTCTTGGGCTGTGACAACTCCACGTGGAAGGTGGGACGAACGTATTCCTCCACCTTTACAGCCTTGCGGGCATCCTCTATATATATATTGTAATTGCCGGGCAATCCCGTTTCGGGAATTGGCAGAGTGTCTGCCAGCACACCCATGTCGTCGGTCCGGCATGTGTGGGTGCACAGTTTCCTGCCGTTGGCACCGCGCAGCACCACTTCATGTTCCTCGTTGGCTTTCACCTTTGCATCCCATTCCTTCTGTTTGTACACCACGGCGCTCATCATTATCTTCTGGCCGGGGCGGTAGATGCTGCGGTCTGTGAAGATGGCTATGTGCTGTTCCTCTCTGTCGGTCAGTCTTTCGTCGGAGTAATATATGTCCAGTCTCCGTCGCCCTGTAGCCTCGTCTCCCGCGCGCGATACCTTAATATATAGGTTATTCCCCTCTTGTCTGTCTATCAGCACGGCGCCTTTCTCGTCGGTAAGGAGTGTCTTGAGCTGGGTGAAGCTGTCCTCTTTGGGGCTCTTTCTGAAGACTTCCACCTTGACTCCCGGCAGGGGTTGTCCTTTCTGGTAATCCACCACGGTCAGTCGTGCCTGCTTGTCGCCCATGTACCGCATGAAGGTAGCCAAGCGTGAGATGCGCACGAGGCCAACCTCTGGCTCGGGATTCTTCGCCAGCTGCGCCTTGGTGCTGGCCTCTATCACCACCGCATAAAGGCCGCAGTCGGGCGTGTGCCAGTCGAGCGTATCCCAGCACACCTTGCCGCCGTTGCTTCCTCCGCGTGGCTGCATGGCGGTATGCCTGATTAGGCGTCCCTCCTTGCGCACCAGCTTGAGCAGTTCGTCGCCCGTCATATGGTTGCGCTCCTGCTTGTCTCCCTCCAGGAAGTCAGAGGGCAACTGGTAGGTTGACAGGACAAATCCGCTCACGTTTCTCGTCTTGATGGGCACCTTCTGGGTGCTGAGCGGGTAGGCTTGTTCGGGATATCTGGCCTGCATGACGGGAGCTGTGAGCTGTCGTCTGAGGTTCTCGATATTGTTTTTCCAGCGGTTGTCGGGCCATTTGCGGTCCCCTCGTCCAGTATTGCCAGACGGTCGTTGATGCCCATCCCCCAGCGGTTCATCCTTTCGGAGGCCAGACAGAGGTGCACCAGCGCCCCTGCCTCTGTGTTGCTGTATTCCTGCTTCAATGCCATCAGCCTGTCTTTGACCGAAGGGTCCCATGAGTCCCAGAGACCCTCCAGCAGGATGTGCAAGGCCGCTTCGCGCAGCCCATGAAGGCGGTAAAACGTGGCCAGGTTGTCGGCTGTGGGCATCTGTTCCTTCTCTCTCAGCCATTGTCCGATGTCGTTTGTCATGGCCCGCCACACCACAGCGAGCATGTCGTTGGCATATATCTTCTCGTCGCGTCCCTGTCTGACAAGCGGAATCCACTGTTCTGTCTTGGCCTGGTGCAGCGCTTCCATGTCACCCAGCGCTTCCTTGTAGAGCAGACATGCATGCCGCATGTACTCATCGCTGTTCCATTCCCTTATGCTGTCGTCGGGACTTTCTGTCTGCCGCTCGCCTGCATCGGCAAGGTCGGCCGAGATTGCCAGCAGATGGGCCATGGTGGCCTGATAGACGGCTCTCGCCGTGGGGCTGGTCTGCCTGCTGATGGCTGCACGCAGCGTGTCCATATTGTCGAAGAAGCGGTCGGGCGTGATGTCCTCGGTGCGCTGGAAGTCCTGCAACATACCCACCAACGAAGATGCCTGGCTCTGTCCCCATACTGATGAGGGCAGAACCAGGCATAGGAAGAGTGCAAGTAAGGCCTTGCTTACGCAGGCGAGCCTACTTGAGATTTTTTTTTTGAGAGGCTCCGTCTTCGGCTGAAGTCTCCTCGCTGCTGGTCGCATCCTGCTTCTGGGGCTTCACGGCCAGCACCTCTATCTCCACCAGTGCCCCCTTGGGCAGGTCTTTCACCGCCACGGCGCTGCGTGCGGGGAAGGGTTCGGTGAAGAATTGGGCATATACCTCGTTCATGGGAGCGAAGTTGGCGATGTCACTCAGATAGACGGTAGTCTTCACCACGTGCTTCAGGTCGGTGCCGGCAGCCTGCAGGATGTGGCTGGCATTGGTGAGCGACTGACGGGTCTGCTCCTTTATGCCGCCCTCCACAAACTGGCCTGTGGCGGGGTCGATGGGTATCTGTCCGCTGGCAAATACCATTCCGTTGGCCTCTATGGCCTGGCTGTAGGGACCGATGGCTGCAGGAGCCTGGTTGGTGTGAATTGCTTTCATGCTCTTGGTGTGTATGTTGTCTTTATTCTTAGTTCACCTTGAATCCGTTGTCGGTCAGGGCTTTCCTTATCTCCTCGATGTGCTGCTCGTCGCGTGTCTCCACCTTGATGCGCAGTTGGCATGCTGTCACGCGGGCAGCGTCGTCGTTGCGCTCGTGATGCACGCTCACTACGTTTCCGCCCATCGAAGCCACTATCTGGCTCACGCCCACCAGCTGGCCCGGCTTGTCCTCCAGTTCCACCGTGAAGGTGCAGCTGCGTCCGCTCTTGGCCAGTCCGCGGTTGATGACGCGGTTGAGGATGGTCACGTCGATATTGCCACCGCTCACTATGCACACGGCCTTGCGTCCCTTGACGGGCACCTTGCCGAACATGGCGGCTGCCACACTCACGGCTCCGGCACCTTCTGCCACCATCTTGTGCTGCTCGATGAGCGCCAGTATGGCTGCGCAAATCTCGTCCTCGGTGACGGTCACTATGCCGTCGAGGTACTTCTGGCACGTGTCGTAGGTGATTTCACCGGGTTGCTTTACCGCTATGCCGTCGGCTATGGTGCTTACGCTGGTGAGCCGCAGTATCTGATGGTCGGCCATGCTCTGGTACATGCTGGGTGCTCCGGCAGCCTGCACGCCCCATACCTGCACTTTCGGATTGAGCTGCTTGATGGCAAAAGCCACGCCGCTGGCCAGTCCGCCGCCGCCTATGGGCACGATGACCACCTCCACGTCGGGCAGTTGCTCCAGCAACTCCAGACCTATGGTGCCCTGTCCGGCTATCACGTTCTCATCATCGAAGGGGTGGATGAAGGTATAGCCCCGCTCGTCGCGCAGGTCCAGCGCCCGCTGGTAGGCATCGTCATACACTCCGGGCACCAGACAGATGTCGGCGCCATAGCGGCGTGTGGCCTCCACCTTGCTGATGGGCGCTCCGTCGGGCAGGCAGATGAGACTCTTGATGCCATGGCAACTGGCACCCAGCGCAACCCCCTGCGCGTGGTTTCCTGCCGAGCAGGCTATCACTCCGTGCTGCTTTTCCTCGTCGGTCAGGCAGGCTATCTTGTAACAGGCACCGCGCACCTTGAACGAGCCTGTCAGCTGCAGGTTCTCGGGCTTCAGGTATATGTCGGCCTCGGGATTGAGGCGGGGAGCCTGCACCAGGTCGGTGCGGCGTATGACGCGGCTCAGCGCGTAACGCGCTTTATAGAAGTTGTCGAGGTTCAGCATCGTGCGGGAATCTGCTTGAGCAACTCTTTCAGAAATACCCAGAACTTCTCCACCGAGGGGATGTTGCATCGCTCGTTGGGTGTGTGAGGACTTCTCAGCGTGGGACCGAAGCTCACCAGATCCATCTCGGGATACACCCCGCCGATGATGCTGCACTCCAGTCCGGCGTGGCACACCTGCACCTTGGCGTCCTCGCCGAAGGTCTCCTTATATACCTTCACCATAGTGGCTGTGATGGGGCTGCTGAAGTTGGGCTGCCATGCGCCATACTGTCCGCCGTACTCCACCTTCATGCCTGCCATGCCGAAGCAGCACTCCTGCATCTCCTGCAGGTACTCCATCATGGTCTCGTTGCTGCTGCGTGCCAGTATGAGCACCGAAGCCTCGCCGTTGCCTATGTTCACGATGCCCAGGTTGCTGCTGGTCTCCACCACATCGGGGATGCTTGGGATGTAGCGCAGGACGCCGTCGTGGCAGGCCATGATGGCATCCACCAGGTTGTCCTGAATCTCCATGGGTACCTGTGCGGCGGGCATGATGGTGCTCTCGATGGTCATCTCCATCTCGTTCTCTATGCCTGCGTATTCGTTCTTGAAGGTCTCCAGGCAGTAGGCCACCAGGTCCTTCAGGTCGTCGAGGTTCTCTGCGGGAATGGTGAGCACGGCGCTTGCTGTGCGTGGGATGGCGTTGCGCATGTTGCCGCCGTTCCATGAGCAGAGGCGTGCATCGTCGTCGGCGATGGCCTGACGCACGAAGCGGGCCATCAGCTTGTTGGCATTGGCGCGTCCCTCATTGATTTCCAGTCCGCTGTGTCCGCCCTTGAGTCCCTGCAGACACACCTTTACGGCTATGTCGCCAGCCTCGGGAGCCACCTCCTTGTACTGCATGGTGGCGCTGATGTTGACGCCTCCCGCGCTGCCTATGACGAACTCGCCCATGGTCTCGTTGTCCATATTGAGCAGTATGTCGCCGTGCAGAGTGTCGGCTGCCAGGTGGTTCACGCCGTACATGCAGGTCTCCTCGTCGGCTGTGATGAGCGCCTCCAGCGGGCCGTGTACCAGGTCGTGGGCCTCCATGATGGCCATGATGGCCGCCACGCCCATGCCGTCGTCGCTGCCCAGGGTGGTGCCCTTGGCCTTCACCCATTCGCCGTCGATGTAGGTCTCGATGGGGTCTGTCTCAAAGGCGTGGCTGCTCTCGTCGGTCTTCTGTGGCACCATGTCCATGTGTGCCTGCAGTACTGCTGTCTTGCGGTCTTCCATGCCCGGTGTGGCGGGCTTGCGCATGACGATGTTCTCGGCATTGTCCTTGAAGGCTTCTATGCCGTGCTCCTTGGCCCATGTGAGCAGGAATTCCTGCACCTTCTGAAGGTGTCCGCTGGGACGGGGAACCTGCGTGAGCAGGTAGAAGTTGTGCCATATGGCTTGTGGAGCCAGGTCTTTGATTGATGTTGCCATAACCTTATATTTTTAATGTTTAACTTCCTGTCTTGGCTGGCGCGCCCGAGTGTGCATGCGCGCCCGTCAGCATGGCAAAGTTATGTCATTTCCATGAGAGTGCCAAGCCGCTACTCTTAAAAAGTATTTACAGCCTGCCGCATGCCATGCCGGAGTGGCAAAAATGGCTCTATGGGGCATAATCCTTGGACGAATGCTTGCCGCTTATGGGAGAGATGCTTACCTTTGTGGGTGAAACTGCACGTAAGAGCGTGCGCAAAGACAAGCAACTGATGACATACGATTTCGACAAGCCCATCGACCGCACGGGCACTTGCGACGTGAAGCACGCAAGGCTCGCCGAGATGTGGCACCGTACTGACCTGATTCCCCTGTGGGTGGCCGACATGGACTGGCCTACGCCTCCCTTCATCGCCGAAGCCCTCACCCGCAGGGTGCGGAACGCCCTCTATGGCTACACCTGTCTGCCCCAGGACTACTGGGACACCGTCATCCGCTGGGTGCAAGAGCATCACGGATGGCAGATGAGAGAAGAGTGGATGAACTTCATCCCCGGTATTGTCAAGGGGATAGGAATGGCTGTGTGCGCCCTGCTGTCGCCTGGCGACAAGGTCATCATACAGCCTCCTGTGTATCATCCATTCCGCCTTGTACCCCAGGGCTATGGGCATGAGGTGGTGATGAACCCCCTGGTGGAGCGCCCCGACGGCTATTACGACATGGACTTCGAGCACCTGGCACGGGTGGCCGACGAGCATTGCCGCCTGCTCATCCTGTGTAATCCCCACAATCCCGGCGGCATCTGCTGGCCGCGTGAGACGCTGCAGCGCCTGGCCGCATTCTGCCATGAGCGCGGCATCATCGTCATCAGCGACGAAATCCATTGCGACATGGCCCTCTTCGGACATCGTCACATCCCCTTCGCCAGCGTGAGCCCCGAGGCCGAGCAGAACAGCATCACGTTCTGTGCACCCTCCAAGACCTTCAATATGGCCGGACTGGTATCGTCGTGGGCGGCTGTCCCCAATGAGCAGTTGCGCCGGCGCTTCTTCGGATGGATGCAGGCGGGCGAGCTCAACGAGCCCACCATGATGGCTCCCCTGGCCACCCAGGCTGCCTTCCGCGAGGGCGAGGAGTGGCGCAGGCAGATGCTTCATTATGTGGAGCAGAACGTGGAGTTCGTCATCGGCTACTGCCGTGAGCACATGCCCCTGATACGTCCCTTGCGCCCCCAGGCCTCGTTCCTGGTGTGGCTCGACTGCCGTCAGCTGGGACTCACACACGACCAGCTGCAGCATCTCTTCGTGGATGAGGCCCACTTGGCACTCAATGACGGCGAGATGTTTGGCCCTGGCGGCGAGGGTTTCATGCGCCTCAACGTGGGCACGCAGCGTGCTGTGCTCCGTAGCGCCATGGAATCGCTGGCACGGGCGGTGGCCGGTGTGCGGGGGAAGCCATGAGCGTCCCTCTATGGAAGTGAAGAGTGAAAAGTGAAGAGTGAAAAGTGCTGCGCGGTGGATGCCATCGCGCAGTTTCCTTGTATAAATAAGGGAGCAAAGGGCTTTGCTGCAGTTTGCAACGACAGGCCCATCCCAGTGGGGCAGAAAGTGCAGTGCGGTGCATGCTTCATCGCAGCGTGCTGCATCGGCCATTGCAGCGCATTGCATCGGCCATTGCAGCGCGCTGCTTTTCTAGCCTCGGCATTTTCCTGTTTCCGGCTTGATGCGCCTCGGCTTTTGGCCAAACGTGCCTCGGCTTCCTGTCAAGCCCGCCTCGACGTTCTGTCAAACCCGTTTTGTTTCCAGCCTCGGCTTGCAGCTTGGTTCCGCCTTGAGGCATGCGAGGGCATGGCATGTGCCTCTCTCCTCACCCTTTCTGCATGATGGTTTCTGTCCTTCGGCAGGTTGGCCGCATCCTTATGCCGTGCATCTTCGGTCCAAGCGGCCTTTTGGGAGAAAATGTCCGTGGGCGTCTCTTTTTCTCCCCTCTGCCTTGCGGTTTCTTACGGAAAAGTGTTAACTTTGTGAGCAAATGTGTAGGGAAAATGTCTTTAGGCGCGTTAAATAGTGCCTTCGGCGGCATCCGGCATGTGAATGAAGGCAGAATAACCATATTGTCGAGCAAAAGAATTTTCAAATGAAGGGATTTGCAGGAAAACTGGTGCTGGCCTTGGCCATGCTTGCCACCTCATCGTCACAGGCGCAGGAAGCGCAGATGGTGGGGCCACAGGACGTGCCGGCCACAAGCACACTCTACGTGAACAACCGTGCGCCATTGCGCCCCAACGTCTTCATCAAGCTCCCTCTGGGCAGCGTGAAAGCCCGCGGATGGGTGGGCGAGATGCTGCGCCGCGAGTCGGAAGGGCTGGCAGGCAGGCTGGGCGAGATAAGTGACTGGCTCGACAAGAAAGGTAATGCCTGGCTGGAAGAGGGCGGTTCGCACGGATGGGAAGAGGTGCCCTACTGGCTGCGTGGCTATCATGCGCTGGCCTGCCAGCTGGCCGACGAGGCGAAGCTCAGGGAGTCGCACTTCTGGATAGATGCCATACTGTGCAGCGCCCAGCCCGACGGCTACTTCGGTCCGGTGAACGCCGGCAAGGACGGCAGGCGCGAGCTGTGGGCCAACATGCTGGCTCTGCAGATACTGCAGGACTACTACGAGCACACGGCCGACGAGCGCGTGCTGCCCGTGATGACCGCCTACTGCCGGTGGGAACTGGCCTATCCCGACGAGAAGTTCCTGCGTGACTACTGGGAGAACAGCCGTGGAGGCGACAATCTGCTCAGCGTCATCTGGCTCTACAACCGCACCGGGGAGGAGTTTCTGCTCCAGCTCATGAGGAAGATACACCGCTGCACGGCCAACTGGATGCAGGACACCTCGCTGCCCAACTGGCACAACGTGAATGTGGCGGAGTGCTTCCGCGAACCTGCCACCTTCTCCC
>ERZ1026850.1237-NODE-1237-length-13757-cov-4.764341_pt1 | contig 13757 bp, 13 predicted proteins | sample MGYA00380155_ERZ1026850 | MGnify/ENA primary metagenome ERZ1026850 (study PRJEB33269, sample SAMEA4719791) | human gut metagenome | biome: human-associated habitat; feature: organic feature; material: feces | place: Cameroon | collected 2013-10 ... | reverse complement strand
CCCTCACCCTCGCCAAACTCAACTTTTACGTTGATATGTCCGTCTGGCTTTTTGTGGGAAAGCAGTACAACCGTCTCAATCCCGGTTGTCCAAGGGAACTGGTCTACCGCAACCGCTTTTACCGCCTGGTATCCCTTCTCCAGAAATACCTCCAGGTCTCTTGCCAGACTGGTCGGTTTACAGGAAATGTATAAAATATGTTCCACACCATAATCGATAATCTTATTTAATGCCTTGGGATGAATACCATCCCTTGGCGGGTCTAAGATTATCATGTCCGGTTTTTCTGCAATTTCATCTAACACCTTGAGCACATCGCCCGCAATAAACTCACAGTTGGATAATCCGTTTAACCTGGCATTTTCCCTGGCTGCTTCCACTGCCTCTTCGACAATCTCCACGCCAATGACTTTCTTTGCCACAGGAGCCATCAACTGTGCAATCGTGCCGGTTCCACTGTAAAGGTCATAGACTATCTGCTCTCCGGCGTTTTCTTCCATATAGCCTTTGATATATTCCCTGGCTGTCTCATAGAGAACCTCTGCACTCAGGCTGTTGGTCTGAAAGAAGGAAAACTCCGATATCCGGAACTTCAATCCCAGCAGCTCTTCATAGAAGAAATCCTGTCCGTAGAGAATATCTGTCCTATCATTCTGTACCACATCTGCCACAGAATCATTTTTGGTATGCAAAATTCCTACGATACGACCTTCCAGCGGCAAACCTAACAAAGTCTCCCGCAGTTCCGCTAACATTGCCGGTTCGTCAAAGCCTTCTGTCTGTGTGGTCGTTACCAAAGCTACTAACATCTCGCCTGTCCGTGCTGCTTTCCGCACCAGCAAATGGCGCAGATATCCAATATGGCGCAATCTGTGATAGAAGCTGACTGCCACTCCACTATCCTGTTTTGCCTGGAAAAACTCCAGAACCACATTTAGAACCGCCCGGTAATCGTCGTCTATAATCTGGCAGTCCTTTACCGAAACAATATCATAAAAACTGCCTCGTTTGTGCATGCCAAGGGCAAGTGGACCATCCTTTATTTCATCTCCAAAGGAAAATTCCATCTTATTCCGATAGCCATAGATGGCAGGGCTTGCCTTAATTCCTTCAAATATCCATGGGCTCTCCTGCTTTTCCAGTGCACCATCCAGAAGCTTTTTTACCTGGGCTTCTTTTATCTGTAATTCTTCTTCATAAGGGAAAGACAGATAGGTACAGCCACCGCACAGTCCGAAGTGAGGACAGGGACACTCCCGCTCCAAAGGGGAAGCCTCCAGTATCTCTAACAGTCGTCCTTCTGCCTTGCCTTTTCTGACTTTGTTGACACCAGCCCGCACCTTCTGACCGGGCAGTGCGTTTTTTACCACACATACCCCTTCCGGAGACTCCACAATTCCCTTATTGGGGAAGTCAATCCTTGTTACAATACCTTCTATCTGTTGTCCTTTTTTCATACTATCACAATTCCAGAGACTTATTCGTTCTCTGTCTCTTCCTCGTCTTCATCTTCAAAGAAATCATCTTCGAAATCGTCATCAAAATCATCTTCGAAGTCTTCCAGATAATCCGGTTTCAGATAACGATATACTGCGTAAGCAATACCTGCTACTGCTGCCACAGCACCAATGATAGCAAATACCCATAACAGTTTATTGCATTTCTTCTCTTCTTTCTTTCTGCCAAGGAGGTCATTTACTCCGGCATTGTCCAATATTTCATCTAATTTATTCAAAATCTCTGTCTTACTCATGTTGTAAACCCTCGCTTTCTTGAATCATTATTTGTTATACCTTAATATACCACTTTTCGGCTCTTTTTACTATAAAATTTTTATAACCTTTATACCTCTTTTACCAGTTCATCCATGCCATTCATAAGTTGTCGGGTTGCACCTGCCAGCTAATAATTTTGATATAGCCGACAACTTATTTCATGTCGGGTATCCGCCCTATAGAAACGATTATCACACTTTTTTCAGCTTGGCGAATCCGGCATACATAATCTTCTGTCCTACTTCGTCAAAGACAACCGTAACCTGGGAATCTCTCGGACCTGGTTCAATTTTCATAACCGTCCCCTCGCCGTACCGAAGATGCTGCACCCGGTCTCCTGTCTCATAACCAAGGCTCCGGTTTCCCACAGGCTCCAGGCTGACCGCCCCAACACCCTGGGTTGACTTTGTGATATAGGGCTGGTTTTCCAGTGCCGTCCGTTTCGGTTTTACCACGGCTTTCGGACGTGCCACTGCCTTCGGCTTATCGAACACGGTCTCAATATCTTTTCCAAACCGACTCTGATAACCGCCTGCCGCACCTGGTCTGGTATAGCCGGATTCCTCATGGTTTGTGGAAACTGCCGATGCAAAGCTGTCGGCAGAACGTCTGTAAGAAGTTTCTTCCATGGTAGCCGCATAGCTGTCTTTGTTTCTGCGGAAACCGGTACTCTGGCTGCTGTTCCCCAGTCCAAAAGGCTTCGCCTTAAAATGGCTCCGCTCATAGGAATCCTCGGCATAACTGTCATAGTCTGGCTTTTTCACATAAGGAAGTGCTGCATCCAGAAGGGTTGGCGGAATCTCTTTGACAAACCGGCTGACTGGATTATACTGTGTCTCCCCACGTAACATTCTCTGTTTGGCACAGGTTAAGGTCAGTTCATCCTTTGCCCTCGTAATACCCACGTAAGCCAGGCGTCTTTCCTCTTCGATTTCCATCGGGTCATCGGAAGTAATGGTCATATAGCTTGGGAAAATACCATCTTCCATACCCGCCAGATAAACCTGTGGGAATTCCAGACCCTTGGCACTGTGTAAGGTCATTAACAGTACCCGGTTATCATCTTCTCCTACCTTATCAATATCCGCCACCAGTGCAACTTCCTCTAAAAACTCACTTAATGCCGGTTCATCATGGGTCTCTTCGTAAGCAACTACCTTACTGATTAACTCGTCAATATTTTCAATACGGTCTGCGGCATCTTCCTCATCTGAAGTTTCTAACTCCTTCACATAGCCGGTTGTCTCGATGATGTCCTTTAACAGTTCTTCCAGGCTGTAGAATTCCATCTTACTGCGAAATGCCTGAATCATCGTTACAAAAGGCTGTAATTTAGAGGCGCTTCTGCCTATGGTCATAATCTGGTCGGATTCCAGCAATGCATCATAGAAGCTGATATTCCGGCTGTCAGCATATTCCTGTACCCGGACAATGGTGGTGGCACCGATTCCCCTCTTTGGAATATTGATAATCCGCTTTACCGCCATATCATCCCTGCCGTTATCAATAGTCTTTAAATAAGCCAGCAAATCCTTAATCTCTCTTCTGGCATAGAAGTTCGTTCCTCCTACCACATCATAGGGGATTCCTTCCATGATGAATTTTTCTTCAAGAAGACGGGCCTGGGCATTGGTCCGGTATAAAACAGCACACTCCCCGTACTCTGCCACACCATTCCGGACTTTCTTCGCCACATCCGAGGCAATGTACTCTGCCTCCTCATAAGCCGTATCAAACTGTCTGAAATGGATTTTCTCCCCATCTTTTTTATCCGTCCAAAGTGCCTTATCCTTGCGTCCTACGTTATTCTTAATCACTGCATTAGCTGCATCCAATACTACCTGGGTAGAACGGTAATTCTGCTCCAATTTAATAACCCTGGCTTCCGGATAGACCTTTTCAAAGTCCAGGATATTGCGGATATTGGCTCCACGGAACTTATAAATGGACTGGTCATCATCACCTACCACACACAGATTCCTGTACTTGTCTGCCAGCAGTCTGATTAACTCAAACTGGGCAGTGTTGGTATCCTGATACTCATCTACCATAATGTACCGGAACCGTTCCTGGTAATTATTAAGAACCTGGGCATCCGCCTTGAAAAGCTCCACGGTCTTCATAATCAAATCATCGAAATCCAATGCGTTATTCTTCTTTAAGGTAGCCTGATATTCCTGGTATGCCTTGGCAATCCTGCTGCCATTGTAATCATAGCCGTTCTGCAACTGGTACTGCACCGGGTCTATCAGTTCGTCCTTGGCAGAAGAAATGGCACTCATAATGGTGCGTTCCTTTAGCATCTTGGTGTCAATTTCCAGTTTCTTACAGACTTCCTTCATCACACTCTTCTGGTCATCGCTGTCATAGATAGTGAAATTATTATCAAATCCCAGTCTGTCGATATGTCTTCTTAATATGCGTACACAGGTGGAGTGAAAGGTCGAAACCCATATCTGCTCTGAGCCGAAGCCCACTATCTGGTCCACACGTTCCCGCATCTCGCCTGCTGCCTTATTGGTAAAGGTAATCGCCATAATATGATAAGGGTTTACCCCTTCCTGGTCTATCAGATAGGCGACACGGTGTGTCAGTACACGGGTCTTACCGGAACCGGCTCCCGCAAGTAAAAGCAGCGGTCCCTGTGTATGCATGACCGCTGCCTTCTGTTGTTCATTCAATGTATCGTAAATACTCATGTTACTTGTTCCTTTTCTGTTACCCTGGCGTATTCTCTTCTATCACGTCAATCCAGTCCTCTAGTACAACTGGTTTCCGCAGTTTCCACAGAATTTGGAACCATTTGTAGGGGTTCCACAGTTCGGGCAGAATTTGGGTCCCTGACCGGCTGCCTGTGTGGACTGTGCTGCATTTGCCGTACCACCCAGATTCATCTGATTTACAAGCTGCTGCCCCATAGCCATTCCCATCTGCAATCCTACCATGTCAGATGCCATGCCTGTACCGCCACTGCCTTTGCTCATTCCATCTGCAGCTGCCATCTGGGTATATTTTCCCATATCCCCTACCATAGACTGTGCAGCTGCTTTTTCCTGCATCCGTTTGATTTCTTCCGGATAGGAAAAGCTTTCTATTTTAAAGTCACAGATACTGATACCCAGTTTGCGCATATCCATGTCTAAATCTTCCTCAATGCCCTTGGCAATATTCCTGGCATCGGCCTGAAGATTGAACATATCTCTGCCTTCTTTACTAATCCAGCTCATCAGAAGCTGGTCTAAGCTGGCGATAATACGTTCCTTGACATCTTCTACGGTATAAGTCTGACGGATTCCTGCCAGCTTCTCAATCAGTACATCATGCTCCACTACCTTACAGTTAAAAGTCCCAAACGCACGGATTGGCATACCGCCCGGCAATCCAGGTGCCGGTAAATTGATGGCATTCTTGGTTCCCCATTTTACCAGAAGCTCCTTGGTATTGATAAAGAGAACCTCTGCACGCAAAGGCGTATTAAATCCAAATTTAAAGCTTTTTAATGTGGTCAGGAACGGAATAATCTGTGACTCGATATCATAATCACCATCATCCTCAAAGATTCCCTCTACTCTTCCATTATATAAGAAGATTGCGTCCTGCCCCGGACGGATTATTAATCTGGAACCTTTCTTTATCTCCTGATTCTGATATTTATAGAACAGGATTCCGGCACCATTCTCATTCCACTCAATTACACTGGAAAACTGATTCTTGAATAATCCCATGTTCTCTCCCTGTACCTTTCTCTTACAATCCCATCTCTGCCTTTAATGCTGCCAGTTCATCATCCACTGCAGTTGTGGTCTTGGCATCATCATACTTGCTTGCCAGGTCATCAATGTCGCTCTTGGAAGAAGACTGGTTTAGTTCGCCGACAGCATCTGCCTCATCTAACATCTTGTTTACTTTCTCTTCCATTCTCTCAAAAGCTGCTGCATTGTTTCCAGCACTCTCTAAACCGGAACCCATCTCATTAATTTTCTTCTGGGTCTCTGCCACTTTTACCTTGGCTTTGAGCATATCGCGTTTGTTCTTCATCGCTGTAATATCAGCTTCCAGCTTATCATGCATCTGTTTCATTTTTTCTGCATTTGCCTGTGCCAGTTCATAATTCTTGGCAAGGACTGCCTGTTTCTCTGTCAGCTCGCCCTTCTTGGTAAGAAACTGTCTTGCATCATTGTCATTGCCTGCTGCAACAGCCTTCTTTGCATATTCGCCCATTCTGGCGATTTCTTCATTACATTCATCCAGTTTTCTCTTGGCACTCTTTTCTTCTGCCATAACAGATGCTGTCTCTGCCTTTACCTTGGCAAAATCGGATTCCAGGTTTCTCAGATACTGGTCTATCATCTTCTCCGGATCCTCAGCCTTATCTAAAAGTGCGTTCATATTTGCTGTCATAATGTCTTTAAATCTTGTAATAATACCCATAATGTCCTCCCTTTTACTAAAATGTCCTTCCGCGGCTTATAACGAATCCTTCCGGAAGCCCATTTGAAACTTTTTTGGTCTGTTCCATTATAGCACATACCGCCATGACGCGACAAGGAATTTATAGAACTGCAATCACAATTCCGGCAATAATAATCAGGGCACAGATAAGCTTATGGGTCGTATTCTTCTCCTTGAACAGGAAGCGTCCCGCCAGAATGGTTACCACGCAGCCGGACTGCTTAATCAGTGTCATCACCGTAATACGGCTTCCCGCCATGCCGTTTGCCAGAAACAGTGCCCTGTCTGCAATGACAAACAGAATACTCAGAAGCCATACCCATTTGTTACCCAATACACTTTTTATCCGGACCGGTGTCCTGGTTGCCAGAATAAAAACAAGATACATCAGCACTAGAAACAGCATATACCAGAACTGCAGCTGGGAACTGTTAATATCCTTCATCAGAAGCTTGTCCATCAGCCCGGAAAAGGCATTTAACAGACAGGAGGCAAACGCCATGATGACATATTTTACTTCCACCTTATCACTGGCTGCCGCAGCCACTTCCCGCATGCTCCTCGGCTTATATTTCAGCAAAAGAAGTCCTCCCGACACCAGAATAAGTCCTATTATCTGATATAAATTTAAGACCTCCTGCAGCACGATAACCCCCAGCAGGGTAGCAAACAAAACCCTGGACAAATCCAGGACTCCATAGAGGCTGATAGGCATTCTCTTAATCGCCTTAAAACTGAACATCCACGCCAGAAATATAATAAAGGACTTAAACGCTATGTACAGGTAATACTTCGTTTCCAGTCCCATGGCATTTTTTACATCCGGCACTACAAACAAGAACGACAGAAACGTATACATAAAAAGAACCTCTAAGGTAGAGTTCCTTTCCAGTGCCTTCTTCTTAACGATTTCCCGTACCCCTTTCAGTACGCCATATAATAAAACAAGCAACATCCATTCCATTCTGTGATTCTCTCCTCTTTCCGGGGCATAAAACCCGACTATCTTTATATCATGCTTTTCCCTTTTTGAAAAGTATATTGTACCTAAGAACTGCAGACTGCATATACAGCAACAGCCAAAACATTCACAAAACGCTTGTCATGTAGTAATAAAAACTATATAATAAAGTGTATGCAAGTTTTATGGACTATTTAGTGAGGTTAGAAACATGACAATCAATACAGAAGACCTGTTGAACAGTATATTGGGAAGCCTTGACCGTATCGGCTATATCAAGGCGGAAGATATTCCCGGCATTGACCTCTATATGGATCAGGTAACAACTTTCATGGAATCCCATCTGAAAAGCTCCACCAGAAATCCCGGTGATGATAAGATTCTTACCAAAACCATGATTAACAATTATGCCAAGAATGACCTGCTGCCTCCACCGATTAAGAAGAAATATACTAAGGAACATGTTCTGCTGCTTGTCTTTATCTACTATTATAAAGGTATTTTATCCATCAGTGATATCCAGGAACTGTTAAAGCCCATCACGGAGAAATTTTTCGATACGAAGGACGACTTCAATTTGGAAAAAGTCTACGAAGAAGTTTTCAGCTTGGAAAAAGGACAAAAGGATGTCCTGAAAACCGATGTTTCAGAGAAATTTAAGATTGCAGAACAAACCTTTGCCGATGCACCGGAAGAAGAAAAAGAGTTTCTGCATCTCTTCTCCTTTATCTGTATGCTCAGCTTTGATGTCTATGTGAAGAAGCTGTTGATTGAGAAGATGATTGACGGCTTTACCGCCAAAGATACCGGTAAAGCTCCCAAAGAAGGAAAAGACAAATCCGGTAACTGATAAACCGACAAACTGATAAAATTTCTAACAGAACATGGGTAAAAGAAGCATCTTCTTTTACCCATGTTTGTTCTGTTTATTTCCAAACTTTCCAAACCATACTAATGTGCTGCTTTCGTGGCAAAGGAAGTATCCACTAAGGTATCATAAGGCACCCGGTTCTCCAACTGTCCTGCCTCTTCCAGAATATTCTGTAACAGAGTAAAACTGTCTTCTTCAAAAATCAGATTATCCTTCCAGGTATCCTGGGCAGCATAACGCTTTACAATTGTGGTAATAGTAGTCATATCGGTTTCGTCAAACTGTGGTGCAATTACCTCTGCTATCTCCTCAGGGGTATGAACCTGCACATAGTCCATCCCTTGTTGCAGAGCATTGGTAAATGCCTGAATCACTTCCGGGTTCTTTTCCATATAACTCTTCTTCGCACAGAAGGCTGTATAAGGGACATAACCGGAATCCTCACCCAGGGAAGCCACTACATAACCATCCCCCTTGGCTTCCAGCGAGGTGGCATGGGGTTCAAATTCCACCGTAAAATCTCCCTGTCCACCAGAAAAAGCAGCCGCAGTAGAACCAAAATCAATACTCTGGTCGATGGAAATATCCTTTGCCGGGTCAATGCCATTCTTTTTCAGGATATACTCAAATACCATCTGTGGCATCCCACCGGCTCTGCCGCCAAGAACCTGTTTTCCCACTAGCATATTCCACTGGAATTCCTCAATGGGTTCTCTGGAAACCAGGAAGTTACCCGCCCTCTGTGTCAGCTGGGCGAAGTTAACCGCATAGTCGGTTGCTCCTTCATTATACGTATAGATAGAGCTCTCGCTTCCCATGAAGCCAATATCCGCCTCACCGGTCAGAAGCGCGGTCATGGTTTTATCTGCCCCAAATCCCGTAACAAGTGTTAAATCAATACCTTCCTTAGCAAAATACCCCTCTTCGATTGCCACATACATCGGTGCATAGAAAATGGAATGTGCCACTTCATTAAGCGTAACTGCCGTGCCCGCATCTGCTGTTGCCACATCCGCAGCCTGGGAAGCGCAACCGCAGATAGTTCCTAGCGTAATGGTTGTCACCAAGAAGAATGCAAAGAGTTTCTTTTTCATAATCCTCCGTAAAATGTCCCCCAAGGACATTTCTTACATCGCATTTATCATTAGCTTATGCCGCCATTTCCAAAAGGTGACTTCTTTGCCTCCACCCAGTTGCCATTTCTTCCCGGGGCTTTCTCCTCTGCCCAGGACTTTCGCCTCAGTCGGTACTGGGTCGGTGTCATGCCGTATAATCCTTTAAATTTACGGCAAAAATACGCCACATCATGAAAGCCTGTATCCTGGGAAATAACCTCTATCTTACTGTCTGTAGCTGTTAACAGGCTGGCGGCACACTGCAGCCGGTAACGAACCAGGTATTCTATAGGAGAAGTCTGCAGATACGTCGTAAACAATTTCTGTACTCCGCTTTTACTAATAAGTACGGAATCTGCTATATCATCCAGGGTAAGAGTCTTTTGATAGTTTTCCTGGATATACTGCATCATCCTCTGAAGCTGTACTTGTTTTCCACTGATCTGGCGTTTTCCCAAATCAGCCTGCTTCAGCGGCGTATTCCGGTACAGGCTCCCCCACAGTTTCATTAACAGCCTGACCGTTTCCAGTTCTCTATCCCTTTCCTCTGTCTGTACACGGAAAATCTCTTGCAACAGTAATAGTATCTCCTGCTGCCATTCACTGTCCGGCCGGTATATCTGATATGATGTCCCAGCTGTCAAAATGGGCCATATATATTTCCGATAAACCAGACTATCTTCCTGTGCCAGAAGTCCTGGGTCAAAGACCACATTGGGAATGATAACACTTTCTGTTGCCTCAAAACGATGAATGACTCCACTGTTTACAAATATCCCATTCCCCGCTCCCACCGTCAGCCGTTCTGCTCCAATCAGAACAGACATGGTACCGCGCTCTACATAGACAAGCTCCACCTCCGGATGCCAGTGCCAGTCAATACAGTGAAAGTCAAATGCCCACACATCTTCATAATAATAAGCAAAGGGATACTCCCTGTTTCCATGGGAAAGCACCTCCCTTCCACTCTCGTCAGTCTCAATTCTGGTATAGCCATTGTTTAAAGTCATATTTCCGCTCCTTTTACCAGATAATACAATAAAAATATCTGTTAGTACAATGATTTTTCTAAAAGTATCCAATATAATTCAATACAGTTATTGCTAAATCTGGAGGAATACACTATGAAAAATTATAAAAAGACAGTACTTGCCTGTTATCTGGGCTTTATTACCCAGGCAATCGCAGCCAACTTTGCCCCCTTGTTATTTCTGACCTTTCACAAAACCTTTCAGATTCCACTGGGCAAAATTGCACTGATTTCCACCACTTTCTTTTTTACCCAGCTGGTGGTAGATATTCTGTGTGCCAAGACAGTAGATCGTATTGGTTACCGGAAATGTATCGTGGCTTCGGAAATCTTTTCCGCAGCCGGCCTTATCGGACTTGCTTTTCTGCCGAATATCCTGCCGGATCCCTTTACCGGTATTCTTATCAGTGTCATTATCTATGCCTTTGGCAGTGGTCTGATTGAGGTGTTATGCAGTCCGATTGTAGAAGCCTGCCCTTTTGACAATAAAGAATCGGTCATGAGCCTGCTTCATTCCTTTTACTGCTGGGGCTCCGTAGGAGTCATTTTGTTATCCACTCTGTTCTTTGCCTTATTTGGCATTGAACGCTGGCGGCTGGTTGCCTGTCTTTGGGCAATCGTTCCCATTTATAATGTTTATAACTTCGCCACCTGCCCGATTGAATCTCTCGTAGAAGAAGGCGAAGGATTAGGCATCCGTGGATTGTTACAGCTTCCCATGTTCTGGATTTCCATTATCCTGATGGTCTGCGCCGGAGCTTCGGAAATTTCCATGGCACAATGGGCTTCTGCTTATGCAGAGTCTGCCCTGGGACTTTCCAAAACACTGGGAGATCTGGTAGGTCCCTGCCTATTTGCTATTATGATGGGTATCAGCCGGACCATTTATGGTAAGTATGGTGAGAAAATCAGCCTGACAAAATATATGATTGGCTGCGGTATTCTTTGCCTTTTCTGTTACCTTGCTGCCTCCCTTTCCGGCAATCCTATGATTGGGCTCATTGGCTGTGTTACCTGTGGTTTCTCCGTCGGTATTATGTGGCCCGGCACCATCAGTATTTCTTCCCAGAAAATTCCTTTGGGGGGAACTGCTATGTTTGCCCTGCTCGCCATGGCTGGTGATTTGGGCGGTTCTATCGGACCCGGACTGGTTGGTATCATTACCCAGAAAGCAAACGATAACCTCCGTGCAGGACTTCTTATTGGTTGTATTTTCCCTGCCATACTGGTTTTGTCCATCCTGCTTCTGAATCGTATGAAATGTTCCGCAAAAGAGGCATAAACCTGCAAGAATATGGTCGTCAGTAAATCTGGCAGGATTCCTTGTTTACAAATCCTGCCAGTTATGTTATATTCATACGAGAAAACAGTAAAGTTTTAACGTATGAAAGTATTGTGTAAGAATTCCAGGAGGATTCCCATGAATAAGAAATTAAAATCCGATGCCGTAGACCATTTATTTGATGCCATTCTTTGTCTGAAAGATAAAGATGAGTGTTATAATTTCTTCGAAGATTTGTGTACGGTAAATGAATTATTATCACTGTCCCAGAGATTTGAAGTAGCCTCCATGTTAAAGGCTCATAAGACTTATCTTGAAATTGCTGAAAAAACCGGTGCTTCCACCGCTACTATCAGCCGTGTCAATCGTTCCTTAACATATGGGAATGATGGATACGAAATGGTATTTGAACGTCTTAATCTTAAATAAAAAGAAACTGCACTTCTGAAATGTTTTTATGATATCAGAAGTGCAGTTTTTTCAGATATTCTTTTTAACCATCAATATTAATCAGTTCCATCGGATTAATGTACTTATCATCATAAGTAATCTGATATCCAAGTTCTGTGTTCTCTTCCCCAATCACAAACAGAATCGCACCTCTTACCACTTCATCGCCTTCTTTTACCATAGCATCTCCATTATTCCGGTAAATACTTACATAGCCATTTCCATGGTCTATCTTAATGCACTGATTATAGGTTGTATCGGTTGCAATGGAAATAATCGTACCATCACCGGAAGCAATGATACTATTGCCTTCTGAACCGGTCAGCTTAACCATCGGGTTCTCCCCTTCCGCCTCTTCTAAAGAGGCTGACGAAGACATTGGGAATCCAACCGGCATGTGTGCCTGCGCTTCTGCTTCTTCTTTGGCTTCCTCTTCCTCTACCTTCTGGTTAATCGTATCACTTAAAATCGTTACTTTTTCTGTCAGTTCTTCCCGCAGTGCCACTAAATCTGCATTTTCTTCTTCTAACTGTGCTATTGTCTGCGTCTGGGTATCATTCCGGGCTTCTAAAGAATCTATTTTTTCTCCTTCCCGGTAACATATAATAGCCAAAATCACTACAACCGCCAGACCAATAATTGCCAGGGATTCTATGACTGTGGGACCAATTCCCATCTGTTTTATCCTACCATCTTTAGAGTCAATGAAAAGCATCAGGGTGTAGTTAAATTTACGTTTTCTCTTCTTGCCTTCTGTTTCGCTCAAAAAAAATCACCTACCTTGTTCTATAGTATACCATAATTTACCAGCTAAGCACAACTACTCACATAGAAATCCAGCCTGACGCAATTCTGCTTCTATCCGGTCCAGAATTTCTTCGTTCTTTGCCCGGATTGTATGAAAGTGTACTCCCTTAGTCAGTTCTGTCAGAGGCTTTGTCTGGTTTCTTTCTACCTTCTCGGCAAATTCCCTTACCTCCGCCCGGTTACTGATAAGCAGTTTTCCCACCAGCCTTCCATAGATTTCATGCTCTACCATAACATCAACAATCTGTCCACCGGCATCTACAATCGTATCCAGTTCCCGGATAATATCCTTCTTGCCATGTCTTACCTTAATGACCCGTTCGCAGAGTGTCTTATCCTGCGGCTCCTGATAGAGCAGATAACCTCTGTTCGTGGCAAATATGTTAGGATATGCTGTACGCAGCAAGGCAATATCCTGTACGATAACCTGCCTGCTGACTCCCATTTTTTTTGCTATTGTTTCTCCAGAAACAGGCTCTTTTTCCTGTCCCAGCATAGCGATAATTTTCTGTCTTCTACTTTCACCATTCATACCCATAAACGCTCCGTTTTTCTTCTTTTCACTATAGCATAGCCCCTTTTTCTCTACAAGAGATATCTTTGGAAAATGATGGTAACACTTACAAATCTATACTTTACTTTTAGAGGGACATGTGCTATTCTATGGATGTTGATAAATCAACGTATTTTTTAAATTTTTTGGAGGTATTACGATGAACAAAGGTACAGTTAAATGGTTCAACAACCAAAAAGGTTACGGCTTCATCTCTGATGAACAGGGTAACGATGTTTTCGTTCATTACTCAGGACTTAACATGGAAGGCTTCAAGTCTCTCGAAGAGGGCGCAGCTGTTGAGTTTGAAGTAGTTAATGGCGAAAAAGGACCTCAGGCCGTAAACGTTACAAAGTTATAAGAAACATACAGCTTATAACACCATAATCAGTATCACGATGTGCCTGTTCTTAAATATAAATGATAATTTTTATTTAGAATTTGCAGTATTGTCATAACGG
>ERZ1026850.1234-NODE-1234-length-13808-cov-9.804334_pt1 | contig 13808 bp, 26 predicted proteins | sample MGYA00380155_ERZ1026850 | MGnify/ENA primary metagenome ERZ1026850 (study PRJEB33269, sample SAMEA4719791) | human gut metagenome | biome: human-associated habitat; feature: organic feature; material: feces | place: Cameroon | collected 2013-10 ... | reverse complement strand
ATAAAATCACACAAAAAATCGAAAGGATGGTACTTATGATGGCTATGTTATGGGCACAGGAGATCATGTCTGCCGAGACTGTGGAGGAGGCAAAGGCTCTGTACGAGCGCTGCCCTCGCCTGCTGAAGCCGAAGGTGAAGGACATTCTCGTCAAGAGCGGCTTTGAGGAGATCGTAGGCGAAAGCAACGCCTGAGAAAGGACGTGTCGCATGAGTTTTCTTGAGTTTTTGAGCAGCCTCTTTGCGGGTTTTTTCGGCCCTTCCCATCCCTTCGCAGATACCTCCACTGAGGTGTCCACTGTGGACACTAAAGCCTCCGCCCCTCCCGGCTGGGAAGGAGCGCCGCCCTACCGCTATATCGACGTGAGCCGCTATCAGGGCAAAATCACCCTCACCGGCTGGCGTAAGATTAAGGCAGCTGGCTACAAGGGTGTCATGCTCAAGACGGTATCCACCAACAAAAAGCTCTCCAAGCGGGCGGATGGGCTTTACATCGACCCTACCTTTGAGAACAATTACAAACTCGCAAAACTGGCAGGATTAGATGTGGGCGTGTACTACTACACCTACGCCATCAGCCGTACCGGTGCAGATAGAGAGCTGGCCCTTCTGGCTGACGCTTTGCGGGGGAAGGAGCTGACCCTTCCGGTGGCGGTAGACGTGGAGGACAACAAGCTCAAGCATTTGGGCAAGCAGGCCCTCACCGACCTGACGGCTTACGCTCTGGCCCGTATCGAGGCAATTGGCTTTTACGCCCAGCTCTACACCTATACCAGCTTTGCCAACTCCCGCCTTTACGTGGGCGGTGCGGCGCTCAAGCCTTACGACATCTGGCTGGCAGACTACACCGGCAAGACTCCTAAGGTAAGCTTCAAGTACAACGCGCACCAGCACACCAGCAAGGGCAGCGTGCCGGGCATCTCCGGCAACGTAGACCTCAACGTGACCACCCTCAACTACCCCCGCATCATCAGAAAGAAGGGTTTGACCCGTCTCCGGGAGGGCGCATGACTAAAGAGCAGGCTCTTTTGTGGGTGCTGGGCGTTGTTGGCAGTGTGTGTGCAGGAGCGGTCACACTGGACAAAGTCTTGGACATCATCCACAAGTACATCAAAAAGGCACAGGCCCCCGACGCCGAGCAAAACAAGCGGCTCGACGCTATCGAGCAGCGGCTGGGCGCAGTCGAAAGCATTTCGTCTCAGCACGCAGCAGCTCTAAAGCGCGACCTCACCCGCTTCGACGCAATCGACGAGGAGATTTGCTTGGCCCTTGATGGTGTGCGGAATCTGCTGGACGCCCAGCTCTCCGGAGACAATCACGAAGGGATGCAGAAAAGCAAGGCTAGTATCGACAACTATCTTTTGAAAGGAGTTACCAATCATGGAAGCAATTAATGAAATTTTGAGCATCATCCCGGTTCCTGTGGCCGTCATCCTGATGCTGGGCGGACTCGCCTTCTACGCCATCGGCGGCATCCGTCTGGGCTACGGCGCAGCAGTCAAAAATCTAGCGCTCAACCTCATTGCTCAGGCAGAGCGAGAGATTCAGGGCACCAAGCGCGGTGCAGAGCGCAAGGCGTGGTGCGTCAAAATGCTGCGTCTCTATCTGGACAATAGTAAGCTGGGCAGACTGGTCAGCTGGGCTATCACGGAAGAGACCATGAGCAAGACAATCCAGTTTTTCTTTGACCGCATGAAAGCGGCACTGCAAAAGCAGTAAGGAGATTACTATGGCAAGCACTACATACGAGCATCCCGGTGGCTTCACTGAGATGTACGCCACACAAGAGCAATTTCGTCACCTCACGAAAATGGTCTGTGCATGTCTTCGTGGCCTCACGAAAACATACAATTTTGCCGTCATTGGCAACATGGTGCGCAACTCGGGAGAGCTGCCGCAGCCCTTCTGGCTCGGTGCTGCCTGTGGCGGCGGCTCGTGTAGTGCTGCCCGCTGCGCTGCAAGGACTTGACCGACAGCAGATGACCGCTGCTATCAAAAGCGCACCGCTTGGGAGGGTAGACCGTAAGATAGCCTTACTGCGGTACGTTGAGCGGCTCCCGCTGCCGGACATTGCAGCGCAGACACACTACAGCCGGACGGCGATAGGCTACCGGCTGAAAGGCATTGACAACATGCTTTCTTTGTTGTAAAATAATTCCAACGAAATCCTCCCGGCCTCTCGAAGAAGCGCATTAGGGCGGATATTTGAAACCCCCCGGTGTTCCGTTTGGAGCATCGGGGGGTTCTTTTTTGTTTATGCGGACTGCTCAGCAGGGGCGGGGAGCACCTTGCGTTCCTTCGCTTTCTGCTCTGCCTGCTCCTTCACGGTCAAATAGCCGTGGTCGTGCATCTGCTTGTAGATAAACGCCTGTCCGGTGCGGTTCCAGCGGGTGTTCTCTTTGGTCTCGCCGTTGCCCACCTCAACAGGAATACTCACGGTATAACCCTTGTCGATGTACTTGCGCTTGGGGATCCACTGCTTGTTGACCTTCTTCTGGATGCCCCATTCTTCCAGCAGCTTATTGAGCTTGTTGGCGGTCATGCCAAAGTTAAGCGCGATCTGCGTCACGGTGAGCGTTTCGTCGCTCAAAAGCATATTGTGGGCGTACTCGGCGGCGGGCTTGAGCTTGGCATTTTCCTTTTCAAGCTGTTTGGAGCGCTCCTGTTCGCGGGCAATGATGCCCTGCGCCATCACCAGCGCTTTGGAGAGCGCCAGCTCTGGCGGTTCAGGTTCGGGCGTGGTCAGCTTCTTCTCCATCTCGTTAAAGGCTTGGATGTACTTTAACTTCCACTCATCGGCCTTTTTGCCAGTGAAACCCATCACAAGGAAAGAAAATCCGTCACGGTTCATCAGGTACATGGGGAGCTTCTTGTTCTGGCTGGTGGTGTACTCGGTCAAATGGAACATTTCGAGGAGAGCGGAATTTTCCGCCGTCCTCGCACGGATGGATTCCAACAGGTCTTTGTGATTTTTCCCAAAGCGCTCTGCAATTTCCAGCGTAGACACAACGGCCTGCCCGTTCTGGGTAGAAAGGATAATGTCGCTCATGCTGCGCTCTCCTTATTGATCTCCGCTTCAAGTACCGCATCGACTTCTTTTTCCAGACCCGTGAGGGATGCAAACAAGGCCGTAATCAAAGAGTTGTACATCGGGGCTTCGTTCCAGAGCTGGCTTACAAGCCGCTCGGTGCGTTCCCGATTGAGCATATCGGTCTTGTGCGTTTCCTCAAACCAGTTGGCAAAGATGTTCAGCAGGTCGTGCATTGTGCGGAGTTCACCAGAAACAGCATCCAGTTCAAGCTCCACTTTCGTGATTTTGGGTGTTTCCATTGTAAATACCTCTTATTCACTTGTAAGAGGTTCCCCAGTTTGGTATAATAGATTTACCAAAGGGCAACCTCTGGTGTGTATGGCTCTCGCCCGGTGATTTGCAGTCGGTGGGCGGGGGCTTCTTTTTGTGTTCACCTCGTTTCAATGCATCTATTATAATACGGTTTACAGCAGATGTAAATTGTCACATTGTATAATGTTTACCGCATAATTTTGTTTAATTTTATGGTGTAAACAGTGTAGAAAATGTGATATAATAGCATCGGGAAGTTATCCCGCGAATTGAAAGGAGGGAAAAGCATGACTTCGGAATCTCAAAAAAGAGCAAATGCCAAATGGGACAAAGAGAACATGACAGTGCTTGCCTGCAAGGTACGGAAAGAAGTTGCCGACAAGTTCAAAGCGGCCTGTGCGGCAGAAGATACGACCTCGAACGCCGTCTTACAGCAGGCGGTGCGGGACTATATCGACGCTCACCCTGTGCCGGAAGAACCAGAAGCGTCGCCGGGGGACGCAGAGACGGAAGCCCGGCGGGCTGCATTGCTGGAACAAATCAAGAATCTGTAAAATAGAATAGCTGAAAAATTAAGCGCTCACGCGGTGTAATGCCGTGTGAGCGCTTTTCTTTTTGTCCTTCGTTGTACGTTCGTTGACTCTCCCGGCGGCTTAAAAAGGTACACTGGGCGCAAAGGGGGGAAAGCACCATGTGGCACAAGTTTAACCCCAACCCCCACGGGAGCAGCGTCGGGGACTGCGCCGTGCGGGCGGTAGCAGCCGCTACGGGCCAGAGCTGGGAGCGGGCGTATATCAGCCTTGCGCTCACCGGTTACGCCCTCGGCGATATGCCAAGCGCCAACCGCACATGGGGCGCATACCTCCAAAAGCGCGGGTTCAAACGCCGCATGGTGGAAGCGGATTGCACCACCTGTTACACCGTGGCAGATTTTGCCCGGGAGTACCCACGCGGCGTGTATGTGCTGGGCTGCTCTGGCCACGTCCTGACTGTCATCGACGGCGCGTGGTGGGACAGCTGGGACAGTGGCCCGGAATGCCCGATCTACTACTGGTACAAGGAGGAGAACGATGCCGATCTATAACGGATACCCGCAAGTGTATTACCCGCAACAGCCGCAGGGGCAGCTTGAAACACTTCGGGCGGCGCAGTATCAGCCGCAGCCGGTCGTGATGCCGACAATGCAGGCACAGGCCGCACCGGCTGACAGCGGTTTTATCTGGGTGCAGGGAGAGGCAGCGGCCCGGGGCTATTTGGTAGCCAACGGGAGCCGGGTGCTTTTGCTGGATGCTGATTCCGATACCTTCTACATCAAAGAAGTAGGGCAGGACGGCAGGCCTTTCCCGCTCCGCATCTACGACTACAAGGAGCGTACCAGCGGCCCCAAAGCGTCGATTGCAGCCACGCAAGCCGCAGCCGGGGAGTATGTCACCCGCAAGGAGTTCGACGCGCTGGCGGCAAAGCTGGCGGCGTTGGAGAAGCAAGAAGCGCCGGAAGCTGAAAAGGAGGGCTAAACGATGAGCAGCAGCTTGTTTAATTCGATGGGCCGACAGGCCCAGAACCCCATTGGTGGGCAGTTTCAGCAGTTTATGGGCCAGATGCAGGGCAAGAACCCGCAGGAGATGATAAACCAAATGCTTACATCCGGCCAGCTCTCGCAACAGCAGCTCAACGCCATCCAGCAGCGGGCACAGCAGATTGCACCGATGCTCAACGGCATGAAAAACATGTTTGGATTCTGAAATGCGGCCGCATTTGGAATAAATCTCAAAATCTAACGCAAAGGAGTAAAACTATGTCTCTTTCTTCTGATAGCACGGTTCTGACCATGCCGGTGCAGCCCGCCAACGGCTACAGCAACGGCTTCAACGGCTGGGGCGGCGACTGGATGGGCTGGATCGTCCTCTTTCTGATCTTCGGTATGTTCGGCTGGGGCGGCATGGGCGGCTTCGGCTGGGGTGGCGGCATGGGCATGGGCGGCGCTTCGCCGTACATGACCAGCGCAGTCACTCAGGCAGACCTGCAGCGCGGCTTTGACACGCAGGCCATCGTGGGCAAGCTGGACGGCATCAACAACGGCCTGTGCGACGGCTTCTATGCCATGAACACCGGGATGCTTCAGGGCTTCAACGGCGTGCAGCAGGGCCTGAACGGCGTCACCAACGCCATGCAGCAGGGCTTCAACAGCACCAACGTCGCACTGATGCAGGGGCAGAATGCTCTGGCTACACAGCTGGCAGACTGCTGCTGCAAGACCCAGACCGCCATTCAGGGCGTCAACTACAATCTGGCCACGCAGGAGTGCGATACCCGGAACCAGATGCAGCAGGGTTTCTGCGCGACACAGAACGCCATGAACAATAACACCCGGGACATCATCGAGAATCAGAACAGCAACACCCGCGCGGTGCTCGACTTCCTGACCAACGATAAAATCGCAACTCTCCAGAGCGAGAACAACGAGCTGCGCCGGGCTGCATCTCAGGACCGCCAGAGCGCTCTCCTGACCACCGCGATGAACGCGCAGACCAACCAGATCATCGGCACTCTGCAGCAGAAAGTCCCCGTGCCTGCCTATCAGGTGCCCAACCCCAACGCCATTTACTATGGCTGTGGGACCGGCTGCGGCAGCTGCGCATAACCGAATTATGGCAGCTTTTTGAGTGGTTGTTTCCAAAACGGAAATGCCCACATCAAAATGTTCAGCCCCTGAGCTGATTTTGCTAACCAGAGCGCCGGGGCAGTAGCCCCGGCGTTTTTCTATGAAAGGAGCCGATAAAATGGCTGAATTTAGCAACTCCAACACCGTCACGGTGGCAGCGGGTGAAAGCCTTCCCCTGACCGAGACCGCCGTGAAAGCCCCCGCCTGCATCATGCACCGTGAGGGCAGCGGCCTTGTGACCCTGCGGGGCCTGACCAGTGGGCAGTGCAAAGCCCGCTTCAAGGTAAGCTTTGGCGGCAATATCGCCATCCCCACCGGCGGCACTGTGGGACCCGTTTCCGTGGCGCTGGCTGTCGGCGGTGAGGCACTCAACAGCGCAACCGCCATTGTCACCCCGGCGGCAGTGGAAAATTACTTTAACGTTTTCGTGGCTGCGTTCATCGAGGTGCCGCGCGGCTGCTGCGTGACCGTGGCACTCAAAAACACCAGTACGCAGGCGGTCAGCATTGCAAACAGCAATCTGATCGTTGAGCGGGTAGCATAAGAAAGGAGATAAAGTCATGCTGGATAAACTGAATCATCTGAAAGATGAGATGTGCGACGAGCTCATGGAGCTGACCGACAAAAAGAACCGTTCCCCGGGTGACGTCGAGATGATCGGCGAGATCGTGGACATTATCCTGGACATCCACCGCATCGAGGATTACTGCGAGGGCGGCGAGTACAGCCGTGCTGGCGAGTGGGAAGCTGACATGCGCGGGACCTTCAGCCGCGATGCCGGAAACGGCTACAACCGGGGCAACAGCTACGCCAACCGTGGCCGTCACTATGTGCGCGGGCACTACTCCCGCGCGGATGGCCGTGAGCGCATGATCTCCGACATTGAGGACATGATGCAGGACGCCACCGGCGCAGAGCGAGACGCTTACAAACGCGCGGCAGACATCCTGCGAAACGCATAAGGAAGGAGGGCAGCAAGCATGGACATTGACGAGATCAACACCCATATCCACAAGCTGAAATGCGGCTCGACAGACTGGCAGAGCGTGGAGAAGCTTGCCGCCCTCTGCACTGTGAGAAATGAGCTGGAAGAAAAGCAGGCACCGGCAGAAATGCAGACTCAAGCGCTGCCTCCCACGTCTTACCCGGCGGCATACTCCACAAAAGCAAAGCCGCAAAGTGAGTTTGTAGAAGCGGCCAGCGCTGCTCCCTTTGGCGGCTTGATGGAGGTGCTTGACGAGCACATGAATGCCATAAAGCTTGTATATCCGAAAGAATATGAGCTGGTCATGCGAAAGATAACTGCATTGTAAAACAACACAAAATGTGTTATTTTTACATATGCCAAAAGCTTGTCAAGCTAGATTTTTAAGTTTGATAAGCTAACATTTGGCTAACAAATTTGATTTTATTCTCGATAAAACGTAAAATAAAACTGATTTGTAATCAGTGGGTTGCAGGTTCAACTCCTGTCACCAGCTCCAAAAATAAACGCACGAACGATGAAAACAAATCGTCCGTGCGTTTTTATTTTTACTTGAGACGCCCTGAAATCTCCTGAATGAACGTGACAATCTAACAAACAATCTAACAAAGCTAGTATTTCATCTTTTGCATTTCCTGCAACAGATAGACCGGGTCATTGTGGGAGACGTACTTGTTTGCCGTGGTGGAGAAATTTTTGTGCCCCAAAATGGCCTGCACGGCGGTTTTTTCCAAGCCGCACTCCACCATCTTGCTGCTGGCCGTGTGGCGCAGCGTATGCGGATGCACCCCCTCTATATGGCACTCCTGCATCAAGGCCCGAAACTTTGTAGCCACGTTGCGCTTGTCCAGCTTTGTACCGGCTTTGGACGGTATCAGCCACTCGCAGCCGCTGTCAAGCATCCAAAAGACAATGATTTTGTAAATGGGGTCCAAAATAGGGATAATGCGGTTTTTACCCGCCTCGGTCTTCTCGCCGCCCTGCATATAGCGCTCTTTTAGATGCACATCGTCGCAGCGCATGGAGAGCAGCTCATCGATACGCATACCGGTGTAGAGCAGCACCATTGCGATTTGCGCTGTCTGCCCAAGCTTCGGGTCGTCTTGTCGGCTGCTTATCTGCTCTATCTCTTGAGCGGTCAAGGTTCGCTCTGCCTTGCCTGTAGCCGCTGGGAGCTGCAAGAGCATGGCATAGTTTTTGTTTATGATGTCCTGAGCCATTGCCCACTCGCAGATCTGGCTGAAAAGTGTGCGCTGCTTTTCGCAGGAGCTGCGGGAGAGGCCCTTTTCCACCATCTGGTCAATCACCTGTTGATAGTCTGCAGCTTTTAAGTCCCGGAGCTGTCGGTCATACAGCGGTGCAGCCTTTGCATAGGCCAGCTCATAACCCTTTTTCATGTCAGTGCTGAGCTTGTCAAATTTTGGCTGCGCTTTCCATTGGGCATAGGCATCCGCAAAAGTGCATTTCAGACGCGCTGCGGGGGTGTTCTGGGCGTTGTAAGCGTCCAGTGCTTGTACCGCTTCGCCCGGCGTCGCAAACGTCCCAAGAACGTCTCGCTTGGCTGTCAGGGCCACATATGGCTTTGACCTCGTCCCGCTCAACTTATATACACTGCCGCTGCCCTTTGGGCGGCGGCGCTTTTTTCTTTGCTGCGGGGCAGCTTCGGGCTGCTTCTTGCCGCAGTATGGGCAAAAAGATGCATCATCCGGTATTTCCCGACGGCAGCAGGCGCGAATGCACTTCAAAGCTCTTCACCTCGCTTTGCGGTATAGTCGGCCTCGCCGCTCTTCGCGGCCTCTTTGCCTGCCTGATACGCCGACCTCAGCAGATTCACTGGCGGCTGAACTTCCCACGGAATCGGGTCCGTCCCTGTAGCCACGGCGAACCCGTAGTTGTCCAGTATCTGGCCGCAGACAGACACTTTGTTTTGCAAGGGAGTGTGCAGGTTTGCGCACACCTCAGCAAACACCGCCGGTGGATAGCTGCCATGTCGCCCCAAAAGGATAAACAGCACCATCTCTTTTACAATTCGCGGCGCCGTGCGAAAGTATTCCGTAAGTGCTTCATCCAGATCTTCGTCTGATTTGCGCTGTATTGGTTCTTTATAAAGCTCTGGGTGCAGCATTTCTTGCATGGCGGGGAGCGGAGAAGCCCCGCAAGCCTCGAACCAGTCCATTATCTTGTCAGCCGGTGGGCTGGACGCCCCACACTCCCAGCTCTGGACCGTAGCCTTTCCCTTGTTGATACGGCGGGCCATGTCGACTTGGCTCAAGCCTGCCGCGACTCTGGCCCGCGCCAGCGTGACGCCAAGCTTTTCCGCAGTAAAGTAGCTCATCAGTTATAACCTCGCAAATTTCCATGCCATAAAAACAAAAAGTGACATGGGGAAAACCCATGCCACTCGACAGAGCAGAAGTCCTTCAAGTTTTCCCATAAAATGGTAAAATCTAAAACAAGTTGGACAAATTGAACAAAAACAGAGGTGAAACAAAATGGATTTCGAGCAAAGAAACGGTAAAGAAAACGAAATGACCATCATTGACGGGATGCCCGCCACCATTTTGACCGGCACGACCCGAACACCTGAACCTTGGGAGGACTAAAGATGGACAAGATGCAGCTGTTTTGCACCCAGATCCGCGCCGCGCTGGCCTGCTACGAGGATATGCCGCCAGAGGGACAGGCTCGGGCGCGGCTTTTTGTGATCCGCAAGGCCGGGAACATCCGGAGACTCAAGGCCGCAGCAGACGCACCCGGCGGGGAGCTGGCCGCTGACCTGTTGCGTTTTCTGCAACAACCGTCCGACCGCGAATAATATCGCGCATATTTTGCGCGTTGTTCGCACGAAACGCGCGTATTTAGCAAAAAGTCAGCGTAAATTTCAACGATTCAGCGCAAATGCTAAATTTTCTGCGCATTTTTGCGCAATTAAACGCGCTTGACGTGATACAATCAACGGTTGTATAATGCGGTTGTGAACAGGGCCACACATCAATATCCCACAGCAGTAGCGCCGTATTCCGCCTGACCTTGGCTAAATCCCTCAAACTCCAGCTGTTCAATCAGACCAGAGCGAGAGAAAGACATGGAATTGATATAATTTTTTGCTCTTATCGCGGCCTGTTCGTTCCAGTCGGCACCACAATGATCTACGGCATAAGTAGCATCTTCCGTGGAATATCCTTCAAACTCAAGCTGACTTTCAAGGCCGCTGTAAGAGAATCCCATACCAGCACTCAGGTAGTTTTTGGCAGCCCGCAAAGCGTTTCTCTGCCCCATTGTAAGGCTATCGTCGGCAGAAATTGACGATTTTATGGACGTGCTGCTCTTTGTTCCGGACGTTGAACTTGTCGTGCTGGAAGAAGGGGTAATCATAAGAACGAACACGATCAGCGCAACGCTAACAGCGACCGCACATCCGCATCCGTGACCTTTTTTCTTTGTTTCAGGTTTTTCGTCTGATTCGATATTTGCTGTCACGGAGCCCGAAGCAATAGGTGCTCCGCATTCAGGACAGAATTTCACGTTCTCAATTTCAGCTCCGCATTTTGGACATTTCATAAAACGCACCTCACATATACAAAAATAGGCAGCCAACCAGCTGCCGAAAAACTAAATTATCAACGAACAATGCCAAAGGAGGAAAATAAAGTGCAAGAAACTAGCACAAAGTTTGCAAAACGTGATATACTGAAAGAAAAAGAATCGCACGACAAGCTTGTGCGTCTTGCCGTCAATGAAATCCTTTCATTATCCGAGAACCAACTTCAAGAAGTCATTCGGAGGTTTTATGCTGAGCTGTAGACTTACGATTTGGAAAAGAGACGAAAATGGGAAATGGTACTGTCCCAAAAATCAGCATCGAATCTGGCGTTTTTTCCGTGATGACCTTTTCGGGTGGATTAACTGGTTTTTACCCGAAAAGAAGAGGTAATACATAATCCGAAATCAGATTCACCAGCACTGGAATCAAAATCAAGGTGACAATACCGCCAACCACTTTCGTCGGGAGCGAGAGCTTATTTGCTTTTCTATCTCGCAAATACTGCCTGCCGTTTTCCGTGATCCATACCGCAGACTTGCGATAGCTTACCGATGCAGAATCCGCAAGGCCAAGTTCTTCAAGCGTCATAGCGTCTTGAAATAGCTCTTTTGTCCGCTCAACACCACCGGGATACTCCCGATTGAGGGCTTTCAGCAGTTCGAGCTCTTTTTTATTAAGATGTACACTCACTCTGGAAGCTCCTTTTTAACTGCCTGTGCAATCCGAACAATTTTCATAATGTTTTCGTCATCCATGCCCTCCAGCGCTTCAAGCAGCGCCAGACGGGCCGGAGACAGCTTTTCAAGCTCAATGCCATCTAAGGCGTTGGGCTTTTCTTTTTGCTCTTCGCCGGTCAGCTCTTCGACCGTGACACCGAAGTAGTCGGCAAGCTTTTGCTTTGTAACCGCAGAAGGCTTTTTGCCGTTTTTCCAGCCGCTGGCAGCCGCGTTAGAAAGGCCAATTTCTTTTGATACTGCAGTTGGGGATTTGTCGTGAACAGCACACAACTTTATATAGTTGTCGTAAAAAGTGCTCATAAAAGCAGCTCCTTTTTCGTGCATCCATACAAAGGTTAGCGAAGTTAGTAAAAATTGTTGACAACTAACTTTGCTAGCTGTATAATGCTCTTGTCAGTTGAAATAGTTAACAAAACACAAAGCCCCAGCGGGTCGCACCGCCTAAGCTTTTTTACTATGTGTCTGCAACTACATAGTAACACACTTTGTAAACTTTTTCAACTGGTATTTGACACGGCGATAAGAAAAAATCTGCCTGTGGTCGCTTCACAGACAGACTTTTCACCGATTTGTTACCAGAACGCACCTGCACCCCGGCGGTAATGCAACCATGCGCGGTTGCACATCTTTTGCGGGAATGTACGCCGCAAAAGTAACGCCCGGGCTGCAAAAGCGACTTACAGTTCTATCGGTACGTCGCTCACTTTAGCGGGTCGGTTCCGCTGGATTTTACAGCCTTAGGCATTGCGCACTTGCTTGTGTCTGGAACAGGCTGGTTCAAAAAGTCCTTCAATTTGCATCGAACTTCCTTTCTTGCCAGTATCTAAGGCTTGAACAGTATAACAAATCGGTGTGCCGTTGTCAATTATGTTTCAACTTACATTATTAAGGAGGTGTGAAAGTGCCTGAAAAATGGACAGGCCGTTTAGTGGGCCGGATGCACAATAATCAGATTACGGTAGACGACGTAGCAAAGCATCTCGGGTTTTCAAGAAGCTACTGCTCACTGATTTTGAACAGTAAGCGCAACCCGCCCGGCATCCGTGAAAAGATGGAAGCCGCCGTGAGTGACATTATTAAAAACAGGGAGGAGAAAGTTTAAGCATGGCAAACATTCAAATTTTCACAAGCCCCGAGTTTGGGGACATCCGCACGGTAGACCAGAACGGCGAGCCGTGGTTCGTAGGCAAGGACATCGCGGCGGCGCTGGGCTACAGCAATCACCGCAAGGCTTTGATTGACCACATTGACGAGCAGGATAAGGGGGTAACGAAATGTGACACCCTTGGAGGAAGCCAGGAAATGACCGTTATCAACGAGTCCGGCCTGTACAGCCTGATTTTTGGCAGCAAGCTGGAAGGGGCGGTGCGGTTCAAGCGCTGGGTGACAAGCGAGGTGCTGCCCACCCTGCGCAAGACGGGCAGCTACATGATGCCCAAGCTCAGCAAGGAGATGCAGGCGCTGTTTATGCTGGACACCCGCACCCAGCGGCAGGAAGAGCGGCTCACCGCGCTGGAGAACACCATGACGGTGGATTACAACCAGCAGCGTGTGCTGCGCAAGGCCATCAGCCGGGCCGTCATTGGGGCGCTGGGCGGCGAGGACACCCCGGCCTACATTGACAACCACGTGCGCAGCAAGGTGTACAGCGAGTGTAACCACGACGTACAGGACTGGTTCCGGGTGAACAGCGTGGGCAACATCCCCCGCAAGCGCTTTGACGAAGCCATTGAGTACGTCAACCGCTGGAAGCCCAGCACCAACACCGTGATGCTGATCCAGCAGACCAACGGTCAGACGAGCTTGTTTGCCGCAGCTGCTGCCCAGAAGAACACCACCACCGCAGGAAAGTTTGTTAAGGAGGTATAAGAATGAAAAGGATTATTGTTGCAGCAGCATCTGTGCTGACGAGTGTTTTGCTGATGACCGGATGCAACAAACAGGTGGTAGACCTGACATACAGCTACTCGTGGGCACAGCTGAAAATGCCTGACGGAACGATTGTTGAGGGCAGGCTGGACAGTTGGGACGATTACGAGGGCGACCAGCTGCAAGTGAAGATTGACGGCGTGACCTATTTGGTTCATTCGTCCAATGTTGTGCTACGGCATTGATAGAAAGGAGGACACCACCCATGAGTGAGAAGATCATCGCCTACAAGGCCATGAACGAAGACATGACATGCCGGGGCAAGCAGTACGAGGTGGGCAAGACCTACCACGAGGACAAGGCGGAATGCTGCCACGCAGGAATGCACGCCTGCGAGAGCCCGCTGGATGTGCTGCACTACTACCCGCTGAAGGACAGCCCACGCTTCTTTGAGGTCGAGTGTAGCGGGAACGTGGATAAAAGCGGAGAGGACAGCAAGCTGGCTTGCACTGAGTTGACGGTGAAAGGCGAGGTAAATTTTGCAGGGCTGGTAAAAGCTACGGTGAACGCCGTTTTTAATCGGGTGAAGGGCAAAGAGCCTTTTTCCAGCGGCTATTCCAGCACGGCAGGTTCCAGCGGCAATTCCAGCACGGCAGGTTCCAGCGGCAA
>ERZ1026850.1232-NODE-1232-length-13815-cov-5.710102_pt1 | contig 13815 bp, 9 predicted proteins | sample MGYA00380155_ERZ1026850 | MGnify/ENA primary metagenome ERZ1026850 (study PRJEB33269, sample SAMEA4719791) | human gut metagenome | biome: human-associated habitat; feature: organic feature; material: feces | place: Cameroon | collected 2013-10 ... | reverse complement strand
CACAAGGTCATGGGCGACCATGCCTCCAGAGGCCCCACCCCCGCCGGGGCTTTGGTCAGAGGTCGTCCGAATTAAAACGTTTATTTCCGGACAAGTTACTGAAATTGTGCAACTTGTCCGGAAATAAGGGCGTTTTTATGGACGAAATGTATTACACCCGGAACAACATATTGTCCAATAATAGGAGATCCAGATGAGTTAGGGCGGTAAGCGTGGAAACATTGTTACCATTGAAATTCAGATACTTGAGGTTAGGACAATCCTGAAGACCTACGATGCTGGAAATACTTCTGCCAGAGCAGTTCACATTCTGGACATTCTCCGCCTCGGCAACACTGATTTCGCCATCCTCATCACCAGCGAGGCATTCCAGATTGTTGAGATCAAAAGGACGCTGTAACGCTTCCCACATAATTTGAAAACCGCCTGGTGCAATTTCCTGCATCAGGCGGTTTGTTTTTAAATGAAGTTTATCAGAATTTAAGTATAATTTCAATGGGATCATCGGACTGCTCCGGAACCTGCTACGTTAACGGATTTTTTCAGTGAGCAATCCGAAGCGTTTTTCGATGCCATGAAGACATATTTTCCAGGTTCAATGACCCAGTTGCCGGTCTGTTCATCGTATGAAGCAAGACTGCCCGCGGGAACATGTATCGTAACCTCGCAGCTTTCGCCCGGAGCGATTTCCGGAGTTTTGGCAAAGCCCTTCAATTCTCTCTCCGGCTTGTCAAGTTTCCCCTTCGGAGCCCTCACATAAAGCTGGACGACATCTTTTCCTCTGACTTTTCCGGAATTGGTCACAGTCACGGTGACATCCCAGCCGTCTCCGGCAGATTCGACCGTCATATCATTGAAATCGAATGTAGTATAACTCAATCCGAATCCGAAAGGATAGGCCACCGCCTTAGGCGCGAAAGTATTGAAATACCTGTAACCCACATAGATGCCTTCTTCATATTCAGTATAGTCAATGTTCCTTACAGTGTGCAAAGGCAATTTCCTGTCAAGCAATTGACGATAGTAGGAATAGTTGAAAGGCTTGTCAGCATATACCTGAGGGAAATTCTTCGCTGTCGGCTCCAATGCATACTCCGTAGAAATCGTCGCAGGAAGATGCCCGCTCGGATTCACATCTCCGCTGAGGACAGATGCTACGGTATTGCCGCCTTCCTGTCCCGGCTGCCAGCACAATACGATGGCGTCCACCTTGTCCTGCCACGACGTCATTTCCACAAGTCCGCCGACATTGAGAATGACCGTCACCTTCTTGCCTGCCTTATGGAAGGATTCCGACACCTTGGAAATCAATTCCTTCTCGCGGTCAGAAAGGAGATAGCTGTGATAGTAATCCCTGTCTTTTCCTTCACCGAAGACTCGCCCTATAGTTATCACTGCGTCATCAGCATTGGCGGCAGCCTTGACAATGAGTTCGTCAGGAATGACCTCTATCGCCCGCTCTCTGTCAATGAACCACTTGTTGTTCCCGTTGATTCTCTCGCACCTCAACGCTTCCGCCTTCATATAATCCTTGTAGAAAGCATCAAGCTCAGGTTCAAGACTGAAACCGACATTGGACAAACCGCTCATGAGATCCACCACATAAGGCCTGTTCACATTGCCGGAACCGGTACCGCCGGCAATGAAGTCGTATGAGGTCACGCCGAAAAGCGCTATTTCATTGTTTTTTGACATCGGCAGGGCAGCGGATTTGTTCTTCAAGAGCACGACGCCCTCATCCGCAACCTTTTTGCAGACCTTGGCGTGAGCCTTGAGATCCGGCGATTCAGACGGCTTGTAACCCTTGAACTTGGGAGTGCAGACTACCAGCTCCAGAATTCTGGTCACGGCCCTGTCCACATCATCCATACTCAGGCTGCCGTCATGAATGGCATTCAAGAGATTCACATACCGCTCGTCACGGCCCGGCTGAATCATCTCATTTCCGGCACGGACAATGGCTGCATCATCGTAACCGCCGTTCCAGTCGGTCATCACGGCACCTTCGAAACCCCATTCACCACGCAGGATATCCGTCAGAAGCCTCTTGCTTTCAGCTGCATGCTCCCCGTTGATGAAGTTATATGAAGTCATGACGGTCCATGGCTGGGACTCACGGACAGCTATCTCGAAGTTCTTGAGATAGATTTCCCTGAGGGCCCGTTCTGAAACAATCGCATTGTTCGAAAGCCTGTTGAGTTCCTGATTGTTCACCGCGAAATGCTTGAGCGAAGTACCGACGCCGTTTTCCTCGATTCCGTTGATCATTTCCGCAGCCATTTTTCCCGACAGCAGCGGATCCTCGGAATAGTACTCGAAATTCCTTCCGCAAAGCGGGTTCCTGTGGATATTCGCACCCGGAGCGAGAAGGATGTCCACGCCATACTCAAGCACCTCATTGCCCATATTTCTTCCTGCCTCCCCGACCAGTTCGAGATTCCAGGTGGAAGAAAGCATTGTGGCAATCGGATAACCGGTGCAATAGAACGTGCGGGAATCGCCTTCGCGGGTCGGCGAGATGCGGAGTCCGGCGGGCCCGTCAGCAAGAACCACGGTAGGAATACCGAGGCGCGGGATGCCGTTGATCACACCCGCAGCCCCGGGAACACCGGTATTGGTAAAGCCAATGCCATTGAAACTGGCAGCCCTTCCGCCGATTATCAGGGTACACTTCTCCTCTGGAGTCATGGCAGCCACGACCTCGGAAATATTGTCCTCACGAAGTTGCGGGGCCTTATCGGCCAATACTGAAGTTACCTGGCACGCCAGAAGCACCGAAACCAATATTATCTTATGTGACTTCATCGGATTACTTGCCTGTAGTAAAAGTAACGTCACAATACATCGGACAATGGTCGGAAGCAAGTTTGACGTCTGTCACCTTGCTGCTTGTCACTGCATGTGTCTCTCCTGCCTTGAACTTCACACCGTTGTTCAGCACGAAGATGTAGTCGATGCACTTCACCGGTTTATCTGACGGGAATGTATTTTCCATGCATGAAACCAGCGTCCAGTTTTTCTTGAAAGCGGTGATGGTGGTCTCCGATGGAATGCAGTTCATATCACCGACGAGGAATACCGGCTTGCCTGTCTTGCCGGTACCATAATTCTCAAGAGCCCAGGCGGTTATGATTTCAACGCCTTGTTTCCTGGCATCTGCGGAGATGTGGTCCAGATGAGTGACACAGAACACGAAATTATCATATTCTACTGCGCCCATGGAACGGTTCTCGCTTCCGTTCCCCTTAGGAATCAAAAGCCTAGGCCATTCCTTCACGACCTTGTAGTCCGGCGACGCCACGATGCTGTTTCCGTAAGCGGCATTGTGGGCATAGGCGAAATACGATGTCCAGCCGGTGCCGACAGCCTTTGCAAGTTCAGCAGCCTGATATTGGTTGTCCGTCCTTTTGTTGCCCTTGTCTGTCTCATTCAGTCCCACCACGTCCGCATCAATCTCTTTCAGGAGACTAGCAACTTCGGGATAAGAATAATGTCCCAGGACAGACTTGGACTTGCTGAATGTTCCGACATTGTAGGAACAGAGACGCACTGTCATTTCTTTGCCGCCACCGGTTCCGGGTTCCGGATTCGGTTTCGGGGTTTCCTGACCGCCGAGATGAGGCGGAAATTCGTAATCAGGAAGCCTCACAGGCTTCGTGCATGAAAGCACGAAAGCCAGCGAGACAAATGTAATAAGTATATTTTTCATATTGTTCATTATTTAAGAACAGGATATTCGCCCGAGAGATCCCATACATTCTGATTCCACTTGAGCTGTTTGGCTACTGATGACACTGTAGCCCCTGCTGCAGCGGCCTTTCCATGATATGGATAAGCATACTTGTAACCATAAGTGCATTCAGAATCCTCGACAGTGCCTCCCAGCATCGGCATATCCGGAGAAGAGTTTTCCTGGTCAACAGCGGTAATCGAGAATTCCTTATCCGTAACAGGGCATCTGAAGTCCATGTCAGCCTTGCGCCAACAATTCTGGAAATACTGGTATTTGTTGCAATATCCGACAACCGGAGCGGATGAATAATTGCCCGTCGTCGTCTTTTTCGCTTCCACTTTTTCATTCCATGCGATACAGCCGATTACCATATCCTTCTGGATATCCAGCTCAGTATCATGGTAAGTACCGCCATAAGAGCATGAGCCGCAGATACCGCCGGCATTTCGATCGGCGGTCACGGCCATTCTTGAATAACAGTTCTTTATAAGGGACGCACGGGTCTTGTTACCGGACTTTCCGGTCTCGAACTGCGTCTGGCCGACGATACCTGCAACCTGCTGCTGCCCGGTGATGGAACCTGCTGTCCAGCAATCTTCAACACGCAGATACGCTCCATCAATCTGGACATTGTGATAACCTACGATTCCACCCTGACGACGGCCGGCATTGACAATAGTACCGTCAAACGAGCATCTCTTGACGATTGCATTGACCGCTACTCCGATGATACCGCCCACACCGGCGGCTTTTCCGTTAAGGCTGCCGGTCACATTGACATCGTAAACCGCACACTTCGAGTTGCCGGTCTTGTTTCCGCCGTATGCTGCAATGATTGCACACGGTTGCGTTCCTTTATTGGCCGTGCCGTCCACATTCGCATCTTGGAAATTCACGTCATATACTCGTCCGCTGAGGAAGCCGAAGAAACTACGATATGAACCGGTTGTACAGCTGAAATTGGAAATTGTATGTCCCTTTCCGTTGAACTCGATGAGGTCGGTGCCATCTGCATTGAATGCAGAGAACAGCGGTGTCCAGTCTGTAACCGAAGCCATATCTATATCAGCATTGAGAACGACATAAGTGGTCGCGCCTTCCTTGAGGTTGTTCCTGAGGTTCTTGAGGTCCTCAAGATTGTTTATGGTGTAGTCCGGCGTCTTGGAGGCGTCAGCAGGCTTGCACTCGTCATCGATCAGACCGGCTGTGATGTCCACCTCCTCAGGAGCCACTTCCGCAGCCCGGAGGAGGATATAAGCAGCCGATTCCTTGGCCAACTCATATTCGGCGCCTTCCGCTGATGCGATCACGACAGGCAGGATATAAGTCTTGCCCTGTTCCAAAGAATTGGCAGTAATCTTGAGCACGCCGGTGGTCGAATTCACGTCATAGCGGTAAACCATCATTGAATTCTTCTCGAAAGAATAGCACGAAGCCGGCATCTCCACGTAATCGGTGGAATTTTTTTCATTATAGCTGCTGACCAATTTCATGTCGGCATCGACCGTAAAGGTCATATTGGCTGCCGGGCCCAGTTTCTCTGCTTTGACATTCAACTTGACAGATTTCGAGCGGCCTTCGGCCAGAACTATCGGTTCATCCATGTCCGATGTCAGACAGAACACCGGCGTATCCAAGTCTCCAACGCCGGAAGACTCTGAATTACAAGAGCTTAAACATACCAATGAAAGGCATGACATAAGCATCGACATTATTTTTTTCATGATATATTAATTATGTCTGTTAAAAGTTCAGGCCGTCATCCCATCCCGGATTCTGGGTCAGGTTTTTGTTCAGGCTGCGCTCCTCGGACGGAATCGGGTAGTAATAATCCCTGTTCTCATCCCATTTGCCCATGCCTTTGTGCATCTGGATATAGCCGTAGGAGCCTTCACTCAGGACGACATCCTTACCTGCCTGATAATATACGGTCGCTTTCCTGGAAGGTTTCTTGGTCTGATAGACGCAAAGGTCATCAACACCGTCAGAATTGAAATCGTAGAATACGCATCCGTCTGCGCCAGGTTTGTCAATATAGATTCCGTACAGTGGCTGTTCGAAAATCTTGCCTTCTTTCCAGCGGATGATGTCGTAGTAGCGATGTCCTTCCTGTGCCAGTTCAATGGTCCTCTCACGACGGATTTCGAGAATGACACCTTCATTTCCGCCCTTCCGGACATTCTGATAACCGCCCCATTCCTTGTTTTTGAGGAACGGATCCGGAGACTCATTTGCGGCTGTAAGATTCATGGCAGGCATTCCGACACGGTCACGCAACCTGTTCACGGACATGTCCAGGTCGTCCTGCGTCAGCGTTCCAAGTTCAGCCTTGGCCTCGGCATAGTTCAGATAAACTTCAGCCGCACGGAATATTATGAGGTCGATGTCTGACTTCTGATAGGCGTTCTGGGCCGCAGTCGTGACATATTTGATAGGATTGTAACCAGTCGTGGAGAACGAAAGGTTAGGAGCCGTGGTAGCGGTTTCTCCCACCAGCACATAAGTCGGGGTGATGATGGACTGGGCCATACGAGGGTCCCTGTCTTTCATTTCATCAATGAAGCCCATCGTCTGCCAGCCCGGTTTGTCAGTGAAACGGCTTCCGTCCTTCATAAGATAGCTTGCCACCACCTTCTTGTTCATTCCATAACGTCCCATGGTCGCACTGTTGAAGGTGTTTCCCGAACTATGGATAAGGCCGAAAGCAGCATTGTAATCCCTGGCAAGAATCACCTCGGTCGACTCCGCGTTCATCGTAGTGAACAGATTGCGGTAATTCTGATTCTGGTCATTCGCCTTCCTCGAAATTTCATATCCGCTTTTCGTGATAAAGTCGTATGAAGCTTTGGCAGCCTCGTTCAGATAATATTCAGGGCCATTCTCATACTTCGTGATTCCGTGATACTTGCGGAATGTTCCTTCGAACAGGCAGAAGCGGGATTTGAGTGCGAGTGCAGTCCATTTGGTCACCTTGTAAATTTCCTTCTTCGCAGGAAGGTTAGCAATGGCGAAATCAATGTCTGCCAACATGTTCTGCATTACAAGTTCACGTGTATCGCGAGGCTTGTACAAGTCCGGATCATTGGATTTCATCTCCTTGTCATACCAAGGAACGTCTCCATACCTCTGAACCTTGATGAAATACTGGTATGCACGGAAGAATCTGCCGAGCGCTTCGTAATATTTCGCGGCTTCGACGTCATCGCAAAGATGAAGATAGCCGAGCATGGTATTGATATTCCTGATTCCACCCCAGCTCCATCCGTCGCCGGAACTCGGAACCGTACGTCCGCCACGCATTTCCGGCATCATTTCAGTGGACGCGTAGAGGTCAGATGTCTCCGAATAAAGTCCGGAAGACGGGAAAGCCGTATAGAAATTATTGCTGAAAGCCTCCAGACCCGCCTTCGTCGAGAAGAACTCTTCTGGTGTCAATGATGACTGCGGCTGCTTGTCCAACAGGTCCTTACACGAGGTAAGCGCTGCTGCCACAACCAACGAAATCATTATTCTTATAATATTTTTCATATCCGTCAATGTATTAGAATGTCAGATCTATTCCGAACATAAATGTCTTCTGCCAAGGATAGACGCTCAAGTTTCCGCCCGTCGCTGCCTGCTCAGGGTCGATGTATCTGGTATTTCTCTTCAATGGAGACATATAAGCCAGGTTTTCACCCGAGAAGAACACTCTGAGCTGTGAGATGTGAGCCTTCTCCATGATGCTTTCCGGAATGGTATAGCCGAAAGTGAGGTTCTTCAGACGGCAGTATCCGATATTCTGGAGATATCTGTCATTTACCGCACCCAGAGTACGGTTTTTCTTCATGGCAATATATCCGCGAGGACGTGGGAAATAAGAATTCGGATTTTCCTCCGACCACATCTTGCTCATGAAATCTGCAGGAATGAATGTAGCATAAGGTCTCGAATAAGGGCCCCAGAAAAGTTCCGCTTCCGGATTAGGATACCAATCCATGTGTCCTACACCCTGCAGGAAGATGGAGAAGTCGAATCCGAGCCAGCTTGCGCCAAGATTGATACCGTACTGGTATCTCGGCTGGGTATTTCCAAGTTTCTTGAGGTCACCATGATTGTCAAGGGTATTGGCACCGATGCTGATCTTTCCGTCACCTGTGTCAGGAATACCGTCACCGTCAGTATCAATGGTCGGCTGGTCCACATACTTGAGGTCTCCGACCCTGAGTCCGTATTCTGCACCTGCTGAAGAATATATGAGGTTGCTGACAGCAGACTGGTCGATATGCCAATTCTTGGCTTCTTCATCTGAAGTGAAATAACCGGCGGTCTCATAGCCCCAGATTTCACCATAGGTCTGTCCTACATAATAATTGCTGAGGACTTTCTCCGGATTGTCAAATTTGGTGATTTTGGTGATGTAATCACTGAATACCACTGAAGCGCTATAAGAGAACGGTCTTCCGGCCAGCTTGAACTGGTCGCGCCATGAGAGGGAAAGTTCATAACCTTTCGTCCTCATGTCGGCAGCATTCATCTTAGGTGGAGTCGCCCCGTAGACACCTGGAAGTGCAATACCTTTGGTAAGCATGCCCTTGGTGTCGCGGATATAGCCTTCTGCGGTGAAACTCAATCTGTTGCCGAACATTGCATAGTCAAGACCGACATTGTACTGGTCAATCACTTCCCATGTCAGGTTGCCGGAAACAGGCGCATCGATTGTCGCATAGATAGGTTTGGCATCACCGAAAAGATAAGACAATGTGCCGATGTTGATGCCACGGATATAGTCATAGTATCCCACCTGCTGGTTTCCGAGCCTACCGTAAGAGAAGCGGAGTTTAAGGTTGTCGATTCCGACAGCTTTGGCTCTCTCGAAGAAAGGCTCTTCGGAAATTCTCCATCCTGCAGATGCTGACGGGAAGAATCCCCAGCGGGAATCGGCTGAGAAACGTGAAGTTCCGTCATAGCGTCCGTTGAACTCGAAGAGGTATCTTTCCTTATAGTCATAATTGAAACGGGCAAATACGCTCTCGATGGCATATTCATTCTGACCGCCGCCGACATTGGTCACTTTCTGTCCGTCAGCATTGGTACCCACCAGATTAAGGTCATTCAACGTATTCGACATGAGGTTTTCGCCGGATGCGGTGACATCCTTCAAATGCTTGGTCTCGTAGGTATAACCTGCCATAACCTTGAAGTTGTGGCCCTTGCCGAACTGGTTATGATAGGTCGCATAAACATTGAACTGCTTATAATTATGGAAGGAGATGGTCTCCGTAAGCTTGTCCTGCCAGTAACCCGTGGTCAATGTCGATATGACTCCCGGATTTACAGAATATTCACCGTTCGTCTGACGGTTCATGCTCTGTGCGGAAGTGTGGTTGTAGGTAAAGTTGGCCTTCACTTCCAGATTCTTGAACGGAGTAATGGTCGCCTCAGTCATTGTGGAGAAATGATTCGCCTTGTCCCGGTTCGTGTGATGGCCGTTGTTCAGCATCACCATAAGACCGTCCATGACGTTTTCACTTCGGTATTGCGTGTTGCCGACTGCCGTTCCGTCAGGATTGACTGCCGGATACGAGGCAAGGCCATGAATCATTGCCATTCTGAATGAGTTGTTTACTCCTGCACGGCCGGGATAAGTATAATCACTTGCGTAATAGCTGGTATTGCTGGAGATGTTCAGCCATTTCGTGACATCGAACGAGAGTTTCGCCCTGAGGTTGTATTTCGAGAATTTGTCAGGATTGATACGGAACGTACCGGTTTCCATGTTGTACGAACCGGAGAGCATATATTTCACTTTCTCGGTACCGCCGCTGAAAGATACGCTGTGGGATGTAGTCGGCTTGAGGTCATTGTAAAGCACATGATACCAGTCCGTATTTGCATAGTAGTTATATACATCCATGCCGTTCTTGTTGGTGACGGTTACCCATGGGCGGGCCGGATTTTCCACTTTGTCATGGCGGCGGGCCCAGAGTTCCATCATATCCTCATCCGAATATGGAGCATAAGGCACACCTGCATAAGCTTCATAGAAGAGGTTGTTCAGATATACGGAGTAATAGCCTCTGGTCTCGAAGTCAGTGGATGTGGTCGGACTTGTGAAACCCGCCCTTCCGCTATATCTCACAACCGGTTTTCCGTCCTTGTCCGCTCCGACTTTCGTGGTCACGAGAATCACGCCGAAAGATGCGCGGGCACCGTAAATGGCAGCCGAAGAAGCATCCTTGATAACGGAAATTGATTCAATATCAGCAGGATTGATTCTTTCCAAATCTCCTTCCGCACCGTCAATGAGAATGAGCGGAGAGCCTCCGTTGATGGAGTTCAGACCACGGATATTGATTGTCGCAGCCTGTCCTGGACGTCCTGAACGATTAGTAATATTGAGTCCCGGAACAGATCCCTGGAGCATCCTGGAAACGGAAAGGGCAGACCTGTCCTCAAGTTCGTCAGCCTTTATCACGGATACCGCACCTGTAAGATTCACCTTCTTGGTCGTACCATATCCCACGACAACGACTTCGTCCAGTAGCTGAGTGTCCTCGGTAAGAGTAATGTCAATGTTGTTGAATTTGGAGCCGAGGATGATTTCCACCTCATTGTACCCAAGAATGGAGACTTTCAGGATGCTTCCCTCCTTGGCCTTGACGGAGAATTTTCCGTCAATGTCAGTCATAGCGACAGTATTGCTTCCCTGAACGGTCAATACGGCCCCCACGATAGGCGCAATGGCATCTTTTACCACTCCGGTGTATTCGTGTTCCTTGCTTTCCTGGACCAGAGCGATGATGTTTCCCTGAATCTTGATGGTCATGCCTGTTCCGGCAAGGACGCGATTCATCACTTCGCCCAATGTCTTGTCCCCTGCCGACACGGAAACTATCCTGCCGGTATCAATGGAATTTTCATTGTAGGCGATTGTCATGTTTGTCTGTCCCTCTATCTGCCGGAATACTTCCGATAGCGGAATCTGTGCGTCTGATTCGAACCGGACACGCTGATTCTGCGCTGAGGCAAATATTGAAAGGAACAAAAGAGTTGCTAACAATAATTGTTTCATGATATTAAATTAATGGATTGTCAGTTTCGTATAACTACCTGATATAGACCGCATTGTTCTCCACGGTATAACGCATTCCAGGAATGACGAGGGAAAGGGCGGAGAAGAGTTCGTCGACAGACTCGCCGTAAATGAACTTGGCTGTCACGAATTCATTGTCATATTTTCCCGTAGTGAGATATACGCGGACGCCGTAATGTCTTTCAATGGACTTTATTATCTGATGTATCGAGGCAGACTTGAAGCAGAGTTTTCCGTCCTTCCATCCGAAGGCGTCATCCATGTCGGCCTGCTCTATCGAGACCTTGTGTGTGGTTCTGGAATAGTTCAATGTCTGATTTGGAGAAAGCAGCCATGCCTCCTTCCCGTCAGCGCTCAGGCTGATGCTTCCTTCTTTAAGCGTCGCGCTGGAGTAGTCTGCTTCCGGATATGAGCATACATTGAACAGGGTTCCAAGTACCTTGATCGAGAAATCAGAGGTCTTGACGATGAACGGATGCGAGGCGTCTTTAGTGACATCGAAAATCGCTTCTCCTGTCAGATAGACCTCTCTTTCATCGGCACCGAAGTTTTCCGGATAAATCAGCACACTGCCGGAGTTCAGTATTACCATGGTGGAATCTGACATGGTGATCACCTGTTTTTCCCCATTGCCCACGTAGCATTCCAACATCTTGATGTGAGAGGATTCCAATGTCGGCTGAACGACCGGAGCCTTCAGGAAAATGGCCATAGCAATACAAGCGGCAGAAGCCACTCCGGCCCATACCCAAGGAATGAATCTCCCGACAGGTTTCGAATCTGAACGGCGGATCTTTTTTTCCACAGCCGTGTAAGATTTGCTCATATCACCGGGTGAAAGATAACATTCTTTCTCCCACTGCTCCATCAACACGGAATCTTTCAATTCCTTGTCAACAGGTGCGGACAACCACTCGGCAAAAAGTCGTTTAGTCTCATTATCAACGTTTTGTGAGAAGAATTTTTCAATGATTTGTTTTATTCGTACCATAGTGTGCGTGGCTTTACACACTATAGACACAACTGAAGGAAGAAACTCCCGAGCTTAATTCAAAAAAAACAATGCAAATGCCAGCATGACTTCACGAAGTTCCTTCAGCGCGATGCTCAAGTTGTTTTCCACGGTATGCTTGGAGACGCCCAGGCTCTCGGCAATCTCCTCATTGGTCTTTCCCTGATATCGGCTCATTGTGAATATCTTTCGTCGCTGTGCAGGCATCTGCCCCACCACGAGGCGGATCAGCAGTTCCTTTTCCTTGCAATAATATTCCTGCTCGACGTCAGTATCGTCCAGAATGGACAATTCAGATATTTCGACCATAATCCGCTTGCCCCGGAAGTAATTGAGCGCGGCATTTCTGGTCATTCTATAAATATAGGTACTGATGGACTTGATTTCCGGAAGCGAGGCCCTCATCGTCCATATCTTGACGAATATGTCTTGTGCGATATCCTCAGCCGCCTTGTCGTCTTTCAGAAAATTGACAAGAAACACTTTCACTTTAGGGAAAAACATATCGAACAAAGTCCTGAAGGCTTCGTGATCTCCCATAGATATGCTTTCCAAAAGGCTTGTAGCGTCTGTCAACATACACACATGTTTACGTAGGCAAAAATAGGTGATTTTGTCAACATTCCCAAGAGGGGCTGTGCTTACAGTGACCGGCAAACGTCTCCATAATCACTCATGCCCGTCGGCGGGACGCGGCCACGCCCGATTTCTGGAAGCGTTGATTTTCAATTAGTTGCAAAACGGAGCGTGGAAACGTGGCCAAAAAAAGGCTGCGTTTCCACGCTCTGGTTTAAATAATATCTAATTATCAACGAGTTACAAAACAGCCCGTGGCCGCGTCCCGACAGTGCAGGCTAGTCATCCGGAACATATTCCAGGATGTCGCCGGGTTGGCAGTCGAGGGCACGGCAGAGGGCTTCCAGGGTGGAAAAGCGCACTGCCTTCGCCTTGCCTGTTTTCAGAATGGAAAGATTCGTGGCGGAGATACCGACTTTTTCAGCCAGCTCCCCGCTCGACATCTTTCTGCGGGCCAGCATTACATCTATGTTGACTGTAATCGGCATAATTGTTATTCAGTAGCCTCCCCTTCTGTCTTGGCCGGCTGTTCCTCCGCGCCCTTGAGATAACTTGGAAGATTCATGCCTGCCATCTTGAACAGCTCGTCAAGCGGCGGAACAGACTGCATCATACCGGAAATGAAATTGGCAGTGGACGTCTTTCCGTCACCCTTGCCGTTGCCGTCCCATACGGTAACCTTGTCGATCTTGATGCCTTTGACAGCCTCGACCTGAGTCTTGACAAGTTCAGGAAGCTTGTCCGCAATAAGCATGAGCACAGCCTTCTGCGCATCACCCTCGGCAGCACCGACAAGCCTCTGGAAACCCTCAGCCTGCTTGGTAAGAATCTCCTCGATACCCTTTGCCTGGGCAGCCATTTTCGCATAAATTGCATCAGCCTCACCCTGAGCCGTCCTGCGCAATTTTTCAGCCTCCGCCTCTGCGTCAATGATGGCCTTCTCCTTTTCAATCTGTGCAGGTACGACAATGTTTGCCTGCTGGGTAGCCTGTTCCCTGGCAGCACGCGCAAGTTCGGCATTCTGTTCAGCCTTATATGCCTCCTCCATCGCCTTCGCAGCCTGGACCTTCTCGGCAGCTATCGCAATTCTTGCAGCCTCGGCCTCCTTTTCACGCCTGATGGCATCGGAATTGGCAATCGCTATCTTGGAATTGTTCTCACCCTCGACCGCCTTGGCATTGGCATCCGCAGTGGAAATTCTGGTATCGCGGACGGTCTCCGCAATGCGGATGTCCTTGTCCCTATCTGCCTCAGCCTTACCGATTTCACCGAAACGGTTCTGTTCGGCTACACTCTTCTTGGCATCATTGATAGCCTTGGCCGCAGCCTCCTTTCCGAGAGCCTCGATGTAGCCTGACTCGTCACGGATATCGGTGACATTCACATTGATAAGCTTCAGACCGATCTTGCGGAGCTCCG